>JADMIO011011183.1_pt1 | contig 13233 bp, 8 predicted proteins | sample 8958161 | NCBI WGS metagenome assembly JADMIO01 (sample SAMN16585339, study PRJNA669376) | soil metagenome | isolation source: Crop rotation soil | place: USA: Cullars Rotation, Alabama | collected 2011 | reverse complement strand
GCCGCGACTTCAAGTCACGTGAATTCCAAGCTTCGGATCCCACTGTGCTGGAAAGGGGTCGAATGCACATCCTGATAGCGCGACAACACCGCGGCCGCGTCATCGAGATCGATCTTGCCATTGGTCCCACCAACCAGAAGCAACTTTGCGCCGCCCGAAAAAAATTCCGGCGCGCCGCATTCATCCGTCTCGATGTGCGCCCGCTCGTGGCAGAGGACGCCTTCGAAGGGTCGGCAAAGCTGGGCGAGCGCGAGAGAGTTGGCGGCGGTGCCGTTGAACAGGATGAACGTCTCGCAATCCGTCTCGAAGATTTCGCGCACTTGCTCGCGCACGTGGTTGGTCCAGCGATCTTCGCCGTAGGATGAAACGGAGTCGCGATTCGCTTCTTCCAGCGCAGCCCAGGCTTCTGGACAAATGGCCGCCGTGTTATCGCTGGCAAACTGGTGACGGGCGCGGCGCGGCATCTGGAGCATTCGTAATCGACATTGCGCCTGGCGGCAAACACCCTAACGAACCGCTCCCTGCGGAAGCGTTGAAACGCTTTATCTGCTTTGCCGAACCGCGTGGGCCGCTTTATTCTCGCCGTATGAGCGCTCTACAAGCGGCCGTGGAACGTCGCGGTCAACAGATTTTTGATCTGGTGGATCAGAACCCGGAATCGCTGTTCACCAAAGCCGGTTTTTACCAGCGCATGATGGCTTTCTCAATGCGCGACGAAACGTTCAAGGTGCAGATGTTTCGGTTTGTCGACGTGCTCGCTTCCCTTCGCCGCTCCAACGACATCGTGAATCACCTGCGAGAGTATTTTCATGGCATGGACGGCGTCGTGCCGATGCTGCAGACCGGTTTGCGCGCGGCCGGTATTTTCCCGTGGCTGACCGCGTTCGTCCTGCGCCGCAACGTTTCCGGCATGGCCCGCCAATTCATCTCCGGCCGGGATGGCGCCGACGTCATGAAGACGCTGCGCAAGAAGCGCCGGCAAAACATTGGCTTCACCGTCGATTTGTTAGGCGAAGCCGTCGTGAGCGAAAAGGAAGCGGACGAATATGCCGCCCGGGCGATGGAATTGCTCAATACGCTTTCGGTTCAAACAGATGGCTGGACCGACCAGCTAGGGCGAAACAGCGAGCTTTTTCCGGTGGTCAATCTTTCGCTCAAGATCTCCGCTTTTTATTCGCAGATGGATCCGGCTGCGCCGGAGGAAGCCGTCGAGCATCTCGCGGAGAAGCTTCGTCCGATTTTGCGCCGCGCCAGGCAAGTGGGTGCCTTCATCAATTTCGACATGGAGAGCTACGCGCAGAAGAACGGGACGCTCGATCTCTTCAAGCAGCTCTTCACCGAGCCTGAGTTTGCAGATTGGCCGCACGTCGGAATTGTTATCCAAGCGTATCTGCGCGATGCCCAGGCGGACTTGAAAAGTCTGATCGATTGGGGCCGTAAGCGCGGCACGCGTTTCGCGGTTCGATTAGTGAAGGGCGCCTACTGGGATTACGAGAAAATCATTGCCCAACAGAACGGCTGGATTTGCCCGGTCTTTCTGCAGAAACCGGAGAGTGACGCCAATTTCGAAGCCTGCACGCGCATCCTGCTCGACAACGAATCCATTGTTACCGCGGCGTTTGGTTCGCACAACGTGCGCAGCATCGCCTACGCCATGTGTTACGCGGAAGAGAAGGGGATCGACAAGAGCCGGTTTGAATTCCAGCTCCTTTACGGGATGGCGGGCCCGATCAAGCGCGCGCTGGTCGAGCTGGGCTATCGGGTTCGGGAATATTCGCCGGTCGGGGAACTCCTGCCAGGAATGTCCTATCTCGTCAGGCGCTTGCTCGAGAATACCTCGAACGAAGGATTTCTACGGGCAAAATTTTCCGAGAACCTTTCCGCGGCGGAGCTACTGCGTGACCCGAACGAACTGATCAAGCGCGAAACCGCTCGCCCAAGTCGTGAGCTGGTGGCGGAACATCCTCATTCTCGCAATGGCGCCGATCGCGAAACTGCGCCGGGCGACAGCTACGAAAACGCTCCCCTGATCAATTTCGTTCATCCCCAAAGTCAGCAGCAGATGCGAAGCGCGCTCCAGGGTGCGCGGAGCCAGTTTGGGAAGAAGTATCCGCTCGTGATCGACGGCGAGAAGGTCACCACGGGCAAATGGATGCAATCCCTTAATCCAAGCGCGCCTAAGGAAATCGTGGGCGAGATTGCGGAAGCAGGTGTGCCGGAGGCAGAACGCGCGGTCAAGGCGGCCTCAGCTGCTTTCGAGCATTGGTGTCGGACGTCCGTAGAACATCGAGCGCAGTTGCTCGAGCGGGTTGCCGCCATCATGGAGCGGCGTCGTTTCGAGCTCGCGGCCGTGGAAGTCTACGAAGTCGGTAAAGCCTGGGACGAAGCCGATGGCGATATCCGCGAAGCGATGGATTTCCTCCTCTTTTATGCCGCGCAAATGCGGCTTCTCGGTCGCCCGAGACTTACTCAGCATGTTATGGGCGAAGAGAGTTATCAGCATTACTGGCCGCGCGGCGTCGCGCTTGTCATCGCGCCGTGGAATTTCCCGATCGCGATTCTCTGCGGAATGGTCTCGGCGGCGATTGTGACCGGCAACACGGTCATCATGAAACCGGCAGAGCCTTCGTCCGTGACCGGGGCGCTGTTGATGGAGATGTTCGAAGAAGCCGGTGTGCCCCGCGGTGTTCTCAATTTTCTGCCGGGTCACGGCTCCGTCATCGGACAACATCTGGTCGATCATCCCGAAGTCGTCATGATTGCCTTCACCGGTTCGCGTGAAGTTGGCCTGCGAATTTGGGAGTCTGCCGGAAAGACCCGCCCCGGGCAGCGGGAGCTAAAACGCGTGGTTTGCGAAATGGGCGGCAAAAACGCCATCATCGTCGACTCCGATGCGGACCTCGATGAGACCATTGTCGACTCGATCTACTCCGCTTTCGGTTATCAGGGACAAAAGTGTTCCGCGCTTTCGCGCCTGATCGTGCTCGAAGAAAATTACGATCGGGTCGTGGAGCGCCTCCTCGCCGCCGCGGCCAGTCTAAAAGTTGGCAATCCTGAGAATCCCGGAATCACCGTTGGACCAGTGATCGACGAACGCGCTTACAAACGCATCCTCGAGATGATCGAAGCGGGCAAGAAAGAAGCAACCCTCGCTTACCAGGCGAAAGATATACCGGAGGAAGGTTACTTCATTCCGCCGACCATCTTCACCAATGTGAAACCAACGGCCCGGATCGCGCGCGAAGAGATTTTTGGACCGGTTTTGAGTGTGATCAAGGTGCGCGATCTCGACGAAGCGGTAGAGGTCGCGAACGGAACAGACTATGCGCTCACCGCCGGCTTTTTCTCGCGCAGCCCCGCGAACATTCATCGCATGAAGGCGGAGTTGGAGGCCGGAAACGTTTACATCAATCGTTCCTGCACTGGGGCGGTGGTGGGTCGGCATCCATTCGGTGGATTCAAAATGAGCGGTGGCGGAACCAAGGCGGGCGGGGGCGATTACCTCCTTCAATTTCTGATTCCGCGGATTGTGACGGAAAACATTATGCGCCATGGCTTCGCGCCCGAGGAAACGCCGCGTTATCGCGACGAGTTTCTCGTTAGGGAACCCGGCACGACTGAGGTGCACGGCGCGGTTTAGGCGGGTCGCGAGCATTGTAGGGCGGCCGCTCCGGTTGCCCTCTTTCTCTACGCAGTCCGAGCGCCCGCCCTACAATCGCAGCACAACTAGTAAATCCCGCCGTTTTTCAGGACCACAAAGACCTCACGCAGCATGTCGGCAATCTGCCACGCGGTGGCCAGTGTGAGGGTGCCTAGCACAATCGTTTCGACGCCGAAACTGCGGCGCGCGTCGCGGCGGAATACCTCGCGGGCTAACTGAGTAAAACCGCGTGGACGGTTCGGCCGATCGCCTCCGTAATTGAAGCCATCCCCGCGTGGCGCTTGAAATGCAAATGCGACGCGCGGGAAGGAGGCGCGCCGTCGATTTGGCTTGTCGTGACGGGACAACCTCTTGGCCAATTCAACTTCGTGATTCGGCTTCATCGGGAGATGGACAACTCTAAATCACAGCCAATGGCGTACCATCGGGTCCGAGCATTTTTGCGTTGGAACGAAAGGGGGTAACGCAAACCGAACGCCCGGGAAGGCGGACCAATAACCTGCTCCGCACCACGCGCGCGAATCGAGATCATTTCGATGATAGTTTAAAACAGAATTCCGGCGCGTCCAAAAGATCAGGTATCTGGTTCGAGTGTTCGCGGTAACGCGGCAGGAATTATCGCTGAAACATGGGTGCCGGAACGATGCCCAGTTTGCGGTTGAATTGCCGTGTTCCCGCCGCCGCTATTTTTTGCAAGACCCGCAATCGCACGACTTCGGGGCTATCGTGCCAGACAGGTTTGCGCTGCAACTTGAGCGTGCCTTCTTGTGCGACAAGCAGGCCCCAACCCAGAGGGGGCTCTGGTCGCCGGAGGAGCTGGTCAGGCACGACCAGAAAGAAAAGATTGGCGCAACCGTAGCGGGCAATTTTTTCAAATTTGCGGCCGTCGCGCAGTTGAATCTGAAGTGCGGACAGCTCGCGCATGAGTCGCCGATAGCCGCGATGGTCGATCGACCCGAAGTCGTGTGCATCCCACTCGGGAAAGAGCGTTTCGCCAGTCCGCAGCGTCGGGTAATGGATGCGTAAACATCTTTCCAGAATCTGCCGGCGTCGGTAAAGCGACTCGAGCCGGGCCAGCGTTTGGGGGCTGCGACAATCGTCCCGACGCAGATCAGGCGCGGATTGTTTGCACTCGAAAACAACCGTGTGGCCGAGCGTGCCGTTTTTCTCAGGTCGGTAAGCGGCTACATCAGCCCGATAGCGGCATTGCGGAAGGGAAACTTCGAGAGCCGCGATCGGATAACGGTTTTCTTGGGCCCAGAGAAGGGCGAGCCGTTTCAGTTCCAGGTGCGCGGCGGTTTCGCTGCGAGAATTGTCGGGCGGGCGCTCCGCCTGCCTGGTCGCCTTTTCCTTCAGTTGCGACGTTTTCTCCCCGGCAAGCGGTGCGCTTGCCCTACAACTGCCTAACGACGTGTCCATTCCGCCAGCTCCCGTGCCCAGTAGGTAACGATGAGATCGGCGCCGGCCCGTTTCAGGCCAGTCATGATTTCAAGGACGATCTGGCGTTCATCGAGCCAGCCCCGCTCGGCCGCGGCCTTGACCATGGCGTATTCGCCGCTGACGTGATACACAGCGGTCGTTAGGCCAAAACGCTCGCGGACCCGCCAAAGGATGTCGAGATACGGCAGCGCCGGTTTGACGAGGATGATGTCCGCGCCTTCCGCGACATCGAGTGCGACTTCGCGGAGCGCTTCGTTGGCGTTGGCGGGATCCATCTGATAACTGCGTCGGTCGCCATATTGCGGCGGACTCTCCGCCGCTTCGCGGAACGGCCCGTATAAAGCGGAAGCAAATTTTGCGGCATAACTCATGATGCCAGTTTGGTCGTAGCCCGCCGCATCGAGCGCTTCCCGGATCGCACCAATTCGGCCGTCCATCATATCGCTCGGTGCCACCAGATCGGCGCCGGCAGCGGCGTGAGAAAGCGATGTTTTGACGAGAAGGGCGACGCTCTCGTCATTCAAAACGTGGAAATGGTCGCCATCCATCCGAGTGACGCCGCAATGCCCGTGGCTCATGTATTCGCACAGGCACACATCCGTAATAACGATGAGGTCCGGACATTCGGATTTGATGGCGCGAACTGCTTTTTGCACCACCCCATCCTCAGCGTAAGCACCGGAGGCCTGTTCGTCCTTTTCGTTAGGGATGCCGAAAAGAATGACGGCCTGCAATCCAAGGGCCGAGGCGCGCGCGGCTTCCGCCGCTACTTCGCGTGGGGCAAGCTGCTCGACGCCGGGCATGCTGTTAATCGGGCGGCGGGAGCCGAGTTTTTCGTTAACGAAAAACGGTAGAATGAAATCGTTCGCGCTCAAACTCGTTTCACGGACGATATTGCGTAAAGCCACGGTACGCCGCAGACGGCGCGGACGGTGAACCAATTTCCTCACGCGCCGAGGCTACGCGTACGGCTTCGGCGGAGCAAGCCGGCATCACGGATGCCAGCCTCAACTGCTCCGAAAGAACCAGCTTCGGACAAGGGCAGCCCGGATCTTCGAACGGTTGTGTGAGATGGCCGAGCGGTGTTTGTTGCGCCCGTCATGCTGCGAGCCGCGACCGACCGGAAGGCCAATTACCTTCTTATCGATATCAGCAATTCATTCACGAAGCTGGTGTTTGCGTCTTCTGCAAAGCTCGGGAAGCCGGAGCGAATGGAGACGACGCGACTAAGTTCGGCCGCGCTGCGAAGACTGGTTCGCCGCCAAGAGCTCGAACAAATCATTGTTTCGTCGGTTGTGCCGAAAAGGGACGCAGCCATTCGTCGCGCGGCCGGGAAGGTTCCGGTGAAATTCGTGAACGCGAAATGCAATCTTGGTGTTGGGGTGGACTATCCCAAGCCAGACTCAATCGGCGCCGACCGCCTCGCGAATGCGGCAGCCGTTGCAGCGCTCTATGGATGTCCGGCGGTGGTGGTGGATTTCGGGACGGCCGTCACGTTCGATGTCGTCTCGGCGAAACGTTGCTACATCGGAGGCGTGATCGCGCCCGGACTCGAAGCGATGACCAACTATCTTTATAAGAGAACGGCTTTGCTGCCGAAGCTGACGCTGACCGAGCCGCGTCGTGCGGTTGGACGGTCAACCAAGGGAGCGATGATGGCCGGCGCTGTCTTCGGATATCGCGGTCTCGTGGCGGAAATCCTGGCCAGGATCAGTCAGGAGGCGTTCGGTCGTCGCAAGGCGCGAATCGTTGCCACGGGCGGCTATGCCCGGTTGATTGCCGCACAGATGCCCCAAATTGATGCAGTCCACCCGAACCTAACCTTGGAGGGTCTGCGCATCATCGGGAACTTGAATCGTTAGGGAGCGCAATGACGGGAACGGCGATTGGTATCGATTTTGGCGGCACGACGGTGAAGCCGGGCGTGGTTGCAAACGGTGAGATTGTCGCGCGCCTGGAGGCAATTCGGACTCACGACCATCCCCGCGTGGATTCGCTTTTGGATGCGATTCACGCGGCGATCGACGAACTGCGTGGTCAATATCCGAGCGTCACTGCAGTTGGCGCCGGTTTGCCGGGATTGGTCGATGGCGTCAACGGTCGTGTTTGGCAGCTCTCGAACGTACCCGGTTGGGAGAATGTCGCGCTTACTGCTCTCCTTGAAGAGTGGACCGGTCTACCGGCTGCGATCGATAACGACGCCAACGCAATGGCCTACGCCGAATGGCTTTTCGGCGCTGGGCGCGGGGGGGTAAATGTTGTTTGCGTGACGTTAGGCACAGGCGTGGGTGGAGGATTGATCCTGGATGGAAAACTATATCGCGGCAGCAATCTGGGCGCCGGCGAGATCGGGCAGATGACGATCGATCCCAATGGCGTGCCCGGGCAGTATGGAAACTTTGGCGCGCTCGAGAAGTACGTTGGCCACGTGCAGATTTCAGAACGCGCGCAGGCGCTTTACCGCGCCGCTGGCCTAACCAAGACTTTAGATGAGTGCTCTCCGCTTGCGCTTCAGAAAGCGGCTGAAGCAGGCGACACCGTAGCGCACCGCGTCTGGGATGAGATCGGATTCTTCATCGGGATCACCCTTTGTGACATTGTCTGGCTTTTGAATCCGGACCGAATCGTGATTGGCGGCGGAGTGGGGCAGGCCGGCGAATATGTTTTTGGCCCCATTCGCCGCGTGATTGAAGAACGGACGATGAAGATTTTCCATCAGGACCTAACGATTGTCCCGGCCAAGTTAGGCAATGATGCCGGCGTGATCGGAAGCGCTGCGCTCGCGCTGGATAAAGCAGCAGGGCGAGGTTTCTGAATCAGCCAGCCCGATTTCGGATAACTATTGCAGGTCTGTCGCACCCCGCGGCGTCGCGAGACGCGGCCGACAACGACATCCTTGGAGACAAGAGTCAAACTTCCCTAACGATAATCTCCCGGTTGAGCAGCTCTTCGCCATTGAATTCAAAATAACCGGTGAAGTGCACGCCCCGGATGAGGAGCGGAAGCCAATGGCGATCGTCCGCCCACATTTGGTGGTAGGGAATGGAGTCGAGGGGCACCCAGAATGGCAGCGCTTCGTCGGTTTCCTGCGGTTCTCCCTCGAAGTCGTGGGCGCGAAAAACGGTGCAGTGCAAACTGAGCCCATCGCGGAATTGAAAATGCAATTCACCGCCTTGTTCGGTCCCGAGCGGTTTTATGGCGAGCTCTTCGAACGTTTCGCGTATCGCCGACGCTAACGGTGTTTCGCCTGGGTCCACCTTGCCCCCGGGACCGTTGATTTTGCCCGCGCCGAAACCACGCTTTTTGTGAATGAGAAGAATCTTTCCCCCTCGAACGATGAAGAGAAGAGTGGCGCGGACGCGCGGTTGCCAGTTTGCCCAATCGGTCATGTCGCGGAAGATTCATATACCTTGCCACGCGCGATGGACACAGGCTTGATGGGATGGCGATGAAAGGTTGCGAAGGCGTATTCATTATTTTGCTCGGACTCGTTTCCGTCGCGGCCAACGTCGTGGCGCCGACGAAGTCTGAACTCGAGATGATGTATGCCGGAGCGGCGCAGGCGCTAAACGGCGGGAACGTCTCGGAAGCGTTGAAACAACTCGACGCGATTGACGCGAGACAACCGGACATGGCAGCGGCGAAGAATCTTCGCGGGGTAGCCTTGATGAGAATGGGTGAATATGACCTGGCGGAGAAAACGCTGCAGAAGGCACGTGAACTTGATCCTTCACTTTGGGAGGCGCGCTTCAATCTCGCGGAAGTTCCTTTCCTGAGAAAAACCTGGCGGGAGGCGCGTCGCGGATTCGAGGCTTTGGCCGGGGAAAAAAGCGAACAAGCTCAGGGAACGACGGGCGATCTGATTCAGTTCAAAATTTTGCTGACCTATTTAATGGAAGGGAAGGAAAGCAAAGCCCTCGAGATTGTGGATCGATTGCAGGCGACTTCGACCAGCCCCGCCTACTATTGCGGCAAAGCTGCCGTGGCATTCCGCCACAAACAAAAACCGGAAGGGGTGGCGGCATTGAAGGCAGCCGAGAAATCGTTCTCTCCTACGATCAACAAGCTTTTCCTCGAATCCTTTTACGAAGCCGGGTTGATGGAGAAACCTGAAGGTAACGTGCCCGTGGCGTTAGAGGTTGCATCTCGGACGGACTTGGTGGGACGGGCCCAGGAGAATTTCGCAAAAGCGGAGCAAGCGTATCGACAGGGCGATTACGAAGCTGGCTTGCAATTGCTCGATCAGATCGACGCAACCGAATCGAATCAGGCTGTCTCGTTCAATCTCCGAGGAAAGATCCTTCTTGCGCAGGGAAAAGACGGCGCCGCGGAAACAGCCTTGCAGAAAGCGGTCGCGGTCGATCCCCAGTTTCTGGAGGCGCGCTTCAATCTCGCGCAAATTCCGTTCCGCAACCGCGAGTATGATTCCGCCCGCAAGGAGCTCGAAGCGATCCTCGGATCGATCGCCGGCGGCAAGCAGCAACGTCAATGGGAGCAGCTGATTCGCTACCAAATTTTCCTTACGATCCTATTAGAAGGTCGTGATGGGCCGGCGCAAAAAGCGTTGGATGAATTCAAAATGATGGATGACACGCCTGCGCTTTATTATGGCCAGGCGGCTTGGGCTTTTCAGCACGGCAACCCGAAGCTTGGAAATAACTGGGTCGCGAATGCCCGAAATCTGTTTCCAGAAGATCTGAACGAGGCGTTTGCGACGCCACTGGATGATTTGGGCTGGTCGGGCAAGCAGGACGCAGTAGATACCACCAGACAGGTGGCACTCCAAACGGAACCTAGCCCGACGGTTGAGAAGGTTGTCACAGCGACGACACCACGAGAGGAGCCAAAACCAACCCCAAACCCCGCCACAATTACGCAAGAGAAACAACCGCAATCGAAGGAGCCTTCCTCCACTAGACCCAGAAAAAGCCCTGCGTCAGCCTCTCAGAAGAGCGAAGACTCCGCTCGGTCCAAGCCGAAGGGGGGACGTGTCGCAGCCGCGACACCGTCCGAATCACCTCGTCCAGTCAGACCCTCGGCAGTACCACCTCCGTCGCCGACCCCACAGCCCAGGCAACGCCAGAATCTCGGCGATGTAGTAAGGAACCTCGTTCTCTACCCGTTCCAACACCGGAGCGATAAGCGCGAGCCGACCGCCGTGGCCCCCAGCAAACCCACGCCGTCCCCGTCGCCGCCACCGACCCGACCTAAGAAATAGACTTGTTTTTCGTAACTACCCGAGGTTTGATGCGCGCTGTCATGAAAATGCGAATATTCGCAACAGTTTCCCTCCTTTTGGTGACTTTGGTGGCGCAAGCGGCACCGAAAACGAAGTCGGAGCTCGAATCGTTTTACGATAAGGCGTTTCGCGCTTTTGACGCCGAGCGCTACGACGAGGCTCTTAAAGCCCTGGACCAGATTGATGCTCGGCAGCCTGATTTGGCGGAATCGCTCAACCTGCGCGGAGTGGTTCTGATGCGTCAGGGTAAGTTCGACCAGGCGGAGGTGGCTTTGCGAAAGGCGATCTCGCTTGATCCGCGCTTTTGGAACGCAAGCTTTAATCTGGCGGAAATTCCGTTTCTCAAGAAGGACTGGGCCCAGGCGCGCGACCGGTTCGAGGGCTTGATGGCCGGACCGGCCCAGGGGATGCAGCCGGAAACCAGCCAGCTCATCCAATACAAGATTTTGCTCACCTTTGTTCGCCAAGGGAAGGAGAACACGGTCGATTGGATGTTAAACAAATTCGAGCAGTCGAAAGATAGCCCGGCGCTTTATTACTCGAATGCCGCGATCGCTTTTCAACACGGTAACGAAAAGGAAGCGAAGGAATGGCTAACGGCCGCAAAAAAGCAATATCCGGCGTCACTTAACAAACTCTACGCCGAATCGTTCTACGAGATTGGGTGGATGGAAAAGCCTGCCGGAGAATCGCGGGCTGCGCTCGAGATCACTTCAGCCGATGGCTCGAACCAGATGAAGTCCGATGCGAAGGCAAATTTCGAGAAAGCGGAGCGCGCGTTTCAGCAACGTGATCTCCCGGGCGCGACCAAGCTTCTTGATTTGGCGGAAGAGATTTCGCCTAACGAACCAGCATTTAAGAATCTGCGCGGCGAGATTCTAATGGAAGAGAAGAAGCTCGATGAAGCTGAGGCGGCCTTTCGCAAAGCGATTACGGCCGATCCGAAATTTCGCGAAGCGCAGTACAACCTCGCTCAAGTCCCTTTTAAAAAAGGTGATTATGCAAAAGCCCGCGAGCGATTTGAGGCTCTCTTCGCTACGACTCCTGGCGAAGAGAAAAACCAGGCCGCTCAGCTGATAAAGTACAATATCTTTATGACGCTGCTGCTGCAGGGGAAAGAATCCGAAGCGCAACAGTTGATGGATCAATTCAAATTCACGGGTGACACCCCGGCCCTCTACTACGCGCAGTCTGCGTGGGAATTTAAACATGGCCACCCGGACCCGGCCAAAGATTGGGTTACTTCGGCCAGAAAGATCTATTCGCCGGCGCTGAACGTGATCTTTGCCGACCCCTTCTATGACTTGGGCTGGTTGAGCCGCACTGACACTGAAGCCGGCCCGACCACCTCTACACTGGCCCAAGCTGCTGCGCCGCCTGCTACCGGCCCAACGCCGGCGATGCGCCTTGGACAGGCGGAATCACTACCGGTTCCAGAGGTCCCGGGCGAAAGTGAGGCAACGACTGGTGCGACAATGGCTCTGGCGGCAGCAACGCCTGCCACGAATGCTGCTTCCCCAACAACGTCCGCAGCAGCGTCCGCTGCGACAACATTAGTCGCGGCAAGTTCATCGCCAGTAACTCCGGCGGAAACTTCGACGAGCAGTGTCGCGTTGGCGGCAACTACTCCGGCAAAGCCGGCCGCGTCGGTCGCGCCAGCGACGATACAATCGTCGCCGTCCACGGTGGCAAAGAGCACTCCGGTTGCGGTCGCCCATCCCGCCGCTTCAGCCGCCGCAACCGCTGCCGCAGCACAAGTGCGCGCGTTTTCAGAACCTACTTTCGGCGAACGAGTCGATAGTTTTGCCAATCCGCGAACGCTTTTGGTCGCCGGCCTTTTACTGGCAGGGATCCTGCTTCTCGCTTGGTTAGTTGTGCAACAATTTCGCCGCAGTTTATCTACCACTCCGCTTATTAAGTCCACGACGCCGTTGACGGAGCCCCCGTTTTCCGAGGAAGAGGCTGCGACCGGCAAGGAACGCAAAGCCCCTGCAGGCGCGATTTCGGCCACTCCGCCGAAATTTTCGTTGAATCTCAAGGCGACCGAACCGTCTGTCCGCGCCCCGGTCCTTCCTTCTGGCGCGATTACTGCGCGGGGTTCTTCGCCCGGTGTCGACGAACCGATGACCAGTCCGTCTAATGAAGGCGCGGCACCGGGCGGGCCCGCCTCAGGTCTGCTTGCCAAGAGTCCAACCGAAAAAATTCCAGCCAAGCCCGATACAGCGCCGCTTTGGGACAAGAAAGAAGTTTCGCTCGTTACTGACGTACCGCCGATGCCACCCGCGTCGAAAGAAGCGGAGCCCGGCACGACGTTTCCAACGCCCGCAGATGTTCCCACTGAGGTCGCGACATCGTTGATCGCTACGCCGAGTGCCAGGCCATCTGGGGTAAGGCCGCCTGCGGCAGCAGAGCCGCCACCAGCTGAGCCGCCGGCAACGATCCAACCATCGCAAGCAGTTAAACCGCATCCGGCAGTTGAGCCACCGTCGCCAGTTGAGTCACCACGAGCGGTTGAGCGGCCAGCACCATTCGACATCCCTGCTGAACTCGCGGAGATGGGTTTTCTGGTTGCAGCGCGCCGTTCCGACGAAACACCTGCGGCGGAGCCGACACCCGCCATTGAGGAGCCGCTGATTGAAGAAGAACCTGTTGGTCAGGGCCAGCCCATCCCGCAATTAACAACTGCGTTTACCCCTGCACCGGTCATCTCCGAGTTGACGACGCCCGAGCCAGAATCTGAGCTTGTTTTGATAGAACCAGAAGATTCCGTCGCGGTTCCAATTGCGGGCCATGAGGTTACTCAGTCTTCAATTGAAACTCCTGCTTTTGCTTCTAAGATCTTTCCAGCACATTGGGATCCTAAGCTTAGAATTCCACGTGGACAAGTTGTCGC
>JADMIO010814648.1_pt1 | contig 13233 bp, 8 predicted proteins | sample 8958161 | NCBI WGS metagenome assembly JADMIO01 (sample SAMN16585339, study PRJNA669376) | soil metagenome | isolation source: Crop rotation soil | place: USA: Cullars Rotation, Alabama | collected 2011 | reverse complement strand
CTTTCCCCCCCAACGCTTCAGATAATTTTAGTCGAAGCCGTTGAGCCAGGGAAGAAGGAACGGTCTGAAGAAGTTCAAAATCAGTTGCGTCATGAATTCCCTCAACGGATCCAAACTTTCTTAACAGTTTAAGCTTAAGCCTCTCAGTCATTCCTTCGACTTCGTCCAAGACTGACGCAGACATTTGCTTATTCTTTCGAAGCCGGTGATAAGTGATCGCAAATCGGTGCGCTTCGTCACGTAGATAGCGAAGCAAAAGCTCTTCAGGCGTATCAGGTCGTAGCAAAATGGGATTTTTTTGGTTGATCAAAAAAACCCGCTCTCGATTTTGAGGGTTCAGCGGATCGATGCCGTCATTGTCTCGAGCTTTCGCGAGTGAAACCAAGTCGACCTTTTCAAGCCATCCTTTTTGCTGAAGAACTTCCTTTGCCGAACCAAGCTGCCCTCGCCCTCCATCAATCACAATCAGAGCAGGAAGATCTTCTTCAGCTTTATAACGTCGAGTCACCGCTTCTCTCATCGATTCAAAATCATCCACTTGATCGACTTTGATTTTAATCTTTCGATAAAAATCGGATTCGGGAACTCCATCCCGAAATCGAACCACTGAAGCGACCGTTTCAAGTCCTTGATGATGAGAAATATCAAGACAATCCATTGTTTCAGGATAACGAGATAGACTCAAAAGACTTTGAATCGAAGTCAGAGTCTTTTCAAGCTTCCGAGATTTTTGCAATTTCGCTTGCAAATGTGCCTCTGCATTCTTAGCTGCGATCTCGAGATATTTTTTCTTCTCATCGATTCGAGGAACCAGAATTTTACTGTCGACGAGAAGTTCTGAAGTATCGATTGGGTAAGGAATTAAAATTTCATGAGGAACATAAACCGCACTACTATAGTATCGTTCTAAAAATTCTGCCAAAAATGTCTCAGGATCAAGCTTTTGATTTTTAAATTCAAATCCCCTTTGGTCAAAGATGATCCCGCTTCGAACGAAAAGAAGAAGAAGGTAAGTGACTTCTTGCTCAGAATAAATTCCTACCACATCTACATCAATGCCAGCTTGCACCTGCTGATGGGCAACGACCGATTGCTGAGACGCCGTCGTGCGATGAATCGCTTCGAGGCGATTTCGAATTTCAGCAGCTTCTTCAAATTTTTCGGATTCAGCAGCTTCTTCCATCTGCTTTCGCATCTGTTCTTCGAGCTCTTGATTTTGTCCTCTAAGAAAAAGGACGGCTGATTGGACCAGTTTTTGATATTCCTCTTTGGTCACATAATTTACGCAAGGGGCAACGCATCTTTTGATCTCATATTCGATACAAGGACGCTTTCGGCTATAGAGTTTAGCATCGGTGCAGGTTCGAAGCGGAAAAATCTTTTGCATGTAATCCAGAGTCATGCGCAATCGTCCGGCAGAAGAAAAGGGGCCCAAATAAATTGCTCCATCTCGATCGATCTTTCGAACCACATCGATTTTGGGCCATTCATGAGTGACCGCCAGCCGAAGACTTAAATATCTTTTATCGTCCCTAAGCGAAATATTATAGGGGGGACGATATTTTTTGATCATTTCATTTTCGAGAATAAGAGCGTCTTGCTCCGTTTCGACTAAAAGATAGCGAATGCTTTCTACTTTTTTTCGAATAAAAGCAACGAAAGGGCGAGTATCTTGCCCCTCAATAAAATACTGCCGAACGCGAGAGTAGAGATTCTTTGCTTTTCCAACATAGAGAACGGAAGGCTCGCCTGATTCTTTTGGCTTCCCTTGAAAAATATAAATCCCTGTCGATTTAGGAACATCTTCCCAGAGATGCTTGGCAATAATTTCATCGCGTCTGACTTCCATTTATCCCTTGGTCTCGCCCGTTAAAACCGCCTGATTTTTAACCAGCAGAATGCGATCACGAATTTTTGCTGCAAGCTCGAAGTCGAGGTTTTTAACTGCTTCTCTTTTTTGCGCCTCTAGTTTTTGCAAATCATCTCCGAGCACATTCAGATCAATCACATCATCTTCAATCGCATCCATAAAGCCCGACTCTTTTGCAATTTCGGTGAGGGATTTGGAAATCGGACGAATGATCGTACCCGGTGTGATCCCGTTCTTCTCATTGTACTCATGTTGAATTTTCCGTCGTCGCTCTGTTTCTCGAATGGCTAGCTCCATCGACTGCGTGACTTCGTCTGCAAACATAATCACGCGCCCATTCAAATTTCGAGCGGCCCGACCGCAGGTCTGCAGCAACGAACGCTCGGATCTAAGAAACCCTTCTTTGTCGGCATCTAAAATAGCCACTAAACTGACTTCAGGAATATCGAGGCCTTCTCGAAGCAAATTAATTCCAATCAAGATATCGAATTTTCCTAGACGTAAATCTTTTAAAATTTGTGATCTCTCAAGTGTTACTATGTCTGAGTGAAGATATTGAACTTTGAAATTTAAACTCTTTAAATATTCCGTCAAATTTTCTGCTGATCTTTTGGTCAGCGTAGTGATCAGAGTTCTCTCGTTCTTTTCCACCTGAGTTCTGAGCTCTTTAATCAAGTGATCCACTTGATTTTTTGCCGGCTTTACTTCGATTTTTGGATCGAGAAGGCCTGTTGGACGAATAATTTGCTCCACCAGATGCCCTCCAGATTTTTTAATTTCATAATCTGCCGGCGTTGCCGACACATAGATCGTCTGGCGAATGCGCTCCCAAAATTCCTCACCCTTTAAAGGACGGTTATCGAGCGCCGAGGGAAGACGAAATCCATGTTCGACTAGCGTTGTTTTTCTGGAACGATCTCCGTTATACATGGCGCCCAGCTGAGGACACGTCGCGTGGCTTTCATCTAGAATCAAAAGAAAATCGCGTGGAAAATAATCCAGCAATGTATAGGGCGGCTCACCTTCTGCTCTTCCTGTTAAATGGCGAGAATAATTTTCAATGCCTAAACAAAACCCAGCTTCTCTTAGCATCTCAAGATCAAACTTCGTTCTTTGCTCCAATCGCTTCGCCTCAAGAACCTTTCCTTGATTTTTCAGATCGACAAGCCGTCGATCGAGCTCCAGTGAAATGGTTGCAATCGCTCGCTGCATACTTTCAGGCCAAGTGATAAAGTGAGTCGTCGGATAAACGGTGACCTTTGGAAGTTTTCGAATCGTTTGCCCCGAGAGAGAATCAATTTCTGAAATCGCATCGATGTAGTCTCCAAAGAGTTCAAGCCGAATCGCTTTCGTCTCTTCTGCGGCTGGAAAAACTTCAATTGAATCTCCGCGCACACGAAAGGTGCCACGATGAAAATCCCAATCATTGCGGGTGTAGCCAATTTGAATCAGCTTCTCGAGAATTTCTTCTCGTTTGATTTCTTGTTCCTTTGCGACGTGAAGAAGCATTCCATAGTAAGCTTCTGGAGAACCAAGACCATAGATACAAGACACCGAAGAAACAATGATGACATCGTTACGCTCGAGAAGCGATCGCGTTGCGGAGTGCCGCATTTTATCGATCGTGTCATTAATCGCAGAATCCTTTTCAATAAAAGTATCGGTCGAAGGGACGTAAGCTTCCGGCTGATAGTAATCGTAAAAGCTAACGAAATATTCAACCGCGTTCTGCGGAAACAACTCTCGAAACTCCATATAAAGTTGGGCCGCCAGTGTTTTATTCGGAGCGATGATCAGGGTCGGCCGATTCACCTGCTGAATCACATTGGCCATCGTGAATGTTTTTCCAGAGCCGGTGATTCCAAGCAGGACTTGATCTTTAACACCCTCTTTGAGGCCTTTGACGATCGCTTCAATGGCTTGAGGCTGACTGCCTTTGGGAGTCATTTTCGTACTCAATTGAAATCGGTCATCTCTCATAGAACTTCCTGTCTGCAGCGAAAGAAACGCGAGTCAGTTTAAAGGAAGATTGAACAAAACAAAACTGGAATAGACTAAGAATATTGAATTGCGCGCTCGATTCGAAGAATCACTTCATCTCGCCCCAAAATCTTTGCGAGCGGGACAAGCTCTGGCCCTGCCTCAACGCCGGTAATTGCGATGCGAAATGGAAAATACAGGTCTTTGCCTTTTAGACCGACTTCTTTTCCTGCCGTCTGAATGCTTTGCTTCAACGCTTGATCGACGGGTTGAGCGCCACCATCCGAAAGCTGCTTAAAATGCTCGAGTCCAATTTCGAGAGCTTTCTTAGAATTGGGAATTCCCAAAATTTTCGAAGCAGCTTCTGACTGTTTCAAATCTGGAGTGTTTAAATAGGACTCGATTTTATAAAGCTCTTGCGTGGTGTGAGCATCGTGCTTTATAAGATCAATGGCTTGATTCCAAATGGGCTCCCATTCCTTTTTCCGAACAGGAGCATATTGCGCAAGTTGTTCAGTTGAAAGATCCTGCATGTGCTGCTGATTTAAAAATCGAAGTTTTTGAAAATCAAAAAGCGCGCGGCCCTTATGGACGCGATCCAGATCAAACAGTTCAGAGAGTTGCTGAACAGAAAACTTTTCGCCCATTTGAGCTGTGTCTCCAGGAGACCATCCTAGAAGAGCGAGATAATTTAAAATTCCTGCAGGAATAAAACCTTCCCGTCTCAGATCGCCGATTGAAAGACTACCTTCTCGCTTACTCAACTTTCCGCCATCTTCTGCGCCAATCATTGGAAGATGCGCAAAGACCGGAACTTGATAACCCAATGCTTGAAAAATCAAAACCTGACGAAACGTATTCGAAAGATGATCTTCTCCTCGAATCACGTGAGTCATTTCTTGAAGAGCATCGTCAACGGCATTTGCAAAAAGAAAAACCGGAATTTGATTGGCTCGAGAAAGAACGAAGTCACCCAGAACTTCTCGCTCCATTTTTACTTCGCCGCGAATCACATCTTGAATCACGACAGGCGCGCCCTCAGCAACATGCATTCGCCAGACATAGGGTTCACTTTGCGAGCGCTTCTCAGCTTCTTGATCCGAAATACTTAAACATCGTCCCACATACTTAAGAACTTTTTTTTGGGACGAGAGAAGCTTTCGATCCTGATCGAGTTGATCGGGAGTACAGAAACATCGGTAAACCCGAGTCACTTTTTGTAAACGCTTCAATTGTTCTTTATAAAGATCGTATCGCTCCGAACAACGATAAGGTCCGAGCGGGCCTCCGATATCGGGACCTTCATCCCAATTTAAGCCCAGCCATTTTAAGTCTTCGAGGATGGAGCGCTCTGAATCTTCAACAAGGCGTTCTTGATCCGTGTCTTCAATTCGAAGAATGAACCTTCCCTTTTTTGCGCGAGCAAAAAGAAAAGCAAATAGTGCCGTTCGAGCATTTCCTAAATGAAGAAATCCGGAAGGCGACGGGGCAAATCGGGTGCGTACCATAGTACTCATGAACTAGTTTTTAGCTTGCCTAAGAGCCAAAAGACAAACGGCTTGTGCGGCAATTCCTTCTTTACGACCCGTGAAGCCTAAACCCTCCGTCGTCGTGGCCTTCAAATGAAGCCGGTCCAACTCAATCCGAAGGACCTTCGCCATATGAGCTCTCATTTTAGCAGCGTGAGGGGCAATTTTTGGAAGCTCCAGAATCAAAGTGGCATCGATCGAAAGGATTTTAGCGCCCTTTTTTGCAACGAGGTCTCGACAATAAGCTAGAAAGTCAGAGCTTGAAGCGCCCTTCCATTTCGAATCAGAGGGAGGAAAATGCTGACCGATATCTCCTTCGCCAAGAGCGCCCAAAATGGAATCAACCACCGCATGAATTAAAGCATCCGCGTCCGAATGCCCCTCAAGTCCATATTCATAGGGAATTTCAATTCCACCGAGCATGAGAGGTTTGTTGCGAATAAAAGCATGGACGTCGAAGCCAGAACCAATTCGTAAATTTTCGATCATGCTGATGTTATCGCTCGAAGTCACAAAGTCGTCACCTTCATTCTGAACTACCCGTATGTGCGATTAATCGCTTACAAACCGCGTCGGTGGTTTGAATGTCATACTGGTTTTTATAATTCTGCATTCGAAATGAAACGAATTGCCCCTCAGGCGTCATTCCAATAATCAAACTCTGATCGTCAGGAAATTTTTGACCTATGAAACTGGGCTTGAAAATTTCAGTCGTGGCCGAGATAGGAATAAAAATATTTTTCTCAGGAACGGGATTAAATTCTCCGGTGACGCGAAGCTTTAAGTTCTTGATTCTTACAACACTGACAACGTTCTCGTTTTTACAATAAGAATTATCGGCCACGATCGACTCAAAACTTCCGTCAACTGTTCGAGCGATACAAGCCGCATGTCCTGACGGGGTATGTCCTCCTATCAGTCGATGAATTCCTTGTTCGGTTAAAATTTTGATGACTTCAGGATCTGGAAGAACCAGATTGTTGTGATCGTCTATATTTCGGCCGGTCACAACATTGTCTTGTTTGATTTTTTGCCCTGGCGCAGGAAGTGGATATAAAATCAAATCATTTGCAGGTCGATCGCCAATACCAGACCAAGCCTTTTCTCGATCCACGGCTTGTTCCCATTCCGAAATTTGCGTTTGGTACCAATCATTCAATCGGTTTTTCCAAATGCGTACGTTGCGTTCGCGAACGGGTTGCCCTGGAATCAACCCTATATTTTCTTTTGTGATCGAACTATGCACAAAGAGATTGGGACCAAAAATTTCTGCCAACTGACTATATTTAAGAAGTTTACGAAATTCTCCAGAGGGTCGAAATGAAAACAGATAAGAAGCGACCACTGAGTTATCATCATGCGCGAGGTCCATCTCGTCTAATTCTTTTGCACGAAGTTGAAATGCCTGAGGAGCGCCCATTGTTTTTTCTAAAATAAATTTAAGACGATCGACCGCTCGATCTTGTGCCCCACCCGTCGTCCAAGACTGGATCACATCTGCCGGATAACCTCGAATGGCCTGAGGAAAATGAGTAGCAAAGAGTTCAAGCCAAATTCGCATCTTTACGATCTCTCGATTGCCCGCAATCAGAGTGACCAACCCCGGAGTTTCTTCTTTCAACCGAACCAGATCGCGAACCACTCTTAAATCTCCAAGGAATCGATCATGAGCATCGCCGCCATAGACGAACCGAACGTGGGGTTTGAGATGATATTGGCCATTCACGTCCTTATCGAAGGCTCCGCTCTTTTCATAGAACGCTTGAAGGCGAGTCCAACTGCCTTCCAAGTCAGTTAAATAAAAAATAGGAAGTTCTGCTGCTTGGGTCTTTGCCAGAATGGATCCAAAGAAGAAAATACCAAATATAAACGGAAACAATCGTTTCATAGTCGGACAACCTTCTGAATTGCTGCTTCTTTGTCAAGAATTCGCGAATTTTGCGAGATCTTCTGGGTACGTAACTTTGATATTTTCCATTCGGCCGCGAGCCGTGTGAACAAGGTAAGAAGCCGCTTCCATCATGGCGGCGTCATCGGTGAATTCGGTAGCTGCATCTTTAAAACGATGGTGAACATCCTTCAGCGATTTTAACTGGAAAAACTGAGGCGTTTGAACACGAAAAAAACGCGACCGATCATGGGTGCGGATCACCTTTCCCGTCTCATCGACTTCTTTAATCGTTTCCACAATTGGAAGAACTGGGATTAAGGCGGGAAGTCCTTCTGATTTTATATCGAGCTCTTTAAGAAATTCAGCACTTACAAAAGGACGAGCAGCATCATGAATAAACACGCGCCCCTCGTCGCCCAGAGGTGCAAGCCCATTTCGAACTGAGTCCTGTCGCCGAGCGCCTCCATAGGCAATGACGATGCGATCTCGAAACGGCGCCGATTCTAAAATGCCGCGAATGAAACTTTCGTCTTCGGGACGAATCACAAGAGAAAGACGTTCAATCGAAAGAACAAACAGCGCTTCCAAGGTCAAAAGGAAGAGTGGCTTATTCTGAATAGAGGTTAAAACCTTCGATTTCGAGTCTGAAGAATGTTGTGAAAAACGTGAGCTCTTTCCTGCGGCAACAACCACCGCAGAAAGATTGGAACGGCTCATTAGGCTGCAGCAAAAATGTTTTCGATTTGAGCTTCGACAGTCGGCTCATCGGTTTGCTCAGCAATCGCAAGTTCTTTTACAAGAAGGCCTTTTGCGAGTTCGAGCATTTTCTTTTCGCCGAACGAAAGAACTTTGTCTGCACGCAAAATACAAAGATCTCTAAGAACTTCGGCAATTTCAAATACCGATCCGGTCTTAATTTTTTCCATGTACTCGCGATAGCGTCGATTCCATGTCGTTTGTTCAACGACAATTTTTTTCTCGCGAAGCATTCCATAAACTTCTTCTACTTGCTTCGATGAAACGATTGGACGAACTCCAACTGCATCGATCTTGTTCACGGGAACCATCACGGTCACATCGCTTTCAAGAATTCGAATCATATAAAAAGAAATGGAAGATCCTGCAATTTCTTTGGATTCAATAGACTGCACTTGTCCGACTCCGTGGCCTGGATAGACCACCTTTTGCCCAACTTCAAATTCAATCAATGATGGAGCTTTGATCGGCTTGTTCGCACTCGCATGGCGAGAAAACGGAGTGCTACGCGCAGCGGCTTTTTGTACTCTCATTACTCATACCCCTTACTTAATACTCAACTACTCTGATTAACTGCGGCTATTGATCGAGGGGAGCAATAGCCGAATTCCGAATACCCCGACGGCCCATAAAGGGCCCCGAAAGAGGCCTATTTCTAGCACATATAACCTTTGCTGTAAAGGTTACGATAGACCGAGCGAAATCAATGCTTTATGGTTCGCCACTTTTCTATACGCGCCTGACGCCCTGTTTTAACACCTCGCATAAAGCGACGCGCTTATACTGAATTTATTGATCCCGCTATGCGCTTCTGCGTAACGTCAAAGGTAGGGGAACAATCTACATACAGTCGATCCGTAGCATTTCGGCCAAGGAGGGGGAGCCAGTGTCTAATGCATTCGTCTATCTTGGGACATCCAAGATTCATGCGCTCAGCGTCATGATCGGTCTCACATTTACCATTGCTCGAGTTCAAGCAGAAGAAACGCCGACCGAGGTTACACCTCAAGAGGAAGTGGCTTCGCCACGACTCGAGGCGGCTTCAAATCAATTCATTCGAGACGTTGATCGCTATCTTCGAAAGAGAAGTGAACAACAAAGAGAAGGCGTTCGCCTCCTCGGAGTCCCGGATGATGTGATTATTCCAGGGACTGGCAGCGATGGTTTTCCGCAAGATCCATCGGATGGTCCCCTTGATCCGGTAGATACTGGAAACCCGACTGATCAAGGCACAGATTATCCAGGCACGGATTATCCGGTCTACGATGATTCGAATTATCCTTACCCAGTTTTCAATCGTCGAAGTGGAGCGGCCGAGCGACTTGCGCTCGAGACGCTTTATCAGACTCTGAATTTTTATGGTGTCGTCCATATTGTTGAAAAAACAGGAACGCGAATTGAATTTAAAATTTTGAAATCGAAGAATGGTTATTTTACTTCGCTCACAAAACTCGACATTGCTTACGCCGTGCGTGAATTCGCAAGATATATCACCGCTCATCTTTGCAATGATGGCTCTGCAGATAATTTTTATAAGGTTTTCGCGCAAGTTTCAGATGAAGAGATTGGACTTCGATTTAAGTATGACATGGCCTGGGCTCTCCTTGGAAATATGCTTCCAAAAGAACCCAACTCAATGATGAAACTTGGAACTCGGTGGGCTGCACTCAATCAAATCTTAAACGGGGGACTTTTTAAGAACGGGTCGACGACTGAAGAAAATAAAGAAATCAAAGGGATTGTTTCGACGATGGGTGAATTAGTCGGGTTTCTCGGAAGAATGAATAAGATGATGTGCTATGTCGATATTCGTCCTGTGCCCAAAGACGAACTTAAAAAACGAGTAGTCATTCATAAATTCTTAGAAATGGAAAAACGCCTCAACGAACGTTACGGAGCCTTGAAAGATATTTTGAAAGAAGTCGAAAAAGAAGGAAAGAAAGCACAGCTTTCAAGTCTTCAAGAACCCGTGATTCAGAAATAAATGTTCAGTATTAGTGCCTGACTTAAGTCAGGCCCACGCAACGAACCGTCCTTGGTTGATATCTTCTTTTGCGTAAATCCCCTAAATCTTGGGCCGGGTGAACCTTTCAATCGGATTTCTTTTGGCGTTCCTATCGGTGACAGCGGAGTCTTCTCATGTCACGTCGCCTTGTGCGCAAATTCGATTTGTTGGCGCAAAACCAATTTCGTTGAGCGATGCTGAAAAGAAACTGGTTTGCGGAGATCCCAAGAACGAGGGCTGGTCCAAAATTCCTCTCAATCAGGCTCAATTTTTTCTGAAACCTTTTTTGCAGCAAAGAGGATATTACACTTCGAAATTTCGAAATGAAAATGGTGTGCTGGTCGTCGATCTCGGCGAACAAGCAAAAATTAAGAGCCTAACGCAAACAGGATTGCCAGAAGAAATTGATCTGAGCAAAAAACGAAAGACCAAGGGCAAGGTCATGACCCCAGGAGAACTCGACGCAGCTCAGAGTTGGGTCCGATTTCAGCTTCAAAGTGAAGGCTATGTTTGTCCGGCCATTGAGACACGAGCCGATGCTTTGAGCGGTGAAGTTCACCTCGACGTTCAGCCTCGAAAAATTTATCGACTTGAAACCATCGCGGATCCAGAGGTTACTGAAGTACATCCACGCATCTTTAAGCGCTTCGAAGCTTTCGAATATGGCGAGCCATTCGATATTCGATTGATGAATCTCACTTCTGGAAGAATTTTAAGAGAAGAACTTTTTCTGAGCGCTTATTATGACATCAATTGCGATGAAGCAGGAAATCCCACGATCATCCAACGAGTTGTTCCTGCCAAGCCTCGTCAAATTACTTTTGGAGTCGGATTCGACACCGAACGATTGCTCGTTGGACGTGCGAAATTTAAGCATTCTCGGATAGGAAAAAAAGCCAGCATTTTCGAAAGCACTCTTGAAGCTTCGATGAAAGAGCAGCTCTGGGACACCTTGATGCGAATTTATATTCTGGAACCTTCATCTCGATTTTATTTAATGCCGAGAGTTCTTCTGAAACGTGAAAATGAAAACACCTATGACTCCTTTCGAGGCATTGTTTCATTTATGCCGGGTTCCACTTACGACAATCAGTATTTTCATTTGGATTCGCGAATGGGGCCTGCTTATGAATATACCTACACGATCGAAGGAGAAGGTCCGAAAAATACTTCGTTCTTAGCGTTTGAAACTCAAACGGACCTCATGAGTCATTTGTTTGAATACTATCTCGGCGAACCGCGCTCGGGATGGAGACTTGGATTTTTAACTTCATCTCGACTGCCAGGAACTTTATCGAATATTCACGCGCACAAGCTGCAGTTGAATTCTGAAAATCTTTGGAACCTTGGAAGCTTTGATCCCGCTATTGCGATTTTTGGATGGAGAGCATTGATCGGAAGCACGTGGTATCAAGGCGAAGACGGATTTGAAAAGAAGGTTCCACAGCAAATGAGATTTTATTTAGGAGGGGACGACTCTGTGCGAGGATTTTCAAGAAAAGAAGTTCCGTGGGATGAGTCAGGATTTCTAACGGCGGCTTATCTTGGTGCCGAATTAAGAGCCGGAGAAATCCTTCCTTATAAATTTCAGCCGTTAATATTTGCGGATGCCGGAATGGGCGGAAAAAACTTTTTTGATCTGAAAGATGATATTTATTGGTCTCCCGGAGTGGGAATTCGGTGGCCCTCCCCAATTGGCGTGTTTCGGTTTACTGTAGCCCACGGTTTTATTCACCGTAGGGAGCTAACAAAGCAGGCTAGCCGAGAAACACACTGGCAATACTTTTTTAGTTTCGGACAGGAGTTTTAAGAATGCGTCCTCGAATGAAAAAAATATTGAAGATAAGCCTGTGGACGCTCTTGGGCATTTTCATTCTATGCGCGGGCCTCGTTCTTACTCTGCTTGCTAAACCAGGTTGGTTTGTAAATGAATGGTCCGCTTCAAGACTTCTCAGTCGATATGGAAAACCTTATCAGCTTCGATGGGATGACATTGAGGTAAAAGTCACTTCGCCTAGATGGTTCAATTATGATGTCAAGTTGGCGGGAAAAAATTTATGCTTCGGCGAAAAGTCGGCTTCCATTCAAGGTTGTTTAGAAAAGATTCTTGTCGATGCAAATCTTCAAGTGGCGTTGACCGGAGTTAAACGATTGACCATTCGAGATTTAGAAATTTTGAGTCAGCAGATCACTCAGAGATCGGTTGAAAATACGGCGACAAAAGAACAGCCGAAGAAAGAACGAAAAATTCCAAAGCTACCTAACATTCGCCTTGAAATTCCCTTTGTAAAAGAAATGAAAATTGAAAAGGCTTCAGCAGTCATTTCGAAATTTCTTATAGAAAAAAATGGCCAAAACCAAATGGATGGATCGGCGACTTTGAAAGTAGAAGCGCCAAGCGAAGTGCCTATATTGAAGGTTAACGCGTCTCTCAAAGATTTAATGAAGCAAAAGACTTACGAGCTCACTTCTCAGATTCAATCCAGCATTTTAACCGAAGGAACTTTAAAAACTTTGGCCGCCGATGGAAAAATAAGCGCCTCTCCTTACTCGAGCACATTTAAACTCTTGATGGGAAAGACCAAACATGAAGATGAGTCTCAGATTAGTTTAGTAGCAGATGCGGAAGGTCCGAATCTACACGCGCAGGTGAACCTTGAAGGCTCACAATCGAAAACAAAAACTCGAATCCAAGGACGAATGGAAGCCGATCGTTTTCAGCCCGGGGGAAAAGCCACACTTCGGATGAATCATTTAGACTTGAATGCTCAAACCAATGAAGAAGGCCAGCTTCAATCGCTTCATTTGGTGACGCCACTTCTGATGAGCGGAGGGGGAGCAAAGCTTGCGAACATTCCGAAAACGATCGAAGGTTTTATCAATGCAGAGCTGATCACCCATGAAAATCGAACGAATGATCTGGAGGGAAAAATCAGTATTGATATCAAGAAAATCGGAGATTGGGCCGAAGCCGTTGAAGGAAATATTTCGACCGAGTTTTCAGGATCGACAGCCGAGCTGACAGAAACCATTCGAGAGAATTTTAATGTTCGAGTTCGCCTCGAAGTTCTTAAGTTTGAAGCCCTTGTCAATGCGCTACGCGGAACTCCTTATTCGATTCCTGCTCCATTGAACTCATTGGCCGGCTCGATGCACTTGAGCGCAGACGCTTCTCGAAAGGGAGCTGATCAAAACGGGAAAG
>JADMIO011435063.1_pt1 | contig 13234 bp, 14 predicted proteins | sample 8958161 | NCBI WGS metagenome assembly JADMIO01 (sample SAMN16585339, study PRJNA669376) | soil metagenome | isolation source: Crop rotation soil | place: USA: Cullars Rotation, Alabama | collected 2011 | reverse complement strand
CCAGGACAGCGCCCGCCGCGCCGCCGGCATCGATTAGAGACGCCAGGAGTAGCTGTACCCGACGCTCGCCGGCTCGCGACGTTGGTAGAACCGCTGCGCGTCCTCGCGCTTGAGCCCCGTGTCCAGCTCGATGTGGGTCGCCCCGCGCTCGCGGGCCCAGCGGGAGGCTGCATCCAGGAGCTCACCACCGGTTCCCTTCGAGCGGTGGTCGGGGCCGATCGCCAGGTCCTCGACCCAGCAGCGCGGCCCGTAGCGCACGGAGTTCAGGTCGAGATAGGCGGTGCAGAGCCCGACCAGCTCGCCACGGTGCTCCGCCACGAGAACGGCCGCTGACTCATCCGCGATCGCGTCGGCGACGGCGGCGCGGGCCCGCTCGGGATCCCATGACTCCGGCACGTAGCCGGGCTCGTCGAACAGCCACTCGTACATCCCGAGCACGCGCTCAACCTCCCCGGGCAGCGCCTCGCGCACCTTCGCCACCGGCTAACCCGAGCCGTACTTCTGCGCGCACTTCCGGAGCTTGTCCGGATCCCCGGTCGCCTTGTGCAGGCAGGCGCCGAGCTTCGCTGCCCTCGCCTGCTGCTGATCCGCCTTCGAGGTGTCCGGCGCCGGCGTTGAGGAGCTGCTGCCGAAGACGTCCTCCCTGTTCTGGGTCTGGTGGAAGCCGCTGCCGTCGAAGCGCGCCTGGTACTTGTCGAAGGGCCGGGCTCCGCTCCCGATCTCCCAGGTGGACCCCTTCAGCGTCGCCGTGGAGCCGGTGTGCGGGAAGTCCGCCTCGTTCCACATGTCCTCGACGACCTGCTTGTCGAGCTGCCCCAGGGTCACAACGGCGGACTTGCGGTCAGCGGGTGTTGCCCGGCGGGAATCGTCGCTCGTCTTGGCGCTGTAGCCCGTCCCTCCGTCGGGAAGATCCTCGGAGGTGTGGCCGTATTGGCGGATCAGAACCTGCGAGCCGTCGGGACTGAGCACCGCGTAACCGGTGCCGCCGGCGTCGATCTGGACTCCCACGACCTTGGCGTCATCGCCGAACTTGTTCTGCACCTCGCCGAGCGTGTCCTTGTAGCTGCGACCGTTCATCTGGTCGCCGATGAAATCCCACACCTTCGGGGCGAAGAAGACGACGGCCACGATGATCAGCACCCCGCCGACCAGCTTCCCCACGATGGAGCCTCCGGACGTCACGCCCGCAACCTAACCGGAACCGGCTCTCGGATAGCGTTTCGCTCATGAGAAACCCAAGAGACTTCTTCCAGCCCCTCGCGATCGGCGCCCCCGATCCGCCCCACGAGATCCCCTTCAAGCCGTCGCGGATGATCCATTTCTTCGACGCGTCCAACGAGAAGATGCGGGCGAAGGTGCCCGACATGGCCAAGTCGGCCGACATCCTGCTCGGGAACCTCGAGGACGCCGTCCCCGTGGACAAGAAGATCCCGGCCCGCGAGGGCCTGATCGAGGTCGGCAAGGAGGTTGATTTCGGCCAGACCCAGCTCTGGACCCGGGTCAACGCGCTCGAGAGCCCGTGGGTGCTCGACGACATCACCCAACTCGTCACGGAGATCGGCGGCAAGCTCGACGTGATCATGGTCCCGAAGGTCGAGGGCGCCTGGGACATCCACTACGTGGATCGCCTCCTCGCCCAGCTGGAGGCCAAAGCGAAGCTGGAGAAGCCGATCCTGGTCCACGCGATCCTCGAGACCTCGCTCGGCGTGGTCAATCTCGAGGAGATCGCCACGGCCAGCCCCCGGATGCAGGGGATGAGCTTCGGACCTGCGGACCTGGCGGCCTCGCGGCGGATGAAGACCACCCGGGTCGGCGGCGGCCACCCCGGCTACCGGGTGATCGAGGACCCCGATCCCGACAACCCCGACGCCGAGCGTGCCACGGCCCAGCAGGACCCGTGGCACTACTCGATCGCCCGCATGGTGGACGCCTGCACGTCGGCGGGGATCCTCCCGTTCTACGGGCCCTACGGCGACATCAAGGACACCGAGGGCTGCGAGACGCAGTTCCGTGCCTGCTTCCTGCTCGGCTGCGTCGGCGCCTGGTCACTGCACCCGGTGCAGATCGACATCGCCAAGAAGGTCTTCAGCCCGCCGCCGGACGAGGTGATCTTCGCCAAGAAAGTGCTCGAGGCGATCCCGGACGGCGCGGGCGTCCACATGATCGACGGCAAGATGCAGGACGACGCGACCTGGAAGCAGTGCAAGGTGATGGTGAGCCTGGCCGAGATGCTGGCCGAGAAGGATCCGGAGCTCGCCAAGGCCTACGAGATGTGAGCGACGAGGTGTGAGTGAGTCCTTCCGCCACACCCTGAGGGTCAGGTACAACGAGTGCGACCCGCAGGGCGTCGTCTTCAACGCCAACTACCTGACCTACTTCGACATCACGATGGGTGAGCTCTGGAAGGAGCTCGGCGGCTACCAGGCAATGGTGGACGCGGGCGTGGACATGGTCGTCGCGGAGGCGACGATCCGCTACCTCGCGCCGCTCCGCTTCGACGACGAGGTCGAGATCGTCGCTCGCATCAAGAAGCTCGGCGACACGTCGATGATCACCGAGATCGCGATCGAGGACGGCGGGGAGCCCGCGGCGACCGGCGAGCTTCGCCACGTCTTCGTCGAGACCGGCGGCACCAAGACGTCGCCGATCCCGGACCGGATCCGGGAGGGCCTGAAGCGCTACGCGGCAGAGAGCGGCTAGGCCAGGCGCTGCTTCAGCGCTTCCAGCTGCTGCTGGAGCGCATCGGGCAGGCGGTCGCCGAACCGGGCGAGGTGCTCCTCGACCTGCGGCAGCTGCGCGCTGACCGCCTCGGGATCGACTTCGAGCAGGGTCTTCATGTCGTCCTCGCTCACGTCGATCTCGCCCACCTTGATCTCGCCCTCCGCGGGGACGCGGCCGATCGCCGTGTCCACGGTCTCGCCCTCGTCGTCGCAGCGACGGAAGACCCACTCCAGGACCCGGATGTTCTCCCCGAAGCCGGGCCAGATGAAGTTGCCCTCGTCGTCCTTGCGGAACCAGTTGACAAGGAACACCTTCGGCAGCTTCGCGCCGTCACGCTGGCCGGTCTTCAGCCAGTGGGCGAAGTAGTCGGCCATGTTGTAGCCGCAGAAGGGCAGCATGGCCATCGGGTCGAACCGGAGCTCGCCGACCGTTCCCGCGGCGGCAGCGGTCTTCTCGACCGACATCGTCGCGCCGAGGAAGACGCCGTGCTCCCAGTCGAAGGCCTCGGTCACGAGCGGCACGACGGTCGCGCGCCGGCCCCCGAAAAGGAAGGCGTCGATCGGCACGCCCGCCGGGTCCTCCCACTCGTCCGCGATGCAGGGGCACTGTGAGGCCGGGGTCGTGAAACGGGCATTTGGATGGGCGGCCGGGTCGTCGGACTCGGGCGTCCAGTCGTTGCCCTTCCAGTCGATCGCGTGCTCAGGCGGCTCGCCGGTCATCCCTTCCCACCAGACGTCGCCGTCGTCCGTCAGCGCGCAGTTCGTGAAGATCGAGTTCTTCTCGGCGGTCTCCATCGCGTTCGGGTTGGTCTTGTGACCGGTGCCCGGAGCGACGCCGAAGAAGCCGGCCTCGGGGTTGACGGCGTGAAGGCGGCCGTCGTCGCCGAACTTCATCCAGGCGATGTCGTCGCCGACGGTCTCCGCGGTCCAGCCGTCGAGCTTCGGGATCAGCATCGCGAGGTTCGTCTTGCCGGAGGCAGATGGGAAGGCACCTCCGATGTACTTGACCTTGCCCTCGGGCGAGGTGAGCTTGAGGATCAGCATGTGCTCGGCGAGCCAGCCTTCGTCGCGCGCCATCGCCGAGGCGATCCGCAGCGCGAAGCACTTCTTGCCCAGCAGGGCGTTGCCACCGTAGCCCGAGCCGTACGACCAGATCTCACGGGTCTCGGGGTAGTGGACGATGTACTTCGTGTCGTTGCAGGGCCACGGCACGTCGTCCTCGCCGTCCCCCAGGGGCATTCCGACCGAATGGACGCAGGGGACGAAGTCGCCATCCTCGCCCAGGACCTCGAGCGCATCGGCCCCCATGCGGGTCATGATCCGCATCGAGGTCGCCACATAGGCGGAATCGGTCAACTGCACGCCGATGTGGGCGATGGGCGATCCCAGCGGACCCATCGAGAAGGGCACGACGTACATCGTCCGGCCGCGCATGCAGCCCTCGAAGAGCTTGCCGAGCACGTCGCGCATCTCGCCGGGCTCGCGCCAGTTGTTGGTCGGGCCGGCGTCGTCCTCGTTCTGGGAGCAGATGAACGTTCGGTCCTCGACGCGCGCCACGTCTGAAGGGTTCGAGCGGGCGAGGTAGGAGTTGGGGCGCTTCGCGTCCGAGAGCTTCTCGAAGGTGCCCGCGTCAACGAGCTGCTGGGCGAGGGAGTCGTACTCCTCCGAGGAACCGTCGCACCAGTGGATCGAGTCCGGCTGGGTCAGCTCGGCGATCTCATTGACCCAAGAGATCAGCTTCGCGTGCTTGGTGGATGCCTCGGTCGCGGTCGTCTCACTCACTGATGCGTCAACTCCTTCGTTGATTTGGATGACCCCTCCCTGCCCCGGCGGGGATTTTTTCACACGGCTGAGGGGGTCGCGGAGGATAGGGGGCGCTGTCGACGGTTGCTCCGAACGTCTAGATTTCCGCCGCCGATGCGCTTCTACGAGTACGAATCGCGCCGCATCGTCGAGCGCGCCGGAATCCCCGTCACCGACTACGGGTTCTGCAAGACCGCCGCGGAGGCCCGTGAGACGGCCGAGCGGATCGGCGGCTCGACCGTGATCAAGTCCCAGGTCCTGACCGGTGGGCGGATGAAGGCCGGCGGCGTCAAGTTCGCGGACTCCCCCGAGGAGGCCGAGGGCCACGCCGAGGAGATTCTCAAGCTCGAGATCGGCGGTCACATGCCGGTCGGCGTGCTGGTGGACCCCAAGGCCGAGGTGGAGCAGGAGTACTACGCGGCAGTGCTCTGGGACGGCCGTGCGAAGCGGCCGATGATGCTGTTCTCCGACATGGGCGGCATCGACATCGAGGAGGTCGCCGAGAAGCACCCTGACCACGTGGGCCGCGGCCACCTCTCGAACCTCCAGCCCATCCCGGACTTCCGCGCCAAGGAGGTCGTCGCCGCCGCCGGTGGCCTGACCGGGCGCGAGCTCACCCGCGCGACTCCCATCCTCGCCCGTCTCGCCCAGCTTCAGCGCGACTACGACATGACGCTGGCCGAGATCAACCCGGTCGCCCGCCTCACCGACGGCTCCTTCGTCGCCCTCGACGCCCACATGGAGATGGAGGACGAGGCCGTCGGCCGCCACAAGAAGATGCTTCAGGAGATCGGCGTCGAGCTCGACGAGCCGCGTGAGCTCTACGAGCCGTCCGATTTCGAGCGGAACGTGAAGGCGATCGACGAGGCGGATCACCGCGGCGTGATCCAGGGCAAGGACCACGGCTTCAGCGGCAATCTCGGCCTCGTGATCGGCGCCGGGGGCGGCTCGCTGACACTGACCGACGCCGTTCGTAGCCAGGGCGGCAAGCCCGCCAACTACGCGGAGATCGGCGGCAACCCCTCCGTCGCCAAGTCCTGCGGCCTCGCCAAGGAGGTCCTGAAGAAGGACGGCGTGGAGAAGATCGCGGTGATGATGTCGATCGTCTCCAACACCCGGGTCGACATCGTCGCCCGCGGAGTCATCAAGGCCTGTCTCGAGCTCGGCAAGGACCCGGCGGAGACGATCACCGTCTTCCGCATCCCCGGGGCCTGGGAGGAGGAGGGCGCGAAGATCCTCAACAAGTACGGCGTCGAGTTCCGCGACCGCAACACCTCGATGTGGGAGGCGGCCGGCGAGGCCGTCAAGAAGGTTCAGGGCTGATGTCGATCCTCCTCAGCGAAGACTTCACCTTCATCGTCCAGGGCATCACCGGCCGCGAGGCCGTGAACCTGACCAAGGAGTGCCTCGACTACGGATCGAAGGTCGTCGGCGGGGTGACTCCAGGCCGCAAGGGCCGCGACGTCCACGGCGTGCCTGTCTTCGACACCGTCCAGCAGGCGGTGGAGAACCACGGCAGCCAGATCGACGGCTCGGTCGTCACCGTCCCCCCCGCCTTCACTAAGGACGCCGTCTTCGAGGCGATCGAGAACGGCATCCGGCTGATCGTCGTCGTCACCGAGCGGATTCCTCGCCGCGACGTCGCGGAGATGGTCGAGCTGGCGAACCTCCACGGCGCCCGGATCATCGGCCCGAACTGCCTGGGGATCATCGCCCCCGGCGTGGGCAAGATGGGCGGGATCGGCGGCCCGGCAAAGGACGCGGCGAAGGCGTACGAGCCCGGTGCGATCGGCGTCATGTCGCGCTCGGGCGGAATGACCACCGAGATCTCCTCCACGTTGACCGCGGCCGGCCTGGGCGTATCCACGGCGGTCTCGATCGGCGGGGACGCGATCATCGGCTCGACCTACGCGGAGCTCATGCCCCTCTTCGAGGAGGACGAGCAGACGGAGGGCATCGTCATCTACACCGAGCCGGGCGGCCGGATGGAGGCGGAGCTCGTGGACTGGCGGGAGGAGAACGACGCCAAGCTTCCGATCGTCGCCTTCATGGCCGGCAAGTTCATGGACGACGAGGAGATGAAGGGCATGAGCTTCGGCCACGCCGGCACGATCGTCGAGGGCGCCGAGGACTCGGCGACACAGAAGATCGCGCGCCTCGAGGAGGCCGGAATCCCGGTCGTGGAGCGGATCGACGAGATTCCAGGAGCGGTCAAGGAGAAGACCGGAGTGAAGAGCTGATGGCAGCGACCGAGCAGACCGAGGGAATCTTCATCGACGTCGAGGTCTCGGAAGAGATCCGCGACGACGCCGAGGTGGCTTCCAAGCTCGAGGAGGTCTGCCCCGTGGACATCTACGCGAACGAGGACGGACACGTCGCGGTCGTCCGCGAGAACCTCGACGAGTGCGTGCTCTGCAACCTCTGCGTCGAGGCCGCGCCCCCCGGCGGGGTCGTCGTCAAGAAGCTCTACGACGGCACCGAGCTGCGCCGCTAGTCACAATCGCGAGGTGCTCAGCCTCGCGGTCATCCTCAACATCAAGAGCTTCGGCCTCGCCACGCTCGCCCTCATCGCCCTGCTGGTCGGGGTGACGCTGCTCCACCGCAAGCCGACCCGCCCCTGTCACCAATGCGGCAGGCGAGTTCCGCTGGAGCGGCGCACATGCCGCCACTGCGGCTACGACTTCGAGCCGATCAGGACCACGCGGTGAACTTCATCGAGGACGTGATGGAGCGATCGCCGGCCTCGCGGCTCGGCGTGGTCGCGGTTTCGGCCAACGGCGAGCGGCGCGACTGGCATTTCGGCGAGCTGATCGCCCGCAGCGCCGGACTCTCCGGCGCCATGGCCGCCAGGGGTGTCGGCAGAGGCGACGCCGTGATGACCCTCGTTGGAAGCCGGATCGAGTGGGTGTTGGCGATGCTCGCCTGCTTCCGGATGGGAGCGATCGCGATGCCGTGCAATCCGCAGCTTCGCCGCCATGACCTCGACCACCGGGTCGCCGCGACCGACCCGAAGCTCTGCATCGGCGAGGAGGAGCTCCTTTCCGAGCTGCCCGACGGGGTGCCCGCGATGACGATGCAGGACGTCGCAGACGCGCTCGACGAGGACCGTCCTCAGGAGCGCCCCTCGGAGATCGCGAAGCTGGCGGATGACGACCCTGCGGTGATCATCTTCACCTCGGGCACGACCGGCGAGCCCCGGGGCGTCATCTATCCGCAGCGCTACCTGCTCGGTCAGCGCCTTCAGGCCGAGCACTGGTTCGGCGCGCGCGAGGGGGAGCTCTCCTGGTGCACCGCCGCGCCTGGCTGGTCGAAGTCGACTCGCAACGCCTTCATCGCGCCATGGGCCATGGGATCGGCGGCGGTCCTCCATGACGGGCGCTTCGACCCCGCGGAACGCCTCGACCTGGTCGAAGAGCTCGGCGTCAACGTCCTCTGCCAGGCCCCGACCGAGTACCGGATGCTCGCGAAGCGGACCGAGCTGCGGGCAATCGGCTCGTTGCGACGGATGGTCTCCGCGGGTGAGCCCCTGAACCCCGAGGTGATCCGTCTATTCCGGGAGACGATGGGTATGCCGATCGGCGACGGGTACGGACAGACTGAGACCGGCGCCGTGACAGGGATGCAGCCCGGCGACGACGATCCGGCGCACGACGGCTCGATGGGCCGAGCGCTTCCCGGCGTGGAGGTGCGGATCTCGGCCGATGGGGATGACCCCGCCAGCGGCGAGCTCCAGATCCGCCCCGAGACGGTGCCGAGCTTCTTCAGCCACTACGTCGGCGAGGAGCCCTTCGCCGAAGACTGGTGGGCGACCGGCGACGAGGTCCGCATGGACGACGACGGCTACCTCTGGTTCGAGGGCCGCGACGACGACATCATCATCACCGCCGGCTACCGGGTTGGGCCCTTCGAGGTCGAATCGGCCCTCGTGTCCCATCCCGCGGTCGCCGAGGCCGCCGCGGTGCCGGCGCCCGACGAGGAACGCGGCTCGATCGTACGCGCGATCGTGGTGCTGGCCGAGAGCGAGCCATCTGAGCAGCTGGCCTCCGAGCTCCAGGACCACGTGAAGGCGGTCACCGCTCCCTACAAGTACCCGCGGATCGTCGAGTTCGCCGAAGCGCTCCCGAAGACCACCAGCGGCAAGATCAGGCGAGCGGAGCTCCGTTGATGAACAAGAGCTGGGCGGGCTTTGCGGGGATCTTCATCGTCACGAACCTCGGGCTGCTTGCGGTCGGAGCGACGCTCGCCGTCCTCCCCCACTACGTCCGCGACAACCTCAACGGCTCGGACCTCGAGGTCGGGATCGTCAGCGGCTCGTTCGCCCTGACGGGAATCATCTGCCGCCCGATCGCCGGGCATCTCGCCGACAGCCGCGGCCGCAAGATCACACTGATCGGCGGCGCGTCCCTGGCGGCGATCGCCGGTTTCCTCTACTTCCTGCCCGCCGGCATCCCCGGCCTGATCATCGCGCGGCTTTTCCTCGGAGCGGGTGAGGGAACGGTCTTCACCGCCGGATCCGCCTGGAACGTGGACATGGCGCCCGAGGAGCGGCGCGGCCGGATGATCGGGCTCTACGGGCTCGCGATCTGGACCGGGCTCACGCTGGGACCGCCGATCGGCGTCCTGCTCCAGCACGCCGGCGGCTTCGACCTCGTCTGGGCCTTCGCAGCGGGGGCGCCGCTGCTGGGAGCCATCATCGCCACGAGGCTGCCCGAGACCTACTCGGCGCGCGAGGAGGCTGACGACGAGCCGTTCATCTCCCGTGAGGCCCTCGGCCCGGGGCTCACCTTCGCGCTGTCCGTCGTCGGGTTCGCAGCGGTCTCGGCGTTCATCGTCCTCAGCCTTGACCAGCGAGGGATCGGTCACGGCCCCGAGGTCTTCAGCGTCTTCGCGGCCACCGTCGTCCTCACGAGGCTTCTCGCCGGCCACCTGCCGGATCGGGTCGGCGCCGAGCGCTGCGCGGTCGGGGCTGCGCTGGTCGAGACGGTCGGGCTGGTCCTGATCGGCGCGGCCGAGCACTTGCCGGTTGTGATCGCCGGGGCGATCGGCATGGGCGCCGCCTTCTCGCTGCTCTTCCCCTCCCTCTCACTCGTCGCGATCAACCGCGTCGGCGCCGAGCGCCGCGGGACGGCGATGGGGACGTTCACCGCGAACTTCGATCTCGGAATGCTGGTTGGGTCGCCGCTGGTCGGAGCGGCTGCCGCCATCGGCGGATACAGCGCCGCCTTCTATCTCGCGGCGGCATCGGCTCTGCTGTGCGCGGCATTCTCGTTCTCGATGTCACGAGGCGCCGAGGTCGGGCCGCGAACTCGTCCCGATACTCTCAGCGCCTGATGGCTCAGCGAGGGACCGCTGCGGACTCACAGATAGACCCGAAGCTCGTCAACAAGCTCACGGAGGAGCAGATGGCGCGCTTCCGCGAGCACACGCCCACGTCGGCGGAGTACTTCGACCGTGCGCGGAAGGTGATGCCCGGCGGTGTCCCCTCCTCCTTCCAGCTCAACGACCCCTGGCCCGTCTACATAGACCGCGGCAAGGGCGCGCTGGTCTGGGACGTGGACGGCACCGAGTACGTGGACTTCCACAACGGCTTCGGCGTCATGTGCGTCGGCCACGCCAATCCGGCGATCGGCGAGGCGGTGAAGGCGCGGCACGACGAGGGCACCCACTTCGCGGCGCCGACGAACGGATCAATCGTCTCGGCACAGAACCTGGTGGAGCGCTTCGGGCTGCCCCAGTGGCGCTTCTCGAACTCGGGCACCGAGTCCACGATGTCGGCGATCCACCTCGCCCGCGGCGCCACCGAGCGCGACCTGATCATCAAGATCGAGGGCTCCTACGACGGCCACCACGACGCGGTGATGGTCTCCTGCTACCCCGAGCTGGACGAGCTCGGCCCGCGCGAGAGCCCGACCCCGATCCCCTTCGGCAGCGGCTACCCGCAGGCCGTCGTCGAGCTGACTCGCCCCGTCCCCTTCAACGATCCCGACGTCCTCGAGACCGTTCTGAAGGAGCACGAGGGGAAGGTCGCCGGGCTGATCATGGAGCCGGCGATGATGAACATCAACATCATCCCGCCGAAGGACGGCTACCTGCAGCGCGTCCGCGAGCTCTGCGACGAGCACGGGATCAAGCTGATCTTCGACGAGGTGAAGACGGGCGCCACGATCTCCTACGGCGGCGCCACCCAGCGATTCGGCGTGGAGCCGGACATGATCTGCCTGGCGAAGGCGATCTGCGGCGGCTACCCCGGCGGCGCGATCGGCATGACGGAGGAGCTCGGCGAGGTCGTAGCCTCGGACAAGGTCCACCAGATCGGGACCTTCAACGGGAACCCGCTGGTGATGGCGGCCGCGCAGGCGACGCTGACGGAGGTACTCACCCCGGACGCCTACGAGAAGCTCGAGGCGACCAACGAGCAGCTGAAGCGCCGCTGCCAGGAGGTGATCCAGCGCTACGGCCTGCCCGCCTACACCGAGGGCCTGGGCGCCAAGGGCTGCGTGATCTTCGCTCCGGAGCGGATCTACGAGTACCGGGACTACCTGACGAAGGTGGATGGCGACCTCTCCACCCTCGCCTGGCTCTACCACATGAATCACGGCATCTTCATGACGCCCGGCGTCGAGGAGGAATGGACCCTCTCGATCGCCCACGAGGACGAGCACATCGAGCGCTATATCGCCGCCTTCGAGGCGTTCGCTTCAGACGTCAGCGGCGCCTGACCCGTAACCCAGGGGTTTCGCTCGGCGCTTACTGAGGCAGAAGCGTCAATAGAAACGATCGAGGAGGCGTAATGCGGGGTCTTGGGGCAGTGAAGAATCGGCGAGCACGCTTGGCTGCGTTCGCGGCCGGACTGGCGGGCACATGCGCGATCGTGGCGGTTTCGGGCGCCACGGCGGCGGTGGGTCCCACCGACCTCTCGCTGACCAAGTCGGACAACCCGGACCCGATCACCGTCGGCAACAACCTCGCTTACACGATCACGGTCAAGAACACGGGCGCCGGGGCGGCTGCCGACGCGTCGAGCGTCATCGTCAGCGACCCCCTCCCGTCCACGAATGACGTCACCTTCGTCTCCTCGAGCACCAGTCAGGGCAGCTGCTCCAAGGCGGGCAACACCGTCAACTGCAACCTGGGCACGGTCCTCGCGGGAGACACGGCGACCGTGACGATCGTGGTGAAGACCAGGCGGGCTGGGACCCTGTCCAACACCGCCACCGTCGCGTCGCCCGAGGACACGACGACGCCCGCGAACAACTCGGACACCGAGACGACGACCGTGAACTCCGCGGCCACCACCACCCCGAAGGCGCCCAAGACCAAGAAGCCCAAGACCAAGAAGGGCAAGGCGAGCTGCGCGGCGCCGACAATCGTCGGTACCGAGGGTGACGACTCGATCTCCGGGACCAGTGGCCCCGACGTCATCCTCAGCCTCGGTGGCAACGACCAGATCTTCGCGGGTGGAGGAAATGATCTCGTCTGCGCCGGCGCCGGCTTCGACTTCGTGTTCGGCGATAGAGGCGGCGACACCATCATCGGCGGCGCACAGGCCGACCGCCTTGTCGGTGGGGACGGCGGCGACCTTCTCAAGGGGAAGAACGGACGCGATCGACTCAATGGCCAGCGAGGGAACGACGTGCTGGACGGCGGCAGGAAGCACGACCGCTGCCGCGGCGGCAGCGGGCACAACCTGCTGATGCACTGCTAGCCGGCCAGCGCTGCCCGGGCCTGCTCGACGTCCTCGGTGAGGATCACCAGCCGGACGCCGCTGAAGATCGTGTAGGCGACGTCGATATTCACGCCGGCCTCCGCGAGGTCGCGCGTGATCTCCCCCATAGAACCGGGCTTGTCGTGGAGGTCAACGACGACCGCCTCCCGCTCGTCCGCGACGTCGATGCCGGCTTCTTCGAGCGCCGTCTTCGCGCGCTCCTCGTCCTGGACGAGGATGTGGATGAACCCCCTGCCGTCCCCGACCAGGGCACACAGCCCCTCTATGTTCACGCCCGCCTTGCCCGTCGCCTCTCCAAGCTGCGCGAGCTTTCCCGGCTGGTCATCCATGATCACCGTCAGGTCCTTCATCCGCCGGATCATCCCACGAAGCCGGATGAGTAGCCTCGGATAATGGCCAACCGCCTCGCCGAGGAGACATCCCCATACCTCCTCCAGCACAAGGACAACCCGGTCGATTGGCTCCCGTGGGGCCCGGACGCTCTGGAGCGCGCGACCGCCGAGGACAAGCCGATCTTTCTCTCGATCGGCTACTCCGCGTGCCACTGGTGTCACGTGATGGAGCGGGAGTCGTTCGAGGACGCTGAGACCGCCGCAGTCCTGAACGAGAACTTCGTTCCGATCAAGGTCGATCGCGAGGAGCGTCCCGACGTGGACGACCTCTACATGGAGGCGGTCCAGGGAATGACGGGACAGGGCGGCTGGCCGCTCTCGGTGTTCCTCGATCCGGAGGGCGTGCCCTTCTACGGCGGTACCTACTTCCCGCCTGAGCCGCGGCAGGGGCTGCCGAGCTTCCAGCAGGTGCTGGAGGCGACCGCCGGCGCCTACCGCAACCAGCGGGAGGAGCTGCGCGAGGCGTCAGCCCAGGTGCGGGAGCGTCTCTCCGCCGTGGCCCTGGTCGAACAGGGCTCAGAGCCGCTCGACGAGAGCGTCCTGCAGCAGGCGGTGGCGGGCCTCCAGACGACCTTCGACCGCCAGAACGGCGG
>JADMIO011283487.1_pt1 | contig 13234 bp, 12 predicted proteins | sample 8958161 | NCBI WGS metagenome assembly JADMIO01 (sample SAMN16585339, study PRJNA669376) | soil metagenome | isolation source: Crop rotation soil | place: USA: Cullars Rotation, Alabama | collected 2011 | reverse complement strand
GGGGCGGCGAACCGGCTGAAGTCCGGGTCTTCGAGGCCGGCTGATCGTGCGCCGGCGGCCTCGCTCAGCCAACAGCCGCCGCACGCGTGCTACGCTGAGAAGTTGCCGCCCACCGCCGACCCGGCATGCCTCATCAATTCAGCCGACGACGCGATCATCTGCACCGATCGTGATGGTCACATCACCGCGTGGAATCCGGCGGCGGAACGCCTCCTCGGTTACCCGTCCGGAGAGGTGATCGGCCGCGACATCTCCCTGTTGTTTCCTCCCGAAGACCAGCGCGAGGAGGCGGCGGCGCTCGCGCGGATCTTGAACGGAGAACGCGCCACCCTCTCCGATCGGCGGCTCGTCGCGAAGAACGGACGGCGTCTCGAGGTGTCCGTCACGATGTCGCCGATCCACGACGCGTCGGGCGCCGTGATCGGCGCGTCGAGGATCTGCCGGGAGCTCGGCGATCGCACCCTCACGATGAGCGCGGCGCGGCACCTGAGCGCCCTCGTCGCCTCGTCCGACGATGCGATCGTCAGCAAGGACCTGAACGGCATCGTCCAGTCGTGGAACCCGGCGGCGGAGCGGCTGTTCGGCTTCTCGGCGGCCGAGATGATCGGGCAGTCGATCAGGAAGATCATCCCGGCGGATCGCCAGCGCGAAGAGGACGACGTGCTCGCCAAGGTTCGCGCCGGCGTCATGGTCGACCACTTCGAGACGGTGCGGCAGGCCAAGGACGGCCGGCCGGTCGAGATCTCGCTGACCGTGTCGCCAATCCGTGATCAGTCCGGACGCATCATTGGCGCGTCGAAAATCGCGCGCGACATCCGCGAGCACAAGCGGCTGCTGGACGAGCGGCGTATCGCCGCGGAGCACGCGGAGGCGGCGCGCCGCGAGGTGCTCGAGGGGCAGAACCGCCGCATCCAGGAAGCGGCGCGGCTCAAGAGCGAGTTCGTCGCCAACATGTCGCACGAGCTCCGCACGCCGCTCAACTCGATCGTCGGGTTCGCGGAGCTCATGGCCGACGCCCGCTTCGGCCCGCTGCCGGACCGCTACCAGCAGTTCGCGCGGGTGATGCACGCCAGCGCCGAGCACCTGCTGCAGTTGATCAACGACATCCTCGATCTGGCCAAGGTGGACTCGGGCAAGATCGCCTTCCAGCCGGAAGCCGTCGACCTGGCGCAGCTGGTCGGCGAGGCGACCGCCATCGTCAGCGGCCTCGCGGTGAAAGGGAAGATCCAGGTCACGGTGGAGGTCGATCCGGCGCTCGGCACCGTGCACCTCGACCCGATGCGGCTCAAGCAGGTGCTGTATAACTACCTCTCCAACGCGATCAAGTTCACGGGGGAAGGCGGGCGCGTCGCCGTCCGGCTGCGGCCGGAGGAAGGCGAGCGGTTCCGGATCGAGGTGGAAGATACCGGCATCGGCATCAGGCCCGAGGACCTGCACCGGCTGTTCATCGAGTTTCAGCAGCTCGATGCCAGCACCGCCAAGAAATTCCCGGGATCGGGTCTGGGTCTCGCGCTGACGAAGCGGCTCGTCGAGGCGCAGGGGGGGACGGTCGGCGTGAAGAGTGTGTTCGGATCCGGCAGCACGTTCTTCGCCACGCTGCCACGGCGTGTCACCGCGCTCGCGGCGGACATCACGACATCGGTCGCGGTCAGGACCTCATGAAGTCGATCCTGATCGTCGACGACGACCCGGCCAGTCTCGTGCTGGTGGAAGGCGTGCTCGAAGCCGAAGGCTACGAGACGCGGACGGCGGCGGGGCCGGCGCAGGCGCTGGAGGTGATGAAGCGCTGGACGCCGGACGTCGTCCTGCTGGACATCCAGCTGCGCGGCCTCGACAACGGGCTGGAGTTCGCGCGCCGGCTCAAGAGCAACATCGCCACGCGCGACATGCCGGTCATCGCCTTCACGGCCTACGGCGAGCGGTGGTCGGAAGCCGAAACGCGTGCCGCCGGCTGTGACGGGTTTCTCGAGAAGCCGATCACGGCGCAGATGCTGGCCGACGCCGTCCGCAAGGCGCTCGAAAAGGCCGGGTGAGCCGCGGTCAGCGCGCGGCCAGATGCCGGCGCACGATGTCGGGCAGCGTCCGCGTGCTGATCGGCTTCGACAGGTATTCGACGAAGCCAGCCTGCCGGGCCTTCTTCTCGTCGCCCGTTTTCCCGTACGCCGTGATCGCGATCACGGGAATGCCGCTTGTCGCGGGGTCGGCCTTCAACTGCCGGGTGAGCTCCCAGCCGTCGACCGCGGGGAGCTGAATGTCCATCAGGATCAGCGCCGGCGTGCACGTCTTCAGCACGTCGAACATCGACGCGCCGTCCATCGCGACGCGCACCTGAAAGCCTTCCGCCTGCAGCAACGCCTCGGCGAGCGTGAGGTTCGCGAGGTCGTCGTCCACGACGAGAATCGTGGTGGCCTCGGGGCTGACGGACTGATCGGAGCGCCGCGCGGGTTCGCCCTTGAGGTCCTCGTCCTTCGGCCGTGAGAAGAACCGCGGGACGGTCGGAGCGTGCTCGGTGATCTGTCGCCGTAACATCTGCTCACTGTAGCAGAGTGATCGCCGATGAGCTGGACGGCGCCTCGTCCGTACCGCTCGCACGCCAGCGGCATCGTTGGTATCCGGCGCCGAGGTGGCGCCGTGCCGTCGCGTCGGACTACGCGGGCGAAGCGACGGCCGGCCGGCCAGCGCGGCCGCGGTCGTCGCGCCGCCGCACGCTGCGCTCGATGCCCTGCTGACGGACCACGACGTTGGTCGCGACCCGCAGCGTGGACGACAGCACCTCGATCACGTCGTCCAGGGTCACGATCCCCATCAGGCTCCCGTCCGACGCGGTCACCGGCAGCCTCCGCACACCGTGCTGCCGCATGCGCTGCAGTGCCCGGAAGATGTCGTCGTGTTCCGAGATCGTGATGACGTCGCCGGTCATCACGTCCGCGACGAGCAAGGCCGGCAGATCGGTGGCGCCGGCGGCGATGACGCGGACGACGATGTCGCGGTCGGTCAGGATGCCGGCGGCGAATCGCCTGCCCTCGCGCTCGACGACGACGACCAGGTCGCCCACGTGCAGGTTGCGCATGCGCCGCGCGGCGTCGACCAGCGTGTCGGCCGGCGCCGCGACGGCCACCGTGCGCTGACAGATGCGCCCAACCTTCATCGGAGGTTCCTCCTTGTTCCATGCCGTCGTGAGGGACGTGACGCCGCTTCAGAGAGCATCCGGCGTGCGAGCGTGAAATGCCGCGGAATCGGCGCGGACCAACCGAACAGGAAGTGCCCGCCGACGAACTCGAACGCGACGGTCGTCACCGAGCGCCCGCCAACCGCCACCGCTGCACGTGCGCGTTCCGGATGCTCACGGCTCGCATGCCGTCCTCGCGTTACTCTCCTCCGCAGCCCAGGGCCATCGCGGCGAGCGTCCCGAAATCCTCCAGCGGGACGACCTGCTCGCGTACGGTCAACACCGGACAGGAGGCCGTTCGGACGACTCGCGTGGCCACGCTGCCCATCAGGAAGTGCGCGACGCCGCTTCGTCCATGCGTGCCCATGACAATGAGATCCATCCGGGAGTCGCGTGCGAGGTCGACGATCGCGTCGGCCGGATGGCCGCGCACGACGTGCGTGTAGGTGTGGATCCGTTCGCGGGTCGCCGGGCTGATGGACCGGGCCAGCTTGCGCTCGAATTCCGTGATGATCGCCGCTTGAACGGTCGCCAGTTCCGGCACACTCCACTCGGGCGTCCACGTCCGGTCGATCTGCGTCTCGTCCAGCACGTGGACCAGATGCAGCACGCCGCCAAACGTCGACGCCAGCAGAATTGCGTATTGCAGCGCCTGCTCGGACGGCGCGCTGAAATCGCTCGCCACGAGAATGCGCTTGATGGACGGCGTCATGTGGTCCTCCTTCTCGTCTGGCGAATGTGACGGCGGTCCCGGTTATTCGTCGATCGGGATGTCGCCGGCCAGGCCCCAGGTCGCCAGCCCGACGCCGGTGAGACCGACCATGAGGCCCGCCGGCAGCATGAAGATCGAGATGCCGAGCGCCAGTCCCACCACCATGAGCGCGAACCCGCCCGCGACCAGGAACAGCCGCAGGAGTCCTCGCTCGGTGCGGACCACACAGTGATGGGCCGCCACCGAGTAGTGGTGCATCCGATGCGACCAGTGATTCGCCAGCGACGACACCGCGCGCATGAGCCACCTCCGCATCGGGTCGAGAGCGAGAGGCGTGCCAGCCCGAAACGGCGAATGGCCACAGCGAGTCGCCAGTCGCCTGCGGGTCGCCGCGCAAAATTCCGCGCCCGGCGCGGGGTAATCCGCGGCGGACGCCAGGCCGGAGACAAGACGCGCCAGCGCAGGGCCGGAGCGCTCGCCGGCGCAGGTGAGGCATCAGCTTTCGCGCCGCTCGTCGCGCTCCCACTCATCGCAGCCGGCGCAGTCGTCGCCGGTCACGGGACGCGCCGGGCCGGGCCGCAGAATGCAGACCCAGGGAATGTCCGGCTTCGCCTCTGCGGGCTGAAGAGTCGAGGAGTACGCGAGGCGACTCCAGCGGCAGTTCCACGGCGTGTGCAGCGTGCGTGCGAAGGTCTCAGGCATGTGAACCCTCCCTGAAGTGCGGTCGTGTCCGGGACGCAGCATCCCGCGTACCAGACAGCATGGCGAACGGAGCGCCTGGCTGTTGCGCCGGCCGCCGCCCGAGCCTCCCGGCAGCAGCGGCTACAATCCTGAGATGTCCCGCCGCGTGTCCGATGCCCTCGCCAGCCGGCTTCCGGGTGAAGACGGCGTCGACGATCACGCCGTGCCCGGCGCGGAGGATGGCGTCTCCCCGGCCGCCGGGCCGGTTCTCCGGCGGACCCTGGATATCGTCGACGGCGGCGCGGCGGCGTGACCATGCGTCCTCAGAGGCAGAGCCGTCTCCGCGTCACGGCCGGACAGGTCGAGAGCCGGGCACGTTTCGCGCTGGCGCTCGGCTGTGTGGCCTTCGGCGCGGGACTGTTCTCCGTGGCCTTCCGCACCGGGCTTCAGCTCGTCTACGGGCATTTGTACCGGGCCGACAACGTCCTGGCCGCGATCAGCTCGCTGCCGTGGTGGCTGCGGCTGATCGTGCCCACCCTCGGCGGTCTTGCCGCCGGCCTCTTCACCAGGCACATCACATCCCGGCCGCAGGGCGTCAGCAACGTGATGGAGGCCGTGGCGCTCGGCAACGTCCGGCTGTCGATCCGGGCGACGCTCTGCCGCGCCGCCGGATCCTGGTGCGCGATCGCCGCCGGCATGTCGATCGGGCGCGAGGGTCCGCTGATCGAGTTCGGCGGCTCACTCGGCGGCCGCCTGTCGCGGGCGCTCTCGATGCCGCTCGACCGCACGCGCGCGCTCGTGGCGGCCGGCACCGCCGCCGGGTTCGCCGCCGCCTACAACACGCCCTTCGCCGCCGTGCTCTTCGTCGTCGAGACGATCGCCGGCATCGCCTCGCCGGACGCACTGCTCCCGACGATGGCCGCAACCGTCATCGCCACGGCGCTCACGCGTGCGGTGGCCGGCGGCGGGCCGATATACGGGTCGCGGGCCTTTACGCTCACGGCGCCCGTGGAGCTCGTCGCCTACGTCCTGCTCGGCGGCGTCGCGGTGGCGGTGGCGCTCGTGTTCAAGGCGACGCTCAGCCTGGGCGAGCGCATCGCCGATCGGTACCCGGTGCCGTGGCCGTGGCGGCCGGCGCTCGGCGGACTCTTCGTCGGAGTCGTGGCGGCCCTGGTCGCCGGCAACGGCTACGAGCCGCTCAATCTCGTTCTCGAGGCCAGTCTCGGGCTCAGGGTGATGACCGTGCTGCTGATGGCAAAGATCATCGCCACCAGCTTCTCCGTGGCATCCGGTGTGCCCGGCGGGATCTTCACGCCGGTGCTGCTGGCCGGCGGCCTGACCGGCGCGCTCTTCGCCCACGTGCTGCAGGCGGCGGGCATCGCCGCCGCCGGCAGCCAGGGCAGCTACGCGCTCGTCGGCATGGCCGCCACCACCGCGGCGACGATTCACGCGCCGCTGACCGCGGCCGTCATGGTCTTCGAGCTGTCGGGTGACTATCCGATCGTGCTGCCGCTCATGGTGGCCACGGCAGTCGCCACGTCGCTCTCGCGGTGGCTGCGAAGCGAATCGATCTATGCGGCCGAGCTGCGGCGCCGCGGACTTGGCTGGAAGGTGACGCTCGACGGGCGGGAGCTGGCGGAATGAGCAGCGCCTGCCTCGAGTCGGTCTCGCCGCACCCGCACGGTGCCGGGGTGACGATACGGAGGACGCGCACATGATGGACTCGGTCAGCGCACCCGCCACACTGCTCCACGTCGTCTCGAGGCTGGCCCTAGCCGCGGGGCTCGGTGCGGCGGTCGGGTTGAACCGCGAGCTTCAGGAGAAGCCGGCCGGCCTGCGCACCCACGCCCTCGTCGGGCTGGGCGCGGCGTTGATGGCGCTCGTCGGCGTCTCGCTCACCGGCGACGCGACGGCACCGGGCCGGGTGCTGCAAGGCATCGTCGCCGGCATCGGTTTCATTGGCGGCGGCGCCATCCTGCGCCGTGGCGATCCGAAGGGCGTACACGGCCTCACCACCGCGGCGTCGATCTGGGTGGTCGCGGGGGTCGGCATCGCCGCCGGCATCGGCATGTGGCGTTCAGCGGCGGCCGCTGTCGTGCTCGCGCTGCTGGTGTTGATCGTCGGCGAGCCGATCGATCGCCGGCTGCATGAAGGCCGTCTGCGCAGCAGGACGCGGTCCGGCGGCTGACCGCGGATTTTTCCAGGGCCGGCGGGTGAAATCCCGCGGCTCTCCGAGGCTGCCGCGCAAACTCCCCACGCGTGCCGGCCTTTTCCGTCCTCCCGCCGTCGGCATCTGACTTGCCGCTCTCTGCGTGGAGGGCGTATGAAGACGATTCGATTGATGCTCGCGCTGTTCGTCGTCGTCGTGACGGCGACGTCCGGAGACGCCGGGCAGACCGTTCGCCTCAACCGGGTGATGCGGGACAAGCTGGCCCACTCGCAGAAGATCCTCGAGGCGGTGGTGACCAGCAACTGGTCCCTGATGGAGCAGGAGTCTCTCGAGCTGCGCCGTGCCACGCAGGATCCCGCCTGGCAGGTGCTGATGACCCCCGAGTACCTGCATCACACGTCCTTGTTCACGCGGGCCCTCGACTACCTGACCGACGCGGCGCACACCCGCGATCTCGAGGGCGCGCCGGCCGCCTACATCGCGATGACGACCGCCTGCGTGGATTGCCACCGGTACGTGGCGCGCAAGCGGATGGCGATGTCGGGGAGCGGGCCCGGTGAAGCCGGCCCGCACGACTCACTGGGGCGTTGAGCCCGCAGCGGTGCAGGGGGCTTCAGCCGGCCCGGAGCGGGAGGACGTCATGAAGGTCTCCGAGATCATGAGCTGTCCGGTGCCGACCTGTACGCCGGACACCTGGCTGTCGCAGGCCGCGCGGCTGATGGCGGCCGGCAACTGCGGCATCCTTCCCGTGGTCGATTCGCACGGCCGCGTGAAAGGCATCATCACCGATCGTGACGTCTGTCTCGGGATAGCGCGCAGCAATCGCAGCCCGCGCGCCATTCGCGTGCACGAGGTGATGAGCCGCACGGTCGCCGCGGTTCGCGCGGCCGACGATCTGTCCACCGCGCTTGGGAAATTGAGTCAGGCGCGCGTGCGCCGGATGCCGGTGCTCGATGCGGCGGACCGGCTGACGGGACTGCTGTCGTTCGACGACATCGTCCTGCGCGGTGCCGAAGCCGGCGCCGTCGCGATCATTCGGGCGATGCGCGCACTGTCCAGGCGACGCACCACGTCCGTCGACGCGAAAGACACCGTGGCGGCGTGAACGGCGTGGCGCGCGCCGTGCTCTGCCGGGAGCGGCTTCCAGGACGACCTGGTCGCCGCGGCCCGTGGCCAGGCAAGCGTCGTCGCTACTCGAGCGCGAAGGGCGGGTAGTCGTCGACGAGGAGCAGCAGGTATACCTCGACGCGCAACGCCCACCGCATCACGCCGAGGCCGAACGGGTACAGCGACCTCGGGTACGACCCGGTGAAGAGAATCACGAACCACGCGACCACCGTCGTCAGCAGCCACGCGAGGAGCAGGAAGAAGAGCAGGACGAAGTGCGGGATCGCCAGCAGCAGGCGCACGGCGATGGTTGCGCGATCGCGCGGCAGCGCGGGGTCGGCCACCTCGATCGAGGCCGGATACGCGCCGTCGCCGAAGGGCGGGTAGGGGTCGGCGAACAGCGCCATGTAGGCCACCGCGCGCACGCGCCAGCGGAGGTAGTACATCGTGAAATCGCGGATTCCCTGGATGTGCTCGCCGGTGACGAGCAGCGTGAACCAGCTGACGATCGCCAGGACGTACGCGGCCGCCCCGAGCAGGCCCACGCCCGCGGTGCGGTTCGACCAGTAAATCGGGCCGACGAGGATCGAATGCGGCAGCGCCAGGATCGGCCGGAGCGCCGTCGTCAGGCGATTGCGGTGTTCGAGCTGCGGCGCGACGGTCACCGAGACGGGATACCGTGCGCTGCTCATCGGGATGCCTTCCATCTCACCAGCCTTGCGTGAATGTGCGCTCCGGCGCGATCGTCGGGTGCACGCGCGGATGCCGTCCAGTCAGATCGTGCTCCAGGACAGAAGCCGTTTCAAACACGGATCGTTCGACGCACGCAGCTCCGCGGCAGTTCCCTCGACGCGCAATCAGCGAAGCGCCGCGCGCGCCCGCTGGTGGCCTGAGCTCAGGCCCGGCGCGTCACGCGCGCGATGACCTTGCCGGCTTCCGACGTCCACAGCACCAGGCTGGCAATCGCGGTACAGAACAGCCAGTCGCCCGGGCTCAGGCTGACGGTGCCGAACGCGCGCTGGAGGAAGGGCGCGTACATCACGACGGCCTGCAGGACGAGCGAGAGCCCGATGGCCGTCCACAGCCAGCGATTCGTGAACAGGCCGGCAAACGCGCTTCGCTCGTCGGACCTGGCGTTGACGACGTTGAACATCTGAAAGAGCATCAGCGTGGTGAAGGCCATCGTCTGCGCGTAGCGCAGGTCGCCCGAGCCGTCGACGAAGCCGCCCGGCAGCGAGGCGTCGATCACGAACAGCGTGCCGGCCGCCATGATCACGCCCACGAACACGATGCGCCGCCACATCCGCGGCGTGAGCACCCCTTCCCCGGGCGGGCGGGGCGGCTGGTGCATCAGGCTCTCGTCCGCCGGGTCGACACCGAGCGCCAGCGCCGGCGGCCCGTCGGTCACCATGTTGATCCACAGGATCTGCGTCGCGAGCAGCGGCAGAACCACGTTGCCGTCCGCTGCCTGGAGGCCGATGCGATCCGCCAGCAGCACGCCGAAGAACATCGTCAGCACTTCGCCGATGTTCGACGACAGCAGGTAGCGCAGGAACTTGCGGATGTTGGCGAAGATGGCCCGGCCTTCTTCGACCGCGGCGACGATCGAGGCGAAGTTGTCGTCGGCGAGCACCATGTCGGCGGCTTCCTTCGAGACGTCCGTGCCGGTGATGCCCATGGCGATGCCGATGTCCGCCTTCTTCAGCGCCGGCGCGTCGTTGACGCCGTCGCCGGTCATCGCCACCACCGCGCCGCGGCGCCGCAGCGCGTCGACGATGCGCAGCTTGTCCTCGGGGTTGACGCGCGCGTAGACCGAGACCTCGGCCACGGTCGCGGCGCGGGCGTCCTCCGACAGCGTCGCCAGCTCGGCTCCGGTGACGGCGCGGTCGTCGCCGGCGATGCCGAGCTCGCGGGCGATCACCGCGGCCGTGCGCGGGTGATCGCCGGTGATCATCATCGGGCGGATGCCGGCGCCTTTGGCGCGGCGCACGGCGTCCCTCGCTTCGGTGCGCGGCGGATCGATCATGCCGATCAGGCCCGCGAAGACGAGCTCGTGCTCCAGATCCTCGAAGCCGTAGACGCCCTGTGCGACGGCGTCCCGCGGCAGCCAGCGGCCGGCCACTCCGAGCGTGCGCAGCGCCGCACCCGCCAGCGCCTCGTTGACCCGCAGAATCTCGGCGCGGCGCTCGGGCGTCAGCGTCCGCCGATCGTCGCCGACCAGTTCGCAGGTGCACCGCGTCAGCACCACGTCGGGCGCACCTTTCGTGAAGACGACGCCGCGCGCCTGCCCGCCGGCCTCGCGGTGGACCGTGCTCATCAGCTTGCGCTCGGAGGAGAAGGGTACTTCGCCGATGCGCGGCAGGGTGCGGTCGAGCACGTCGGACTGGAGGCCCGCCTTGCGAGCGGCCACGAGCAACGCGCCTTCGGTCGGGTCGCCCTGCACGGTCCAGCGCCCGTCGTGCTCCTGGACGGTGGCGTTGTTCGCCCGATCGGCCGCGCCGAGCACCCGTTCGAGCTCCACCGCGAGCGCGCCGTCAATCGGCCCGCCGTCTTCCCGCCGCACGCCACCCGCGGGCGTGTATCCCGAGCCCTCGAACGCGACGCGCCCGCTCGCCGTGACGACCACGCGCACGGTCATCTCGTTCCTGGTCAGCGTCCCCGTCTTGTCCGAGGCGATCACGCTGGCCGAGCCGAGTGTCTCGACGGCCGACAGGTGCCGCACGATGGCGTTCCGCCGCGCCATGCGCTGCACGCCGATCGCGAGCACGGCGGTCACGATGGCCGGCAGGCCTTCCGGCACCGCCGCCACCGCGAGGGCGACGCCGAGAATCAGCACGTCGAGGATCGCGGGCAGGCCGCGCACGTCTTCGACGAAGATGATCGTGGCAATCATCACCACCGCGATGACCACGACGACGAGGCCGAGCATCCTGCCGGTCCGGTCGAGCTCGCGTTGCAGCGGGGTCGCTTCGTCAGGCGTCTCCTTCAGCAGCCCGGCGATGCGGCCCATCTCCGTGCGCATCCCGGTCGCCGTCACGATCGCCATGCCGTGGCCGTAGGTCGCGGTCGTGCCGCTGAAGACCATGTTGTGGCGATCGCCGAGCGGAGCCTCGCCGGCGATCGTCGCCGTGTTCTTGCTGACGGGCAGGCTCTCGCCGGTCAGCGCGGCCTCGGCCGTCTGCAGGGCGGTGGACCCGGCGAGGCGTCCGTCGGCCGGGATGGTGTCGCCCTCTTCGACGAGCAGGACGTCGCCGGGGACGACGCCGGCAGCGGGAATACTCCGCCGCTCCCCGTCGCGGACGACGGTGGCGTGCGCGGCGGACATCGCGCGCAGGGCGGCCACGGCCGCCTCCGCCCGCGACTCCTGCACGTAGCCCATCGCGGCGTTGAGGAGGACGACCGCAAAGATGGCGATCGCCTCGTAGGGCAGCGCCGCGTCGCGCTCATAGGCCCACAGGGCGGTGGAAATGGCGGTGGCGACGAGCAGCAGGATGACGAGCACGTCCTCGAACTGCGCCGCGAAGCGGCGCCACGCCGGGACAGGCGTTGCCGCCGTCAGCTCGTTGCGCCCGTAGCGCCCCAGCCGCGACTGCGCCTCCCGATCGCTGAGGCCGAGGGTCAGGTCGGTGCCGAGGACGGCGGCCACGTCGACGATGGGCTGGCGGTACGAGCCGCGGAGATCCGTTTCGCTCGCGAGGGTCGGCACGGTGTCGGTTCCTTGAAGGCGGGCCGCGATCTCTCAGGATCGTAGCGCACGGCGCGCGTCGAACAGGCGGGACGAGCTCATCAGATGGAGGCACCGCGCGTGGTGACGATGCCGGTCAGCGTCCGGGGCCCGGTTGCTCGGGCCGCTGTTCGGAACTAAGATTCCAGCCTCGCTGCTCCTCCGCGCCGAACCGGGAGGCCGTCATCCTGAACGCCGACACGCTCAACGCGGCATGGCTCGACGTCCTTCCGTGTCCTGCCTTCATTGCCGCCGTGCCATCCGGGCGCATCCTCCGCTGGAACCGCGCGGCGTCCGATCAATGCGGTGCTGACACGCTCGCCTCGGCAACCGTGCCGGCGCTGTTCCAGGTGTCCGATCCGGATCCCGTGCTGTCGAGCACGCTCGACCGCATCTCGCGGGCGCTGCACGACGGTTCCTCGGTCGCCGACGCCGAGGCGATGCTCCAGGCGGGTTCAACCCCGCTCCCGGTGGCGGTGTCCGTGCAGCCGGTGCCCGATGCCTCCGGCGCCGCCACGGCGGCGCTCGTGCTGTGCTACCCGACCGCCCGCTGGGCCGAGGTCCGCGTGCGTGCCCGCCGGACCGAGGAACGCCTCGCGATTGCCCTCGGCGCCGCCGGTCTCGGCGCCTGGGAGTTCGACCTGCGGACGCGCCGATTGACGTCCTCGGCGCAGTGCAAGGCCAATCACGGGTTCGCGCCCGACGAGGACATGCAGCTCGAGCCGCACATTGTCGACACGATTCCTCACGAGCATCGCGGCCGTTTCCAGGCGGCCATCCAGCACGCCATCGACACCCATGGCTCGTTCGAGATCGAAGTGCCGAACCGGTGGCCCGACGGGACCGATCACTGGCTGCTGGTCGCCGGGCGCCTCGTCGATCCGACCTGCATGGTCGGCGTGTCGCAGGACATCACGGACCGCCGGCGCATCGAACAGGCGCTTCGCGACAGCGAGCATCAGTACCGCGCGATCGTCGACGCGGCCAACGAGGGAATCTGGCGGCTGGACGCCGACGCCCGCATCACGTTCGTCAACCATCGCATGGCCGAAATGCTCGACGTCGCGCCCGCCGCGATGGCGGGCCGTCACAAGTGGGACTTCGTCTTCGACGAGGACGTCGCCGCCATGCAGGGTCTCTTCGAGCGCCGGAAGCGGGGCGTCTCCGAAGAGATCGCCGACATCCGGTTCCGCCGCGCCGACGGACGCGAAATCTGGACGCTGATGGCCGCGCGTCCGCTCTATGACGCGGATGGACGCTTCACCGGCGCGGTGGACCTCTTCACGGACATTACCGCGCGCCGGCGCGCGGAGCAGGAACTGCGCGACAGCGACCGGCGCAAGGACGAATTCCTGGCCGTGCTCGCCCACGAGCTGCGCGGGCCGCTGTCGCCCATCCTGACGGCCGTCAAGCTGCTGCAGGCGAAGGGGCCGCAGGAACCGGGGCTGGAGCGGCTGCGCGACACCATCTATCGTCAGACCCTGCAGCTCACGACGCTCGTCGAGGATCTGCTCGACGTCGGCCGCATCACGGCGGGGAAGCTGCGGCTGGACAAGCGGCGCGTCGATCTGCGCGACGTGGCGCGGCAGGCGGTGGAGGTCTCCGCCGCGCTCATCGAGCGTCACCGGCACACGCTGCACCTCCGCCTGCCCGACGATCCCGTCTACCTCG
>JADMIO011096077.1_pt1 | contig 13235 bp, 10 predicted proteins | sample 8958161 | NCBI WGS metagenome assembly JADMIO01 (sample SAMN16585339, study PRJNA669376) | soil metagenome | isolation source: Crop rotation soil | place: USA: Cullars Rotation, Alabama | collected 2011 | reverse complement strand
ATCTCGCGGCCTTGCCGTCGCGTCTCGTCATTCTCCTGCAGAGTCAGTTCTCCTTCGTCCCATACGACGTCGCCGTCGGCCCTCCGGAGCTCCGCCCGCTCGTCATCGGGGCCGGCGTTCTCACGACCGCCGCCATGGCGTGGCTGCTCATTCCCATCGTGCGGAAGGATGCCTCGAGCCGGTTCTGGGCGTTCGGGATGGCGCTGTCGCTCCTACCGATCGCGGCGACCACGCCGGGCGATCGGCTGCTCCTGTTCGTCGGTCTCGGCGCCATGGCTCTCCTCGCGCGCCTCTTTGCGGCCTTCGTCGAGAACGTCGCGACGGGAGGGCGAGAGTCGGTCGTTCGTGGCCTTGCCGTGACCGCGTTGATCGGCCTGCACCTCGTCGCCGCGCCGCTCCTCCTCGCCATACGCTCGGGCCAATTCGAGCTGGTCGGTCGCTTCCAAGACGAAGTGGAAGCAGGGATCCCCGTCGCGCCGTCCATCGAAGATCAGACCGTCGTGGTGCTCACCGCTCCCACCGTGCTCGCCGCGAACTACATTCAAGCGGCGCGCGCGGCGGCAAGTGTCCCGCACCCGAAGCACCTCTACCTTCTCTCGGCGGCGAGCTCGGCGACGGTGGCCGAGCGCGCGGGACCAGCGTCGATCACGCTCTCACCCGAACGCGGCTTTTTGTATACGCCATTGGACAAGCACTACCGCGGTATGGCGCGGTTTGCCGTGGGGGACACCGTGCGGCTCTCGTCGATGACCGCGACGGTCGAGACCCTGACGGGGGACGGACGCCCGCAGAAAGTCCGTTTCGATTTCCCGGAACCCCGTGAGCGATACCTGTTTCTCGCATATCGGGACCACCGTTTCGTGCCCGTGTCTCTGCCCGCGCTGACCGGACCCGGCGCGAGCGTCACGTTTCCCAAAGAGGACATAGGAAAAATATTGGCGGAGACGCTCTTGGGGGCGCGCTAGAGTCGAAGGCTACTCATGGCGACACGCGTCTGCGTCGTGTGCGAAGCCGAGAGCCCCGAAGGGGCGGCGGAGGAAGCGTCCGTCCACTCGAACGTCCGCGCGTTCTGGAACGAGTCGTTTTCGATCTGGCGCTGCCCGAAGTGCAAGAGCCTTCACGCGCGCGACGAGGTGGACCTCGCGCATTACTACGCGAAGTACCCGTTTCACGCGATGGCGGCGGACTGGCGTCTCCACGCGATGTACGAGAATCAGCTCGCGCGCCTGCGCCACGCGGGCGTCGACCCGTCGCACCGCATCCTCGACTACGGCTGTGGCGGCGGACAGTTCGTGAAGTTCCTCCGGGGCAAGGGCTTCGAGAGCGTCACGGGCTTCGACGAGTACAGCTCCGAGTATGGCGACAAGAAGGTCTTGGGCGAGCAATACGACTGCATCCTCTCGCAAGACGTCATCGAGCACGTCGCGTCGCCGAATGCCTTGATCACGGAATTCGAGCGGCTCACGCATCCGGGCTCCGTCATCGCGCTCGGGACGCCGAACGCCGACAACATCGACCTCACGCGCTCGGAGGCGTTCGTTCACGCGCTCCATGCGCCGTACCACCGGCACATCCTCTCGAAAGATGCCCTTCTTTCGGCGGGGAAGCGCGTCGGTTGGAACCTCGTGCGCTTCTACCCGACGATGTACTCGAACACGCGCGTGCCGTTTCTCAACGAACGCTTCGTGCTCTATTACACGAGCATCACGGACGGCACGCTCGACTCGATTTTCGAACCGGTCCGTGCGGCGGCGCTCATGGTGCGCGCGCCGCTCACGCTGTTCTGGGGCCTGTTCGGCTCGTTTTTCTCGCGCGGCACGGACGTGACGGCCGTGTTCCGCCGTCCGTGATGTGGGAAAAGGCGCGCGCGGCGATTCGGAGGTGGCTCGCTGCGAAGCGAGCCGCGGGCGTCTCGATGGCGCTCGGGCTCCTCTTGCTCTCGCCGTCGCTGACGTCCGGCCTCGCCGCTGACGACTGGTTTCATCGGCTGGTTCTGACCGGATCGAATGCGATCGCGGGGATCCACCATCGCAGCATGGATCTCTTCGTGTTCTCCAACGGAGATCCCGCCGTCGGACACGCGCAGCAGGAGTCGGGCCTGCTCGGGTGGTGGGCAGACCCCTCTGCTGCGCTCGCGTATTTCAGGCCACTCGCGTCGCTCACGCATCTCCTCGACTACCGGCTCTACCCGGACGTGCCGCTCCTGATGCACGTCCAGAGCCTGCTCTGGTTCTTGGCCGCGCTCCTCGGTCTAGCGGCCGTGTACCGCCGGTTTTGCGGCGCCGGGGCGTGGGCCACGCTCGGGCTCCTCCTCTATGCGATCGACGATGCGCACGGGTTCGTCGTTTCTTGGATCGCGAATCGCAACGCACTCATCGCGCTCGCGCTCGGGCTACCGGTGCTTCTTTTCCACGACGATGCTCGGCGGAAACGCGGGAGCCCGGCGGTGGTCCTCGCGCCGCTGCTCTTTTTCGTCGCGCTCTTCGCAGGGGAGTCCGCTGCGGCCATCGGCGGCTATCTCGTGGCGTACGCGATCTTCATGGAAGACGGCGCGCCTCGAAAGCGAGCGCTCTCGATCGTCCCGTACGCCGTCCTGTTCGTGCTCTGGCGCGTGATCTACGCGGCGCTCGGCTACGGCACCCACGGCTCCGGGCTCGCCGTCGACCCCGTGCACGACCCGATCGACTTCGTCCGCGCGCTCGCCATTCGTCTGCCGGTCTTGATCCTCGCGCAGGTCGCCCTTCCGCCGTCGGACGTCTGGGAGATGTTTCCGGTCTTCGGATGGTTCATCCAACCCGCGGTCTACGCATTCGGCATCGCGTTGATGGGCGGCCTTGCGTGGGTGCTCCGCCCGGTGCTCTCGAAAGAGCGTGCCACGCGGTTTTTCGCGCTCGGAATGATCATTGCGGCGCTCCCGCCGTGCTCGCAGGTCCCGCATGACCGGCTGCTGCCATTCATCGGCATTGGCGGTCATGCGCTGGTGGCGCGGTTTTTCATTGCCGTTCTCGAGAACGAGGAGTGGGTAGGGCGAGCCCGGATCCGAACGATGGCCATGGCGATCTTCATGGCGCTCGTTCACCTCGTGATCGCGCCGCTCTGGCTGCCGTTCCGTGCGCGTGGTCCGGCGGACGTCACGAGTCTCCTCAGCGCCGCCGATCGGACTATTCCCTCGGATCCGTCCGTGACTACGAAGACCATCGTGCTCGTGAACCCGCCAGCAGACGCTTTCGCGGGCTATTTGCCGATGATGCGCGCCGGGACGGGACGGCCCATTCCGGGGCGCCTGCGCTGGCTCGCCACGGGCGCGAGCGCGTCGACGATCCGACGAATCGACGAGCGGACACTTCACGTCGCGCTGGCGGACGGGTTCATGTCGCTCGCGTCCGAGCGCATGCAGCGAAGCGCTGCAAATCCGATGCCCGTCGGGTACACCGTCACGCTCTCGGGAATGGCCGTCGAGGTCACCGCGGTGACGAGTGACCGGCGCCCGAAGGAAGTCGACGCCCGCTTCGAAACGCCGCTCGAAGACCCGAGCCTCGTGTTCCTTCAGTGGACCCCGGATGGTTACGTGCCGTTTGCGGTCCCGAAGATCGGCGAAACGGTGTCGCTGCCCGCCGTCGATTTCACGAAGCTGAAGATGTGATGGGTTCCTGGGGGGCCTTGGCCAGGCCTTGGCCCCCCGCAGCTCGCTGACGCGACTGCTCCCCCCGCCGCTTCGCGGGCTCGCTTCGCGAGCGGTGCCAGGCAAAGCCTGAGCGCTTCTGCGGCCGTCTTAGTCGACGATTTCCAGATCGAATGGCGACACTTTTCGAATCGCCTGAAAATCAGATCGATTGCGCGTCAGGACGCGTGCGCCTGCGGCGCGGGCTGAAAGCGCAATGAGGACGTCGTTCATGAACGCAGCCGAGCGCACTTCCAGGCCAGCAGCACGCAAATCCCGAAGCACTCGACCTGACTCCGCGAAAACGCCCGGCATGGGTACGAGAAGTCGCTGAGCCGTGGTGTAAGCGCGCTCGATCTTCTCGACGGCTCGTCGACTGGGAAGGTTGGTCGTTCCCGCCCAGAGTTCGAGGAGAACGACCGCACTCAGGATCCGCGTGTAGCCGGGACCCACGAGCAGCGCCTCGCGCAGCCCTGCGTTGATCCAGTCGATGTACAGGTTGGTGTCGATGACGACGCGCTTCACGACCGCTGGCCGAACACGTCCTGGAGTCCGCCCACGCCCTTCACCTTGCGGTGGGCCCTGAGTATCGGCTCCTCCCCGAGAAGGACATCCAGGGCGCGCTCCACGGTTTCCTGCTCGGTCTTCGCGTGGATCAATCTGCGCGCACGATCGAGCTTGGCCTGGTCGAGCTTGAGGTGCTTGTGCCGGATGGCCATGTTCATAGAATACGCCGTTGTGAACATCGGTCAAGGCGGCGGCGTACGCGCGCGAAGCCGGCAGAGCGCCGTCACTCGTAGACGACGGCGGCTTTGACGTCGGTCTTCGCGGCGCGGATGGCCGGGAGCCAGCCGGCGAGGGCGGACGTGGCCATGGAGAGGAGCGCGATGCGCGCCGTGCTCTCCCAGGGAAACACGAAATCGAGGTGCCATCCCGTGTCGACGCTGAGGAGCGTCTTCAGGAACAGAAGACACTCGAGCACGCCGAGAAGAGTGCCCGCGACGATGCCGCAAAACCCCAGGAACGCCGCCTCTACGACGATCGACGCCGCGACTTGCCGCGTGGTGCCACCGATGGCGCGGAGCATGCCGATCTCGCGCGTGCGATCGAGGACGGCCGAGAGCATCGTGCCGATGATGCCCATGAGGGCGATGAGGAGCGTCACGAGCTCGACCGAGCGGGAATACGAGAACGTGCGCCGGAGCGTGCCGATGATCTGGTTTCGGACTTCTTCCGTCTTGGTCACGAAGACGGATTCGGAGCCGCCGAGCTCGGTGCGGATTCGATCCGCGACCGTATCCTGCGCCGCGCCCGGCGCGACGTACACGGAGAGGGCATCGACCGCGTCGTCGACCCAGTTGTCTTGGAAAATCTTGCGATCGATGAAGCCGGCGCCTTTTTCAGACGTGTAGTCGACGATCACGCCGCGGACCTCGAACGTCACGTCGCCCTTCGGAGAGTGCAGAGTGAGCGTGCCCCCCGCGTGAAGGCCGAGGCGGCGCGCGGCGCTCTCGCCGAGGAGGATCCTCGGCTTTTCGGAGAGCTCACCGACCTTCATCGGCGCTCCCTCGACGACGGGCCACGTCCGCCCGTGCGCGATGGCTTCCGACAGGAAGACGTCCGTGTCCGTCGCGACGAGCCGGAACGTCTTTTCGCCGACGTCTCGATCCGTCATCCGGAACGCCTGCACGTGTGCGACGCCGGGGAGCTTCGCGACGCGCTCCGCGGCCGTGCCGCTCAGCGAGACGTGACGCTGATCGAGGATGGGCGAGCCCGCCGTCACGCTGAGGTCCGCGACGCTCATCTGATCGAACCACGCGGTGAGCGAGCGCTCGAACGACGAGAGCCAGCCGCCCACCGAGACGCTCATGCTCACGCCGACCATGAGGGCGAGGATGTTCACCGTGCTCCGCCCGAGTGTGCGTGCGACGTAGTCGAGGCCGAGGCGCGCCGGGATCCCGAAGAGGCCCTCCGCGGCGGGCACCGTGATCCGGCGGATCCCGACGACCACCGCAGGCGTCATGAGCACCGCGCCGAGCACGGCGCAGGTGAGGGACGTGGCGCCCCGCGCGAGCGTTCCGCGCAGAAACGGCATCCACGAAATGACGAGCCCGAGGGCACCGATCGCGGCGAGGCGCCGATAAGGGACGCGCGAGCGTTCCACGGCCGACCCGCCTCGGAGCACGATGGCGGGGTCGAGCGACGCGCCGCGATAGGCGGGCCAGAACGCGGCGGCCATGGCCATCAGAACGCCCGCCGACGCGCCGCGGATGGCGAGGCTCGCGCCGATCTTCGGCGCCGTCGGCGCCACCGCGACGTAAAGCGTCGTCATCGCGTCGAGCGCTTGGGCGGCGGAGTAGCGCGACAAGAGCCGCGCGAGCACCAGCCCGAGGAGCACGCCGGGCAAGGCGAGGAGCCCCGCTTCGAGACAGAAGAGCACGATGATGCGCCGGCGCGTCGTGCCGAGCGCGCGGAGCACGCCGATTTCGCGCCGGCGCTGCACGACCGCGATGCTCACGGCGTTGTAGACGAGGAACGCGCCGACCATCAGGGACACGTAGCCCGAGAGCGACAGCGAGACGCGGAGGGGTTCCGTCAAGTCGCGGAGGCGTGAACCGACGCGATCCGGGCGATCGACGCGGAGCCCCTTCCCGACGATCTTCACGATGGCGTCGCGAACGGCGGTCGGATCCGCACCGGGTGCGAGCGCCACGTCGATCCTATCCACGAGCGTCCCGCGCGCGAACGAGACCTGGGCCGCGTCGATGAACATGACCGCGACTTGGCCGCCGAATGACGCCGCGGGGCCGGAATCTTCGAGCACGCCGCGGACGCGGAACTCTTTCGGCCCGTCCGCGGTGAGGAGCCGGAGAGGGCTGTCCTTCGCGAGACCGTGACGCTGCGCAAACCGCCCCGAGACCAGGATCGCCGTCGGATCGTTCACGAAGGCGAGGGGATCTTCGACGACCCTCTTTTCGCCCTCCTTCACGTTGAACGGCAAAAAGTGCATGTCGCCCAGGAAATCGACCCCGAGGACGAGCAGTGACTCCTTGTAGTCGAGGGCCTGCGTCGTGATTTCGAGGCCCGCCGCGGCGTGAGCGACTCCGGGAACGTCCGCGACGTCCGCCACGAGCTCTCCGGGGACGCCGCCGCCGGAGCTCTGAATCGTCAAATCCGCGCGCCCGGCGACGCGGGCGACGATCTCCGCGAAGGCCGACATCAAGCTGTCCGACGTGGCTTCCGTGGCCACGTAGAGGGCCACGCCGAGCCCGATGCCGATCACGATGAGCAGCGAACGCAGGGGGGCGCGAGCCCAGTGGCGGAGGCTGATCTCTCGAATGAGGGCGAGCATCCGGAAGTGGCTAGCTCGGTTGTCGCTTCGGTACCGGCGCGCTCGCGAGGGTGGACAGCAGGATGAACGGGGTCACGAGGGCTCCCACCACGGCCGAGTAGAGCGCCTTGATCTCGATGAACGTCATCCGCGGGATGGCCGGCACCGCACCCGATTGCCAAGGAGAAAGGACGAGGGCGAGGATCGCGGGCGGGCCGAGGATCACGGCCGCGACGATTCCGAAAGCCATGGCCCGCGACAAGAGCTTGCGCGGAAACGCCGCGGCGATGTTCCCGAGCCCCGGCGATAGATCTTCCGGGAACGCGATCTTGCCCTTCGCGGTGTCGAGGCGGATCTGAATCACCGCGCCGAGGCACGTGCCGAACGCGACGCCGAAGGCCGTCGCCACGAGATCGACGGCGGCGCCGGGCGCTTTCCAGATCGGAAATTCGACGAACGGCGCCGTGGCGGCCCAGCCGATCGCGCCGTTGATGACTGCATTGACGACGGCGGAGCCGATCGGGCTCTGGATGAATAGATAATTGCGTTCGGACGGGGTCACGACGTCATTTCGCTTTCGCGACGGCGAAGAGGAACTCGGGCATGACGGCCTGGAACGGCAAGAACGGCGCGCCGAGTAGGGCGGAAGCGACGGGAAACCAGTTCTGGTTCTTCACCCAGTGCCGTTCGCCGAGAGCCTGGACGATGCTCGAGCCGACGTAGAGCGGCAGCGTGAACGAGCGCGTCCGAACGAGCTCGAATCCGGTCTTGTCGAGCGCCTTACCGAGCGTTTGTTCGCTGAAGAAGGCGAGGTGCCGCGGCAAATCCAGGTTCCACCAGAAGCGTCCGAAGAGCCGCGCGATCCATCCCGTGGGGTGGGGGATCTCGATGACGAGATGGCCGCCGTCCTTGATCACCCGGCGCGACTCTCTGAGGATCGCGAGCGGGTCCGGCTCGTGCTCGAGGTATTCGAGGAGCGTCATGACGTCGAACTGGCCGTCCTTGAACCCGGCGGTTTGCAGCGTGCCTTCGACGATGGGCATCTTGAGGACGTCCCGGACGTACTCGACCGCGCGCGGCGTGAAGTCGACGCCCGTGCCCACCGTGCCGCGAAGCCCCTTCAGCGTGCGAAGGAGCCCGTTGGCGCCACAGCCCACGTCGACGACGGCCTGGTCGGGCCGGAACTTGCCGGCCACGGTCTCGATGTAGTGGATGCGCCTGAGCGCGATTGATTTCGCGAACGCGAGCAGGAAGGGACGGGCAAACCAGGGGGCTTCCTCCGGGCGCGCGTAGCCGAAGTACTCTTTCGGGTAGTGAGGCCCCAGGGCCGCCGGTGTCGGGCGCGGGTTCACGTATTCGAGGCCGCAGGCGGTGCACCGGACGAGGAAGTAAGGTCCAGGCTTCTTGAAGAGCAGATCCTGGGCGCGGAGCACCGTCTCGTGCGACGTCTCGCCGCAGAGGAGGCAACCGACTTCTTCCTGCTCTTCGCCGTGTTCGCTCGAGACGAAGGTGCGGACGACTTTCATGCGGGTCTGACGCGAGCCGCCCCGGCGGATCGCAGGACTTTCGATATACGGCGTCCGCGCCTTCCCGGCAATGGCGGTTCGGCCTGTGATAGACAGTCTCGATCAGTGGCGTCGAGCACGCTCCGAAGGCACGCGGAGGCTTTTCTCACGGCGCCGAAGCTTCCGGCGCTCCTCGGGCTCCTCGCGATGGCGCTCGCGAGCCCGTCGCTCTTCATCGGGCTTCACCTCGACGACTACATACACAAGTACCTCCTCCTCCATTTCCCCGGCTCCGCGGACGTTGCCCGTTCGTACGTGTCGCCGTACGCCATCGCGAACGGGGATCCCGCACAGAATCACTGGCTCGTCGAGCAAGGGCTCGCGCCGTGGTGGACGTACGACCGGCTCCTCCTGTCGTTCTTTCGCCCGATCTCGGTCCTCACCCATCGCATCGACTACGCGCTGTTCCCGGACAGCCCCGTCGCGATGCATGCGCACAGCCTTCTGTGGTTCGGCGCGGTGATCGCGGCCGCCACGGCGCTTTACAGGCGAGTGCTGGGTGGCGCGACGGTCGTCGCCGGCTTCGCGGCGTTCCTCTACGCTGTCGACCACACGCACGGGCTTCCCGTCGGGTGGATCGCGAACCGAAATGCTCTGCCCGCCATTTTCTTCGGGCTCCTTTCGCTCGCCGCTTATGTGCGCGGGCGAGAAGGGCATCGGCTCTCGGCCGCGCTCGGGTTGGTCTTCTATGTGCTCGGCCTCCTCGGCGGCGAGGTGACGCTCGCCGCGTGGGCATATCTCGTCGCGCACGCGCTCTGTCTCGACTCCGGGAAGACGGTGGACAAGATCCGCGCACTCGCGCCGTACGCGATCGTCACCGTCCTCTGGCGCGTGCTCTACAACCATCTCGGGTACGGCGCGCGCGGCTCGGGGCTTTATTTGGACCCGGTCCACGAGCCGCTGTCCTTCGCGGCAGCGGTCCTACGTCGTGTGCCGTTGCTCTGGCTCGGCGAGATCGGCATGCCGCCCGCGGAGGGCTACTACTTCGTCGCGGAGCGATTCCGGCCGTTCGTCTACGGCGCGGCCGTGCTCTCGGTGCTGCTGACGGTCATCGTCGTCGTGCCGCTCGTCCGGGCGGATCGCGTCGCACGGTTTTGGGCGCTCGGGTCGGTTCTCTCGCTCTTTCCCGCGTGCACGGCATACCCGCACAACCGCTTGCTGTACTTCGTGGGGCTCGGCGCGATGGCGCTCCTCGCGATCCTGGTCCGGGACGCCTTCGGGCGCGCAAAGTGGCTTCCCCTCGACGTGCGGTGGCATCTCGTCGCGCAGCCGTATCTCGCGGCGGCCGTCGGGCTTCACGCGATCCTTTCGCCGTTTATTTTGCCGATCGAGACGTGCAGTCTGCTCACGACGTCGTCGATCGAGACGCGTGCGATCCCCTCGGCGCTCGCGGCCGTGCAATCGCCCGACGACGAGATGTTCGTCGTGGACGCGCCGGAATATTTCTCGGTCAATTTGATCCCCATTTTTGCGCGGCTCGAAGGCGCCCGAGAGCCGAAGCGCCTGCGCATGCTCTCGATTGGGCCCGTGCCGCTCGTCGTGCGGCGCGTCGACGAGCGCACCCTCACGATCGACTACGTCGGGGGTCTCCTCTCGGAGCCGCTGTCCGAGCTCTACCGGAGCGCCCGGCTGCCGATGCAGGTCGGGGACGAGACGAAGTTGAACGGGCTTTCGATCGTCGTGACGGCCGTGACGCGCGACGGACGAGTGGCGGCGGCGACGTTCGTGTTCGATGATCGCCTCGAAGCGCCGCGGTACCGCTTCCTGTCGTGGGAACACGACCACTACGTGCCGTTCGTTCCACCCGCGATCGGAGAAGACGTTCACGTTGCGCCGGCGCACATGCCGTTTTCGCTCGGCGAGCAAAACGAGCGGGACGAAACATCGAACTGACCGGAATCTTCCGGGACTGACCACTTCCGGGTACGATTGGCGGATGGTGAGGATTTCGGGTTGGGTGGGGGCCGTTCTGTTGTGTGTCGCTTGCTCCGGTAAGACGACGGGGAATTCCGTGCGCAATGACGGAGTGGGAGGCGCCGGAAACGGTGGGGGCGGTACCGGCGCGGCGGGCGGGGTAGGTGCCGGAAGAAATGCGTTCGTCGACACACTGAACCTGGGCCAGGTCAACAAGGTCGACCTGCTCTTCATGGTCGATAACTCGATCGCCATGGCGGACAAGCAGTCGCTCCTCGCGGCATCGATTCCGGCGCTGGTGAAGCGCCTCACGAGCCCGTCCTGCGTCGACACGAGCGGAAGCGCCGTTGCGGGCAGTCCTGCCGATCCGGCCGCGGCGTGCCCTGCGGGCTCGACGCGCGAGTTCGCGCCGATCGCCGACATCCACGTGGGCGTCGTTACGTCGAGCCTCGGAGGTCATGGTGACACCCTGACGTGCCCGAGCAATGACGCCGATCCGGTGGGCGAACAGATGGACGATCACGCGCACCTGATCGCGACGCGGCCGCGCTTTGCGTCCGAAAATGCGAAGCCGATGTACACGGGAACTCCCTTCCAACCCCCCGACCCGAACGGCTTTCTCGACTGGAACCCCGGGGGGAGCGGAGGCGCGTTGGACGTCGGGCAGTTCGTGACAACGTTCCAGATGATGGTCACGGCGTCGAGCGAGTTCGGGTGCGGGCTCGAGTCGCAGCTCGAGGCCGTGTATCGGTTCCTATCCGATCCGAATCCGCCGCAGTCGATCGAGAGGATCCAGTGCCCGAATGCGCCGGCCAACACGTTTTGCGCAACGCCAAGCGGCGTCGACACGGCGCTGCTTGCGGAGCGCGCGGCGTTCCTCCGGCCGGACTCCGCCGTGGTCGTCGCCCTCGTGACGGACGAGAGCGATTGCTCGATCCGCGATTCGAAGCAGTACTATTACGCCGCGCGCGAGGACATCGTCCTGCCGAACGGGACGAGCGCGTGCACGACGAACCCGAACGACGCGTGCTGCTTCTCGTGCGCGTCGCACGCTCCGGCAGGCTGCCCCGACCCGGGGACGGACCCGCGCTGTCAGGCGCAGCCAAGTCCCGAGCTGGACCCCATCAACCTCCGCTGCTTTCACGAGATGCAGCGGTTCGGGCTCGATTTCCTCTATCCGATAAAGCGCTACGTGAACGCGTTCAAGCAGCCGCAACTCTGTACGTCGCAAGTCGCACTCGATTTCGATCCGACGAATCCCGCGACCTGTCCTGACGCGAACGGTGACGGAAAGCCCGACGTCGTCCAGAACCCGCTGTACGTGAATGCCGACGGGCTCCCGCGTTCGCCGTCCCTCGTCTACGTCGCCGGGATCGTTGGAGTGCCGTGGCAGGACATCCAGGCCGTGTCCGATCGCAACGGTAACGCCTATCCGTCGAACGAGCTGCACTACCAGACGGCGTCCTCCCTCCTATCGAACATGACGTGGGACCGCATCCTCGGCGACCCGACTGCCTCGCCCCCCATCCTTCCTACGGACGGGCTAATGGTCGAATCGTCCGTGCCGCGCTCGGGCGTCGACATCAACGGGAAACCGATTCCCGGCCCGACCGCAGCGCCCGCCGACGACAACGGCATCAACGGTCACGACTGGGCGAACGGCGGCGAAGACGATCTCATGTACGCGTGCATCTTCCCGCTTCCTGCCTCGCGCGATTGCGCGGTGGTCGAGCAGCAGAGACCCGAACCGGGTTGCGACTGTGGTTCCCAGCAGGCCCCCGGCGACAACAACCCTCTCTGTCGCGACCCTGCGATGGGGATCAACAACTACGGCACCGTCCAATACGCGGCGAAGGCGTATCCCTCGATGCGCGAGCTGCAGGTGCTCAAGGACGTGGGCGAAAACGGGATCGTCGCGTCGATCTGCGCGCGGAACACGACGGTCGCGACCGCACCCGACTACGCCTATCAGCCCGCCATGACGGCGATCGTGGATCGTCTCTCCGAGGCTCTGCGCGGAAAGTGTCTACCGCGGACACTCGTGACCGACAGCTCCGGCAAGACGACCTGCAAAATTTTCGAAGCCACGGCCGGGCGCACCCAGTGTGATCCGTCGCGCGGCCGGAGCGATGCTCCCGCGAGCGACGTCGATGCGCTGCGGGCGAGACTCACGCAAGCCGGGATTTGCGGTGGAACCTCCGGCATCGCGTGCGACTCGCTCAGCCTGTGCGAGCTCGCGCAGCTCGGCGCTTCGTGCCATCAGGCGGGCACGCAGGACGGCGTCGGCTTCTGTTACATCGATCCCACGCAGAACCCCTCCGACGACCCGAGTCTCGTCGCCCAATGCCCGCCCAATCAGGCCCGCCTGCTTCGGTTCGTCGATCCTCAGAACGAGACGCCCGCGCCGGGGGCGACGGTTCTCATCTATTGCGGCGGGTCCGAGATAGGCCTGTGACGTTCAGGCCGGCAGCGCCCGCGGCTTCTGAAATACGAACTGAATGTCAGTGTGTCGGTCGAAGAAGAATCCGAACAGCGCGTAGAACAGCGTCTTCGGCGTGAACAGCGCGAGCGGTGCCTGAATGGGCTCCGTGACGAGGTCGAACGTGTCGTCGTTCGTCCGAACGTAGTGCAGGACGAAGCGCGGGTTCATCGTCGGGAAGAGCGTGTTGTTGTACATCGTCGAGTAATACTTCTGGACGATCCAGCCTCTCTTTCCAGCACAGTGGGATCCGAAGCTTGGAATTCACGTGACTTGAAGTCGCGG
>JADMIO011014811.1_pt1 | contig 13235 bp, 14 predicted proteins | sample 8958161 | NCBI WGS metagenome assembly JADMIO01 (sample SAMN16585339, study PRJNA669376) | soil metagenome | isolation source: Crop rotation soil | place: USA: Cullars Rotation, Alabama | collected 2011 | reverse complement strand
TCAGGTGAAGCGCGTGTTATTCTTTTCGTTATGCTTGGGCTGGAATATAGAGGAAGGCTTCGATTCCCGCCGCACGAGGCATGAAGCGCCTCGGCATTTTTTCCTATGTCGATCTTGGCGGAGATTTGCGGTGCCATCGAAACTCCGGCAATTACAGAGGAGACCAAGACCAGTGAGGCGATCGATCTGCCGTGGCACGTGGTGGTGCATAACGATCCGGTTAATCTCATGAGTTATGTGACCATGGTCTTCCAGCGGGTGTTTGGGTATCCAAAGGAAAAAGCGGAAATGCACATGCTCGAGGTGCATCGCAAAGGACGCTCAATTCTCTGGAGCGGGGTGCGAGAACGCGCTGAACTTTTTGTGCAGCAGTTACACGGTTATCTCTTGCTCGCGACGATCGAGCGCTCGCAATAAGATGGAAGTCTTTCGGCGCAACGGCTCACTCGAAATCACCGAGATCGATCCTTTCCTGGCTGAGTTATTGCGACAGATCCCGACCAGCACCAACCCGGAGTCGATTCCCGCCGCAGAACGGCGCCTCTTCAGCCCGCCGGCCGATCTAAAAGAGAAAGAATTTTGCGCCGAATGGCGATTGTACGTCGAGCCGGAGCTGCGCCGGCTCTTTCAAAGCGCCACCGAGGTGGTAACTGACGACTTGCGCCAACTGGAGCAGGAAGAGAAACCGTTCGCCAATGTCACGCTCAAGATCCCGCACGAACATACCGACGCCTGGCTCAACGCCCTGAATCAGGCGCGCCTGGCGATCGCCGCCAAATATGATTTTACCGAAGCCGAGCTATCCGACCACTATCGCTCCCCCATCGGCTCGCGCCGCGACCTTAGTCTTTTCCAGGTAAACTTCTACGGTTTCCTCCAGGAATTCATTCTCCGGGAGATGGATTGCAGCCCGCCCGCCGCCCCTAACGAGTAAACCGGCTTGAGCATCTAGGGAGTGCGCTGCGGGTTCCCGTCCATCCCGGCTTGTTTACGTTCACGCACCATTTTCATCAACCGATCCTTGAGGGCATCGGAGGATTTAGCCGGGCGCAGACTGAGTGCGAAAGCTTCGTGCAAACGATAACACTCCGTGATGAAGTCCTCCGCCTTCTGCCCGAACTTCGCCCGCGCTTCCTCGAATTCGCGGGTTTCGGCATCTTCCAGCGCGCCAATGACATAGAGGCGGGCGCGGTTCTGGAATTCTTTAAAGCTCATCTTTTAGTTCTTTAAGCCCTTCATAGATTTTTTTCAGGCCTAATTCGAGTCGGGTTTTGACTGTTCCCAATGGTGTATTCGTATGAGCGGCAATTTCGCGCTGACTCATGCCCCTAAAAAATGCCAGGTCCACAGCCCGCTGCTGCGCCGGCGGCAAACCAGCAATCACCTTCTGAATCAGGCGCCGGGTATCCGAAAAGTTAATTTCTTCCTCGGTCGCGTTGTGCACCCAGGCTTCCGGTTGCTGCTCGGTCTCCTGTTGCAGGCGCTCGCCGGCGCGCGCATATGCCTGTTTTTTGCGCAGGCCATCGATCGCTCGCCGTCGGGCCAAAGTGACCATCCAGCCGAGCGGTTTCCCCTTCTGAGCCGAGAAATTCTTTGCCTGGTTCCACAGCTCCATGAAGATCTCTTGGAGCAGATCGTCTGCCTCCGCCTCGTTATGCACGACCCTTAGAATGAGGGCTTTGATGATCCCGTTATATCGGTCATAAAGTTTGGAGAGGGCGTCCGGATCTTCCCGTTGAATCCCCTCCATCAATTCGAGATCGGTCGGTTCGCCAGGTTCAAGCTTTGGGGTCATGGCCGGCAAACGTGGGCCGGCCTCATCTGGGTCAACGGATAGTGGGAGTTTGGAGCGACGGGGCATGGGCTGGCAAAAGAGAGAAGATCTATCCCGGGCTCTTATTCCCGTCCAATGGAATTGCCGCATTTGATGGAAATAGGATTTTCGACCTAAACACCATCCGCCTGAGGGTAGCTGCCCGCCGTCCCCCCTGCCGAAGTTTTGTCTGTTGCTCGTTAGGTTCAGAAAGCCAGCTAACTCCAAGTCTGGCGGTCGGAATATCCTCGCCTGTTGAATCATCAACCGCTTTCTCTCGTTACGCTAATTTCATGCAATAGTCGATGTGTCCCGCGCTTTTTCGTGGCCACGCTATCGCTCACATCAGAGCGGTAAATTTCCACTCCAGCGCTTCGATGTCGCACGAGGGGATCACAGGTCAGAACCGATATTTCACAGATACAGCTACGAACCGGCCTGGCTCTGGGAGACGGGAGCCGACAGATACGTCGCTGTCGAAGACCTGGTTGATGCCGGCGAGATGTTCCGTATAGCGCCGGTCGAAGAGGTTTTCGACCACGACATCTATGTCGAGGTGTTCGCTGACAGTGTAACCGGCGCGGAGGTTGAGCACGGCATAGCCGGGGCTGGTCAGCTCGTCGTTAAAAGCGGCGACGTCGTGCTGTGGCGCGGCCCAGGCCAATTCCAGCGCGCTGCGCCAGCCGAGCCAATGTTGTTCGAAGCTGAGGCTGCCATGCAGAGGGGCGATGCGATAGAGGTTATCGTCGTTATCGCGATTGATCCCACGCACGTAGCTGAGTTGTCCGTGCAGGGTCAGTAATTTGTTAATGTCGTAGTGAGCCTCGCCATCAATTCCATATAGGTCGGCACGATCAATGTTTTGATATTGCAGAACGACCGTATCGAAAAAAACCCGGTCGATCGGCGTGCCTTGGATGTAGTCGCTGACGAAATTGTAGAAGGGTGTCAGCTTGATCCCCCAACCATCGCCGTGCCAGTCACCGGTGAAGGCAATCTGATGCGAGACTTCGGGGTCGACGTCGAGATTCCCCAGATAGAAACGCCCGTCGGATGCACCGGAAGCAAAAGAGAATGGGGTAAAGAGATAACGTTCGAGGACGCCCGGCGAACGAGTCTTGCGCGCAAATGCCAGCTCATAGCTCTGGTGGCTGTCGGGGGTGAATCGCACCGAGGCCATGGCGTCGAAGTTGACGTCGGTCACGTCGCGCGAATGGGAGTTAAATGCCACCGCATCGTCCATTGAGTCTGGATAGAATCGCTCGATCGGGTCCGCGTCGCTCCAGACGGTGTCGTTGCGCAGGCCGGCGACAGTAGTCCAGTGGTCGCTCCAATCTTTCTGCCACTCGAAGTAAACGCCGACTCGAGAGCGAGTAGCATTATTGATGTCCTCCTGGCTCATCCCGCCTTCGATATCCCTTTCGGAAGCGTCAAAGCGGTTCCAATGAAAATCCAACCCGGTCCGAAAAGTATCGCTGTCGCGCGGGATGCTCAGATTGACGCTGCCACTCAGATCGTCACTCTGGCTCGGAGCATCGAACGGCATCGCCATCATCATGTCGTCCATTCCCATGCCCATACCCATGCTCGTGAGAGGACGCAGGGAGAAGTTGTCCATCAGGTGATAAGTGCTGTTGAACGCGATCCGGCTGCTGAGTTGGCCAAAGGAGTAATCGCCCGTCTGCTTGATGCCAGCATACCACCTGTCATCTTTAATCATGTCCATCGGTTGACCCGGTGCGCCCGCGTCGCGGGTGCGCGTGATTCCACCGTAGGCCTCAAAAACACCGCCGAAAAGGTGCCCGGCGATTTGCCCATCGTGTTCCTGGTATTCTCCAAATCCGCTGTCGCGGATGCGGCCATCGGGAATACGCACGTCGTCGGCAGTGGCCCAGGAACCATTGTAGGAGCCGCTCCAGTCCTGGCCAGCGACGGTGAGACTGCCGTTTACTCCAGTGCCATCACTGCTGCTCCGGTAGAAGGAGCCAAGGTCACCCGACCAAAGCGTTCGCGTGTCGGAAGAAAAAAGCGGTGGTCTCCGGTCTGCGAGGACAATCCCGCCGATGTTATCGCCGCCGAGGCTTACCGGTGCAATCCCCGGAACCACGGTGAGCGACTGGAGCGAGGAAGGCGAGATATCGAGCAGCGGTGGATCCATGTGATTCGGGCATGCCGGAGTAATCTCCATGCCATTGATGAGCACGTTGACGTGATCGTCACTCAGGCCGCGTAGTTGCACGATCCCGGTAAGGGGACCATTCCGAACCACGGCCGCACCGGGCGCTTCTTTGAGCAGCGAGGCGGTATCGGTTGCGCTCGCCTCTAACTCAGGTGTCGGAACGATCACGGTCGCTCCCGGAATTGCCTGACCGGTTATGAGGATGGTCGATACTTTGGTTGGGGTTGGGGTCGGGGTCGGAGAAACTTTAGGCGCTTGAGCCCAGGCCGTGAGCGTTGGAACCGCGAAGGCCAACATCGGCACGGCGATTTTCTTGTAATTGGTAAAATTGATTTTCATTGAACTGCGGAGTCGGTTTTCTGGTTCCCTGGTAACTCCAAGTCAGCCAGCGCCGACAACGCGGTCGCGCGGGAGCTCCAGGATTGTTTCCAAATCTCCGGGCGTTCATGCGCTGTTTTTGATCTTCAGTTCACGCCGCTGCCGGAGGGTTAGGCTTGAGTGCTATCAAGCCACCCTCGGCGGCGGCTTTGGCGGGGCGTTAGAAAAATCGGTATGCCGCGAAGAAAGGAAGGCGACATCTGCCACCACCACGGGGTCGAAAAAAATGAGGGTGCTGGATTGCAAAAGAAACTCCGGTTGCTGCACCTCACTGAGACTTGACGGAAGTTTTTGCTCGCTATTGAAGCCGTTGCGGATTTTTGGGCAGAGCGAGCAGGCATAACGTTCGTCGAAGGCCTTTTTTACCGCCGTGCACAAAGTGTCTTGCTCGGCAAATTCGAGCAGCATTCGCGTGTAGGCGAACGACTGCAGCATGGCCCAGTGTCCACCCGCGGAAATGAAGATAGTCAGCAGGCAGGTCGTCGCTCCGGTGAGACGAAGCCATCGTTTCCCCAGCAAAACGAGGCGACCTGCGAATCTTGGGGCCATATGCCGCGCTTATACCGAGATAAGCGAACCCGAGGCAAGCGTAGTTTTCAAAAAAGAAAGCTTAACCGGCGAGGAGATTTCGGTCGTGAGGCAAACGTGTTTCTAATCCCAGTCGCCGGAAAAGACAGAAGGAAGATGAATTGACGGCGCCGCGCGACAAGCAAACTAACCAGGAAATTTGGTTTATTTCGCGGTTTCGTTGAGAGAGCGGCCGGCGAAATGCATGATCTCCAGAATCTCGCCGCGCAGGCGCAGGAAATCTTCGCTGCTGCGATCGCGAGGTCGGTCAATTTCCACCGGAATAATCTGCTCAATTCGGCCGGGCCGTGGAGTCATGATGACGATGCGGTCACTCATGTAGATCGCTTCGTCGATATCGTGCGTCACGAGCAACATGGTTGTCCGATGAGTGCGCCAGATACGCAGCACTTCATCCTGCATGCGCATGCGGGTGAAGGCATCGAGCGCGCCTAACGGTTCATCGAGGAGCAAGACCTTAGGATGATTGATCATTGCCCGCGCCAGGGCGACCCGCTGGGCCATGCCGCCGGAAAGATGATGGGGAAAAGCCTCCGCGAATGTTTCCAATCCGACCAGGCGCATAAATTCATTCACCTGCTGCCGCTGTTCCTTGAGCACTCCGCGCGCGACCAAACCTACCTCAATATTTCGGCGCACCGTCAGCCACGGAAAAAGGTTTGGGTCCTGGAAAACTAATCCGCGCTCGGCGTTAGGCTCGGTGATCGCCTCATTCCCAATCAAGAGTTCGCCCTCGGTCGGAAGCGTGAGCCCGGCGATCATGCGTAAGAGAGTAGATTTGCCGCAGCCGCTCGGTCCCACGAGCGAAACCAACTCACCCGCTGAAACCATGAGCGAGACCTTGTCCAAAGCCAACGCTCCGACACCGGCGCCATTTACAGCGGCAAAATATTTGCTGACTTGTCGGACCCGAAGCGATGACGCTTCTGTCACTTCGGTTTCGATATCTGCCGTTACCATTTGATGACTCCCTTTTGCCAGACCAAGACTCGATCACGCACTTTGAAAAGCAGCGTCATGATGGTGGAGAAAAACACCGCCATGATCACCAAAGCGCCATAGACTTTGCCATACTCGGCCCAGCCTTGAGCCCAACTCACATACCAGCCGAGACCCGATTTTACGCCGACGTTTTCCGCGACTACCAGGGTCAGAAAGGAAGTGCCCAAGCCCATAAACAGGCCAATAAAGATGTTTGGCAGGGCAGCGGGGATCGCGACCCGAAAGATGAGAAACAGCCGATTCGCGCCCAGGGTTCGGGCGACATCGAGGTAAGAGGCGCGCGTGTTCGAGATTCCGGAAGCCGTCAGCATGGTCACTGGGAACCAAACGGCGAGCGCAATTAATCCCACCGCTGAGAGAAGGCTGGAGGGCGAAACCACCATCGCCAAGGGAATCCAGGCGGTGGCCGGAATTGGCCCGATAACCTTGAGCAGCGGCATGCCCCAGTAACGTGCATGGGGGAACCAACCGATGGTTACACCGGTTATGAGGGCAATGGTAGTGCCCAAGGCATAGCCACCCACCAGCAGGATGAGCGAGTGCCACGTCGAATCAAAAAGCAGCTTATAGTCACTCGCCATGCTGCCTAGCACTCCTTCCGGTCCCGGGAAGTAGGGCAAGGGCAGCAAACCGAGGCAGGTGGTGACCAGCTCCCAAATCCCAAGGCTTAGAGTCGCAACTCCGAGGATTGGGCACATCTGCCGCATCCATCTTCGCACTCCCGGCGCAAAGGGATAAAGCGCGGACAAAAGAACGCCAAAGCCGAAAATGACGAAGAGTAGAGTTGGATAATAATTACTTCCTAATACCACCTCCTTCTTGGGAACGAGAAAGTGGATTGCCAGGGGGATGCCCGCGCCGACCGGAATGGCCAGAAATGTCTGGGGTCGCGCTTTCAGCGTCAGTGATGGACGACTGGTTTCAACAACGGTAACGACATTACCGTTTCCATTCGAAACGGAAGTTCGACTTTGGGGTTCTGCGATAACTGCACTCATTTTTCGGCAATAGCTGACTTCGTTAGGCAGGAGGCGTCCGGATCGGCCAAATTCGGGGCTTCCTGGTCGGGTTGATCAAACATTTTTCTCCGGCAACAGGAGTCTTCTGTATCCTTCTGAATCAAGGCCGCGTAGAGCCGGATATCTTCATTCGGATCGATTTGACCGCCGGGAACGGTCTCGACTTTCACGGTCTTAAGCCAATCATCAGTTACTCCCTCCAGACGGTGGAAAGCCTTCTTCGCGAGAGCGTCGGTATCGGTGGTGGGAGAAAGCATCTTCGCCTCTCTCATCTCTTTGGCCGCCGCATATAAGGTCTCCTCCGCCTGCTTCACGGACGGGATGTACTTCAGGCGCCCGAGCGCGACGGTGTTGAGCTCCACCGTTGAAGCGAGATACTTCTTATCCACCGCCAGCTGGGCCGCCGCTTTGGGGTTTTCCTGCACCCACTTGGCTCCGCGAAGAATAGCCCGAGTTGCGCGCGCGGCGGTGTCTGGGTTGGCGTCGATCCATTTGCCATTTGCGATCACCTCGCAGCAGTACTCGTTGGCATATGGCATATCGGTCGCCTCATCCATCCCTTCGACATTGCGCGCAATCCCTTCAGCGATAAGCAAGCTGCCGATCGGTTCGGCATTCGCGACCGCGTCTACTTCGCCTTTCTTCAAAGCCAGTCCCAGTTCTCCGGCGGGATATACTTTCCAAGTGATCTCCGTGCTCGCATCGACTCCGTGCGTTCCGAAAACACGGTTGGCAAAGACAAAAGGCGGCGTGCCCATACCTGGAACGCCGATGCGTTTACCCTTGAGATCCTGAATTTTATGAATGGGGCTATCGACGCCAGTTTGCACGCGCAAACAACCGGTATGCACCCCGCCAAGAAAGCGGACGTCAAGGCCCTGTTCGATGGGCTTGAGGAAATACATCACGAGGTGGTGGGTGATGTCATAGCTGCCCAGGGCAAGATTATCTTTGTAATTCGCCCAGCTGCATTTCACCAGCTCGGGCTCGAGGCCTTCCTCCTTGAAAAAGCCTTTCTCGAACGCGGTATAGATCGGTGCCTCGCAGGTCAGACCGATAAACCCGATCTTGACGTGCTTGTTATTGACGACCGTGACGCTGGCTTTCTTGCTGCAGCCTCCCGTGATTAGCAGGAGGCATGAACCGAGAACGGCAAAGAGATGGTTGGCTTTCATGGAGGCGGCTATCAAAGGTTTTAACAATAGATCAATAAACAATATCTTTGGAAGGCAAAAATTCGCGTTGCTCGCATTCTCTTTAAAAGCGTAAAAAGGTCCCCCCGATTAGGCGACCTCAATCGGCGCCTTGATCACTGATTTCCTAAGCAAAAATCCGGCCAGGGTCTCCAGTCCCGGCGTTCCAAGTGCTCTTTTGCTTCTCCCGAGAGCACACGAATTTGCGCGAAATGCGATTGGGCCATTGCATTTCTTCAGTCACCCGCGTTCTATCTTGGAAAAGCATGACCCACGACCCTCTCGAGATTCGCCACTTGCGTTATTTCCTCGCGGTTGCCGAAGCCGGCAGTTTCAGCCGAGCGGCCGATCGGCTGGGCGTTTCTCAGCCGAACATCTCCCAGCAGATGCGGGACCTCGAGATGGTTCTGCGGGTGGATCTATTTCAGCGACGCGGCAAACGCATTTTGCTCACCTCGGCCGGCCATATTTTTCAGCAGCACGCCCGCGGTATTCTGCACCAGATCGAGAACTTCCTCGAAGAACTCAGTCGGGCGCCCGGTGAAATGCGTGGCGCGCTTCATGTCGGAGTGGTCCCGATTCTGAATGTTCCCCTTATCCCGAAGCTAATTGGCGCATTCGCCAGCAGCCATCCAGGCGTTAACCTGACGGTTGAAGAAATTTCTTCCACTGAAATCGAAACCGCGATCGAAGAAGGGCGGATGGATGTCGGCCTCGGGTTTCTCACCCGGCATTCCCCGAACCTGCATTACGAGCATCTCGGGGACGACCAGTTTGCTCTTATCGTCCATCGCAGCCACCCGTGGGCGAAACGACGGATGATTGCCGTTTCAGATTTACATCGCGAACGTCTGGTGCAATTGCCGGACAGCTTTGTCATGCGGCGGATGACCGACGCGATCTGTCGCGAGCACCAGGTCCGGCCACGAACAATCGCCGAGATCAACGCTATTGAACCACTTCTTCGCTCTCTTGAATCGCTCAAAGCCGGGGCACTGATGCCGAGGATTGTTCTTAGCGAAACCAGCGACCTGATCGCGATCCCATTGCAAGGCAGACACCTCAGTGCCGAGATCGGGCTTCTGCGCTTAATCGATTCCGGCACCAACAACATGGTCGCCGACTTCACCAAGCTGGCTAAAACAATGGTGCCGCCAAAGATCCAAGGCGGCACCTCTGCCCGGCAGCGTTAACTCTTGAGTTCCGACCGGGTCGCCTAACTGCTGGTCGTTACCGGATATGCAGGATCGCGCTTTTTCATGCGCTTGAGCGCCCGCGCGATTTGTTTAATGCGCTCACCGCGTAATTGAAGGCTCCGCCCCACTAACTGGAGGCGCCGCAGCTCGAAACGCAATTGCCAGAGCTCGCGCCCACCTTTCACGTCTCTCGGAATCGCCTTTATGGCTTGTTCAATCCCGTTATCAATTGCCTCGAAGTCAGGCTGGTTCACATTTTCACTCCCTCCCCTTGGAGCATCTTGTTAATCGAGTGGAGACTTTCGAAATTCTCCAAGTTCAATTCCTCATCCGGGACGGTGTAGCCGATATCGGACTCCAGGAATGAAACCAGCCGCATCATTCCAAGTGAGTCGAGCCGCAACGGTTCATTTGCGTCGGCGAGCGGGGGAAGAGGTTGTCGTTGTTCATTGATGAACTCTTTGAGCTTTTCCGGTATTTCCATTTTGTAAGGTTAAAACATTGCGAAGATAGCAGCTACTCTCTTCGCGACAATTTGATTAATCTTAGCTTCCTGAGATCGATCTTTCAATCCCGCAGAGGGCACGCTTTCCAAAATGATGCCGAAATCTTCCCCTCGCGGTGATCGTCGCGGCCCTCCCGCCCTGAGGGCGGATGATTTCGTCCGCGGTGCCGGTGAGATTGTTCGTTATCTATCGGAATCGGGAAACGACCCGGAAAAGATTGACCATTTTTGGATCACGATCCGCGCCGGCCGCGTTGGACTGGTTCAGGTTTCGATTAGCACCCGCTCGCTGAAGCATTTCGCGAAGGGATTCGACCCGCGGATGCGCTTAGCCATTTTGCCCGGAAGCTGGTCTGAGTTGCCGCCCAGCACACTTAGCGCGGCCGATGGCTTGAATTACGCCGAGCTCGAGGCCGCCGCCCCCGCCCCAGTCTCATACGAAATCATGGAGCGCCCCGCGCTCGAGCAGCTCCTCCTCCGCAAATGCCGCAGGGCAATTTTCCTCGAAGCCTGGGGCGCTTTTTACCTGCGGGCCGGGCTTGGCATTCACCAGGTGCATAGCCGAAGGGCCAGCCGCAGTGTCTCCAGGGATTACCTCGGACGCGACGGCGCGCTTCGTTTTTTCTTTCGGGAAAATTCGGGAACGGAAATGTTTCTCTTTAAGTATTGCGGCCAGCTTTAAAGCGGAGCAGGCGCAACCCATTGAGCACGACCGCGACCGTGCTCCCTTCGTGACCGACTACGCCCAGGGAAAGTCTGATCTTTTCCGCCAGCGCGAGGCTGATCAGGAGTGCGACCATGCCTAACGACACCAGCAGGTTCTGGCGAATGATGCGTCTTGCTTTGCGGCTAAGTTGGAGAGCCGCGGGCACATTTTCGATTCGGTCATGCATCAGGATAATGTCCGCCTGTTCCAGGGCGGCGTCGGAGCCGCGGCTGCCCATGCCTAAGCCAACATCGGCGGCGATAAGGCTGGGTGCGTCGTTGATGCCATCGCCGACCATGGCCACTTTGTGACCAGCGACCTGCCAGCGTTTGATCCACTCTAGTTTTTCGTTAGGCGAAAGATCGGCGTGCACTTCGTCAATGCCAGCCTGACGGGCAATCACTTCCGCGACACGGCTGCGATCACCCGAAATGAGCGCCACTTTTTCGCCACTTGCCTTTAGTTCCGCAATCACCTTCCGGGTCGCGGCGCGCAATTCATCCCGCAACCGGATCACGCCGAGAGGCGCGCCTCTCGCTACCCAGACCTCGGCCTCGGCACTCTCTCCGCTTCGATTTGCGCCGTTTGCCGAGACAAACTTCCAACTGCCGACCAGAACTTCGGCGCCATCGACCTGGGCCCGCATGCCTAAGCCTGGAACATTAATAACCTCAATCGCGGACAGCCTGCTCAAGCCTCGTCGATCGTTCTCCTCCACCACAGCCCGCGAGAGAGGGTGAGTGGATGACTGTGCGACGGCAGTCGCAATTCTCAGGAGTTCCTCTTCGGCCACGGCTGCGGTCGGTTGAATCTCCGTAACGCGGAGACGCCCAGTGGTCAGAGTGCCAGTCTTATCGAACGCAAAATAATCGATACCCGCCAGGGTTTCGACCGCGACACCGCCCCGAAACAAGATTCCGTGACGCGCGCCTGCGGCGATCGCGACTAGGATTGCGGAAGGAATTGAAAGAACCAGAGCGCAGGGAGAAGCGACCACCAGCAAAGTCATGGTGTGGTACAGCGCCATGGGAAATGGCTCGCCTTGTCCGAAGAGCAGCCAGGCAAAAAAGAGGCCGCTCCCGCCCAGGACGCAGCCGGTGTAATAACGGGTAAACGAATCGGTGAAGCGCTGTGCGGGTGCTTTTTGGCTGCGCGCGCTCTCAATCAAATCGATGATCCGCTGCACCGCACTTTCTCGCGGCAGCCTGAGCACGCGAATCACCACCCGCCCTTCGAGATTAATCGTGCCGCCGCTGACAGCGTCACCCACACGCTTGGAGACCGGAAGCGCTTCACCAGTGAGGGCCGACTCATCCGCGGAGGTGGCACCTTCACCCACTTCGCCGTCGGTGGGAAAGAGATCGCCCGGTTTAACCAGTAACTCATCTCCAACGCCTAACGACTCCGCTGGAACCTCGACCCACGCGTTCCCTGTTCGCCGCCAGACCGTCTCCGGCGCGCTCTTGAGGAGGGAAGAAATCGTCTCGTCAGTCCTATGATTAGCGAAATGCTCGAGCGCATTACTGAGTGAAAAAAGGAAGAGCAAAGTCCCGCCTTCGGCCCAGGCGCCAATGACGGCGGCGCCGATCGCGACCACGATCATGAGGAGGTTGATATCGAATACTCCCCGGCGCAGCTCGCCCATCAGCTCGATGGTGGCGAACCATCCTCCGCTCAGGTAAGCGAGAAGGAGAAGAATGGATCCCAGGAGCGGAAATCGATGGTGATGGATAAAACCGGCCAGCGTCCCCAAACCGCAACCTGCGGCCAGGAGAAGCATCAACTGATAGCTAACCTGTGAGCGCGGTTTGCGAACGACAGCGCTACTCTTCACCTATTCTATTTCGCCGAATCGGAGCGCACTTGGCGAGGCACAATTTGTCGTTAGGCAGAGCTTCGTGCGGGAGCGCTCTCTGCCTGACTTCGCCTCGACTTGACTAGTGTCATTCATCGGCCCGGCGGAGTGCAGCCGCGTTAATCGCTGGCAACGCGCTCTTTTCATTGAGCGATTGTCTCTCCGGTCGCGCAATTGTATATCCCGGCTTCCTCAGTTAACCGATGAGCGTGAACGATTCCTCGCCACCTCCTGTGCCCGCTCCGAGCGAACCGGCTTCGACCGCCCCGCCGGCGCGGGCGGATGAAGTCATGCTCGAAGGCCCGCATTCCAGGCTCGATGAATTCCTCACTCTCCTTCGGGTCACAGGCGATTTTTTGCGCGGCTTTCGGGTGCTGCATTTCGTTGGCCCATGTGTGACCATTTTTGGCTCCGCCCGGATCAAAGAGGGGAGCCCGGAATATGAACTGGCGCGGCAAATGGGTGCCGGGATTGCCCGACTCGGATTCACGGTCATGACCGGCGCCGGCCCGGGCATCATGGAAGCAGCCAACCGCGGAGCCCGCGAAGTGGGGGGACGTTCCGTGGGCTGCAATATCAAGCTCCCGTTCGAGCAACATCCTAACAACTATCTCGATCGCTCCGTTACCCTGCAGTATTTCTTTGTCCGCAAGACTCTGCTCATCAAGTACTCTTATGCTTTTGTCGTTATGCCAGGCGGTGCGGGGACGTTGGACGAATTGTTTGAAGCGCTGACTCTCATCCAAACCGGGAAGATCCGGAATTTCCCTATCGTGATCATGGGGACGGAATACTGGCGGG
>JADMIO012713259.1_pt1 | contig 13236 bp, 7 predicted proteins | sample 8958161 | NCBI WGS metagenome assembly JADMIO01 (sample SAMN16585339, study PRJNA669376) | soil metagenome | isolation source: Crop rotation soil | place: USA: Cullars Rotation, Alabama | collected 2011 | reverse complement strand
CTTTCCCGCGATGGCGGGCAGCTGCTCGCCCGAGTAGCGGGCCCGCACTTGTCGCAAGAGCTCGAAGCCGTCCGTGACCGGCAAGCCGACGTCGCTCACCAGGACGTCGGGGCGGGCCCGAGCGAGCTCGGCGAGCGCATCGGCCGAGCTCGCGGCGGTGGTCACGCGAGCGCCCTGCTCTTCGAGCAGCGCGGCGATGAGCTCGCGTGCGTCGTCGTCGTCCTCCACGAGCAGGACACTCACGTTGGCGAGCTGACCGATCACGGCATCGCGTCCGAAGGACGGCGGCACCGAGCCCTGGTTCGCCGTGGAGCGCGGGCGTTGCCTCATGTCCAAGGGGAGCCGGATGCAGAAGGTCGCGCCTCGGCCTTCCCCCTCGCTGCTGGCGGTGACCTGTCCGCCGTGCGCTGCGACCAGATTGCGGACGAGCGCAAGCCCGAGCCCGAGCCCTGCATGTCGCCGCGATGCCGAAGCGTCCTGCTGTCGGAAGCGATCGAATACGTGCGGGAGGAATTCGGGGCTGATGCCTTTGCCGGAGTCGGCGATCGCGAGCGTGAGCTCTCCCACCGTAGACGTGAGCGTGACGCGTATGCTGCCGCCCCTGGGCGTGAACTTGGTCGCGTTGCTGAGTAGGTTCCACACGGCCTGTTGGAGACGATCGGCGTCGCCGTTGACCCACGTGGCCGCGGCGCTGAGGTCGCACCGGATGTCCACACCCTTCGCATCCATGCTCGGCTTCAAAACCTCGAGTGCGGCATTCACGACATCGGCGAAGTCGATGGGCTTGAGCTCGAGCTGAAGCTTGCCCGACATCGCCCGCGTCGTGTCGAGAATGTCTTCGATGAGTTGAACCTGAATCCTCGCATTGCGCTCGATGGTCTCGAGGCCCCGCCGCAAGGTTTCTTCGTCCGGCTCACTCTCCTTCAAGAGGTGAGCCCAACCGATGATCGAGTTCAGCGGCGTGCGAAGCTCGTGCGAGACGGTTGCCATGAAGGCATCTTTGGCCTGGTTGGCTTCTTCGGCCGATTGTCGTGCGTGCTGCGCCGCGAGCTCGGCGCGTCGGACGCGCTCGTGAAGCACGCGCACGCGCAGCAGCGTCCGAACGCGGGCCTGGAACTCCTCGGAGCTCGACGTCTTTGCGACGAAGTCGTTGGCGCCCGCATGCAACCCCTCCACGGTTTCCTCGTCCCCGCCCGCGCCCGTGAGCACGAGGATCGGAAGACTGGCCGGGTCGTAGCGCTGGCGAAGGAAGCGACACACGTCGAGACCTGACGTGTCCGGCATGTGCCAGTCGAGCACCAGCACGTCTGGCCGCAAACCGGTGGAGAAGAGCTCGAGCACACTGGCGCCGTCTTGAAACGTTTGGACCGTGTGCTGCGCGGAGAGAAGACGCGCGGCGACCTGCGCCTCGAGCTGGCTGTCGTCGACCACCCAGATCGTCCCGTGATCGCGATCACGCTGGACCTCAGGCGCGAGGTTCTTGGTGGTGCTCAGCGTGTTGTCCGGAATGGGCGACCTCGTCACGACTCAAGCTAGTCCCGAGCGCCGTTCCCGCCAACTTGCGATGGGCGTGGCATTGTGCCCCGAGCGGTGGTGTCTGCGACGCTCGAGGTTCATCGTCATTGACCTGCAGCAGGCCTGGTCCTACCGTCGATTTGGCCTGCATGCCCGCGATTTTGGTGGTCGACGACAGCAAGGTCATGCGCGACATGATTGTTGCTTGCTTGCGTGCCATGCCCGGCACGACGTTCGTGCACGCTTCGAGCGGTCTCGAGGCGATCGAGCGGCTTTCGCTCGGCCGATTCGACCTGATGGTGCTCGACGTGAACATGCCGGACGTAGGAGGGGTAGAGGTGCTCGAGTTCGTGCGCGGCCAGGATCGCCTGCGCTCGTTACCCGTGCTCATCGTGACGACGCGCGGAGACGACGACTCGCGTGAACGGGTGCTGCGCGCCGGCGCCAGCGCTTTCCTCGCGAAGCCGTTCACCCCGGATGCGATCATCGCCGAGGTCAAAGCCATCCTGCCCGAGGGTGGAGAGCTCGGTGGGTGATGGTCACCACGGATCTGAAGGATTTCCTAGCTGCCTACCTGGTGGAGGCAGAAGAGCACGTCGCGCTCGCCAATGCCCGCTTACTCGCCCTCGAGACGGCGCAGCAGCGGGGGACGCACGATCCCCGCATCTTGCGCGACATCTTTCGGTCCCTGCACACGATCAAGGGCCTCTCCGCGATGGTCGGCGTCGACCCAGTGGTCGCGATCGCCCATCGGCTGGAGAGCTTCGTTCGCGAGTTCGACCGCGCGGGCACCGCGCCGCCGCTCGAGGCCACCGACGTCCTCCTGCGCGGCGTGCAGACGATCGCGCAGCGGATTGCGGCACTCGGGCGCGGCGAGCCGGCGCAACCGGCGCCGCTTGAGCTCCTTCTGGACCTCGACGCTCTCGGGACGAGCGGCACTCGCGCGCTCGAAGCCTCGGCCCCGCGCTTGGATCTCGAGCCGGCCCTGCTCGAGAAGCTTTCGCCCGTCGAGGTCGAGCAGCTGGTTCGCGGAATCGGCCTCGGCCAGCGCGCGTTCGTCGTGCATTTTCTGCCTTCGCCCGAGCGCGCCGCCGAGGGCTTGTCGATCAATACCGTGCGCGAGCGGCTCGGCGCGCTCGCGGATATCGTACGCGTGCTGCCGCGCTCGGTCCCGGAGTCGCCCGAGTCGCCCGGCGGCCTCGCTTTCGCGCTGATATTCCTGACGACGTCGCCCGACGCCGAAGTCGCCGCGAGCATGGGCGTGGCGAGCGACAGCTTGAAGCCCATTCACGACGATCGCGAGCTTCCGGCGCGCGCCGCGCTCGCCGGCGGCCTCGACCTGAGCGCGGACGTCGAAATGCGGGACGCGCTCGGAGCTGGGCTCAGCAAAGGCATCGTGCGCGTCGACGTGAATCGGCTCGACGAGGCGATGGAAGGACTATCGACGCTGATCGTGACCCGGTTTCGCCTGGCGAGCGCGGCGGCGCGGCTCGCAGAGAGCGGCGCGAACACGCGCGAGCTCGCCAACGTCGTCGCCGAGAACGCTCGACAGCTGCGCGAGCTCCGCGCCGCGATCGTTCGCGTGCGGATGGTGCCGGTCGCGGACTTACTCGACCGAGTTCCGCTCTTGGTGCGCGGCCTGCAGAGAACGACGAACCGCAAGGTACGGGTCGAGCTCGAAGGCGGCGGCGCCGAGCTCGACAAGTCCGTCTCCGAACATCTGTTCCCCGTTCTCGTGCATCTGGTGCGCAACGCCGTCGACCATGCGATCGAGACGCCCGACGAGCGCGCCCGCCGTGGCAAGCCCGAGGAGGGGCTTTTGCGGATCGCGTGCTCCGCCCGTTCGAATACACGCCTCGAGGTCACCGTCAGCGATGACGGTCGCGGCATCGATCGGCAGGCCGTGGCGCGCAAGGCGCAGCGCGCCGTTCCCGAAACGGACGCGGACTTGCTCGAGCTTTTGTGCATGCCGGGGCTGTCGACGCGCGATATCGCCACCACGACGAGCGGGCGCGGCATGGGAATGGAGATCGTCAAACGCGTCGTCGTCGACGAGCTCGGGGGCGAGCTCGAGGTGGCGACTCGCCTGGGCGAGGGCACCACGTTCACTCTGCGGGTCCCGCTCACGATCTCGATCGTGGACGCCTTCACGTTCGAATGCGGAGGGCAGCGCTTCGTGGTGCCGGTCGCCACCGTCGAGGAAATCGTGGAGGTCGACCAAGCTGAGCGGGCGCGAGTCCCTGCCAGTAGCGTCGGCGGCGCCGACCTCGACATCATTCTCCGGCGCGGACAAGCCGTGCCCGTCGTCGAGCTCGCGCGCCTCTTCCGCATGGAGCGGAGCGCTGCCGTCGCCCGCAAAGCCATCATCGTTCGGCGCGCGGGCTCTCCCGTCGCATTCGCCGTCGATCGGATGCTCGGCCAGCAAGAAGTCGTGATTCGCCCGATGAACGACGTGCTCGTCCGAGCTCCGGGAGTTTCAGGGGCGACCGACCTCGGCGACGGCAGGCCAACGCTCGTGCTCGACCTCGTTGCGCTCGGTGCGACGTTGAATCCCACGCCGGCCAGGGCGGCGCTCACGTGAGCCTCCACGTCGTCTTCGCGCTCGCGGATGTCGAGTACGCCCTGCCCGCCGCGGTCGTGCTGCAGATGGACACGTTCAGCGGCGCGACCAAAGTGCCTGGCACTCCGGACTTCGTCGCGGGAATTGTGACGGTGCGCGGGCGGGTGGTTCCCGTGATCGATCTTCGACGTCGCTTCGGCCTCGCCGCTGCCGAGCCGACCCTCGACACGCGTATCATCGTCACACAGGTCGAAGACCGCGTCGTGGCCTTGTGCGTCGATCGCGCGCGCGAGGTTCTCGTGCTGGATCCCGCGGCAATTCAGCCGACTCCCGCGCTCGTGAGCGAGCGTTCCCACGGCCTCGTTCGCGGCATGCATGCGGTCGGCAAACGCCTGTTTCTATTGCTGGATCTTCCGAAAGTTCTGAGTGAGCACGCCTATGACCATGAACCACTCGCCATCCGCGCCGACGACATCTCCGGACGACTTGCGCTCCCGAGTTGAACGGGCCGTCCACGCCTCACGAACCAACGGCGGAGATGTCCAGGCGCTCGAAGAAGCGGTCCTGCGGCTGATTTCGACCAGCAACGACGGCGCCGCGCTCAGCCAGCAACTGAGCGCGTCCGTGGAGTCTATCGCGGCGTCGGCGGAGGAGACGTCGATCATCTCGGGCAAGGTCGTCAAATCGCAACAGGGCTCGGCCGAGCTCACGTTCGACCTCCTCGGCACCATCGAGCAGGCCGGTACCTCGTTGCGCGAGGTCGCTGCTTCGGTCGTGGCGGTGAAAAACGATAGCGCGCTCCTCGCGCAGTCCGCCGAGAGCACGGCCGCCGCCGTCGAGCAATCGGCGCGGTCGATTCGGGGCGTCGCCGCGAACGCTCAGGATCTCGCCGCCTCGGCCGAGGAGCTGCTCGCGACCGGAACGGAGATGGCCACTGGCTTGGCGGGGATTTCGGAGCGGGGCGACAGCTCGGCCTCGGCCATCTCGGAAATCGGGGCGACGGGTGACGAAATGGCGAAGGGCATCGAGCGACTCGCCGGCGACGCGCGCGACGTGGCCGCTCGCGTGAGCTCGGTGAGCACCGGCGCCGCCCGCGCCGCTCACGGCATCGGCGAGCTCGTTGGTCGAGGTAAGGAGCTCGGGGGCGCGGCGACGCGAACCGCGAGCGCGGCCGATCAGATTTCGCGCGCCGCCGCCGCGGCCGCGAACGGCGCGAAACAACTCCAAGCAGCGACGGAAGAGAACGCGGCGACCGTCGCGGAAGTAGCCGCTTCCGTCGAGGAGGTCGCGGCGACCGCGGAAAAGAACGCGCGCGTCGTGGAGGAAAACGCGAGCACGATCGAACAGCTCGCTCGCTCGGCGCAGTCGACCGCGCGCGCCGCGGAGGAGATTGCGCGTCTCGCGGAGGGAAGCGCGAGCGCCGCGGCGCAGATCGACGGCTCGACCCGCCTGATTGCGCGCGTCTGCGAGCAGGCGCGCGACGTCGGTGACCGTGTGAACGTGACCGCTCGCGATGGTGGCACCACGGTCGCGAAGTCGATCGAGGGGCTCGGCCGGATCCGCGCCTCGATCGGCGCCTCCGCGGGCGTCATGAAGGAGATGGCTCAGCGCGCCGACGAGATCGGGGATTTCGTGCAGACCATCAACTTGATCGCCGATCGGACGAACCTCCTTTCCCTGAACGCGAGCATCGAAGCGGCCCGCGCCGGCGAGCACGGCCGGGGGTTTGCCGTGGTCGCGGAAGAGATCCGCGCCCTCGCCGATCGAGCCGCGGCGGCGAGCTCGGACATCGCGAAGGTCATCCGGTCGCTGCAGCACACGGCGCGCGAAGCGCTCGGCGCAACCCACGAGGGGGAACGTGTCGCGAACGAGAGTGCCTCCCTCGCGAGCGATGCCGAGCGCGCCCTCTCGGCAATCGTGAGCGGCGTGCAGGAGCTCGGGCAGTCCGTGCGCGATGTGGCCAAGAGCGCGGGCGAGCAGGTCTCGGCGATACGGATGCTCGCCGACTCCGCCGGTACCGTTCGTGAGCAGTCGAAGCTCATCGCGAGCGCCGTGGTGGAGCAGGCGCAGGCCAATCAGAGCCTCGTGCGAAGCGCGAGCGAGATGCGCCAGATGGCGAAGCAGACGACGCAGGCTTCGGCGGAGCAGGCGCGGGCCCTGCGCGAGCTCGTTCAATCGAACGAGAAGGCGGCGCAGAACGCGAAGCAAACGGCGGACACCGCCTCGGAACAAGCGTCGGGCGCGGGAGAGCTCGCGAAGATTGCCGGCGAGATGCGCAGGCTGAGCGAGGTGACGCTCGCCGGGCTCGACGAACAAAGCGGGTTGGTCAGCGCCATCAGCGTGCAGGCCGAAGAGGTGCGGAGCGCGACCGAGCGTACGCTCTTGGGGCTCGGTGAGCAGGCCAAGGGCGCGCTCGAGATCGCCCGCGCCCTCGACGCGGCTCGCAAGGACGCGCAGCTCACGGCCAAGGCGCTCGTCGAGCAGCGAACGGCGGGGAAGGAGCTCGAATCGGCTGCGCGTCAGGTCGCGACCCTCGCCGTCGAGGTGACCCGAGCCACCGGAGAACAGAGCAAGGCGATCACGGCCATGGCCAAGGACGCCGATGAGGTGCGGCGGATCGCGCGCCAATCGGCGCGAGCCGTCGAGGAGCAGACCGCCGCGCTCGCCGCGCTCGCTGACAGCTCGGCGCGACAGAGCACCGCCATCGGCGCCGTTCGCAAGGCCAATGGTGAGCAAAGCACGAGCGCCGCGGAAATTGGTCGCGCGGTGGACGACATGCGCGCGCGCATTCGCGAGATCGTCGGGGTGACGGGCACGCAGGCGCGCGGCGCGCAGACGCTCAGCCGCGAGCTCGAGTCGCTCAGCGCGCGCATCGGAAGCATGCGCAACGCCAGCGCCGCGCAAGTGGCGGCCATCGATGCCGTCGCCGGGGCGCTCGAAAACAACGCCCTCGGCGGCTCGCCCGTGACGCCATGAGTCTACCGCCCACCGCATCCCCCCACGACGCGCAGCAGCGCGCTCGCCTGCGCGACATCGAGTCGATGCGCGACGACGGCGCGGCCGCAGTGCCCCGCTTGCTCGCCGAATTGGCGGAACCTTCTTGGGCGGTCCGCCGCGCCGCCGTCGCCGTCCTCGCCGCCGGCGATCGCGCGGTCGCGTTGCTCTTGTGCCGCGCCTTGAAGGCCGAGCGCGACAACGAAGCCCAAATCTCAGGCATCGTCGACGCGCTTTCCGCTTCGAGGGCGGACATCGACCAGACCCTCGTCGAGTTGACGCGTGACGCGAACCCGGCCGTCGTCTGCGACGCCGCGCAGATCCTCGGGCGGCGCGAGAGCACGCTCGGTCTGCCGGTGCTCGAGGCGCTCACGCGGCACGCGAACGACAACGTCGCTCTCGCGGCGGTCGAAGCGCTCGGTCGTATCGGTGGCAAATCTGCCGTCGATTCGCTGCTGGAGTTGATCGCGAGCCGCAACTTTTTTCGCACTTTCCCGGCCATCGACGTGCTCGGGCGCAGCCGTGACCCGCGCGCTCTGCCGGCGCTCGTCAAGCTCGCGGAGGAGCCGCTTTACGCCGCGGAAGCGGTGCGCGCGATCGGCAGAGTGGCCGACCTGGCGGCCGTAGGTCCGTTGGTCCGATTGTTGGAAACCGCGAACGAGGGGCTCGTCAGAAATCTAGCGCTCGCCCTCGTTGCCATCAGCGAGCAGTGCAAGCGAAGGTTCGGAACGAGCGCCGCCGTCGAACGGGCTCTGGCGGTTTCCGATCGAAAACCCGCGTTGCGCGAACGCCTGACGCAAAGCATCAAGCGCGCCGACCCGCTCGAGCTCTTGGCGCTCGGGCAAGTCCTCGGCTGGATTGGCGACGAGAGCACGGTGCCCGCTTTACTCGCCCTGCTCGACGAGGGCGGGACCGTCGCACAGACGGCCGCGGTAGCGCTGAAGCAGCTCGTGAGCCTCGCCGAGCCCCAGCTGCTCGAGGCCTTGCGGCGCGGTCCCTCGGCGCGCCGGCGGCTCCTGATCCCAATCGTAGGCGGACGAAGTGAGGCGCGCCAAGTGCTCGTGGAGTGTCTCGACGATGAAGACAGCGACGTTCGCGCACTGGCTTGCGACGCGCTGGCGGAGGTGTCCGACACGAGCGTCGTCCCGGCGATCTTTCCCCTGCTTACCGACGCGGACGGGCGCGTTGCGCAGGCCGCGCTCGGTGCCCTGCAGTCGCTCGGCAGCACGACGACGAAAGAGCTCGCGCTGCAAGCGGCCACGAGCGGCGCCGAACGACTGCGCTGCGCCGCGCTGCGCATCATCGGCTATTTCGCTTACCCGGAGGGCTTGGAGCTGCTCGCGGGGGCGCTCCGCGATCCTGGCGAGCGCGTGCGCGACGCGGCCATCGCCGGTCTTCCGCTGTACGAGGATCCGCGCGCTGTCCCGCTCTTGATCGAGGCTGCACGGCACTCCGTGATCCGTACACGCACGTCGGCGCTGCGCGCCCTCGGCCAGACGCCGGGAGGCGACGCGCGCGTGCTCGCAGAGCTTCGCGGCGCGCTGACGGACGAAAGCCCTTGGGTCCGGTACTACGCGTGCCAAGCGCTCGGCAAGCAGCGGGACGACGACGCGGCGGCGTTGCTCGCCGCCCGGCTCGCCGACGAATCGGGTCAGGTCCGGGTGGCAGCGGTGGAAGCGCTCGCACATTTGACCGCGCCGAGCGCCTTCGAGGCACTGAACGCCGCCGTCGGTTCGGAGGACGCGGATTTGCACCGGGCTGCGCTGGTCGCCCTCGGTATCTCCAAACGAGCCGAGGCGTTGCCCCAGCTCCTCGCCGCTGTCGCCTCGGAGGAAGCGGCCACGCGTCTGGTGGCGCTGTCCGCGCTTTCCGAGCTCGGTCTCTCGGAGGGCGTGCCCGCTCTCGCGCGAGCCGTGGAGGACCGCGACGAAGGCGTGGCTACGGCGGCGACCGGGTTTTTGGGCGCGCGCGTGGATGCCGCGGCCACGAACGAGCTCATCACGCTCTTGCGCAAGGCGCCGCACCGCGAGCCGTTGGTCGAGGCGCTGAGCAGGCCGGCGCCCGGTCGTATCGAAGCCATCTCCGACGCGCTCGCCTCGGCCGACGACGCGACGGCGGGTGCGCTCGTAGGCAGCCTCGCGAGGATGAGCTCGCCGGATTCACTCCAGGCGATTCGAGCGACCTTGAGCTCGAGGAACGATGCCGCGCGCCGCGCGTCGGCATCGGCGCTGGTCGCGCTTCAAGACCGGGAGAGCTCGCTCGCGCTCGAGCAGGCGGCGCTAAAAGATCCGGACGCCGAGGTGCGCAGAATCTGTGCGGCCGTGCTCAACGCATGACGGGGCTTGCGCTTTCCCCGCAGGTCTTTGCCATCCTGAGTGCACTGATCGAAGAGCGTACGGGCATTCATTACGGAAGCGAGGATCGCGCGCTCCTCGCCGACAAGCTCACGCCACGTGTCGTGGAGCGGGGCCTCGACTCGCTCCTCGACTACTACTATTTCCTGCGTTACGACCCCGGCGCGGACGTCGAATTCGCGCGGCTCGTCGAGCAGCTCGTCGTGAACGAGACGTACTTCTTTCGCGAGCTTTCCGCGCTCGAGCTCGTCGTCCAGAAGTTCGTGCCGGAGCTCCTCGCGAACGGGGCCCGACCGCGCATTTGGTGTGCGGCGAGCGCGACGGGCGAGGAGCCGCTCACGCTCGCGATGTTGCTCGACCAAGTCAACCTGCTCGACGGCGTGACCCTGATCGCGAGCGACATCAGCGAGCGCGCTCTCAACCATGCCAAACAAGGCAAGTATTACCGGCGATCGCTGCGCGCGCTGCCCGCAGCAGCCGCCGAGCGCTGGTTCGTGCCGTGCGAAGGCGGACTTCAGGTCATTCCGCGCATCGCCTCGGCCGTCGATTGGTTGCGCGTTAACCTCGTTGCGTCCGAGGAGGTCGCACGGCTCGGCCGGTTCGACATCATACTCTGCCGTAACGTGCTCATCTACTTCAGCGAAGCCTCCGTGGCCGCGGCGACGGCGCGGATCAGCAACGCACTCCATCCGGGCGGCGTGCTCATCGTCGGCGCTTCCGAATCGCTGCTGCGCTTCTCGACGACGTTGAGCTGCGAGGAATACGCGGGCTCCTTCTTTTACCGCCAGCGAGGCGAATGAGTCGAATCCGCGTGCTGGTCGTGGACGATTCGGCCTTCGCCCGCAAGGTGTTGCGCGAAAGCCTGGCGTCGAGTCGTGAGCTCGAAGTCGTGGGTACGGCTTCCGACGGGATCGACGCGCTGGAAAAGATTGCCGCGCTGAAGCCGGACGTCGTCACGCTCGATCTGGTGATGCCGAATCTCGACGGTCTCGGCGTGTTGAATGCGTTGAGCGCGGAGCAACGACGGCGTGTCGTGATCGTGAGCATGGCCGGCGCCGACAGCGACATCGCGATCGCGGCTCTCGCCACGGGAGCGTTCGAGCTCGTGCGCAAGCCGACCGCGCTCGCCATCGAGAGCTTGCGCGGCCTCGCCGATGAGCTCGTGAGGAACGTCATCGCGGCGGGGCGGGCCATCCTTTCCCCCGGCTACACACAGGCCCTCGCCGCGCGGCTCGATGCGGAGTGCGCGATCGAGGTGCTCGAGGCGGAGGAGGGGCTCGAGCTCAGACCCGGCCGGGCCGTCATCGCGCAAGCCGGTCTGCACCTCTCTCTCACGCGACGCGACACGCGCGTTCTTGCGCACCTCGATGCACGCCAGAGCTCGAGCTTGCATCGCCCCTCCGTTGACGTGCTGTTCGAGAGCGCCGCGGAGAGCCTGGGGTCTAGGGCGCTGGGTGTCGTCCTGACGGGCATGGGCGACGATGGTCTGAAGGGGGCGCGCGCGCTCGTTCAGTCAGGCGCCCAAGTGCTCACCGAGGCCGAAGCGTCTTGCGTGGTCTACGGGATGCCGCGGGTCGTCAAAGAGGCCGGTCTCTCGGCGGGCGAAGCCATGCTCGAAGACATGGCAACCGAAATCGCCTCGCGGCTCTGAGTTCGGGCGTTCGAAACGACGCACTAACGCGCCACTTGCGACAACGCGAAAGCATACGCATCCGCGCGCTCATCGACCAACGCCTGGATCTTGTCCGCCCCGCCGTGCCCCGCATGCTCCTGGATCCGCAACAAAACCGGTCCCCCCGCCGAGCGCGCTTGGAGCGCCGCTGCGAACTTACGAGCGTGCAGCGGATCGACCCGATCGTCGCTGTCCGCCGACAGCAAAAGCACGCTCGGGTAACGCACTCCCGCGGTCACGTGGTGATACGGCGAGTACGCGTACAGGGCCTTGAAGTCCTCCGCGTCGTCGGCGGAGCCATACTCCTCGATCCACGTCTTGCCGGAGCCGTACAAATGGTACCTGAGCATGTCGAGCAGCGGCACGCCGCAGAGCGCGACGCGAAATAGCTCCGGATGCTGGGTGATTGCGGCCCCCACGAGCAAGCCGCCGTTCGAGTCGCCGCGAATCACGAGCCGGTCGTGCTTCGTGACGCCGTCGTCGATCAGCGCCGTCGCAACCGCCGTGAAGTCGTCGAAGACGTGCTGCTTCGCGCGACGCATGCCGGCTTGGTGCCAGGCTTCGCCATACTCGCCGCCACCGCGCAAGTTCGCGATGGCGAACACGCCGCCGCGCTCGAGCCAAGGGAATGCTCCCGTGGAAAACGTCGGCGTGAGCGAAACCGAGAAGCCGCCGTACCCATAGAGCAGGCCCGGCGCCTTGCCGTCGAGCGGCTTCGAACGGTCGTGCAGCAAGAAATACGGGATGCGCGTGCCATCGCGCGACGTCGCAAAGCGTTGCTCGGTCGTGTACCGCGACGCATCGACCGGAACCTTCGTCTGATAATAGAGCTTGGTTTTGCCGGTCTTCACCGAGATCTCGTGGATCTCCGGCGGGCGCGAGAACGACTCCGCTCGAAAGTACGCCTCGTCCTCGTCCTCGTTGCCGATGAGCGGCGACACGCTGCCCGGCTCGGCGAGCGGCACGTCGTAGGCGAGCTTGCCGTCGAGCTCGCGCACCTCGAGGTGCTGCACCGCATCGCGAATGGTCACGAGGTTCAACCGCTTACCGACGATCGACAGGCGATCGATGGTCGTATCGGGGCGCTCGGCCACGATTTCGCGCCAGGCCGCCGGATCTTGCGCGCGCTTCGGGTCGACGCGGAACACGCGAAAGCGCGGCGCGTCGCGGTTCGTGAGCACGTAGAGCTCCCCGGCGTAAGGATCCGCCTCGTAGAGCACGCCGTTGCCCATGACCACGGTGCTCCATTTGCCGGGTGCAGCAACGGGATCCTGGACGTAGATATCGCTCGACACCCAGCCGTGACGCACGCTTGCGACGAGCAGCCGTCCGTCGCGCGACGCCGTGATCGTCTGGAACGTCTTCGGATCGTGCGTCGCCTCGCGCACGACGGCATCTTTCGCCGGATCGTCACCGATGCGGTGAAAGCGCACCTCCGCGAGCCCCGGCCGGTCGGCGACCGTGACGGCGCCCCCAATCGGCGGCACTTTCACGTAGTAGAATCCGGTGCTGTTCCGATTCCACGACGGGTACCAGGTGTACTTTGCCCCTTCGATCACCTCGGGCAGCTTCTTGCCCGTCGCGACCTCGAGCGTCTCGAGCACGGCTTCGTCCGAGTTGTTCTTCTTCACCTGGTAAGTGACGAGCTTGCTGTCCCAGCTCACGCTGTAGCTGCCGAGCGAGACGCTGCCGTCGGTCGACCACGTGTTCGGGTCGAGCAGCGGCTTCCGCTCGCCGGTTTTTCCCTGGCGATAGAAGACGGCGTCCTTCTCGCGCCCCACGTCCTTCTGCGACCAGAAGTAGCGCTGCCCGCGCTTGAGAGGCGCTCCCACGCGCTCGATGTCGAAGAGCTCGCGAAAGCGCTTTCGAAGCACCTCGCGCTCGGGAAGCGCATCGAGCACGGAGCGCGTGAGCGCGTTCTGCGCTTTGCCCCACGCTTGCACCTCGCTCGACGCGCCGTCCTCGAGCCAGCGGTACGGATCGGCGACGCGCGTGCCGAAGAGCTCGTCCACCGTGTCGGTCGTGCGAGTCGCCGGGTAGGGGAGCGCGGGGGCGGCGGCGGGCGGCGCCGCGCTCGGTGCGGGGGGCGGGATTGGTGCCGCGCTCGTCGCGACGGGGGACGCCGGCTGGCGTTGCGGCTC
>JADMIO010690529.1_pt1 | contig 13236 bp, 19 predicted proteins | sample 8958161 | NCBI WGS metagenome assembly JADMIO01 (sample SAMN16585339, study PRJNA669376) | soil metagenome | isolation source: Crop rotation soil | place: USA: Cullars Rotation, Alabama | collected 2011 | reverse complement strand
CCGCGACTTCAAGTCACGTGAATTCCAAGCTTCGGATCCCACTGTGCTGGAAAGACGGGCAACGCGACGCTGATCGCCGACCGCCGCGACGAGGCGGCCGTGAAGGACATCGTCGAGAAGTTGAAGACGACGCCGGGCCTGGAGAAGTACCTGTGACCCCCGCCCGGCCGAAGACGAAACTGCTCGGCGTGGACTTCGGCACCGTCCGCGTCGGCTTGGCCGTCAGCGACGAGGGGCGGATGATCGCCGCCCCGCTCGACATCCGCGAACGAAAGAATCCGGTCGCGGACGGCAACTACTTTAAAGATGTGGTGGCGCGAGAACACATTTCGGCCATCGTGTTGGGCTTGCCCGTCCACACCGACGGCCGCGAAGGAGTGAAGGCGAAAGAGAGCCGCGAGTACGGCAAGTGGCTCGCCGAGGTAACGGGCCTGCCGGTGATGTTCGCGGACGAGCGATTTTCGACCGCCTTCGCCGAGTCCGCCCTGTGGGCCGCCGGTCTGACGCACAAGAAGCGGAAGGCCAAGCGCGACGCCGTCGCCGCTCAAATCATGTTGCAGGGCTTTTTAGACGGCGGCTCCAAAGAAGTTGAAATCCTGAACTTGTCTGACCCCAAGTCGGAGGCGGAGCCGGAATCAACGCCCTTGGAATAACCTTTCTGAACACGCCGCCCACCCGACAACTGGCGCCATTACAACCGGATAGTTAGCGCGCTCCCTTGCCGCTACCGCGAACTCCGCGATCTGATAAGAATTCGCCGAGTTCGATTCGTGATTTGGCGGGCTAGATGGCGGACTTGTTTGGCGGACTTGCTTTTCTGGTCCGCTTTTCCTCAGTCTCAGCGGTTGGAGTCGAACCAACACCTCGCCGTTTTCAGCGGCGCGCTCAGACCACCTGAGCCACACTGAGCCATTATCGACATGCCGGCGGTGGGAGTCGAACCCACTTGTGACGGATTAAAAGTCCAAGAAACGTGGACGCCCGTCCAGGTGGAATTTAGTACACTAGCATCAAAACAACCGGTGTTTTCAGGCGTTTTCAGCGCGGGCAATAACTCGGCCATCGGCTTTTGCACGAAAAAGACGAATTCGCCGAACAAGCAATCCCACGATTGTCCCACGACGGCCGTTTAAGGGACAGGCGGCAGGCCGGCGAGTTCGCGGGCGTATCGGACGCACGCCTTGGACAAGTCAGTTTTCGCGTGAGCCGCTGATGGGTAGATGGGTATGAAGACGCCGTTTGTCAGCGAATCTCTCCCGGTGAGAAAGTTGGTCAGGTCGGCGGGTATGCCGGACCGGATCGACGGGCTTCTTTGAATAAGCCACGCACAACCTTCCCCGCCATCTTCCAGTCGCGTTGGTTCCCGGTCCGTCAGCGTCACCCGCTCGATGGGGTGGGCGGCGAACAGGGCGGCGGCCAGTCCTTCGACGCGGCCGGTGCCGTGGCAGCCAGGACACCGGACCAACGACGCATCAGGCCGTTCGGATTCATACGCTACGGTGTATTCGGAGCCGACAACTTTCCAGCATTGTCGCCCGCACGGCCCGCCCATGAACGTGGCGCAGGTCAGCCGGACCTCGGAGACGAACCCGCGGGAGATGAACGCGTTGTGTTCGCCTTTCGCGTGGCCTGCGACCGTGATGGTCCATTCGTCCGGCACGGCGTCCAGAGAGCCGGACACGCCCATGCTCCAGAGATCCAGTTCTCTTCGCCGAAGCGTTTCGGCCCGTTCCCATTGCCGATAAGCAGGCTCACAAACAGGAATCCAGTGCGGCCTCTGCTGCGGTACATCGCTCATCCGTGCCAACTCAAGTTGGACCCGGACGAACTCGGCCCGCAGTTCGTCCCCGGCCTCTTCTTGCAGCCACGCGCTGTAGACGATCCGCGGGGCGTCGTCGGCCGGGTCTTCGAGGATGCGGCGAAGCAGGGCCAGGTATTCGGAGTGTCGGGCGTCCATCGGCGTCTCGCGGGGATGATTCGGGTGCGGGTTCCCGCACCCGCTACCCTCTTGATAGCAGGCCGAACGCTTCCTCGATGGACGCGGCGGCATCCATCCCAGACAAAACCTTCTCAACGCCGCTGCCCCGCACGCCGGGGGCGACGTTCAGGTCCACGGCCCAGAGCTTTTGACCGGGGACGAAGTCGATGGCGAACAGTGGCAGGCGGAAGAACGGGTGCAGGCCGTCCGTCTCTTGGCAGAACACGGACACGTCTACGTCGTCGCCCACGTTGGACCGCCACCCGCCCGGGTTCCGGTACTCCAGCCAGAAGCGTTTCAGGCCGACCTGGAGATACCGCCACGACACGCCGCGCGGCTCGGGTATGTACTCGGCGGACAAGCATTCGGGATGAAGGCCGCGGGCGTATCTCGCGGTGCAAACGATCTTCCCGTCGCCCCGGTGAGCACGTTCGTCGATGTAAACGACGACTTGCCGATCATCCGACGGCAACCCCTCGGCGAGGCCGTGCGGCGGCACGTCGTACCCGGCGGCGGCCATCAGGCGGAACATCTCGGCCCGGTTTGGCCCGTCGGTCGTCACACGGCGCAGCACGGCATCGGCCCGCCGGTCGAACCAGAGGTCGTAGTAGTCATGGAAGTCGGATTCTAACCGCAGTGCCATCGTCATTCTCCTGCTCTGTCAACCGATGAACGGCGCCCAATACGGCGAGTCGTCGTCCTTCGGCTTGTCGGGCCGGTCCCGCCGAATGTACTCGGTCCAACTGATGCCGAATTCCCGATGGAACCTGTCCTGCTCGTGCTGGCACGGCCAAGTGAGCATCATGCGGACGCCGTCGCCGGCCCAACAGCCGCAGTCGAGTTTGACCCACCCTTCCTGCCGCCAGAACCACTCTTTGATCCGCCGGAAAAGTTTCATCGGAACTCCTTGTTGTTCACCCCGTCGCCGCCTTGAACCAGACGAGGCCGGCCGCCGTCACCCCCGCCGCCGCGTAGGCTTGCCAGCCGAGGCCGCCCCCTTTGAGGACGAGCGGCCCGGCGTAGTACGCCAGCACCATGAGCCCGTCCCACGCGAGGGAGAAGAACAGCAGGCCCGCCACGGTGTCGCACCGCCGGGCGCCGACCGTCCACAGCCAGCCCGCCAGCAGGGACGCGGCCAGGAACGCCGGCAGGAACCACGCCGAGTCCCGGGCCGGCCTGTGGTACGTCACGGCCGCCCCGAGGGCGAACGTCAGGAACGCGGCGGGCAGGATCCACGGCATGGCGACTCCCGACCGGGTGAGGGAAACCGCACCCGAAATCATCTCATCCAAGGGACAATCGCCCACCTGTTAAACATTCCGACCCTGCCCTGCCCTTTCCACGCGGCTTCGAACTCGGCCGCCGACACCTTGCCGGGGCCGTCGAACGGGTCATTGAAATAGACCGTGCGGCGGCTGACGCCCCGGACGGTCAAAAAGTGGCTGTCCGACCCGGTGGGCCAGTGGACGAGGCAAATCACCGGCCGGAACGTGTCGCAGTAGTGCTTCAGGTCCTCGACGGTCATCTCGCCCGCCGTGACGCCGAACCCGAAGTTCCGCAGCGCGGCCTCGATGTGGCCGGGGTCCGTGCCGTGCGTCGGCGTGGCCAACCGGACCACCGCCGTCACCCGGTGGAAGCCCAGGACGCACTTGATGGCGGCCTCGCCGCAGTCGTGCCCGTGGAGTTGCCGGACGTCGGGGAGGGTCAGCAGCACCGACGAGTCCTCCGTCCGGGGGATGGCCCGGTCTTGGAACCAGCACATATGACGGCCGATCAGGAAACGAGGGCCAGGAGTTCGGACGCGACGCCGGACACGCGGAACCGGCCGCTTTCGTCCGTCTCCCCCTTGCGGGGGTTCCACGGGCGGGGGACCATGACTGCGGCCCCGCCGTACTCCCGGAACTTCCAGCAGTTCGCGTCGTGGTCGTCCACGAGGATCTTGTGCGGCCCCGCCGCCAGGTGCTTCGCCGGCCCGACGAACAGCCGGCGCCGGTACGCCGGCATGTGCTTGGCGACCCACTCGACCTTGCCCTCGACGCCGCCCGGCGTCAGGCACGGGCTCGTCATCAGGGCGACGTTCTCCCCGAAGATCGCCTCGATGGCCTTCACCAAGTCCGGCCCCTCCGGCGTCCACTCCAGGCCCGCCCAAAAGGATTGACCCATTCCGTCCCAGAACGCCGGGTCGTTCACGCCGTTGAAGCCGATCTGCGTGCAGAAGTCCCACTCGACTTCATTGGGGGCGAGTTCCTTGCCGTGGAGCCGCAACGCCCCGCCGACAAAATCGCAGACCACGCCGTCCAAATCGAGGTAGCAAACAGGTCTTTGCCGATTCGCCTTGTCCAACGCATGTTCGCCCGGTCCCATATCGAGTCTCCTCTTGTCTTTCATTCCGGCCGTCAAAGCGACTTCCCCGGTCAAGAACCTCCGACCAATTCGGAGGACGCCGCACCTAAAATTTCCTAATTTCCCACACGCAATAACACCTGCCCGGCATCATTCCCACCGGCGTCGTCGTGGCCGACAGTTCCACCACGTGCCGGGGGAACCGCTCGAGCAGTTCGTAGAGGTCGGCCAGGCTCGCCGCGTTCAGGTGCCGCCGCAGCACGTGCCGCGCGGCCAGCCCCTCCCACTGCTTGCCCTGCGACGGCATCAGCGCCCGCCACGAGGCCCCCCGCGGCGGGTGCTCGATCCCGTAGACCGCCAGCCCCGTGTCCGTGTCCACGACGTCGGCCCACAGCGTGACGCGGTGGGTCCGGTCGATCATCTGCGAGACGTTGACCTTCTCGCCGAACGCGGCTGCCGTCGCCCGGACTTCCTCCCGCGGGCAGTTCAGCCGGCACGGGCCGCCCGGCCGCAGCGTCCGCACGCCCCACCACTTGTACTTGGCGAAGTCCTCGGACCGCTCCCAGGCCCCGACGTCGAAGTGCTGCGCGATGGTATTTCCCAACTGGCCCGACGCCAGCAGGCGGTACATCTGGGCCTTGGTCGTGATGGCTTCCACGGTCAGTCTCCCGTCTTCAAGCGAATGAACTGGCCGTCAAGTCCGCACGTCTTCAACTTCTCGGCGCACTCGGCCCCGTAGGCGATCAGGACGCTCGGCGCCCCGGCGTTGGCCTTCGCCCGCGTCCCGTCCGGCCGGTGGAAGTGCAGCCGCCCCCGCAGGAACAGCATGGCGTCGGCCCGCTCCCACCCGTACCGGAAGAACATGTCCGTTTCCGTGCGGGCGAAAACCAAAGCGATCCCGTCGCCGTGGTTGGCCAGCCGTTCCAGCCACTTGCCCGTCTCCGGCCCGTATGGCGGGTTCAACCACACCGCCCCGGCCCACCGGGCGGTCAGCCCGTCGTCTTGGACCGTGTACCGCTCGGTGGCCGTCTTCCACGGCATCACATCCGGCGTGCAGGGGTCCAAGTCGAACGGGCCGCACGCCGCGATGATCTCCGGCGGCGTCAGCCAAGTGTCCGTCTCCCCTTGGAACCCGCGGTGGTGTCCGCCCATCGCCCGCACGCCCATGCCCGTCTCCTGAGTCAATTCCGGTGCGGTTTCCCACACCCGCGTCACGCGGACTTCCGCTTCCCTTTGATAGTTGGGGAGTCGAGCCGGGCGGGGGCGATTGCGTGGCCCAAATAGCCTTTTTCTCGCCCATAAAAGTAAACTTCACCGGCGCGAGAGAGGTTCAAAAACGCCTTGCGGTGGTGCCATGCGTCGGTTCCTGCGAGGCTACGCAGTACACGGACAGTGATGGCGTCCTGCGTCTCAAGCGGCTTCGTCGTCCACGCCCGGCTCCGGTGCATGTGGCCGATCAGCCACTCCCGGCACTCCGTCGTCGCCCACGCGGCCTTCTGTTCGGCGGCCATCAGCCCGGCCAATGCGTCGATCTTCTCCTCGTTGCCGTGCGTCAGGCCCAGCAAGTTCACGCCCCACGAGACGTACTTGCGGGGACTCGGGCCGGCGTCCACTTCGACGGCCGAATGGTTGCGGAACCACGCCTTCACGGTCCTCGCCAAGTGGAACGACGTCGTCGGGTCGTGGTTGCCCGGCACCCACACGACTTGGACGGGGGCGATCTCGGCCAGTCGCTCGACCGCCTTGATGACGGCCATCTCGCCGGACTCGATCACCTTGGCGTACCGGCCGTCCACGTCCTGCGGGGTGTTGTTGAACGTCGTGTTGCGGGAGTTGTCGATGTGGAAGAAGTCGTTGCCGATCGGCAGGACGACCCGCCCCACCGGCCGGTTGGCCGCGTCCGCGATCAGGTCATCGACCGCGTTGGCGTACACCGATTCGGCGATGGCCAGGTCGTAATTGTCCCCCGTCTCCGGCCCCCAGCACAACTTGCCGAAGTGGGCGTCGAACAGGCCGAAGACCGCCAGACAGTCCTCGGCCGCCGCCTTCTTGTGGGTCGGCCGTTGGTATTTCGGGGCGTGCTTGGCCATCCGCTCGAAGATGGCGTCCGTGGCCGCCTGCAGGGCCTTGGGCTGAATCCGCCGCAGGAACAACTTGACCCGGTACTGCTGCTGCTGGACGGCCTGTTCTTCCCCGCGGACGCCGAACTTCATGCCGGTCGTCCACGCCCCGCACTCCCACTTGTCCACGAACCAGACCGCCGTATCGACCTCGCACTCGCGGACCGCGTCGGCCAGCGTCTTGATGGGCCGGGAGACGATCACTTCGACCGTGCTGGCGTCGTCGGTCCCGGCGGACTTGGCCGCCCCCGGCTTCTCGTTGCGGATGTTGGAGATGCTGCCCAGAGACAGGCCCGACCGGTCGGCGACCTCGCGGGCCGGCAACCCTTGGGCCAGAAGGCGCCGAACCTCGGCCTTCTTTTCGGGCGTGACGTTCGGCGTGGCCATGAAGTGTCCTTGGGGGCGGGGCCGTCTCCCCCGAACTTAACGCGGCGGGAATGAAAACGACCGCGGCCCGCCTTATGAGGGGCGGGCCGCTGGGAGTTGCTTCAATTCGGGTGCGGGTTCCCGCACCCGAATTGGCTTAGTTCCGATTGAAAAGGCCAATCTGGAAATTGCGGCCGCCGTTGCCGCCGCCCCGATTGACGAGGCCGAGTTGCACGTTACGCCCGCCCCCGGCCGCCTGTTGCCGGAAGCCGTTCTGCCGGACGAACACGTTGTTCTGCCGGACCACTTGGACCTGTTGGACGTGCTGGAACTGGTGGACGTTCTGCACCACAGCGACCGACTGGACGACCGGGACCACGACCGTGGCGACGGCTTGGACGTGTTGCACGGCGACCGCCTGCACGGCGACGGTCTGGACGTGCTGGACGTTGGCCACCTGCACGACTTGGACCGCGCCCGCGTTGCACTGGTGAGAAGCGAGGGACACGCCGGCGAAGGTCATGAGGGCGACCAGAGCGGAGAACATCTTCATCAGACACCTGCTTTCGCGTGGGGATTTGCGAGTTTTTGCGAGTCGGAACCTTACGCCCAAACTTACGGTTGGAAGGGGCAACGGGCGGGCGTCCTGCCCTGCCCGTTGCCGGGCCTGGGATGCTATCCCCGGCGGTGTAGCAAGATGGGAAGGAGTCGAACCTTCAACCTGCCGCTTTGGAGACGGCCGCTCTGCCGATTGATCTACCACCTTATGATGCCCCCGGAAGTGTGCGTGAACTATCCGGAAATTCCGGATAGTTCAGAGGCACCGGGGGAATTGGTCACTTCAGGAACTTCTCGACGGCAGCCTTGTCGGCCGCGGCAATTTTCTTGGGCGGCGGCGGCATGATCGCCCCGCGGCCGTTCAGCCGGTCCACGATGGCCCGCCGGTCGGCCGGGCTCAGTTTCACCGGCTCACCCTTGTCGGTGAACATCTGGAAATCGGCCTTGGCCTTGTCGCCCGTGTGGCAATCGGCGCACTGCGTCTTGAGAATGCCGCGGGCGTCCCCCGCTGCGGTGGCCGACGGATTGCCGGGGGCCGTCACGCCCTGCTTCTCGAGCAGAGCACGGAGCAAGGCGTTCGTCTCGTTCTGCCCCTCGATGCTCTTTTTCAGCAACTCTTTCGTCTCGTCGTCGCCCTCGGCGGTCGGCTCCTTGTAGCCCGGGTGGTACGCGGCCCCGTAAGCCGGCACGACCACGGCGGCGGCCACGACCTGGACGGCGTTGTGGTGCACGGCGTGCTGGGCGAACACCTGCTGGTGGATCACCGCGGCTTGGTGCAGGCCGCACGCGGCGTCCGCCGGCATGACGGCCGACAGCAGAAAGAGACACGCCAGCGGCAGGCAGAAACGCTTCATATTTCACCCCTCCTCATTTGCCCGGTTGGTACACGATCGGCCCGACCAGCGGGGCCAATTGCTCGTAGCTGTCCGACCGGATCGACTTGCCGGCCAGGTGCCGGGACAGCACGGTGTTCGACAGCGGGTTCGTCAGGAAGTAGTCTTCCAGCCGCTTCAGGTATTCGGCCTCGGCCAGCCCCCACACGCGGGCGCCGTCGGCCGGGAAGAAGTCCCCCTCGGCGTAGTCCTTCCACTCCTTCGCCACGGCCTTGGCCATCGCCGCGGCCGTCTTCCCCGTCAGCGCCTTGACCGCGTCAGCGTTGGCCGCGTCGTCGCCCGCCACCTTCTTGAACAACTCGCCGAGGTACACCTGCCGCAGCCGCCGCAGCGTGTCCTTGTCCGGCGACGACAACTTGATGCGGCCGTCGAACGTGTCCCGGCCCCAGTCGTTGATCGGCTTCAGCCCGCCGGCGTGGCACCGCAGGCACGACAGCCCCACGTGGATCCGCTTGTCCCGCCCCGGCGCCGTGTCGTCCCCGCCGATCTTGTCCGGGGCCGAATCCTGCCGGACCCCCTTGTCGTCGCACAGGAAGTACGCGAACAGCCCGTTGGGCAGGAAGGCGTAAATTTCCTCGGCCTGGTGCTTGAAGTCGCCGTCCAATTGAAGCAGGGCGTCGCGCGCGTCCTTGTTGTCGTCCAACACGTCGCGCGTCTGCCAGTAGCCGCCGGTCAGCGCCTGGAACCGGAAGATCTGCCGGGGGAAGTTGGACACCCCGGACCGCTCCACGATGCCGGCCACTTCCTTCTTGATCCGCTGCGATTCCTTGGTGTCGAACGAGACGACCTTGTCGAACCCGGCGCGGTCCTTGGTCTCGAGCCAGTCGTAGTAGCCCGTCCCCTTGCGGCCCGCCTGGATCAGCGTCCGCGACAGCCACCAGTCCGACCGCACGACGGGCGCGGCCGACCCGGTCAACAGCGACAGTTCAATGGCCTCTTCGGTGGGCAGCCACGGGGCCAACGCGGTCAGCGTCCCCGCCGCGTCCACCGTCGATTGCTGGTACTTGCCACCGGCCCAGAACGTCCCCGTCTGCCCCGCCGTCACCTGCAACCTGACGTGGAAGAACGGGTCCTCGTCGGCGAGGGCCTCCCACGTCTTGAAGTTCCACCCGTAGTCGTCGATGCACACCGCGTACACCGTCGCCGACACCCGCCGGACCTTGGCGAACTCGGCCTCGCGGGACAGGGAGTTCACCCAGTAGTCCAGCACGGTTCGGTGGTCGGTCAGGCCGGCCGCGGGGACGACGTAAGCCGTCAGGTAGCGCGTCCGCCCTGCCTGGTCGGCCGTCAGTTTTCGGGCGTCGGCCAGCGCGGCCCGCAGTTCCGTCGCGGGGGACGGCAGCGGCCCGGCCTGGCCGACGACGGCCGACAGAAGAAGGAGGGCGGCGGTGATCGGTTACTCCTCCGGGCCGAACGCCTTGGTGGTCCGGCCCTTCCAGTTGGCGCCCAGCTTGGCCGGCTCGCTTTCCAGGTGGACGGCGATTAACTCCGGCAGCAATTGCCGCTGGCGGCGGTCGAACTGCAGGGCCATTTGCACGTCGCCCCGCGCGGCGTCGTTGTGCCGGTGCGGGTACGGCTTCGTGTGCGACCCGCGGTACATGTCGGTCTTGGCGTTCCACAGTTGGAAGAAGCCGATCGGGCAGTACCCGTAACTGTCCGTCGCCCACCGGTCGCCCACGGGGAAGCTTGGCGGGAACCGCACCCGGCAGTGGTAGTCGTGCTGCAAGTACCCCGAGTGCTTCAGCTTTTGCCAGGCGCCCCAGCCCTGTACCATCGCCCGGTCACACCCGTAAATGCACTCGGGGTCGAGGTGGGCGGCCTCCAGCGCCCGCCGCGTGTGGCCCGGCAAGGCCACGTCCGCGTCGAGGTGCAGGACCCACCCGTCCCCGGCCAGTTGATCGACGCCCCGCAGGATGCCCCGCCCCTTGTTGAACTCGTGGTCGTCCCGGTAGAACTCGTCGGTCAGGACGACGGGCAGGCCGTGGCGGCGGCACAGTTCCCGCGTGCCGTGGTCTGCCTTCGAGGTGACGATCACCCAGCGGTCGAAATTCGGCCGGTTAAATGGGATCGTTTCGGCGAGGAAGTCCGAATAGCCGACACATACTGTAATTGCCTCCAATTTCATCGCTCAGTCTCCCGCCGACAGGACGGCGTACAGGCCGCACAGGGCGATGCCGCCCCACGTGACGCCCGCCGCGATCAGGCAGAACAGGTCGAAGTCGTCCACGGTCAGTCCTTCACGTCTTTGTGGACCCACGAGAATTCGCCCCGGTACAGCCGCCACGTGTAGTCCGGCCCGAACGGCGAGAACGGGGCCGGCTCGTCCTTCTTGGCCGGCGGGGCCTCCTGAACTTTCACGGCCGGAGCCGCCGCCGGGGCGGCCTTCAGCGGCGTCACCGACAGCACGAATCCGCCGACGCCGGCCGCCTTCAACTTGGCCAGGGCTTCCGGCGTCAGGCTGGCCTCGGTCAGCGTGAACGGCGTCACCGGGTCGGCGGGCGGGGGCGGGGTTACGAAGGCCGGGGCCAGCCGTGCCGCGTCGGGTTTCCCGTAGCCCGTCGCGGTCGTGCGGGCGTTGGGGCGGACGCACGCGGCCCGCAAGTCGCCCTCGAACATCGCGGGGCGGTCCTTCTTGGCGACTTCCGGGTGGGCGCCGAGCCACAGCAGGGCCAGGCCGGCGACCCGCGGCGTCGCCATCGACGTGCCGCTGATCGTGGCGTACAGGCCGTTGAGCCACGTCGCCCGCGTGTCCACGCCGGGGCCGCTGACGTACACGTTCTTGCCCCGCGACGAGAACTTCGCCGTGGCGTCGTTCTTGTCGTGGGCGGCCACCGCAATGACGCTGGCATACGCGCCGGGGTAGCCGATGGTGCCCTCGTTCGGGCCGTCGTTCCCCGCCGCGCAAATCACGATCACGCCCTTGCCGCGGGCGTAGTTCAACGCGGCCGGGATGTAGTCGTCGGGCTGCGGCCCGCCGAGCGACATGGAGATCACGTCGCAGCCGTCGTCCGCCGCCTTCTTGATGGCCTTGGCGATGGCGACGACCGAGCCGGTCCCCTCGTCGGACAGCACCTTGTAGCTGCGGGCCTTGGCCTGCGGGGCGACCCCCACCATGCCCTTGCCGTCCTCCAGTTCGACGATGGCGCCGATGCACCACTCGCCGTGCCCGTTCTTGTCGGTCGCCCCGGACGGCGAATTGGTGAAGTCCTCGGCCGACAGGATTTGCCCGGCCAGGCCGGGGTGGTTGCGGTCCACGCCCGTGTCGAGGACGCCGACGACGAACCCCTTGCCCTTGTGGCCCTTCCAGGCCGCCGGGACGTTCAGGTTCGGCAGGGCGTAGTCCTGCGTCTCGCCGGCCGTGGCCTCGATGCGGACTTCGTTGAGGACGTGTTCGCCCGGCGGCAGGCGGTAGTCCGGCGGGGCCGCGAACAGTGCGGCCGGGATCAGCGACAGGGCGATCAGAAATCGGGTCATGTCAGGTGGGTCCGTCGTTGGGGCGGCGGGCGGGCGTGATTCGGGTGCGGGTTCCCGCACCCGAACGGGTCACTTGGGCTTGGCGGCCGGGCTCACGTCGGCGGGAATCTCGCCGCGGGGGATCGACACCATCTGGTCCGGCTTTCGCGGTGGCGGCGGGTTCTGCCGGGGCAGCGCCGGCCACGGCAGGCCGGCGAGCATCAGGGCGACCAAGTAGGGCGAAATCATCAGGCGTCCTCGGGCGGAGGTCACTCGCGGGGCGGGTTTACTTGGCCGGGGCGTAGTCCAGGACGGTGACGGACCCGTCGGCGTTCTGCTGGATCACGATGGGCGGCACGGCGACGCCCTGGGACGTCAGCCACACCGTCAGGGCGGTGACGGCGGCGATCAGCAGCGTCTTCACGAGCGGGCCGATCAGGGCCTTGAACGGGGCCAGCGGGTCGGCCTTCGGCGGAGTCACGGGCGTTGGTTCGTCGGCCATGTCACATCTCCAATGGGGTTAGCGGCGGGGGAGTTTGTATTTCCCGTAGGGCTCGCGGGCGGCCTTCTTGGCGGCGGTGACGGTCTTGAACGCCTTGCGGACTTCCTTGTACGGCCGGTCTTTGAGTTTGCACTGGTAGTACACCCACATTCCCTTGCTCGAACTGTTGTGCAGGTCGAAGAAGTCGGCGTTGGGCGTGTTCGGGTAGGAGCAGACGGCCCCGTCGAGGAACTCGATGACCATTTCCCCGTGCGTTCCGGCGGGATAGGGTTCGAAGCGGTAGCGCTCCACCCACGTCGAGACGCAGTCGATCCAGGCGTCCAGCGGGGCGTCCTCGTCTCCGCCGTAGACCTCACGGTCCCGGCCGTAGGTCGATTTCTCGGCGTTGCGGTCGGCCGCCTTCTTGGCGAGGTAGCCGGCGAGTTGCGGACGAAAGCCCATGCGAGTCTCCGGGAAGGACGCCCGAACTTAGGCCGGCGGGCGAGGCGCGTTGCCGGGGCGGTCAGGCCCGCTCTGATATCCCGTTGAATCTCGACTTCCTGACAATACCGTTAATTGAGTCTCACCCATCCGATGGCCCGCCAATGACTACATCTCCACCGGACCGTCTTTTCGCACTCGACTTGCTTCGAGGCGTGGCAATCGCCTTGGTTGTCGCCTTCCACAGTCCGGGTGGCGAAGCAATTCGCGTGGGATGGGTCGGGGTGGACCTTTTCTTTGTCCTCTCCGGGTTCTTGATCTCCGGCCTTCTGTTCAAGGAACTCGACCGAACCGGGACGATAGTGGCGTGGCGGTTCTGGCTGCGGCGAGGGTTCAAAATATGGCCGGCGTACTTTGCCGCTTTCGGCGCCGCCTTCGCCACGGCTTACGCCGTGCAAAGTTCGCTGTGGGAAGGCGGCGAGAGGGGCGCCGGCGACGCGAGGCGGTATTGGCCGAACTTCGTGTTCATCCAGAATTATTTCCCGCCGCTTTCCAGCACATTGGGATCCTAAGCTTAGAATTCCACGTGGACAAGTTGTCGCG
>JADMIO010634686.1_pt1 | contig 13237 bp, 13 predicted proteins | sample 8958161 | NCBI WGS metagenome assembly JADMIO01 (sample SAMN16585339, study PRJNA669376) | soil metagenome | isolation source: Crop rotation soil | place: USA: Cullars Rotation, Alabama | collected 2011 | reverse complement strand
TGGGGGATTCACAATTCTTGACATGTTAGCGATGATTTATTCGAAAATTTGAAGATTTAAAAATAAATAAGAATTATAAAATTTAAATTAAGAATTGACTGTGTTAATGCTTCTACATTATCTTACCGTCTACATGAATTCCAATCGAAATCACAGCCTCGCTATTTATTTTCCCATTATCCGATGGGGGCCAATTTTTTAAAGGGACTCGACGAACCATTTTATCCATGGGCCAGACTTGATAAAATTCCATTTCAAATTTGCCAAAACTGACTTCGGAAGGCTGGACATGCGATCGCATGGTGAAACGGCTCAAGCGTGCCTCCCACTTTGATTGTCGAGGCTGGGCCCAGGCGGATATCGTGAATTGAAATGGTCCTTCTACATCGCTAAGAAAGTAAAAAAAAAAAAAAATTAATATATATAAGAAACTAGATTATTTTTATTGAATATTGTAAATTAACTCAAACGAGAGAAATTATATATTCTAATAAAATAAATACAGTGCGGTAATACATACTAAATAAATGTTTCATTAAAATTAGATACTGTGCAATTTTTCCCGCACTTTGCGCTAAGAGCCGTGGAAGTCACTTTCTTCTGGTTATCGAGCTTAATCTCACACCGAATATCATAAGCTAGTATATACATATCTCGTCATAAATGACTCAATCTTTATACAGTATTTTGGATCACAGAAAAAAAAAAGATAAATTTAAAATAAATTTTGTACTTACGTTTCGAAGAAGACTTGTTTACTATCTGTAAAACTGGTTTACAAAAATTTCATTTTTAAAAAAAATTAAAGATTCCTGGATTTTAAAAAATAATACGAATAATACAGCAATTTACGACATTTCTCGTGTATTGTGGCATTATGAATTTTTTTACCTTTGATGTAGAATAAACCATTTGCGACAAATTGTTTTTTAGAATTTGGCGACACGATATCTGAGGCTCGAAGAGAGGGCCTATTAAATAATCATGGAAATATTTAAAGAAAAAATATTTTACTCTTTGTCATAAAAATTTTATAAGATAGAAGCAAGTATTTGAATCATTGAATTCACACCTTCGATTGATGGAATGTGATTTTTTGTGAAGATCCGAAATAGGTTTGGTGACATTTAGATCTAGTCCTCGCAAATAGTAAGGCATATCATTTTTGCTTATCAATGAGAACGATCGTAGTGGTTTTTGGGTAGAGGCTTCAAACGTTAAATCGGAAGTATTAATTCCACGTCCAATCCACTCGCGACTCTCTTTTGGTAAATCTCCTAATTTTCCACTATCCCCGCTATAGTGTATGATGGCAGGTGTCTCCTTTAAAAATTGTTGATTAAATTTATAAAAATTGAACATGTTGTCCTCTGTCTAAGATTAAAAAAGACCCTTTCTAGTAGAGGAAATGCTCTCTTAGTAAGATTTCTCTATAGCACAGGCTTGATGCAGTATAAAGGGTAAAATATTCTTTCAAAAATTTTTACAAAAAACAAAAACAAAAAAAGTATCAAATTTAAGAAATTTTATTTTCCATATTTAATTTTGGTAAATATTTATTAAGCAAACATGATTAGCACATAGTTTTGACCAACACGGTTTCGTTCTGTATCAGGCTGACCATTTGGCCAAAATTCAGTTATAAGAGAGTGCCAAATTTTTTAGGATGATGCAGTCTTTACTCCAACGATTCAAATTTGATCATCATCTCTCAAATAATTCCTTTGTGGTTTCGCGCGGCGAAAAATTACGAGATCTTAACCTAATATTCATGTCTCTTTGCGCTCAAAATATTTGTTAAGGAAAGGGTGTGAAATCTTGTTTTTTAAGAATATTATGACAAATGACTTAATAGGGTAATCAATTTCATCTTATCTTTCATTCCTTTCCTTCAAACCATGATTCGATCCAAATTTATCACAACGAAACATATACAGCAAAAATGACATTCTAAAAATCACATAATTTCAAGAAGGCTAATTATACATGGAAATAGTGCTAAGCCAATTTTCGATTATATTTCGTTCAAAAATTTCAGCAGTTGAAGCGATTTTAATATTCAGTAATATGGGATCATCAGAATATAATTGAGTATAAATTTTAACTTACATTCTTAATTCATATTTTATCCTGGAAATACATGGGAGACTTTTTCTTGAAGGAAAAGCGAGTATACTCTTTTCACAATCCCATTAGCAAAATATACAAAAATTATGGGATAATATTAAAAAACCCAAGTGAATTCGGTCAACAAATATGAATTAGGGGATATTCAAGAAGATTTGACCCGGTAGGAAATTCTCTGTATACAGTACTCGATATTTATATTTATATGGTATTCACAACTTTCCATTTACGTTCTTTTCAAATAATCTTAATAGATTACTAGTTAATGAATACATTATCTTAATGTTTGTAATCCCTTATTTTATATGAAGGAATAAAACTAATGTTCATCTAGAATCTTTCAAAAATACCGTTATAGAAAATAATTTTACGAATTTATTTATTTTTAAAATCATTTCAAAACTTTATTTTTCAAGTTGATTCTCTCAAACATAATAGCATAATTTTTTTTTTTTTTTGAAGACAACCTCAATTGAGAATCATGATTTATGAAGTCCTTTTTAAATTAATTGCAATGTAATAATGTGAGAGCAAAGAATAGATAAATGAAGAGTACATATGGGGAGATTATTTTTGAAAGGATCAAATGATATTTGATATAGGTTTTCCCAGCTATCGTGTGTTTTGTTACGAAAGGAGGAAAGGTTACAGTCCTCTATCGAAAATAACTTCCCAGAGACAGTAATATACAAATACTAATTGAATAATAATAATAATAAAGAATAATGTAAAAAAGCATTCAAAATTTTCAGAATTATTTTTGTTGAGAAAAGTCTAAAACAAAAGAATTTCTTGAAATTGATATTTATTTAAAATATTTATTGATACTATTCCTTCCAGATTTTGACCGAGTTATTAAGGAATTCATAAATTAAGAGGTAAAAATTTATTTTTCTTACTACTTTAACCGCTTAATCAGTGAAGAATTAATGATAGTACGAGTACTATGTCAACAACAAATAATAACGCTTAGAGTGAATCGATGATATGGCCTGATTGAAAGAATTGATAACGAAAGCATCTTAGAAATTTATCACCTATAAACAAGTAAGAGAATTATGGAACGAACTTCATGTTAGAATTTAAGAATTAAGCAGTATCTTGAATGGTTGTTGTTTCATTGCTGTTTTGTAATCTATTATTGTTAACGTTATTCCCTCCAGAATGTACCCCGTTTATGTCGATGTAAATTTCACATCCCGAATTTTCTAAATGGGGCGCAAACTCAATGCAAAATAACCTTCGAGACGGAACATCGTCTAATCTCGGGGATCGCGCAAAACGAATCCTCATATTGATTGAGTTAGACCAAACTAAACCTAGAGCAGGGGTTTTTTCTAGCGACTTTGAAAACATTATGACAAAGTCATCTTGCTTTAGTTTTAAGTCCCTCCATTTTCCTAATACGGTGTCCTTATCAATCAGAGAACTAGTTGATTCATGATTGAAAGTATCCGAAACTTGATTAGTGCACACAATTGCACATTTATAAGTTGAGCTTAGTTCGTTTAATATAATCCCAATCTCGCATAACTCTTTCTTTTGCGTCGTACGACTTTTATCATTATAATCAAATTGCTCTCCTCGGTACAATGCAGCGATTGAATCAATTATAACTAATCGAGCATTTTTTTGTTTAATATATACTGGAAGGTGGTACTTGATTACATGATATTGGGTTTCGGCATCAGCGATATTTACAATATGGATTTTCGAATTAGGGTCGTCCAAATGGTTAGGATAGCGTCTTTGAAAAGATTTAATGAGCTGTTGCAATCGATCTACAGGGAATTTTCCTTCTGAATGCAAGTATATCGCAGCTAATAAATACGAATCAATTTTTTTTTTTTTTTGTTAAACTTATGTATAACTATTTATTAACGTAAATAATATCTTTCCTAAACAAAATACTTACATCCATCAAGTCCTCCAGAAGACAACGGAAACTGCACAGTAAGACATAACTGCAGACATAGCTGGGTTTTTCCAGAAGCACTTTAACGAAGAAAAAATATGCATTGGAATGAGTATTGACAATTTTTACGCTTATGCTGGTTTCTCCAAGTCAAACAAGATGCATCACCATTACCTTTCTCCAACCACTTCCGTTAAAATACTCGGTAAAATTCCCCCACCAAGAATATTATCTATTCCTGAATCGGCAGTAGTCAAGTAAGATATAGATTGGTTCAACAATTTTAGACCCGATGACAATTTTATAGGCAGAGGATATATCTTTTGGGCGACTTCTCTACAAAGGGAAACGGCATCCTGTTCAGAAATATTTAATTTCTTTTGAATTTCAGCGGAAGATAATTTAAGAATTTCTGCCTCATCATCAAATGAAGCTATCAAAAAAATTTTTTTTTTCAAAATTAGATATACTTGTACATACAGAAAAAGTATAACCTAAAATATAGTCTAAGCCTATTTTTTTTTTATACCTTTTTGAAGAGCGTGTTTGATTCTTGGGTGAATGCTAAGATCCGAGAATGTTTTCATTCTCAGCTTGGAGTTAAAGCAAGTTTCATGTGTCTTTTCTCTTCTTCTTCAGGTACATGTTATAATAATTGGCTTTTGATTGAATAAGATGTAACTCTATCATGTACGATACATCTACTAATGTTGCTGGGATCACGTAAAAAAAAAAAATTCAAGTGGAAGATGCCCAATCCTAGACAACACCGCGAGGTAGCTTTTATCGAGATTTGTGGTAAGAAATATAAAAGATAATGGATCGTAGGAGAAGGCTCGGTTTCTTAATCCTTTTAAAAAGTCTGATTCCCGAGTATGATATTTACAGGAAGAGGTGGGAGGATAATTTATAAATTTAAAATATATGATACCATCTTTCCATACATTGATACACGGTATCGAAGGTGGTTGCTGAGATAGCCTTAAATGGAACCCTAATATCTCAAGAAAAACGAAAAATTATTATGATAAAATCGATAATAGAGCTCGTAAGAAGTGCAAACGCAATGGAGCAATCATTTTTGATAAGGAAATACGAATTTTAAGTGGAATTTGTTCTCTCTACCGTAATTATCTTAATAAATTCAACCTTACCTTAGTAATAACATATTGGGACTACCTATGATATGATAGCAGGAACATCTTTCATAACCAAAAAACTGTAAATAAAATTCTAATGTATACAGTGTTGTATATCAAATTCAAGGCTTTTGATTGGTCATTTTTTTATAATCAACTATAAAATTACTGAAGGAGAGGAGCAATTGGAGGCCTGAATGTCATACATCGAGATATTCGGGGGAATATTTTTGAGAAGGTCAATTATAGTGTAAAAATTTAGTATACGTGTATCGTATTTTGTTAAGAAAGTGGGAAAATTTTCCGTTTCCCTATCGAATATAGCTTCCAATTTGATAAAATGCGGGGTGATTCGGAGTCAGATACCGAAACACAACACGATCTTTTTACTGTAAGTTCATCGAACACTGTTCCCGTAACACGAACACCGTGCTCCGCCCCCCTGCTCGAGATTATCGCTTATGAAATATAAAAAGTTTCAAATTTCAAGCTTTTATTCTAGTATTATATTGGCGACTATTTTCTCATTCATGTTCTTATGAAGGTAGGATAGAGGTATAAGTAAGGGAGTTTTTCAGCTACTATTATACCAATATTGCAGAAAATACTAAGTTATTCCAACTATGAGCCAATTTATGACCTTTACGGGCTTTAGTCGTAAATGGATACCCGAACTGTTGTGTTCCAGTACCTCTCGTAAGTGTTTTGATAAAACTCTGACTTAGATTGTCCATAGCAAGGTGACCTATTCACTCACTTGGTGCATTCGAAATAGCCTCTTTCAAAGTAATCTCGTACAATATGCTTTCCGATACGTTGGCATTCCAAAACAGAAGTTTGTACAAATATAAGAGCGATGCTGAGCTCTCTTGGTTAGTTCGTGGTCCAGCGTTGAAAAAGGAATTGAAAGGTGAGATTTTTCAATGGTCAATTTCGTAATTTAAAACTTACTAAAATGAAATGTTGTTGGCTATCATTACTGCTTAATACAATATTTTGTAAAATTATGACAATTTTTTTTTTTTTTTTTATTGGGGGGGGGGGAATTGGAATGGTTGATTTGAATAGATATAAATGCAGATATATATTGTCTTCAGGTAGATATTAAAATATAAAACATCAGTTTGTTCCGAAAAAATAAAAAAGTTAAATATAATATAATTTAGTTCGGAATGTCATGGTATTAATTTATATTTACGCAAATAGGAATTAGATGAAAACAATTTTGTTCATGATATCTCTCCAGAATTTGCCCTTAGAAACTATGCAAGTATTTATAAAAAGAGGACAGGCGACAAAGTCGACGGTTGCGCCATAATGATCAATAAGAATAGGTAGTGTGTTTGTTTTCATGGCAATTAAGACCGAGTAAAAGAGGAAATTCAAATTGGTGTAGTCATTTAATAATATTTGATCAAGAGGTAGAATTGTGTTGAATTTTAAATATAAATTTACTTTCACATGTTTCTGCAATAGATTTGATATCATACAGACTGAAAAGGTTGAATATAATGTGAATGAAATATTGTCGGGAGAAAACGTGGGAATCATAGTTTTGTTGAGAGATAAGCAAGGTATAGCTCGCTAATTGTTGTAGATTTTCTTTTGAAGACAGGGATGTTTTATGATTTTATTGAATAAGGAAACATATGATGGATCGAATAAATTAGGGAGCAACTCTAAATTATGTGTAGCTACTACTCATATTTTCTTTAACCGTAAAAGAGGAATCATAAAAATTGGACAACTAGACATCCTTTTAACAAAAATCAAAGATGTAATCAAGGAAGAAGATATCCCGATCGGTAGGGGCTATATCTATTTAAATTTTATAAGATTACAAGTTCTAAATAACAGGATTTCATATTACTTTATATAAATAAATTGGTTTATTAGTTTATTTAAATTTAATACTTTTTTTTTTGGTTTAAAAATAATGATAAAAGTTTTATGTGGTGACTTCAATTCAACCCCGAATAGCAAAATAATTCAATTTATTGAAACAGGTATATAGTTATTCTTCCCCTCCCTCCCTCCCTCTCGTCACAAGGGCTTTGAATGTTTATAGTTTAAAAATTCAAATTTTACCTAAATAGGTCATTTGCCATACTAATGATGGAAAATATACAATAAATTTTCCTAGGCTCCTGCAATCTAACGGACTTACCCGAGGACTTTTTCTCAGGCCAATACATTGGAAAGAGTGTGAAAGTAGAGGGGAATTTGGATATGGCTTTAACATGTACAAGTTCGATTTTTAGTAACAGAGTTCATTTGGGAGGTTCAAATATTCAGATAAAAGTTTCAGGCCAAGAACAAAATACTGTATATGGAAATCAAAATTTTGTGAAGAACAAGAACAATAATAAGCATAAGTCGAAGCGTAATCACCGCGTGGATGCATTGACATCTAATTCCACAGAGGTCCAAGTGAAGTGGAACTTGGAATTCACGGAAAAATTAGGGAGTATGAATTTAATGAACGATAACAGTTTACTTTTGCATCCTTTTTATTTCGATAATACTTATGTATATGACGAAAACACGATTACGACTCAAAATCGTGGGGGAAAATATGCGGTTGATTATATATTTATTGGAGGTTTACGGCAATATTCTCATAAAAAATTGTTGATGGTGGTAGAAACTTTGGAACTTCCTGTTCTTGGAAGTAAATTCTATTTGCCAAGCGTTATCGACGGGTTTGCGTCAGATCATCTTTTTATCTCAACAAAGTTATGTTTTAGAGACACCCTCATGGAATCAATCATGCCTTGTCTTTGATTATTATTATATTTTTACTTCCTCTTTTTCTTCCTCCATAAATATATATATATCCACCTTTTTGTACTGTAACATTCTATATATTTAATATTATTCAAAAGTACATCTTATTTTCTCTAATTACTCGTATCAATCCCCAATTTATACCATGATGCAAAATTTGTATGATAGAAGTAGAGGACGAAGAGCCTCCAACTTTTAATTCTAATACCACGTATAACCCAATATAATCTAGTGTATTTCCTACCCTAAACATAAACATGTACTGTCCATTTAATACTAAAGTAATACGAATCATAACATATAATCTACAGTTGTGCCCATCCCTCTTTTCTCCATTCCAAATGTAAAAGAAGTATGATAACTACCTTCTTTCCCCTTCTGCAGCTTTCTTTTCTAATGTTTCGCTGTATACGGTAGGGTAGTTTTCGTCTGCGTGACTGTCTCAAGCTCACTGGCCCGTTTTTTCTCCGATGGCCACGGGGTTTTTAACTCCGGGGCACTGATTTACAGTGTCCTCTGTAGAGATGGTCCTTCTCGGGAGCCAACCTCGCCCTCCCTCCTTCCCCTCTCCTTTGGAAAAAAAATGTTTACGCTTTTCTTTTGGGCCAGCATAATTTTTTTTTTTACGATATTTTCTCTTTTTTTTTTTCCGCTACTACGCTAGTCTTCGTTTGTTTTAGCACCGGAGTTTGCCATCCCCCGACGTCCCCTTCGTCGCCCTGCCTCTCTCCGTTGCCTCCGCTCCCGCTCCGAAACGGACGAAAAGGAACACTCCGTACCCGCACAGACCCCCATCGCTTCGGACGCACGCACCGCCCATGGATCATTAGTAGCCCATCGCTCTCTCCCCTTCCCATCCCACCCAACACACCCATCCTTTCTCTGCAAGGCCCCCCCCTCCGCCTTCCTCTTCGCGCCCATCCAGGAAACCACCCTTCTTTGCCGCCCGGCTAATATTCGTTATTTTTATTTCATCGCTTGTTGGTGTGCCATGCATCTGCATGTCCCTTCCGCTTCCGCTTAATTTCTGTAGCATCCATTCTCCTCTCTCTTTTGGTTACAACTCGTTTCACTGCTTGAGTTTTTAATTAATACTCTTCCATAGCAATCTTCCTCCTCCCAACCCCCTTTTTTTTGAACTCGTCTTACCCTTCCTACCTGTGATTCCACAGCCACTCTACTCTCTTATTTACTTCATTTAAAGGATTTAAAATGAAACCATCTGAGGTAAATATGATTTTTTAATAGTAATAAAAATATCATAATTTTAACAAAGCATTGAATTTTTGAGATTTCTTTAAACATCTTCTTTCCGCTACTCAAATCCCTTCTCATTATTCAATTTTATAGTTATATACTCAGCTAGATTTTGGTTTCGGCGATTTAAGCCGAGAAGAGATTAATAAGGTGATGAAAAATGCAGGTTCATGTCTACCTATTCATGTAAGTTCTAAAGATGGCTATTTTCTCTATAAAACCCTCTCTTTGTATCAGATTCTCTACATATTTCATTCCTCTAGGTTGCAATACATGATGTGCTTATTCTCACTTTATAATGGTTAAACCAGATATCATTCAAAAATGTCACACCGATATACTCCAATCTTCCCAATATGAATGGCACAACGCCCTCCACCTCATCCTCCACGACCTCCCTTGTCAGTTCAAATTCCTCTTTCCCAATCTCAGAGAATCATTCTGCATTATCAAATGGTATCAATGACAGCAATAAAAATGAGCTTCATAATTCCTTCATCAATTCGCATCATTCCCCTATTCTTAACTCCACCAACACAACCCTGAATGGAAAAATCATACCCACTATCACAAAACAAACCGAAACCTCTTCTTTGTCACATTCCCCTATCCCAGCTCCCAAACCTCTTAGTTGGGCTTCTCTCGTAAAAGCTTCTCTTCCTCCAACTCCCTCCTCCGCAATTTATTCAGCAACACCATCTAATAAAAACCAGAACCCAAACAAGCAAGGTAACTTTTCTCTTTTTCTCTCTCCCCCTCCCTTTTTTTTCTTTTTTCTTTTTCTTTTACATCTTCTTTTTTGATGGATACGTATTTATAAAATTGTTTGTACTCAATGTTATTTTACTTTATATATATATATATGTATACATACAGATTTTGGTCATAATTTCGAAGTAGTACTGAAAACCAAATTAATTCAACCACGCGGACTTATCAATAATGGAAATATGTGCTTTATGAATGCGGTATATACCTCTTTACCTAATTCTCGCATAATTGCACCGCAAAACATTAAATATTTTCTTTGAGACATGGTTTTAAAAAAAATATTCTTATAGTTTTCGCTATATTTGACATTATTTCCTTTTTATAACTATATATTTATCTTTATTTTATATTATCAGGCTTTACAACCTCTTGCACACTGTCCCCCTTTTCACGATCTTATGCACCGGTTTTGTAGAAGAATTCCGCCTGAATTCAGACACAGAACGCCTCTCCTTCGATCCATGTAAGGATCTTATTACATTGCATTGTATCCTTTCTTAAATCCTTGTTTGTATTGTTCTTAATCCATTTTTATGACCCATTTTCGTATAGCATAACATTTTTTAATGAATTTAAAGTAATGGAAAAGTCATCCGACGTTGAAGGATTTGGAACCCCCTTCCATCCCGAATATGTATACGATGCTTTAAGGTCCCTGAAAAGATTTGATTCTATGAAAGTAGGTGATTTTTTATGTAATGGAAGAGTTGATAAAATAAATATAACTGAACATTTATTTTTTACATACATATATATATATATATGTTGCATTTCTAACTCCTGCCTTTTTTGTATTTAAAACGTATCAGGGTCGACAAGAAGACGCCGAAGAGTTTTTAGGTTTTCTTTTGGATGGACTGCATGAAGAATTTTTGGTTGGTGAGTGAAATCTATTAGTTTTTTATTTGTTTTTTCGTCTGAATATGATATTGTTTGACGTTATGGAAGATATAAAATTAATTTTATTTATAATTTTAGTTCAAGAATTGCACTTGGAAAAAAAATTAATAAGCGGTAAAGCGAAGCATGTACCCTCCGTTTCTAAAGAAAACACTGTCTCCAACGGCCAGGATGGATGGATGGAAGTAGGACCAAAGAATAAAACAAGCGCCTTACGCACTGTAGGATTTATTGATCACTAAATTATGCCTTAAATTCATGTTGTCGATGTTTCATTTAAACATAGAATCGACTGCAATATCTCATCGTATTTAACCTTCATTTCTTTCTTTTTTTTTGTGAAATGTAGACGGAAATTGTTGAAAGTCCTATCAGTCACATATTTGGAGGAAAAGTCAGATCAGTTTTAAAATGCCCTTCCACCAAAGATTCCGTTAGTTTGGAACCATTTCAATCTCTTCCATTAGATATACAAGTAATTTTATCTCTCCCTTTTATAATTAATCACTTTTTTAGACGACAATGTAACTATGGAATTTTTTTATTAACATTCAAATTCTCCCTCTCCCCCCCCCCTCCTCCTCCTCTCTTTCTTTCTATCTTATTTCTTTCTTCTTCTTTTCATACAGCCTGATTTTGTGCACAACATTGAAGATGCCATTCATAATATGATTATACCAGAGACGATGCACGACTTTATCTCTCCTCATGGCAGTAAAGTCGAAGCCACGAAACAATTATATCTGGAATCATTTCCTCCGATACTCATTTTACACTTGAAGAGATTTTTATATGATAATGTAGGCGGCATACAGAAACTTCATAAACCTGTAGGCTACTCAACAACACTTCATTTGCAAAATGGTTAGAATATAAATTTTTTCTTTATAATTATACGGTTTTTTTTTTTCATTCGTTCAATATTTCGAATTTATTGTTAAACTCAATTTTATTTTTTACCGTCAAATTAGAATGGCTTTCGTCAACACGAAGGACTTTAAAAACCGTTACTTATAAACTTTTCGGAAGTAATGAACTCTTTATTTTTTAAAAGTGTGTTCTGTGTTTTATTGTAAAATAAATACCCCTCCTCCGCTAACGATAATCATATATATTGTTTCTAGTTGTCTACCATCATGGAAAATCCGCGACAGGAGGTCATTATACTTGTGATGTTCAGCGACAAAATAAAGAGTGGATACATATAGATGATACCAATATAACCTTGGTGACCGAGGACGACGTAATATTCAAGGCTGACAAACATGGAAAATCAGAAAAAGACCGCCTAGCTTATTTATTGTTTTATATGAGAACTTAACCTAGTAATTCATCATCATTCCCTTTGTAGTGTACTCACTTCTTTATTTCTTTTCAATGAACAAATTAAAAATAAATATATAAAATAAATAAAATACCCAATTTTTCTCAAAATTACTTTAATAATTCATTACAGTATTATCCTGTAACTCCTCTTTCCTTTATTTTTATCATTGTCTGATGTTCTCATCCTTCCATGTAACCCTCTTTTCCTTCAAATGGATATTGCGGCATCTATCCCCCCTCTCCTCCTTCCATTTTTTTATTTTTTTGTTATTTTATTTGTTTGAATAAAACATTTAGTGATGTGTGCCTTTAACAGCGCTTGTTTCACCCATACACCTCTCTCTGTCTCTTTTTTATTTTTTTTTCTTTTTTATTTTTATTTTCAATCTTGATTTGTATTTGAATACATTTTTTCCATACGTTGAAGAAAGTTCCACTAATGCTTAAGTGATCCAATATCGTGTTTTTTAAAAAAAAAAATTATTTTATATTTTTATATTTTTATAAATTTATATATATATATTTGTAGGGTTGTATTTGCTATGTTGATTCATTTTTTTACGTCAATGACGTTTAATATATGGGAGGCTATTTTTTTTGAAAAGGACCAAAAAATAGATCCTCATCTCTTCGAGGGGTACGATGGCATTGGGTATTTGTGCGGTATGTTCGACGCGGAAGAGTTCGTACATAAGATGTAATGATGCGTACGTGAAAAAAGCCAATGATTTTTATGATAGTCTGACATGAGATTTGTGGATTTTGTTATCCTAATTCTGATATCAATTCATGCAACTTTCATTACAACATATACGAGGGATTACATTTTACAATACAAAATGTTCCTTTTTCAAACATAATTTCCCATATATATATATATCTACAAATATAAATGTATGTATTTATATTGATATTTATCAATATAGGTAGGTGTGCATAATCATGAAGGCCAGTTCTTGACACAGTCTTTTTACATCCCATATATATATATATATATATATATTTCGTTATTAAT
>JADMIO010960137.1_pt1 | contig 13238 bp, 7 predicted proteins | sample 8958161 | NCBI WGS metagenome assembly JADMIO01 (sample SAMN16585339, study PRJNA669376) | soil metagenome | isolation source: Crop rotation soil | place: USA: Cullars Rotation, Alabama | collected 2011 | reverse complement strand
CCGCCGAGCGCTGTGGGCGGCAGCAGCGTCGCCACGTGATCGGTGAGATACAAGGCGATCCTGCCGTCGCGCTCGCCGAGCGGCTCGACGCCAACCCACGTCACTTCGCCGGCGCCGAGCAGCGTATCGAGCATCGCCGGCGAGTAGTCGCGAACCCGCGCGGCGAGAATTTCGCTGTCGAGCACCGACGCGGCGACCGGCACGCCCTGCAGTTGCTCGAGCGCATCGAGGACGCCGTCAAGTCCGTGCTTCGGCCGCGCCAACGCGTGCCAGTTGACGAGAAATCGGCCAAGCGCCGTCGCTTCAACCGGCTCGACGTCCTGTCGCAACCGCGCCAGCGATCGCTGTCGAACCGTGCGCAGCACGTCGGCATCGCACCATTCGCGGCCGCGCCCGCCCGGGCGGAATTCGCCGTCGACGACACGCCCGCTGGCGAGCAGCCGCGCCAACGCGGCATCCACTACGGCGACGCCAAGGCCGAGCCGCGCGCTGACATCCTTGTTCGTGAACGGACCATGCGTTCGACCAAACCGCCGCACCAGGTCGGTGATCGGATCGACGGCAGGCTCGAGCAGCGTGACCGGCAGGCCCGGCGGCAGCGGCACGCCGATCGCGTCGCGATAGCGCGCGGCATCTTCGACAGCGATGAAGCGCTGATCGCCGGCAAGGCGAACAGCAAACGCCCGCCGCGCCTTCACCAACTCGTCGATCGCCGGCTCCGAGACTCCGTTCGCGCTCCGTGCCTCGATCTCCGCACGCGACAGGTCGCCCAGCCGCAGCAACAGATCGTGCACCGCATCCGTGTTGCGCGCGTGGAAGCGCTCCGGCAGGTGCTGCAGCTCCTGTTCAAGCGTGTCGAGCACGACCTCGTCGAGCAGATCGCGAAGCTCGGTGTCGCCGATCAAATCGCGCAGCTGCGATTGATCGACCGACAGCGCCTGCGCGCGGCGCTCGGCGAGCGGCGCATCGCCGTCGTAGATGTAATTGGCGACGTAGCCAAACAGCAGCGACGCCGAGAACGGCGACGGCTTCTGCGATTCGACGTTGACGACGCGCAGCGAGCGGCTGCGAACGCGACGCATCAGCTCGGTCAGCGCCGGCAGATCGAAGATGTCGCGCAGGCACTCGCGATAGGTTTCGAGAATGATCGGAAACGATCCGAAGCGCGCGGCAACGGCAAGAAGATCAGAGGCGCGCTTCCTCAACTGCCACAGCGGCGCCCGCGCCCCGGGCCGGCGGCGGGGCAGCAGCAGCGCGCGTCCGGCGGCTTCGCGGAAGCGGGCCGCAAACATCGCCGTCGAGCCGAGCTGACGTACGACGAGCCGCTCGACTTCGTCCGGATCAGGAATCAGCAGCCCGGTATCCGGCAGGCGCTCTCCATCCGGATACCTGATCACAAACCCATCGTCGGACCACATCACCTCGACGTCGATGCCGGCTTCGTCGCGGATGCGCGCTGTGGCGGCCATGGCCCACGGCGCGTGGATGCGGCTGCCGAACGGCGTCAGCACCGCGACGCGCCAGTCGCCAAGATCGTCGCGTGATCGCTCGATGACGATCGTGCGATCATCGGGTACCGCTCCCGTCGCGGCATGCTGCTCGTCGAGATACGCGATCAGGTTGGTCGCCGCCAGCTGATCGAGACCGTGGTCGTTTTCGAGGGCCTTGATGGCGTCGGCGGGATCCTGCTTCCTGAGATCGCGCACCAGCTTGCCGATCGACATCCCGAGTTCAACAGGCCGGCCGGGCCCTTCACCTTTCCAGAACGGCATCTTGCCCGGCTCGCCGGGGGCCGGCGACACGAGGACGCGGTCGTGCGTGATCTGATCGATGCGCCACGTCGATGCGCCGAGGAGAAACGTCTCGCCGGCACGCGCCTCGAAGACCATTTCCTCGTCGAGCTCACCGACGCGTGCCTTGTCCTTCTCGGCGCCGCTCAGAAAGACTCCATAGAGCCCGCGATCCGGAATCGTTCCGGCGTTCGCGATCGCGACGCGCTTGGCGCCCTGCCGCGCGAGCACCATTCCATTGACGCGATCCCACGTGAGGCGCGGCCGCAGCTCCGCGAATTCATCGGACGGGTAGCGGCCCGACAGCATGTCGAGGACGCCATCGAAGATCGTGCGCGACAACTCCGCGAACGGCGCCGCCGATCGAACCGTGTTGTAGAGATCGTCGACCGACCAGCGCTCCATCGACGCCATGGCGACCAGCTGCTGCGCCAGCACGTCGAGCGGATTGCGCGGGTAGCGTGAGGATTCGACCTTGCCGTGACGCATCGCCGCGGTGACCGCGGCACAGGCGACCAGATCGCCGCGGAACTTCGGGAAGATGATGCCTTCGCTCACTTGTCCGATGCTGTGGCCGGCGCGGCCGATGCGCTGCAGGCCGCTGGCGACCGACGGCGGCGCTTCGATCTGGATCACGAGGTCGATGGCGCCCATGTCGATGCCGAGCTCGAGCGACGAGGTCGCGACCAGGGCGCGGAGGTGTCCGCCCTTCAGCAGATCTTCGATCTCGGTGCGCTGCGCTCGCGCCAGCGATCCATGATGCGCGCGCACCAGCGGCTCGCCGGCAATTTCGTTCAACGCGCCGGCAAGTCGTTCGGCAAGGCGGCGGCTGTTGACGAACAGCAGCGTCGATCGATGCGCGCGAATCAGCTCGACGAGCCGCGGATGAATCGAGCTCCAGATCGATTGCGCCACCGGCCCTTGCGACGCCGGGCCGCTCGGCTGCTCGACCACTTTGCCCATTTGCGCCATGTCTTCGACCGGCGTCTGGACGCTGATCCGCAACTGCTTCGGCGCGCTGGCGTCGACGATCGTCACGTCGCGATACGTGACGGCATGGTCGTCTTCGAACTCTTCGTGAACTGAATCCGTGTAGTCCGTTCTTGAATTGGTCTTTGCCGTCTTCGTTTTCTTCGTGTTCCTGGTCGTGCCTTTGGCCCCGCCTAGATAGCGTGCCACTTCGTCGAGGGGGCGCTGCGTTGCCGACAAGCCAATCCGCTGCAGCGGCTTGGTCACGATCCGTTCGAGCCGTTCAAGCGACACAGCCAGGTGCGCGCCTCGCTTGGTCGAGACCATGGCGTGGATTTCGTCGAGGATGACCGTCTCGACGGAGCGCAGCGCTTCCTGAGCGTTCGACGTCAGCAGCAGGAACAGCGACTCCGGCGTCGTGATCAGGATGTCGCCCGGCGTCTTCTGGAACTTCGCGCGTTCGGATGCCGGCGTATCGCCAGTGCGCACCGCAATCACCGGCGAATGAAATGGAATCTGCCTGGAGGCGGCGACGTTTGATATCCCGGCCAGCGGCGATCGCAGGTTGCGCTCCACGTCCACCGCCAGTGCCTTCAGCGGAGAAATATAGAGAACGCGGCAGCGCCCCATGGCGTCTGGCGCCGGCTCGAACATCAATCGGTTAAGCGACCAAAGAAAGGCGGTGAGTGTTTTTCCGCTGCCCGTGGGCGCGAGGATCAACGTCGACTCACCGCGGGCAATCGCGGGCCATCCGCGCTTTTGCGGCGCGGTCGGCTCAGCGAACGCCGCGCCGAACCATTCGTTCACCGCGGGATGGAAATCCTTCACGCGTTCTATCTAATTACAACTCGGTGCATTTGGTGCAGGAAGTGCAAGAGGTGCTGGGGTGCTGGTGCCTGGTGCGTGGTGCAGGGTGCCGGTGCATCGGTGCCGCGATCCGAAGGCCGGTGCCGCGATCCGAAGGCCGGTGCCGCGATCCGAAGGCCGGTGCCGCGATCCGAAGGCCGGTGCCGCGATCCGAAGGCCGGTGCCGCGATCCGAAGGCCGGTGCCGCGATCCGAAGGCCGGTGTCTCGATCCGAAGTACTCCGGCACTGCGCATCCCAGCACTCCCTGCACCGCTTGCACCCATGCACCTGCGTTCACCTGCGTCCACCTGCGTCCACCTGCGCTATAATGTGCAGATTCATGGGTGACGCCGGAGAAGGACTGATCGACGCTGAAGCGCGCTTGCAAGAGCGCATGGACGAACTCGAAGAAAGCCGCAAGGTCGCCAAAGACAAGGGACCGAAGGTCGATCCAGAGTTCGTGCGACAAACCGAATCGCTGCGCCTGGCGCGCATCGAGCTGCAACGCCAGGCGGAACTTACGACCCACCAGGCGCGCAAGGATCAAATCGGACAGGCCATCGCCGAGATCGAACGGCGGCTTGCCGAGGCGACCAAAAAGAAATAGTCAGACGGCCGACGTCGCGGCCTTGATCGCGTCGGCAAACGCCGACGCCGAGTGCGGCCGCTTGTCTTTCTGGTAGGACAGCGCGCTGACGATCACCGGCGCGACCGACGGTTCGATGCCGCTGATATCGATCTTCCCTTCGACCTGCTTCATGCCGATCTCGAACAGCGAGTCGCCCGTGAACGGCAGGTGATACGTCAACATCTCGTAGGCCATCACGCCCAGGCTGTACACGTCACACCGCGCGTCAACCGTTTCTCCGCGCAACTGTTCAGGCGACATGTATGACGGCGTGCCGACGATGGTGCCCTTCACGGACACGGTGCTGTCGGGACCGATGCCGGACGTGGTGAGCTTGGCCACGCCGAAGTCGACGACCTTCGGACCTGTGCCGCTTTCCGGCAGCAGGATGTTTTCCGGCTTGAGATCGCGGTGAAAGATGCCCGACTTGTGGGCGATGTCCACGCCGCCCGCAATCCCGCCGATCAGGTGCGCCATGCGCGGCGTGTCGAGCTTGCCCTCGCGTCGAAGGTAGCGGCGCAAGTCTTCGCCGGGCACGTACTCCATCACCAGGTACGCCGAGCCGTCGGCGAAATGACCGTAGTCGTAGACCGTGACGATCGACGGATGCTGCAGCCGCGCGACGATCTGCGATTCGCGGCGGAAGCGCAGGCGCGAATCGGGATCGGCGATCAGATCCGCGCGCACCACCTTGATTGCCACCGGCCGTTCGAGCCGCACGTCCCAGGCGCGATACACCGCGCCCATGCCGCCCTGGCCGATCACCGCGTCGACGCGGTACTTCTGGTCGATCAGTGCGCCAATGCTGATGCCCGATGAGCCCGATCCGCCGACGACCACCGTCGGCGTGAAGTCGACGCCCGCGGGCTGACCCGCGCCGGCCGGCAGTTCGGCCTGCTTGCGCAGTCGCGACAGGTCGAGCGCCACGCCCATCTGTACGGCGATGCCGCGCAGGAGCTCGCGATCTTCCTGCGTGTACGGCTCTTCGGATCGCTTGTGGCCGAGCGCGATCAGGCCGACGAGCGGCCGCGGATCGCTGCCGCCCGCGAAGATCGGCACGAGCAGCGCCGCCCTGGTCGCTTCCAGCCAGGCGCGATCGGGGGGCGGCACGCGCGCCACGGCTGACTGCTCGTCGTCGAGAAAAATTTCGAGCGGCTTGTCGGACCACTTCACGAGCGTGATCACGCCGCTGTCGAGCCTGAGCGGCGCGGCGTCGACCCTGAGCGACGCGACCACCGCGAAGGCAGCGTTCGGATTACTGTCGGAGGGCGAATTGGTCGCCAGCACCGCCACGCATTCGGGATGCAGCGCGGTATCGATTTGCGTCACCACCATCGCAACCAGGTCGCGAGGGTCCGCTTCATACGACACTCGCCCGGCGAGCGAGAGGAGGATCTCGCGCGCGTCGTATTCGGTGCGGAAGAACCGTTGATCGAGCCAGCGTTGCGCGCGCTCGCGATACGTCAACGCCAGGGTCAGCATGGTGAGGAAGACCAGCAGCGGCCGGCTGCTGACGATCATCTCCAATGACATGTTGCGCTGCTGCACGAGCGACGCGACGAGCGCCAGGATCGGCAGCGCGACCAGCGCCGTCAACGTGCGGCGCGCGAAGGCGTACTGCAGGCTACGGCGCAGGATCGTGCGCGGACTGAACACGCGCTCGACGGCCACGGCATACGGCAAGCCGAACGCCGGCAGCACCACGATCGCCTGGAGGATCGCTTCGATCAGCCAGGGCAGTTCGACCGGCATGCCGAGCAGGCCGAGCACGATCGGAATGCCCACCTTCAGCGCGTACGCAAACACCGCCGGGACACCGGTGTAGACGACGATCTGAATGCGGCGGCGCTCATCCGCGTCGAGATTGACGCGATAGCGCCCGATGCCTTCGATGACGATCAGCACATTCGCCGCGAGGGCGATGGCGAACGACGCGTCGAAGGTCCAGCCGTGCATCGAGAGCCACGACAGCAGCGGAAGCACGCCGTCGAAGCCGAGCAGGAACGCCGCCGTCACCGATCCGATCACGAACATCGGCATCGCCGCGGCGACGACCGCAGGAATGATCCACTTCTGGCGATCGAGGATCTCGGCGCGGTGCGGGAAGAACAGGACGGCCAGTCCGATGATCGGGAAGGTGAACGCGGTGATCAGCCAGTTGAAGATCAGCAGCAGCGGGCCGATCACCGGCACGACCCTCTCCGAGCCGAGCAGCGGGCCGCTGTTGGCGGCGGCCGTCGCGAGCATCGCCAGTGTCATCAGCATCGCCGTCATGCCGTGCGCGCGAAGGGCGATCAACGCGCAGGCGCCGATGATGAACGCCAGCATCTGCGAAAGAGGCGCGAGGTGTTGGCGCAGCCAGACGCTCCACGGTGGATCGTCCAGCTGCCATATGGCGGGACGTGCGATCGTGATGCGTCGCCCGGACATGTCGAGCGTGATCGGATCGCCGGGGTTGATGCGTTGTTGATCGCGCCAGATTCGAAGGACGTCGTTCGGGTCTTGCGGCAGCGTGCGAATCACATCGCCGTCGTGCAGTCCGGCGCGCTGAGCGGCACCGCCGGGATATGTGCGCGCAACGGAGACCGCCGCGCCGGCATCGCGGACGTTTGGAGGGCGAATGACCGCAAACGGCTGTGGGACGGCCAGCGTTCCCATCACCGTATCGCCTGACAGCGCGAGCCCCGCGCCCGCAGGCCACATATGCGGGCGGAGCACGACCGCTTGCAGCACGAGCGTCACGACGGAAAACGCCAGAACGATTCCGACTAACGCGCGTTCGGCGCCGGGGCGCATACCGAAGAGATTGTAGTGCGTGTGATATCCTTCACAAGCGTCTCCGCCTTTGCAGCCGCGCTGCTACGGCGGGACTGCGCGCCTTCGCGGCCCGACTCTTTCGACGCCCGCGGCGTGACAAGTGACATAATTTCTAGAGCGCTGCACACATGTTGGGCTGGGGCGGAATCCTTCTCTTAGCGGTCATCGGCATCGGATTTGGCATCGTTTCCGTCGTCATTTCCCGATTTTTGGGACCCCGCAATCCCACACCTGAAAAGCTCGCGGCTTACGAATGCGGCATGCCCCCGGTCGGCGATGCGCGCGAGCGGCAATCGGTGAAGTTCTACCTGATTGCGATGATCTTCCTGCTGTTCGACATCGAGGTGGCGTTCCTCTATCCGTGGGCGCTCGCGATGCGCGAGCTGTCGTGGCCGGGACTGATCCAGATCGTCGTCTTCTTCCTGATCCTCGTCGTGGGCTACATCTACATCTGGCGCAAGGGCGTGCTCAATTGGGGTCCCGAATACGATCCCGATTACAAGCACGCGCCGAAGCCGGGCCCGGCCGTGGTGAAGAGGTACCGTTATGGGACTCGAAACTGATTACGAACTTCCCGTCGTCACCACCTCTGCTGAATTCCTGGTGCAGTGGGCGCGACGATCGGCGATCTGGCCGGTCGCGTTCGGCCTGGCCTGCTGCGCGATCGAGATGATGGCGACCGGCGCCAGCCGCTATGACCTGGCGCGCTTCGGCGCGGAAGTGTTTCGCGGCTCGCCCCGTCAGTCGGACCTGATGATCATCGCCGGCCGTCTCTCGCGCAAGATGGCGCCGGCCATGCGGCGCATCTACGACCAGATGCCCGAGCCCAAATGGGTGATCTCGATGGGCGCCTGCGCGTCGTGCGGCGGCGTGTTCGACAACTACGCAATCGTCCAGGGCGCCGATCAAGTCGTGCCGGTGGACGTCTACATTCCCGGTTGCCCGCCGCGGCCCGAGGCGCTGATCTACGGCATCGTGCAACTGCAGAAGAAGATCGCGGCCTCGAAGCTCGATCAGACCCCGAAAGTCCGCATCGCATGACCGCTGAACAAATCATCGCCGCCATCGCGCCGGCGGTGCCCGGCGCGACCTACGAGGCGCTCGTTTCGGCGGACGCCGCGGTGACGCCGACGATCCTCGCGCCGCGCGAGCAGATCGTCGCCACGTGCCGCGCCCTGCAGGGCCCTGGCCTCGAGTACGTCGGGTTCTCGGATGTGACCGCGGTCGATTTCCATCCCAATCGCAATCCGCGATTCGATCTGGTGTATCACCTGGTGTCGCCGCATCGGCGCGCGCGCGTCCGCGTGAAGGTTCGTCTGAACGCCGACGAACCGATCGAGACGCTGACGACGCTGTATCCCGGCGCCAACTGGCCCGAACGCGAGGTCTACGATCTGTTCGGCATCGTGTTCGATGGTCACGCGGATCTGCGGCGGTTGATGATGCCGGAGGATTGGGAAGGCCATCCGCTTCGCAAGGACTACCCGGTGCAGCTCCGCAAGGACGCGCAGACCTACATGCCGCTGCAGGTCACCGAAGAAGAGTTCAAGGCGAACATGGAGCGCGACCGCTACCAGCGAGGGGCGAGAAACCAGCCATCGTCCGCGGGGCAGAAGTGAGCGGACTGCGGCTGGACCGGCGTCGCCTGGCCTGATGGCTGATGACGCGCGCGTCCAGCACGTGGCTGGCGTACTGAAGGACGCTGCGGCCGCGCACGAGCGCATGGCCGCCAATGCCGAACCGATCGCCGCGGCCGCGGCGGCGGTCGCGAAGGCGCTGAAGGCGGGCGGATCGGTGCTGGTGTTCGGCAACGGCGGCAGCGCCGCTGACGCGCAGCACTTCGCGGCGGAAATCGTCGGTCGTTACGAGCACGACCGCAAGGCGTGGCCGGCGATTGCGTTGACGACGGACACGAGCGCGTTGACGGCGATCGGCAATGATTACGGGTTCGATCGCGTGTTCGCGCGGCAGATCGAAGCCCTCGGCAGGACGGGTGATGTCGCGATCGCGATCAGCACGAGCGGCAATTCGCCGAACGTGCTGCGCGGTCTCGAGACGGCGAACGATCGCGGCTTGATCACCATCGCGCTGACCGGCCGCGGCGGCAAGGCCGGCGCGATCGCGGCGCATCACATCGCGGTGAAGGAAGAGCGCACCGCGCGCGTGCAAGAGGTTCATGCAACGGTGTTGCATGTGATTTGCGAGTTGATGGAACTGGAGCTGTCCGCCGGCGGCGGACAAGGCTAGGCAGAATGGCCGATTTACGAACCGAGACGATGACCGTCAACATGGGGCCGCAGCACCCCAGCACGCACGGCGTGCTACGCCTGGTGCTGGAGCTCGATGGCGAGACCGTCGTGTCGGTGTCGCCGACCGTTGGCTACCTGCACACCGGCATCGAAAAGACCGCGGAGCAGAAGAAGTGGCAGCAGGTGATCCCGCTCGTCGAGCGCATGGATTACCTCGGCGCGCAGTCCAACAGCCTGGCGTTCTGCCTGTCGGTCGAGAAGATCCTCGGCCTCGACGAGAAGATGCCCGAGCGCGTCAACGCGATCCGCGTGCTGATTGCCGAGCTGCAGCGCATCAGCAGCCACTTGGTGTGGTTCGGCACGCACGCGATGGAGGTCGGCGCGATCACCGGCCTGCTCTACGCGTTGCGCGAGCGCGAGATCATCATGAACCTGAACGAGCTGCTTGGCGGCTTCAGGTTCTTCCCGAGCTACATCCGCGTCGGCGGCCTGCGCGAGGACATTCCCCGCGGCTACAAGGAGGCGGTCAAGGCGTTCCTCGACCGACTGCCCGGCAAACTCGATGAATACGAAACGCTGATCACCAAGAACACGATCTGGATGGATCGCACTCGCGGCGTCGGCGTCATTTCGTACGAAGATTGCTGCAAGCAGGGACTGTTCGGACCGATCGCCAGGGCGGCCGGTGGCGACTACGACGTGCGCCGCGCCTTCCCGTACATCGGCTACGACACCTACGACTTCGATGTGATCGGCGCCTCGAACGGCGACGTCTACGATCGCTACCTTTGCCGCGTCGCCGAGATGCGCGAGAGCGTCAAGATCTGCAGCCAGGCGCTCGACAGAATTCCGGCGTACGGTCCGTGGGCCGTCGACGACAAGCGCATCGTGCCGCCGCCGAAGGATCAGGTCTACACGGAAATGGAAGCGCTCATTCAGCACTTCCTGATCTACTCGCAGGGCTTCAAGGTTCCGGTCGGCGACGCATACGTGCCGGTCGAAGGGCCGCGCGGCGAGCACGGCTGCTACGTCGTGTCGGACGGCACCAATCGCCCGTGGCGCGTGCACATGCGCGCGCCGGGACTGTTCGCCTGCCAGGCGCTGCACAAGTTCATCGTCGGAGGCATGATCGCGGACGTCATCGCCGTGATCGGATCGCTCGACGTCGTGATGGGAGACGTGGATCGATGAGTTTCCATCCCACGATGCCGTACGGGACGGAGCAGTGGCATCGCTCGATGCGCGCGACGCTGCCCGAAGGTCCGGAGTTCTCGTACACGCCCCAGAACCGGCAGAACTTCGAAGAGTTCGCGTCGCACTACGCGAAAGAGAATCGCGTCTCGGCGGTGCTCCACGCGCTGTATCTCGTGCAGGAGCAGCAGGGCTACATCAGCAACAATGCCGTGCGTCACGTGGCCCAGGTGATTGGCTGCACGACGGCCGAAGTCGAGGACGTGGTTTCCTACTACGTCATGTTTCACCGCGCGCCGACCGGCAAGTTCGTGCTGCAGGTCTGCACCACGCTGTCATGCGCGCTCGCCGGCGCCGAGCGCGTCGTTGAAGAGCTGCAGAACAAATTAGGCATCAAGGTTGGACAAACCGATCCGACCGGCATGTTCACCATTCAGCAGATGGAATGCCTGGGCGCCTGCGATCGCGCGCCGGTGATGATGGTGAACAACGATCACTGGCACGAACATCTGAAGCCGGAGCAGGTGAGTGGTCTCGTCGACAAGATGAAGACCGACGGCCTGAAGGCGCTCAGCGACTGCCACCTGTGCGAGCGTCGCGTCACCGAAGGCCAGAAGACGACGACGCCGGCGAAGTCGAAGGCGATGCCGGACTACGAGCCGGTGCTCACGCAGTTCGCATTCACGCCGGGCGGCGCCGAGCTCGCGCACTACGAGAAGAATCAGGCCGGCTACCAGGGACTCAAGAAGGCCCTGTCGATGGCGCCCGACGCGGTCATCGAAGACGTGAAGAAGTCAGGCCTCCGCGGACGCGGCGGCGCGGGCTTCCCGACCGGCCTCAAGTGGCAATTCGTCGACAAGAAGTCGCCGAAGCCGAAATTCATCGTCTGCAACGCCGACGAGTCAGAGCCAGGCACGTTCAAGGATCACTTGTTGATGGAGCGCAATCCTCACCTGCTCGTCGAGGGTTGCCTGATCGGCTGCTACGCGATCGGATCGAAGGCCGCCTACATCTACATCCGCGGGGAGTTCTATCACCTGTTCCCGACGATGCAGAAGGCGATCGACGATGCGCGCAAGGCCGGGTATCTCGGCAAGAACATCATGGGCTCGGGTTTCGACTGCGAGGTGTATCTGCATCGCGGCGCCGGCGCCTATGAAGCTGGTGAAGAGACCGCGTTGCTCGAATCGCTCGAAGGCAAGCGCGCGCAGCCGCGATTCAAGCCGCCGTTCCCCGCCGTCGAAGGCGCCTGGAAGTGCCCAACCGCGGTGAACAACGTCGAGACGCTGTGCAACGTGCCGCTGGTGATGACGCGCGGCCCGGAGTGGTTTGCATCGCTCGGTCCCGAGAAGAACGGCGGGCCGAAACTGTTCTGCGTGAGCGGCGCGGTGAAGCGCCCGGGTGTGTTCGAAGCGCCCATGAAAGTCACGCTGAAGGAACTGATTTACGAATATGCCGGCGGACCGCTCGATGGTCACACGATCAAGGCGGTGATCCCCGGCGGGTCGTCGGTGCCGATCCTGATGCCGGATCAAATCGACATTCCCGCCAGCTTCGATGACGTGCAGAAGGCGGGATCGCTCCTCGGATCCGCCGCGATCATGGTGCTGGACGAGACCACCGACATGGTGTGGCTCGCCGAAAACCTGTTGCACTTCTACCGTCACGAGTCATGCGGCAAGTGCACGCCGTGTCGTGAAGGCACCGACTGGTTGTATCGATTGCTGCATCGCATGACGCAAGGCCAGGCAACGGAGAAGGACATCACGCTACTGCAGAGCGTGGCGAACCAGATCAACGGCAAGACGCTGTGCGCGTTCGGCGATGCGGCGGCGACGCCGGTGCTGACGACGTTGAAGTGGTTCAAGCCGGAATTCGAGGCCTATGTGAAGGGCAAGGCGCCGGCGCCCGCCGACTACCGCGCGCGCCATCCCCATTCCGCCGCGGACGCGGCGGACAAACTACAGGGGACTCACTAACCGATGGGCGCGATTACCGAATACGTCACGCCGACGATCATCGCGTATGCCGTCATCGTCGGCATCGTCTTCATGGGCCTGCAGATCATGGCCGCGGTGATGGTCTACGCCGAGCGCAAGGTCGCGGCGTTCATGCAGCAGCGCAAGGGCCCGTATCTCGTCGGTCCGCAGGGCGTGCTGCAGCCGGTCGCTGACATCGTCAAGCTGTTCTTCAAGGAAGAACTCCGGCCCAAAGCGGCGGACGCGTTCCTGTTCTCGCTGGCGCCGATCATTTCCGTCGCGGCCGCGTATCTGGCGTTCGCGCCGATTCCGTTTGGCGCTCCGACGACCTTTTTCGGATTGCTGCCCGAGCCGATTCCGATCCAGGTCGCCGACGTCAACGTCGCGGTGCTGGTGATTTTCGCGGTCGCGTCGATGGGCGTCTACGGCATCGTGCTCGCCGGGTGGGCGAGCAACTCGAAGTACTCGCTGCTCGGCGGCCTGCGCAGCTCGGCGCAGATGATCAGCTACGAGCTGGCCTACGGCATGTCGCTCGCCACGGTCGTGATGTTCGCGAATTCGATGTCGCTGCGCGAGATCGTCGACGCGCAGCAGGGTTACTGGCTTGGATTCATCCCGAAGTGGTACGTCTTCCCGCAAATCGTCGGCTTCTTCGTCTTCGCGTGCGCGGGCATCGCGGAGACCAATCGCGCGCCGTTCGACTTTCCTGAAGCCGAGCAGGAGCTCGTCGCCGGGTATCACACCGAATACAGCTCGATGCGCTTCGCG
>JADMIO010930542.1_pt1 | contig 13239 bp, 12 predicted proteins | sample 8958161 | NCBI WGS metagenome assembly JADMIO01 (sample SAMN16585339, study PRJNA669376) | soil metagenome | isolation source: Crop rotation soil | place: USA: Cullars Rotation, Alabama | collected 2011 | reverse complement strand
ACGCGGCCGAGACGGCACGAGCCGCGCTGTTTCAGCAGCTGTGGGCGGTGCTCGGCGGGACCCTGGGGTTCTGGGCGATCGGCGTCCTGCTCCTGGCGCCGCGGCAGACGGTCACGGCCGCCGCACCCGCCAGCCTGTCGATCCTGACGGAACCGGCGGGAGACGCGCCTATCGCGGCCGCCGCGAACGTCCAGCCCGTTCAGCCCGCCGCGCCTATTGAACAGGTTCTTCCCACGATCGATCTCGTGCCCGCGGCGGAGCTGTGCGCCGAGATCGCACGCGCCGACAGCGGCGAAGCGCTGGCGACGCTGGTGGAGCGCGCCGCCGGCGTCATCGGCGCGTCGGGGGTCGTGGTGTGGCTGGCGAGCGGTGACGAGCTCGTGCCGGTTCTGACGCACGGCTACGGCCCGCACGCGAGGGGCCTGCTGGGCACCCTGCCGCTTTCGGAAGAGAACGTCACCACGCGCGCGTGGCATTCGGGCGACGTGCAGGGTGTGGACGGCGACGCCCGGTCGCGTGCTGCGCTGGCGGCCCCGATGTTCCAGGGTCCGCGGCGGACGGGTGTGCTGTCGGTGGAGTTGATCGACGGCGTGAATCCCGACGCGCTGCCGCGAGCGCTGACGCGCATCCTCGCCGCGCAGTTTGCGACGGCGGTCTCGCCGCAGTCGGAACCCGCAGCCTCCAGCCAGCCGCTGGAGGCCACGGGATCGTAGGGCGCGGCGCCGCGCCGGGCTAGATCGATCGGCCCGTGCGGACCACCGGGCGCTCGCGCTCCGGCAGCTTCGCGCTCAGCTTCATTTCCTTCCGGTCCCGCGTCACGGTCATCTCGAGCGCGCCACCGTCGGCCGCGCGCCGCACCTCCGTGAGCACGTCGGAGGGATCGCTGATCGAACGGCCGTTGACCGAGGTGATGACGTCACCGGCCTTCAGCCCCGCGCGGCCGGCCGGCGAGTCCATCTCCACCGACGTCACGAGCGCGCCGCTCTTCACGCCGAAGTACGACGCCAGCTGATCGCCGACACCCGTCAGCGACGCGCCGAGCCGCCCGCGCCCGCCGGGACCAGTCCACTGCCCGAACCCGCGGCCGTTCGGACCGTCGTAGCGAAACTCGAAGTTCCGCGTCATGTCGCGGATCTTCTGGTCCAGCCCGTTCAGATCGGGCATGGTGAACCACGTCTGGTCGCTCGACAGCGTCACGTCCACGGTGCGGCGATTGCCGTCGCGAACGATGGCGGTCCGAATGGCGCGGCCGTCCGGGCTCTCGAGCACGAGCCGTGACAGTTGTCGCGCGCTGCGCACGCGCTCGCCGTCGAACTCCACGATGATGTCGGCCGTCATGATGCCGGCCTTCTCGGCCGGGCTGCCGCTCTCGACGCTCGTCACGTAAGCGCCGAGCGGCGGTGACAGCTTCGCCCGCTGTCCCTCCTCGGCCGTCACGTCGCGCACGTTCACCCCGAGCGAGCCGCCAAACCCGTCGAACTGGACGACGCGCGGCTGCTCGATCCGCCGCAGTCCACGATCCTGCGCCCGAACCGGCGTCAGGCCCCCCGTCACGGCCACGGCCGCGACCACCAGACCGGCGCCAGCCGCGACGAGCAACGCCTTGCCAATCAACCCCTTCATACCGTCCTCCGTCCTGGCCTCACAGTCCTCTGACGGGGTCAACCCGGGAAAAGTTGGCATAATTCGCCCCTATGCCCAGGGACGACTCGAAGACCCGGATTCTGGAGCGCGCCGAGAAGGAGCAGGTCAAGTTCATGCGGCTCCAGTTCACCGACATTCTCGGGTCGGCCAAGAACGTCGAGGTGCCGGATCGGCAATTTGGCGAAGCCCTGGACGGCCACATCACGTTCGATGGGTCGTCGATCGAGGGGTTCGTGCGGACCGAGGAGTCCGACATGTACCTCAAGCCGGACCTCTCCACCTTCCAGGTGCTGCCGTGGACCTACGCGGGCTCGGAGCGGGTGGCCCGGGTCATCTGCGACATCGCCAATCCGGACGGGACGCCGTTTGCCGGCTGTCCCCGCTCCACGCTCAAGCGGGCCATCGAGCTCGCGGCCTCGCGGGGCTTCGCCATGCGGGCCGGCCCCGAGGCCGAGTTCTTCCTGTTTCAGCGCCGCGACGGGCAGCCGACGACCGAGACGCACGACTCCGGCGGCTACTTCGACCTAACACCGGTGGACCTTGGCGAGGACGTGCGGCGCGAGATCGTCCGGTCGCTCGAGCAGATGGGATTTCACGTCGAGGCGGCGCATCACGAGGTGGCGCCAGGACAGCACGAAGTGGACTTCCGCCACGACGACGCGCTGCTCACCGCCGACAACGTGAGCACCTTCCGTTTCGTGGTGAAGAACGTGGCCAGCCGCCACGGCCTGCACGCCACGTTCATGCCGAAGCCGGTCTTCGGCGTGAACGGCAGCGGCATGCACACGCATCAGTCGCTCTTCTCGCGCGGCCGCAACATCTTCTACGACGAGAAGGCCGAGCGGCAGCTGAGCGCGTCGTGCCTGCATTACGTGGGTGGGCTGCTGAAGCACTCGAAGGCGTTCTGCGCCGTGACCAATCCGCTCGTGAACTCCTACAAGCGGCTGGTGCCCGGTTACGAGGCGCCCACCGCCATCGCATGGTCCGAGCGCAACCGCAGTCCGCTGATTCGCGTGCCGGTCGGGCGCGGGCCGAAGACGCGCATCGAGCTCCGCATGCCGGATCCGTCGTGCAATCCGTACCTGGCGCTCGCCGTCATGCTGCGCGCCGGCCTCGACGGGCTGGAGCGCCAGCTCGATCCGGGACCGCCGGTAAACAAGAACATCTACAAGATGAGCCACCGCGAGCGGCGGCACCTGCGCATCGACGAGCTGCCGGGTAATCTGAGCGAGGCGATCGACGAGCTCGAGAAGAGCCCGCTGATGAAGGACACGCTCGGCGAGCACATCTTCGACCACTTCATCACGGCCAAGCGCACCGAGTGGGACAGCTACATCCGCCAGGTGTCGGCGTGGGAGATCGAGCGGTATCTGAATACGTACTAGGCTTCGGGCTTCGGGCTTCGGGGTTCAGGCCTGTCCCCTTGTCCTGACGCCTCGAGGGGACGCAGCCCGACAGCCCGCCGGAAACAGGCGGAAATTCGCGGAATCCTGCCGGGCACGCTCTTTGATTGTCCCCTGTGCGGTCGCGCCGGACCACCGGGGCACGTAACCTTCAGGCAGGCGCTGGCATCGCCGTGCCCTGGCTTTTGCACCTTTCACGGACCGTGCGCGACCATTGAGCATCACCGCTTCGCCGCCTCCCCCCAGGCTCGGTGAGGAGTGACGATTATGACGACGAGAATTTCCGCGATTGCGCTCGGCCTTGTGAGCGCGCTGTGGTTGACCGGATGTGCGTCGTCGGTGCGCATCGCCGAGATCAAGACGGATCCGGGCCGGTACGATCGCAAGACGGTGGCCGTGCGCGGTACCGTGACGTCGACCTACGGTGTGGCGCTCGTCCCGTTCCAGTACTACAACGTGGACGACGGTACGGGCGAGATTGCCGTGCTGTCGCGCAGCGCGCGCAGCATGCCGGCCAAGGGTGCGCAAGTCGAGGTGAAGGGCCGCGTCGGCGAAGTGGCGTCGTTCGGCGGCCGCAGCATCGGCCTGCACATCGAAGAACAGAGCCGGAAGGCGAAATACTGACGCTTGTCGTCTTAGGTCTTAGGTCTTAGGCAAGAGCTTTTGCTTAAGGCATAAGACTTAAGACTTAAGCCCCGTTAAAGCGAACCGCAACAACGGTCATGTCGTCGGTCTGAGCGGCGCCACCGCGGAAGGTCATGACGGCCTCGAACATCCGGTCCACGATCATCTGCACCGGATCGTTGCGGTGGCGCTCCACCACCTCGCACGCACGCCGCGCGCCGAATTCAGAGCCGCGCTCGTCGGGGCTCTCGAAGATGCCGTCCGTGCAGAACACCAGCAGATCACCCGGCCGCAGCTCGAGCTCCATCTCGTCGTAGGTGACGCCGGCAAACGACCCGAGCGGTACGCCGGGCAGCTCGATCTGCGAGCAGTTGTCGCCGCTGCAGAAGATCGGATACGGAAGCCCCGAGTTGGCCAGCGTCACGATGCGCCGATCGAGATCGAAGAAGGCGTAGCAGAGCGTGCAGTAGTACTCCTCGAGCTGCCGGTCGTGCAGGATGGTGTTCATCGCCTGCAGCACGCCCGATACGCGGAACAGATCCGGTGAGAAACGCCGCCGCATCGTACGCGATCGCACGAGCTCGGCGACGAAGCCGCCGTACAGCGCCGCCGGCGCGCCCTTGCCCGACACGTCGCCCACCGCCACGGCCAGCGTGCGCGGGTCCGGCATCAGAAAGTCGTAGAGGTCGCCCCCCAGTTCGCGCGCCGGCTCGATGCGGGCGGCCACGTCCACGTCGTCGAGCGGCCGCGGCAGCTCGGTGGGCAGCAGCGCCATCTGCACGCGCTGCGCGAAGCGGAGCTCCTTCTCGATGCGCTCTTCGTTGCGCCGCACTTCCTCGTAGAGGCGCGCGTTGTCGATCGCCACGGCGGCCTGGCTCGCCAGCAGCGTCAGCAGCTCCTTGTGCTCCTTGGTGAACGCGTCGAGCTCGGGGCTCTCGAGGTCGAACACGCCGATGCACCGATCCTTGATGAGCATCGGGATCACCAGCTCGGACCGGGCGTCGTCCACGAGGTTGATGTAGCGGGGATCTTTCGAGACGTCGGACACCAGCACCGCCTCGCGATGCATCGCCGACCAGCCCACGAGACCCTCGCCGAGCCGCACGTGCTTCGACTCCGCGCCCTTGCCGTAGCGCACGGCCAGCTTCATCTCGAGCTCCTGGCTCGCCTCGTTCAGGAGCAGGATGCCGAAGGTGCGGTAGTCCACCAGACGCTTCGTCAGGCTGGCGATGCGCGTCAGCAGCGCGTCGAGGTCGAGGATCGACGACATCTCGCGTCCGATCTCGGCCAGCGTCTCGAGCGTGTCCACGTACTGGCGCTCCGATCGGAACAGCCGCGCGTTCTCGATGGCCACGGCGACGTGCGCCGCGAACTGCCGCAGTAACGCCTCGTCCGAATTGGTGAACGCGCCCTCCGTTTCGTTCAGCAGGTTGAGCGCGCCGATCACCTTGCCCTTGCGGCGCATCGGCACCGCGAGCTGCGACAGCATGTTGCGCAGCGGGCCCATGTAGCGAGGCTCCTGACGGATGTCGTTCACCAGGATCGGCCGGCCCTCTTCGACAGCCGCACCCACCACGCCCTGCCCCACGCGGAGCCGCATGTTCGGCAGCGCGGCCTCGGGGTAGCCGACCGCGTAGGCGATGCGCAGCTCCTGCTTCTTCTCGTCGAGGAGGTAGACGGAAAAGGCGCTGAACTTCGTGAGCCGGGCGATGAGCTGCGGGATCTTCGCCAGCAGCTCCTCGAGATCGAGAACGGCGGTCACCTCGCGTCCGAGCTCGAACAGGGTGGACAGCAGCTCGGAATCAGCCGCGCGACGCTGGGGCGCGGGTGAGTCCGCCGCGCCGGGTGCGGGCTCACTCATGGGACAGAAGACGGATCATCTGGCTGGGGGGAATTATACTGATCGGGTCGATGACGCCGTTGACGCTGCCGCTCGAATACGACGCGATTGCACGGATTCTCCCGCACCGCTACCCGTTTCTGCTGGTCGATCGCATCACGGAGCTCGAACCGGACCACCGGATCGTCGGCATCAAGAACGTGGCGCACGACGAGAGCTACCTGTCCCGCACGCCGGGCGAACGGCCGGCGATGCCGCCCACGATCCTCACGGAGTGCGTCGCGCAGGTCGGCGCCATCCTGATCCTGTCGAAGCCGGAGAACCACGGGAAGTTGATCCTCTTCCGCGGCATGGAGCGCGTGCGCTTCCGCCGTCCCGTCCATGCCGGCGACACGGTGGAGATCGAGGCGCGCGTCAAACGCCTCCGCAGCCGCATGGGGCAGCTGGAAGGGTTCGCGCGCGTGAACGGTCAGGTCGTGGTGGACGGCGCGATGACGTTCGCGCTGGAATAGTCTTAGGGCAAGAGCTCTTGCTTAAGACTTAAGTCCTAAGACTTAAGCCTACGTGGTGGCCGGCGTTTCGTCGGCGACGGCCACCCGGTTGCGGCCGGCGCGCTTGGCGCGATAGAGCGCCGAATCCACGCGCGCGATCAGCGCGAGCGGATCCACCTCGCCTTGATTCATCTCGGTGACGCCGAAGCTGGCCGTGAGCATGATCTGCCCCTCGGCCCACGGAATCGGGTCCTTCTCGATCGCCTTCCGCAGGTTCTCGCACACCAGCTTGGCGCCGGCGAGCGGCGTCTCCGGCAGGAGCACGATGAACTCATCGCCGCCGTAGCGGCACTTGAGGTCGCCGGCGCGGGTGGCGCCCCGCATGCGATCGCCGACGGCGGCCAGTACGGCGTCACCGCACAAGTGCCCGTGGCGGTCGTTGATCAACTTGAACGAATCGAGGTCGAACATCAGCACCGACAGCGGCCGCTTGGTGCGGCGCGCGCGCTTCAGCTCGATGTCGAGCGAGTCGATGGCGTGCGTGCGGTTGAAGCAGCCGGTCAGCCCGTCCTGCAGCCCGTTCTCGTGCAGCTCCTGCAGCAGCTCGGCGTTCTTGAGCGACGCGGCGAGCAGCGCGACCGCGGTGGTCAGCACGCTGCGCTGGTGCGCGGTGAGCGGCGGCTCCGACGCCACACCCAGCACGCACACCGGCGTGTCGGCGATGACGACGGGGAAGCACTCGTCGTCGGTCGGGAGGCTCACCTGCAGGCCGCCCTCGCCCATCGCGCGGCGGGCGGCGCGTTCACGGTCCGGCGGCGGCGTGTCGCCCACCGTCATCAGCGGTTCCCACACGCCGGCCGTGCGGATCATCACCCACGCGCGGCGGTTGGGAACGAGCAGTGGAATGTGCGTGGCCGCGGCGGCCGCCACCGACTTGAGCTCGGGGATGCGCGTAAGCGCGTGCGCGAAGTTGACCAGGCGCGACGTTTCCTCGGCGCGCTCCATCGCCTCCCTCGACGCGATGGCGGCGCCGATGGCGACGCCACTCAGCTGGCGGCGCTGCCGCCACTGATACAGACCGAACACGGTGGCCGCGATGATCGCGGCGGGCATCAAGCGGAGATCCTGAATTTCCGGAACCGTGGCCACCCACTCGAAGAGCGCCGACGTCGGGCGCGAGAGCAGCACGTAGCCGACAATCGCGACGCCGAGCGCCAGGAACGGATCGCTGCGATTCGAGTAGTACACGGCGTTCTTCACCGGTACGGTTATCGGCCCCGCCGGGCGCCGCCTTCACGGCTTTCATCCCACCTCCCGCCCCGCGCGGGAGATCGGTTACGATGGCGCCGATGGCCTCACGACTGCACGTTATTGCCCTCGCCACCCTCGTCGCCGCCCTGCCCGTAGCCGCGGCGGCCGGACAGCACGAACACGGTTCCGCGGCCGGGCCCGCCCAGAGGGCGGGCGCAAACGTGGTTGCGTCGCACGCGGTGTCCGCCAAGGTCGCTCCCATTCCCAAGCCGGCCGTGGGCAAGCTTCCGCCGCTGCCGCAGGTCGGGTACGCGCCGGCGCGCCCGATGGAAGTGGTGCAGCAGGTGTTCGAGTTCGCGGCACGGCACCCCGAGGTGCTGTCGTACGTGCCGTGCTACTGCGGCTGCGAGAATCCCCAGCTCGGTCACAAGGGCAATCACGACTGCTTCGTGAAGTCGCGCGCCGCCAACGGCATGGTCACGGCGTGGGAGCCGCACGGCATCGGTTGCCAGATCTGCATCGACGTCGGCCGTGAAGCGATGCTCATGTTCAATTCCGGCTCCTCGGTCACGTCGATTCGCGCGGCGATCGAGAAGAAGTACGGCGCCTATTTCGGCTCCTCGACGCCGACGCCGAAGCCGCCGCAGGCCCCTGCGAAAGCACCCGCGAAGAAGGCACCGGTTTCAAAGTAGGCACCGCTTTTCAGAGCAGGCACTGCCATCGCGATAGACTCCCGCCCCGCCGAGACCTTCGGGCGTCTTCTCGACGCCATGCACGAAGGCGTCTTCGTGGGGACCGTCCGTCCCCACAGCGGCCAGGATGGCGCCACCCTCATCGCCAATCCCGCGCTCAGACAGCTGTTCGGACATCCCCCGGAAACGCCGGATGCGCGCGTGGTGCCGTTTGCGGCCGAGCGTTTCGCCGATCCACAGGCGCGCGCGGAGTTCCTGGATCGGCTCGCCAGCGAAGGGGCGCTCACGTCGTACACGGTGCGGATGCTGCGGCTCGACGCCAGCGTGGTCGTAGTCGAAATCACGGCGCACGCGGAGATCGACCGTCAGCGCGGCGTGGTGCTGGTCGAAGCGCTCTTCCGCGACGTCACGGAAGCGCGGCGCCTGAAGGACCGTTCGCGCGACCTGTATCAGCAGCTGCTGCAGGCCGAGAAGCTCGCGGTGCTCGGCCAGACCATTTCGCAGGTCGCTCACGAGTTGAACAACCCGCTGGCGACGATTCTCAGCTGGGCCGAACGGCTGCAGGAACAGAACCTCGACCCGACGTCCAAGCGCGGGGCCGACGCGATCGTGGCAGCCACCGAGCGCGCCACGCGCATCGTCCGGGACCTGCTCACCTACGCCAAGCCGCGCCCGTCCACGCGGGCGATGATCGACCTCAATCACGTGGTGCGTGAAACGCTCGAACTGCGCGCCGAGGAGCAGGCCGCCAACAACATCGACGTCGTGAAGGCGCTGGCCGCCGGGCTGCCGCCCGTGTTCGCCGACGCCCACCGCATCCAGCAGGTACTGCTCAACCTGATGAACAACGCCGAGCAGGCCATGGTGGCCAGCGCCGGCCGCGGCTCGCTGGTCGTGCGCACGTGGCACGACGCGTCGCTCAACACGGTGTCGTTCGAGGTAAGCGACGACGGCCCCGGCCTGGCGCCGGAGATCCGCACCAAGATTTTCGACGCGTTCTTCACCACGAAGCCGGTGGGTGAGGGCACCGGGCTCGGGCTCGCCGTGGCCTACAACATCGTCAAGGACCATGGCGGCCGCATCCGCGTCGAGTCCGAGCCGGGGCGCGGAACGTCGTTCGTGGTCGATCTGCCCGTCACGGCCACCGCGGAGGCACCGCCGGCGCCGTCTCCCGCGCCGTCGCCGAAGGAAGTGCTGCGCGGCGCGTCCGTGCTCGTCGTCGAAGACGAGCAGGCGCTCGCGAGCGCCATGGGCGAGGCGCTGCAGGATGCTGGATTGAAGGTGGATATCGCGGGCGACGGCGAGGATGCCCTCGCCCGCATTCGAAAGGGATCTTACGACGCGGTCATCTGCGACTTGAAGATGCCGCGCGTCAGCGGAATGGTGATCTACCGCGCGATCGCGGCGGGGACGCCGTCGCTCGCCCGGCGCGTGATCTTCGTCACCGGCGACGTGGCCGCCACCGACGCCGAGCGCTTCCTGGCCGAGAGCGGCTGCCGCTGGCTGGTCAAGCCGTTCCGCATCGGCGACTTGCTACGCGCCGTGCGCGACACGCTCGCATAATCCACCACCACCGCGGCCGCTGGACGCGCCGCCGGCACACTGGCCAGCGTGGCCTTCGCCATCTTCGGCTTGTGGAACTCGAGGATCGCGCTGCGGAGGATCTTGAGCGTTTCCGCGCCAGGGGCCATGTGCGACAGCGCGTCGCGCAGGCGGCCGATGGCGCGCGCGTGCAGCTGCGACACACGTGACTCGTTGACGCCGATCTCGGCGCCGATCTGCTTCATGGTGGCCTCCTGGTAGTAGTAGAGGCCGATGACCTTCTGCTCGCGGGGCGGCAGCGACGCAATCGCGTCCTGCACGCGGCGCTTGGTCTCTTCGCGCTCGAAGGCCACGTCCGGACGCTCGGGCTCACTCGGAATGAGCGCCGCCGGCAGGGTGGCTTCGTCGAGATGTTCGTTGTTGGCGAGCGGGGAGGTCGACTCGATGGCGTTGATCCGGACGATGGTGCGGCCCAGGCGCTTTTCGTCGGAGCCGATCTTCGCGGCCAGGTCGGCCAGCGACGGCTCGCAGCCGAGCTCACGGCGCAGCTCCTCGCGGGCGGCCTCGAGCTCACGGCGCTGACGGCGCACGCCACGCGGCCAGGCGTCCTTGCGGAGCGCGTCGATCATGGCGCCGCGCACGCGGCGCTCGGCAAAGGTTTCGAACTTGATACCCCGACCCTCGTCGAAACGGTTCGCGGCATCGATGAGACCGATGACGCCGTCCTGGACGAGATCGCCAATATCAATGGAGTGGGGCATCGTGGCCGCCACGCGGCGAGCGAGCTGTTCGACGAAGGGAATGCTGTTGACGACGCGAGTGTTGTCGGTGGCGGCGGGCTGGGGGCGCATCTGCGTTTGTGACCTCCGGCCCATCCCTAAGGCAACCGAAGTACCAAACCGCGCAGCCTCGGTCATTCCGACGTAATGGTGGTCAGAACGCGTGTTCTAAGTTCAATAAATGGAACACGTTGCAGTCGAGGTTCTGTGCAGTTTCCGCACCCCGGCCGTGCGCCGAAACAGAACAATTCGTCAAGCTGTTGACGAATCGCCGACGGCGCGAGCCAAAGAACTGACGGTTGTGATTACGAAACTGAGGCTGGTTGTGCCGGGCTGGAACAGCGGGGGGCTGAACCCGGGCGACCTGTCCCGAGAGGGTACAGGGGTTAGAGCAGGTCGGTCTGGTGGCGGATCGCTTTCGCGGTGCCCATGGCATCGAGCACCTTCGCGACGACCTCAGACGCACGAGTGCGGCTGACGTCGTCCACGGCCTTGAGCTCCAGCAGCTCGGCGCACGCGAGGATGATGCCCAGCTGGTTGTTCAGGCGGTGGAAGAGGACCCGAAGGTCGCCACCGGCCTGAAGCGCCGAGTCCGCGGGGGTCGCGGACTCCCGGAGCTGGCTCACGCGTGCGAGCCGGTCGGCCGAACGGTCGCGCTCACCTGACGCGAGGGCGAACCCGCGTCACGCCACAGCGAATCGGCGAAGATGCGGATCGCGCCGCCGGCCGTGCGGACGTATTCGACCTTGCCCGCGGAAATCCAGTTGTAGATGGTGCGACGGCTCACTCCAACCACTTCGCACGCCTTCATGATCGACAGCGTCTGACGGTCCATATATTCTCTTTTCGGCCACTCTTGGCCTGGCTTCAGCGTCGAGCATGCAGCCGGGGACAGTCCCGGCTAGCCCTCAAGACCCGTATCGGCATCTCAAGGAGATTCGTTAGGCTGCGCGCTGGTGCCCCTTTTTGACACCTGTGTCAAAATGTTGGCGCCTGTGGCGGACGCCAGCCGACCCCATCTCCTGTTCGTTGACGACGAGGAAAGCCTCAGAAGGCCGACGGCTGAACGTCTGGCCGATCGTGGATTCGAGGTCGTAGAGGCCGGCTCGGGCGAGCAGGCGCTGGAACTGCTCGATCAGTTCGCGTTCGACATCCTCGTTACGGACCTGCGGCTGCCGGGCATGGACGGGACGCAGGTGATCGACGCGGCGCGGCAGCGCTACCCGGCCATCGTCGCCATCGTCATCACCGGCTACGGCACCGTGCGCGACGCCGTGGACGCCATCCGCAAGGGCGCGTCCGACTTCATCACCAAGCCGTTCCATTTCGACGAGCTCATGCACGTCATCCAGACGTCGCTCGAGCGCGGCCGACTGAAGTCGGAAAACGCCTACCTCCGGTCGCAGCTCGAGGAGCGCTATCAGTTCGAGGGGATCATCGGACGCAGCCGCGCGATGCAGCCGCTCTTCTCGATGCTCGAAACGGTGGCGCGAACCGCGAGCACGGTGCTCGTCATCGGCGAGACCGGCACCGGCAAGGAAGTGATCGCCAAGGCGATCCACCACAACAGCCCGCGGAAGGCGCACCGCTTCGTCGCCGTGAACTGTGCCGCGCTGCCGGAGACGCTGCTCGAGAGCGAGCTCTTCGGTCACGTGAAGGGCGCGTTCACCGGCGCCGTGAACACGCGGCAGGGCCGCTTCGAGCTCGCGAACAAGGGGACGCTCTTCCTCGACGAGATCGGGACGATGAGTCTGGGGCTGCAGACGAAGCTGCTGCGCGCGCTGCAGGAGCGCGCCTTCGAGCGCGTGGGCGGCAACGACACGATCAAGGTGGACGTGCGCGTCATCGCCGCCACCAATGCCCCGCTGCCAAAAATGATCTCCGAGGGCGCGTTCCGCGAGGACCTGTACTACCGGTTGAACGTTTTCCAGGTGACGCTGCCGCCGCTGCGTGACCGGCGCGAAGACATTCCGCTCCTCATCAAGCACTTCGTGAACAAGTTCGCGCCCGAGGCGCCGCCGACGATCTCGCAGGGCGCCATGCGCTGCATGATGGCGTTCAACTGGCCGGGCAACGTGCGGCAGCTCGAAAACGCCGTGGAGCGCGCGGTCACGATGCGGGGGTCGCGCCCCGAAATCGACGTCGGCGATCTGCTGCCGGAGATGCAGGAGGCGCCGCCCGCGACGGCCGCGCCGTACGTCGATCTGCCCGAGGACGGGCTGGACCTCAACGAATACCTGGCGTCGATCGAGAAGGATCTGATCCGGCGCGCGCTCGAGCGCACGCGTGGGAATCGCAACAGAGCGGCGGAGACGCTGCGCATCAAGCGCACGACCCTCGTCGAGAAAATGAAACGCCTCGGGCTCGAGTAATCGCAAATGCCACCGCGCTTCGCGTACTGGACGATCCTCGTCGGCGGGCTGCCGACGGCCTTCCGCGCCGCCGAGCGCGAGGAGCTGCTGCCCACCTTCAAGCGGCTGCAGGAGAAGCATCCCGACGCGGTGATGCAGTGGTTCTCGCGCGGCAAGCTGTGGGATTCGCCCGAGGCGGCACGCGAGGCGCTCATGCGCGAGCGCATGGAAGAACGCCCGCGGGACCGAGGGCGCGACTGGCGGCCGGGCGGCGAGCACCGCGATCCGCGGCAGAAGTTCATCGACGCCAAGAAGGCGCGGAACCAGGATCGGCGCAAGGAGCGTTTCGAGCGGCGCCAGGAGGGCAAGAGCCCTGCGCGACCGGACCGCCCCACGCGGCCAGAGGGACCGGGCGGGTGGAAGGACCGCCCGCGCGGGCCGAAGCCTGAGGGCCGCCGTGAGTGGAGAGATCGGCCACCGGGTCCCAAGCCCGAAGGGCGCCGCGAGTGGAAGGACCGCCCACCGGGCCCCAAGCCCGAAGGGCGCCGCGAATGGAAGGACCGCCCGCCGGGTCCCAAGCCCGAAGGGCGCCGCGAGTGGAAGGACCGCCCACCGGGCCCCA
>JADMIO010928694.1_pt1 | contig 13239 bp, 12 predicted proteins | sample 8958161 | NCBI WGS metagenome assembly JADMIO01 (sample SAMN16585339, study PRJNA669376) | soil metagenome | isolation source: Crop rotation soil | place: USA: Cullars Rotation, Alabama | collected 2011 | reverse complement strand
CGATTTCCAGTGTATCTCGTGAAATCGAGTAGGGGCTGCAAACATACTTTTTCGGCAGGTACCACGCGGAAAGTTTTGCTCCAAAAGTACCGGAGTCATCCAGGGGTTACGCCGTGAACCGTTCCATGAAACGGATTCCCATTGTCGCCGGAATTGATCTTGATGTCTTGATTCGAGTGGTAAGCCTCACCGCCAAATCCGGCGACAGAGAATTCCCACTGCCTTTCTGCAAAAGCTGGCGAGACCATGATGCTATATAAGCGTATCGCGAGCGCACAATATCGTGTTTGGATAAGCATAGGACTCCTATCTGTATTGGTTCTAGGGGTACCTTAAGTGAAGTCTGTGGCAAGACAAAATGGGAAATAGAAAGCAGGGAAGCACCGGCGTGAAAGCGGTTCGCGTGACGCCCGCGAAGATTACTTATGTTGGAGGGTTTTGATGCGTTGTTGAGCGAGTGCGATGCGGTCAGCCTCCTCGGGAATGCCTTCCACCAGGACGATGTAGGTTTCATATTCGGTCAGCGCGCGTTTCGGATTGGTGAGCTCAATAGCTTCTGCCAGATTGAATCGCGCAATCGCATAATTGGGACGAAGAATAATGGCTTTCTCGAATGCGGCCTGAGCGGCCGCTTTGTCGCCCAGTTTTTGGTGGACGCTGCCGAGGTTGTTCAGAATCTCTGGAGTGTTTGGACGGATGGCTAATGACTGCAACATTTCACTCTTTGCTTTTTCATATTGACCCAATCCGAAAAGAGCTTGGCCGTACTTATGATGGGCTTCAGCCTGCCACACTTTATTGGTGAAGCCGCTTGCGATTGCTTTCTGATAGGCATCGGCCGCCACCTCGTAATTCTGAGGGCCGCAATAGGCAAGCTGAGCCGTCTGGCCTCTTGCAAACTGCTGCAGAGATGCAAATGGCTCTTTATCCTCGGCACCTTCAGTGTCGACGTGCTGCCCGCCTTTTTGGCTGCTCGATGACTTCAGCCGATTCAGAAATTCCCGGCGATAGGGTGAAAACAGACGCACATACGGATCGGTTGTCACCGAGGCCTGCAAGAGAGTCGGATGCTCTGTGTGACTGATTACCAGGTATTGTGTGGTCGTTTTTTCGTCTCCGGTTTCATAGAGCGCGGTGGAATCCATATTGGACTCCGTTGAAAGGTTCGCGACATGGAGATAAAACTCCAGTGTCGGTTTTAAGAGGGTCAACGTATGCCGGAGGACAGGATAAGGCTTGAGGTCGAGGCCCGATGGAAAACTGAACAGAGTTCCGACGAGGAGTCCATCCTCATTGAAGAAATACGATTCCTCTCCATGCAGAGCGCTTCGGTCTGCCGGGAGCATAAGTTCCTGTCCGCTTCCCCAGCCAGTTACTTTGAGAGAGGAGAGGGGATACTTCTGTAGGAAATCAGATTTGTTTACGCAGAGCGTCACTGATTTGAGGAGTATGAGGTCACTCTCTGAAGGAGGCAGGTTCTGTTGCCGTGGATTGGGTGTTTCGCAAGCGGCGACAAGGAGCCAAAGGCTGAGGAGAGGCCAGAGCAGTGATGAACGAGACTGAAAGAAAACCATTGCCACGATGGGAGAAGAATACAGAAACCTCCAGATGTTTGCCAGCAGTTGAAACGACATCGCCCGCTTTCCTTCGGAAAGCGGGCGGAATGAGAAAATCAAATGTGAAAGGATCAGCGACGCTGGCTGTCCAGCATGGAGTCTTCGCTGGTGTAGCCAAAGAGGTAGGGCATGTGACTGCCAAGTGTATAGATAGGTCGATTGACGCCATAATCCAAAGCCTGACCAACAGGATGCAGCGCAAAAGCGGTCCAGCGCAAAGGGTGATCGTTCAGTGCGCCACCCGCGGCGTAGTCCGTATAGACGAGCGAGGTACTGTCCATGCTGCTATAGATACTGGCCGGAGCGACATACTCTCCGCTGGCATCAACTGCTTGACGATTGCTCGAGCAAGCCGCGCCTAGCATCAACAGAATTACTCCCGCTGCAAGAGCCGTAATTTTCATGTCATTCTCCTTTAGCCTCACTCGATAGAGTGAAGTGTAGCCGACCTCTCGCCTTCTGTCCAGAATTCGAAAGGTTTCAGCCCTCGCTCTTAACTTAGTGATGTTGCGGAGTTTTCCAGTGTCCAGCGGGCGACGTGGTGGGCGATACAGGTATCGAACCTGTGGCCTCTTCCGTGTGAAGGAAGCGCTCTGCCACTGAGCTAATCGCCCATAGGTGAGCGAGTCTAGCATGGGCTCTCGACCAGATCAATCGAGCGCCGATCCGGTACAAGGCTATACACAGTCAAGCGTTCAAAACAGCGGCATGCTCGCCGTGATGTGTGGTTTCTTGACATCTTAAAAAACAGATTCCTACAATGCGCCTTCTGCTTACATCTCCTGCTATAAAGGTCTCTCACTCATGCGACAAGATGTCGTCATTATCGGTGGTGGTCTAGCCGGATCCGAGGCGGCATGGCAAGCCGCAAATCGCGGCGCTAAGGTGACGCTCTATGAAATGCGCCCAAAAGAGATGACGCCGGCACATAAGACCGGAGGGTTCGCTGAACTGGTCTGTTCGAACTCCTTGGGATCCGGGGATCCGCTGAGTGCCCCCGGCATTCTCAAGGAGGAAATGCGCCGTTTGGACTCGCTCGTCATACAGGTGGCAGAACTGACCAGGATTCCAGCCGGAAGCGCGCTAGCCGTGGATCGCGAACAATTTTCCTCCAAGATTTCGCAAGCTCTGGAAGGCCATCCCAATATTCGCATTGTCCGCGAGGAAGTCACGGAGATTCCCGGCGGCTGTATCTGTATCATTGCGACAGGTCCGCTCACGTCCGATAAGCTTTCACAGGCCATTGCGAAGCTGACTCATGCGAACCATCTGTACTTCTATGATGCAATTTCGCCGATCGTCGACGCGGATTCGATTAATATGGATGTAGCCTTTCGCGCATCACGATATGACAAGGGTGGAGACGACTATCTGAACTGTCCAATGGACGAGACAACGTACGACAGATTTTACGAAGCGCTCTTGTCGGCTGAAAAAGTCCAGCCGAAGGAGTTCGAGAAGACACCATACTTCGAAGCCTGCCTTCCCATTGAGGTCATGGCGGAGCGCGGACGTCAGACAATGCAGTTTGGGCCTTTAAAGCCGGTCGGTCTTTCGAATCCCCGAACCGGAAAACGACCGTACGCAGTCGTCCAACTTCGGACTGAAAATCGCCATCGTTCCTGTTACAACCTAGTCGGGTTTCAAACGAAGTTGACCTATGGCGAACAAAAGAAAGTGTTTCGGCTGATACCCGGTCTGGAACAGGCGGAATTTCTTCGTTACGGAAGTCTTCATCGGAACACGTTTATTAACGCGCCTGAACTATTGCGCAATACACTTCAATTGAAAGCCCGTGGGACACTCTTGTTTGCCGGACAGTTGGTCGGCGTAGAAGGCTACACTGATTCTGCAGCAATGGGAGGATTGGCCGGCATCAATGCGGCGCGTGGGCTTGCGGGAAAACCACTCGTGACTCCTCCATCCACGACCGCACACGGCAGTCTGGTGTCTCACATCACAACGACGGATCCTCGTCATTTTCAGCCGATGAATGCGAATTTCGGATTGTTCCCTCCTCTCTCAGTTCCGGTGAAAGACAAGGAACATAAACGGCAACTCATTTCGCAACGTGCTCTGGCTGATCATGTCGCATGGATGATGCAATCCGGAATTTCCTAACATTGCTTCAGGTCGAGCGAAGTGCGTCAACCGAGACCTTGCGCAGTTACGGGTCTGACCTGCGGCAATTTCAGTCCTTTCTTCTCTCGCACTCACTCATGGAAAATCCCTCCGATCCTGCTTCATTGTCCCCCGAGGACATCCGTGCTTTTCTGCAATGGCTTGATCGTGGACGTGAGAAGCCTGCATCAATCGCGAGAAAACTTGCCTGCATGCGGAGTTTCTTCCGGCATTTGGCGAGAGAGGGTGCCATTGAACGGAATCCTGCCGAAGATATCAGGACACCCAAGCAGCCCAGACATCTTCCGCGTGTCCTGACAAAGGAAGAGGCTGCTACGCTGATGGAACTTCCGAATAGCAAAACAGAAAAAGCGTTACGCGATCGTGCATTGCTCGAAACCCTTTATTCCACCGGCTCACGTGTGAGTGAACTCGTGGCGCTTGATCTTGACGATTTCAGGCCATTGGATGGTGTGGTCCGACTGCAAGGCAAGGGACGGAAGGAACGGATTACTCCGATCGGTGACATCGCCAGTCGCGCGATAGAAGAGTATTTGAATCGATACCCAATCGGACGGAGGCCTGTCTTGAAGGGATCAACATGCCCCCTCTTTCGAAATGCACGCGGAGGACGCCTGACAACGAGAAGTGTGGCCCGTATCGTCTCGAACTATTCCCGTTGCTTGACAGGTGGTTCCATCAGCCCGCACACACTACGCCATTCGTTCGCGACGCATCTTCTTGACGAAGGCGCGGATTTGCGCGCAATCCAGGAGATGCTCGGTCATGCTTCGCTCAGCACCACGCAAAAATATACGCACGTTGCGATGGATCAACTCTTGGCCGTTTACGACAAGGCGCATCCTCGATCGGGACAAACCATTCAGGAGAGAGGCGGCAAAAATAAGTCCTGAGCCGCCATGCGGATCCTGCTAGGCCTGAGACCGGCATCGTGATATGGTACCGTCCAGCTATAGGACGTTTCGTGTAAGGAGTTCTCGATGCACAAGCTCATCAAGAAGGCAAATGTACTGATAGAAGCGTTGCCCTATATCCGTACATTCCGCGGGAAGACGATCGTGATCAAGTACGGCGGCAATGCCATGACCGATTCGTCTTTGAAAGAAAGATTCGCGCAGGATATTGTCCTGCTCAAGTATGTGGGACTGAATCCCGTCATCATCCATGGTGGAGGACCGCAGATTGACCAGATGCTTGACCGCCTGGGGATCGAATCCAGATTTCTTCATGGCGTGCGCGTGACAAACGAAGCCACCATGGAAATCGTGGAGATGGTGCTGGCGGGAAAAATCAATATGGAAATCACGGACCTCATCACACGTCACGGAGGAAGCGCGGTGGGTCTCAGCGGGAAAGACGGAGGTCTCATTCTGAGCAAGCCGTTAACGGCCAAGGCCTGGGCGGAGAGTCTCGAACGGGACTTCGATGAGGAGGACAATGTCGACGGCGATTTCGGGTTCGTCGGTGATATCGAGAAAGTCGATCCCAGCCTGCTTCATAAGCTTCAGGGAGATCACTACATTCCGGTCATCGCTCCCATCGGGACCGATCGGGAAGGCAATACCTATAATATCAATGCCGATCTGGTGGCTGGCGCCATTGCCGGTGCGCTCCGGGCAGAGAAACTCCTCATGATGACGGATATCAAAGGCATTCGTGATGCCAACGGTCGCCATCTCTCGACGGTTTCGCGGAAAGACGTGCAGCGTATGGTCAAGAAAGGAACGATTACCGAAGGCATGTTGCCGAAGGTCCATGCCTGTTTGGACGCGCTTGAGCAGGGTGTCGGAAAGGCACACATCATCGATGGGCGGATGCCGCATGCGATTCTTCTCGAAATCTTCACTCACAAGGGCATTGGTACTGAAATCACGTCCTGACCGCCGGTTGTGCCCATCTCGTGTCGAACGATCGCACTAGAATAATCCGCCACCTCCAGGCTCTTGCCGTCGAACGCCACCCCGAGACCGCGCCAAAGGCTCTCCTGGAAACGGCGCACTATCTCTCCGACGCCTTCTCTCAATGTGGATGGACCGTCACCCAGCAGCTTTTCAAGGCCGAAGGTCGCACATATCCCAACATTCTTGCGATACGGAATCCAGCCGGAGGGAAGCGCGATTCAGCTAGCCCCCTCCTCATTGGCGCCCATTATGATACGGTTGCGGGCTCTCCTGGGGCGGATGACAATGCCAGCGGACTACTTGTCCTGTTGGAAGCCGCCGAACGCCTCAAAAATATCCCGTTGTCGCAACCTATCTGGCTTATCGCCTTCTGTCTCGAGGAGCAAGGCCTTCTCGGTAGTACCGCTTTTGCAACTCGTCTCAGGAAAATGAAGCAGCGCATTCGCGGCGCCATTATTCTCGAATGTGTGGGTTATGCCCGTCATGAGGACGGCTCACAGCGGCAGCCTACTGGCGTGCCCATTCCTGTACCGACCGTGGGAAATTTTCTGGGGATTGTTGGCAATGAACCCTCGCGGTCACTCGTAGCAGCCGTAGAACAATCTGCAAAACATTCGGTGCCTGCTTTTCAAACGCTGACGTTGACTGTACCGGGTTGTGGAGAAAAGCTGCCGGATGTTCGTCGCAGCGATCATGCTGCGTTTTGGGACAAAGGATTTCCAGCGGTCATGCTGACCGATACAGCAAACTTCCGGAACCCCCATTACCATCAGCCGACCGACCGCATTGAGACACTCAATCTTGATTTCCTTGATGCCGTGATCGAGACCGTGATTGCCTCCATCCAGATTCTTGCAGGTCCACCTCATATATGAGCAGATCTCGAAGGATTACGTCTGCGACCCGTGCGACGATTGCCAGAGTTTTTTCCCGCCTCGAATATCGGATACTTGAAGGCATCTATTGCTATGAAGGGGGCCGAAAATTTTGGCAAGCAAAGCGCGAACCCTGTCAGCGGCTCGGCCTTCGCATGGCTCAAGCTCTTTTGACACGTCTCAAGCCGGGCGGGCACAGCCTGTATGTCGGCGCCGGCGTTGCGGAATTACCGTGCCTTATGACGGAGGCATGCGATCTAGACCGTCGAGTCTTCCCCTGTAATCTTCGCTCTGCTGAAGTGGCTTCCCTTAACAGAACGTGCCGTGGATTGCCAGTTCGCTTCCAGTGTAACGATGCGGCAAACATCAAGGGGACGTTCGACCATCTTTGGATGGTGAGCGTGCTGAATGACCCCGAACGCTTTCCTGAGCTGGCGCCCTTATCCTATGGCCGCGCTGATCCGCTGACATTTGATGCGGATAAATTTCAACGAGAACGAAGAATCGTCCAATCGATAGTCGACCGGTGCATGCCAGCTTTGAACCTGCCCGGTCTCGTGACGACGTCAACGGAGGAAGTGATCTGGATTGCCGATTGGTGCCATCGCCACGGTATCCCATATCTTGTGGAACGACGACAGTACGAAACTGCGCTGGTGGGCGACCCCGTTTGTTTTATGAGAATAGGAGTGAGACGCCGGAAGTCCGGACATGGTCAGAACTGAAAACCCGTTCGCTTAGAGGAAGTGCCTATGTACTTCGCCGCATACCTCACATAATTTTCTGCCGATTCCTTGATCCAAGCCAATTCCTTCGCAGTCACTTCTCGTTTCACCTTGGCCGGCGAACCCAACGCCAGACTTTTGGGGGGAATGATCGTCCCCTCAGTGACCAGTGATCCGGCACCGAGGACAGAGTCTTCACCGATTTGTGCACCGTCCATGATGATGGATCCCATGCCGACCAGCACGCGGTCCTTGATCGTGCAGCCATGCAAAACGACATGATGTCCAATGGTGACCTCGCTACCTACGATCAGAGGATATGTATCGTGTGTGACATGGAGCATGGAGAGATCCTGTACGTTGGTCCGGTCGGAGATCCGGATAGAATTGACGTCGCCCCGGATGACGGTATGAAACCAGACGCTGCAGTCCTCGCCCATTATGACATCACCGATGATGACGGCGGTCTCCTCGATGAAGCAGGACTTCGGAACAGCCGGCGAAATGCCCTGAAATGTCCTGATCATTGGTCACACTCTAGAGAAATGATGGTAGGCATTCAAGTCGTGGAGAACGTCATGCGGGAGACGGCGGTTCAGCCGAGTAGTTGACAGACTTTTTCTTCGACCCGTAGACTGCTTGATCTATGGGTCATTCTCTTATCCACGTCGACCGTCCAAAGCGCGAGAAACAGGTCCCGCCCGTCCGGCGTAACGCGACTATCGGATTTGTCAATCTGGGATGTTCGAAAAACCAGGTTGATTCAGAAGTGATGCTGGGGGTATTGGCCCAGGACGGCTTCGAATTGACGTCTGACGCCCGCGAGGCGGAAGTTGTAATAATCAATACCTGCGGATTCATCGAAGAGGCCAAGCAGGAATCCATCAATTCCATTCTGGACCACGGCAAACTCAAGAAAACCGGTGCATGTCGAGTGCTGATCGCCGCGGGCTGTCTGGCCCAGCGCTATCAAGGAGACCTCCTCAAGGAACTACCCGAACTGGACGGTGTCGTTGGAACGGGAGAGTTCGGCAAGATCGCCGATATTTGCCGCGACCTCCTCGCGCCGAAGCCGCGTCACCAGCGACTTTGGATCAGCAAGCCGCCGTATCTCTATGATGAGATGGCTCCCCGGCTCAGACTCGGCCGGCACCATAGCGCGTACGTCAAGATTGCGGAAGGTTGCAATCGCAATTGTACGTTTTGTGCAATCCCGCTTATGCGCGGGAAGCAGCGCAGCCGGCCGGTCCAATCCATCGTGGAGGAAGTCAAACGTCTGGCGGCAGAAGGGGTGAAGGAAATCAACCTGATTTCACAGGACACGATCAATTATGGCGTCGATCTGGGAATCCGCCATGGGCTGGTCGCCCTGCTCCGTGAGTTGGTGAAGGTCAAAGACCTGCTCTGGATCAGGCCGTTCTATCTCTATCCCCAGCAAGTGACGGACGAGTTGCTGGACTTGTATGCGGGAGAGGAAAAAATCGTCAAGTATATCGACATGCCGCTGCAACACATCAACGATGCCATGCTCAAACGTATGCACCGGTTGGGAGACCGTTCGACGATCGAGAAACTAGTCGAACGCATTAAACAAAGAATTCCCGACGTCACCTTTCGGACCGCCTTCATCGTGGGATTTCCTGGAGAAACGGACGCGGCGTTCGAAGAGCTGAAACAATACATCGAAGCGACCGAATTTGACCGAGTGGCGGTCTTTCTGTATTCGGACGAAGAGGGCACGCCTGCCTGCGATCTCCCCGGCAAGGTCAAACGATCCGTTATGGAAGCGCGACGCAATGAATTATTGACGCTTCAGGAGATGATTGCCTTCACAAAAGGGCAAGACAAGATCGGAACCGTTATGGAAGTGCTCGTAGATGGAGTTTCTGAAGAGACAGACCTGCTACTAGAGGGACGCCATCAGGGATTGGCCCCGGAGATCGACGGCGTCGTCTATATCAATGAGGGAAACACCGGCCCTGGGGAGGTTGTGACGGTCGAAATTACTGGGGCGGAAGCGTACGACCTTGTCGGACACGTGGCGGGGAGTCATCGTTCGGCCGGGAGATTCCACCCAATCAAGCCTGCCGTGCGGGAACGGGGCTATCGTTAGCGACAGCTGACCGTTCCCGCCACAAACGACTCCTACACTTTTGCCGTCAGGAATAATGCGTTCCCTTGGCGGCTGATCAGAATGAGAACATTGTCTCCCTTCTTGACCGCTGAGGAGACCTTTTCAAATTCCTTCACGGACTTAACCGGGTGCCGGTTGATCTCTCGGATCACATCTCCTGGCATGAGACCGGCTTTTTCCGCTCCGCTATCCGGTTCGACACTCGTCACAACGACGCCCTGAGCCTTGCCCTTGAGGCCGAGTTCTTTCGCGGTCTCTCTGTCGAGATCCTGTACGGCCACGCCGGCGAAGGCGTACTCCTTCTCACCGGTTTCAGTCTTGGCAATCTGGGAAGATTCCGGCTGTTCGCCGATCGTAATCGTCAGGTCTTTCTCATGGTTGTCCCTGATCACCTTGACGGTCGCTTTGGCTCCCACGGGTGTGCGGGTCACCATCCGCTGCAAGGCAACGGCATCCTGCACCGGCGAGCCCTGATAGGAGGTGACGATGTCGCCCTGTTTGAGCCCGCCCTGATCGGCCGGGCTGTCCTCTCTGACATCGCTGACCAGAGCGCCCTTGACGTCTTTGATTCCAAACGACTTGGCCAGATCCGGAGTGAGGTCCTGAATACCGATCCCGAGAAAGCCTCGTACGACCTTGCCGTGTTTGACCAGGCTTTCATAAACCGGTTTTCCCATGCTGGTCGGAACAGCGAAACCGACGCCCTGATAGCCACCGGTTTGTGAAAAGATCGCAGTATTGATTCCGACAAGCTCCCCCTGTGTATTTACGAGCGCTCCACCGGAATTCCCTGGATTGATGGCCGCGTCGGTCTGGATGAAGTCCTCATATTGCGTAATGCCCATGCGGCCCCTTCCCAGCGCGCTCACAATGCCGAGCGTGACGGTCGAGTTCAAGCCAAAGGGATTGCCGACGGCCAGCACATATTCGCCCACCTGCAGTTTGGAGGCATCTCCCCACGCAACGGTGGGTAAGCTCTCTCCTTCGATTTTCACGACAGCCAGGTCGGTTTTCGGATCTGCGCCGACGATCTTGCCTGTGAACTCGCGCTTGTCAGGCAACGTCACCGTCACTTCCCGTGCTCCGTCGATGACATGATTGTTCGTCAGAATATACCCGTCGGCAGAAACGATGACCCCGGATCCCTGTCCACCGCCACGATGACCGCGCGGCTCGCCAGGTCCTTGAGGTCCGCGAAACCCACGGGGTCCGAACGGTCCGTTCGGGCCTCCGAAAAATTCTTCCATTCGTTCCCGCAACTCGTCCGGCATGTTCCGCCCGTTCGACACCTTTTCCGTCAACACCGTTGTAATGTTGACAACCGCCGGAGTGACCGCTTTGGCGACTTCTGTGAAGCCGTTTGCGGGCAGAGCAGAGACAGAAGCGGCAACTGGAGTGACCGCAGCGGGAGATCCTGAGGCATGCGAGCTGATGAGAGATTGACCGCCGAATAGAAACAGCGCACTCAGCACGGCAGTACCGACGACCGCACCAAACATTCCACCTAACGACCGGATCATAGCGACCTCCTTGCGTGTGAGCCATGTCAGACGCCGAATTGCGAATATCTATGAAGAACGTAACAACCCGCGATGAGAAGATGATTAGGTGGGTATTAAAAGGTCTTAAGCCTTCAAGAGCTCAGAGGGAGGGTAACGGTGAACGTCGTACCCTTATTGACTTCGCTGTGGACCTCGATTCGTCCGTTATGTGCTTCGGCAATCCACGCACAGATCGCCAGGCCGAGTCCCGTGCCTTTTTTGGTATGTGCCCGGGCGTCATCTGTCCGATAGAAACGATCGAAGATTCGACCGAGGTCCTCGGAAGCAATGCCGATTCCGTGATCGACAATGGAGACCTTGGCAAAACCCGAGATGACAGTCATGGTCATCTCCACCGATCCTCCCGGTCGGGAATACTTCACGGCATTATCGACTAGGTTCAAAAAGAGCTCTCGCAGACGCAATTCGTCTCCCTGCACGACCGCCGGGGTCATCGTTCCGAGGATCACCTGGATGCCCTGGTCTTGTCCCAGCAACGACGCCTGGCGATAAATATCTTCAAGCAGGGATTCCAGGTTGACGGGAAGGCGTTCCGTCTTCACTTCGCCCATATCCACGCGCGAAAGAAAGAGCAGTTCGTCAACGATGCGGGTCATGCGGTCGATTTCTTCCAGGTTGCTTTCCAACACAATCGTATAGTCGCCGGTTTCCCGGGGTCTCCGGAGTGCCAGCTCAGTTTCTCCCTTCATGACAGTCAATGGGGTGCGCAGCTCATGGGACGCATCGCTGCTGAACTGGCGGATCTGTCGGAAGGACGTTTCCAGCCGTGCGATCATATCGTTGAAAGTGCCGGCGAGACGGCCTATTTCATCGGCGGAAGCCGGGACATTCAGCCGCTGCGTCAGATCACCGCCCGCGATGCGCTGAGCCGCCAGAGTGATCGCGTCCACCGGCCGAAGCGCTCTGCCTGACAGGAACCACCCCCCGGCCAGTGACACGGCGAGAGCGATGGGAATCGTAACCAGCAGAACCAGCAGGAGGCGATTGAGCGTTTGCTCCACCGACTCCATGGAGGTTCCCACCTGGACGATATACAGCAGATTGCCGCGATAGATGATGGGAACCGAGATCAAACGTAAGGGCGGCTCCTTTGGGTATTTGGCCGACTCGAAGATGGTCTGACCCGAAAACGCGACTTCCAAAGCCTGCCGGCTGAGGGGCAATTCGTGTTGTTTCACATTGGGAGAACGGATCGTGATGGTGCCGGAGGGACTGAAGATTTGGAAGAACTTGTCGATGCGAGCCAACTCGGGAAATTGGGACATCAACTCTTCTTCGTCAATCAGCGGGAGAAATCCTCTCTCTTCCAATGACCGGACCGCCGCCGCTGCCGTCTCCTCCAAAGACTGGTCCACGGAGTCGCGAAGATTACGTGCGGTGATGAGATAGAGGACCGTCGAGAAGATGAAGAGAACAAGCGCCAGAACGCTTCCGTACCACAGCGTGAGTCGCAAGCGTAGCGGCATCAGCGCCCTCCTCCGATTCCGAGAACGCTCGTCAAGCCGATGAAGAAGGTGAGCACGAAGTCGAATGAAGGCAGGAGCTGGAAAGATCCGGGTTTAACGGATAAGGACATCGCTCCCTGATGATCCCTAATCGGCTTTCAGCATATAGCCGCTTCCGCGGATGGTGTGGATGAGTTTCTTGTTGCGCCCGCGATCAATCTTGTTCCGCAAGTAGTTGACATAGACGTCAATCACGTTCGTGAAAGTATCGAAGTCCTGATTCCATACATGTTCTGAAATCATAGGCCGGGTCAAGACGCGACCGCTGTGTCGCATGAGATATTCGAGCAGCGCGTACTCTTTCAAGGTCAGCTCGATACGCTGTCCGCCTCTGGTGACTTCGCGCGTGGCAGGGTTCAGAACCAGGTCGTCGATCTGCAGTATGCCCGGGCTGTCCGTCGCTCCCCGGCGAAGCAAGGCTCTGATCCGCGCGAGCAGTTCATCGATGGCAAAAGGTTTGGTGAGGTAGTCATCGGCTCCGGCATCAAGACCTTTGACGCGCTGGTCGACCTGAGACTGTGCCGTCAGAATGAGGATCGGTGTCTGGACTCGTTCCCGCCGTATGGACTTCAGAATGTCCAATCCGGAAAGCGAGGGAAGCATGAGATCGACGATAATGGTATCGTAGTTGGTGGCCAAGGCCATTTCCAACCCCTTTGCACCATCCTCGCAGAGATCCACCGCATAGCTCTCTTCCTCAAGCGCTCGCTTGATGAAGCAGCCGCTTTCCAGCACAGTGGGATCCGAAGCTTGGAATTCACGTGACTTGAAGTCGCGGC
>JADMIO010690528.1_pt1 | contig 13240 bp, 8 predicted proteins | sample 8958161 | NCBI WGS metagenome assembly JADMIO01 (sample SAMN16585339, study PRJNA669376) | soil metagenome | isolation source: Crop rotation soil | place: USA: Cullars Rotation, Alabama | collected 2011 | reverse complement strand
CGCCAGCATCCTGAAACCCGCCTACATCTTCATTCGGAATACCAACGGCCAGATCGGCGATTCCATCTCCGTTGAAATCACCTTTGGAGATCCCGTTGCTGCCACCTTCCGGCAGACAATCATCTTCTTTATCGTTCTTATTGTCTTTCTCTTTCTTCTCTTTATCCTTGCAGGGCTTAAGGTGATCAGAGTCATGCTCGTTGTCCTTCCCTTTCAGGCTTGCGGCCGTTAGTGGCACCTGAAACGAGACGGATTGAGCGGACACAGCGCGACGTTGCGAACCGGCGAGCGTCAGGAGTAGAGCACTGATGAGGATTAGAGTGACGAAGAGCCTGGAGACTGATTGCAATCTCATTATTCAACCCCCTTTAGGCCGCACGTAAAATGGATTGGACGAAGTCCGTGAACCTTAACCCCTGGGCAGCTAACCGTCAAGAAAATCGCCGCGTAACACGGCATCTATCGAAGGGTCAGGGAATGGCTGGTCCCTTCCCCTCCCAACGGCACGATTTTGGAAGTCGGTATTTCGATTCCAATCAAATCTGGGTGGATGAAATGGCTGGGACTCGTTTATGATTACCACACTCGGACTGGTAAAATTGCATCTTAAGCTCTCTTAACAATTCAAGTCTGTGCACCAGCACAAAGGTCCTGTCCGGGCGGTCAAGTATCCACAGATTGCGCTATTCCTAAAGGTAAAGTTTCTTGGCCCAGCGAGAGACTTCACCATCAGATGACGGACAGCCATTTTCTTTTTACGCATCAACGTGAGTCGCTTGCCAGCCATAAATCTGTAGTTAGTCAGAACCGGCAGCTGAGAAGATGTGTTAATTACAGTCGCAAGAAGTCAGTACCACTTCGCGGTAGCCGGTTGGTTTGCCTCCAGATTTACTGGCAATTTCAGGACCGACCCACCCGCTACCGCGAGGTGGTACTGACTTCACACACTGCCGCGAGTGGTATTGGGGACTTTTTGTGCAAAGCCTCGAATTTGACCCTTTCGAACTTGTGCTTACGTTGTAGCTAATAGAGAGCCTGCTTTGACATCACGCTGGCATCGAAGGTGCTTCGAGCCTGCATCTGCCAGTAACGTTATCAACCGAAGCCTTGAGAACACTATGAGACGCTGGAGACACACACACATCAAATTCTCCATGTTTATTGCGACTGGCTTGCTGGTGGCTGTAATCATATTACCGTTCTTGCCGGTATTTAGTGTGAGAGCACAGAAGGCCGCTGAGTTCGACATTGTGTTGACCAATGGGCGGGTTATGGATCCGGAATCGAATCTGGATTCGGTTCGCAATATTGGAATTCGAGCGGGAAAGATCGCCGCGATTTCAGCGCGTCCCTTGCGCGGCCGCACAGTCGTCGACGTTAAAGGGCTGGTGGTTGCGCCTGGCTTCATTGATCTTCATTCGCACGGACAAGACGACGAAAACTATCGCTACAAAGCGCGCGACGGAGTGACAACCGCACTGGAAATGGAAGTCGGTGTATCGCCTGTGGCGGCGTGGTACTCAAAGCGCGAAGGCAATGCGTTGATCAACTTCGGCGCGACGGTCGGTCACATCCCGGTGAAGATGGCCGTGATGAAAGACACTGGCGACTTCCTTCCGCGTGACAATGCGATCAGCCGCAACGCTACTCCCGACGAAGTCCGTCAGGTTAGCGAGCTCATCAAAAAAGGATTGGATGAAGGCGCACTCGGCATCGGCTTCGGCATCAATTACGTACCTACGACGACACGGGCTGAGGTATTCGATCTTTTCACTTTGTCCGCTAAATACGGTGTTGCGAATTACGTTCATATGCGGCACGCCGGAGCTGTCGAACCAAGCAGCGCGATCGGATCGTTACAGGAAGTTCTGGCAGACGCGGCCAGTACAGGCGCTTCGCTGCACGTCGTGCACATTACCAGTATGTGCCTGCGGCAGACGGCGATCTGTCTGAGCATGATCGAGGGCGCCGCGCGGCGAGGTGTGGACGTTACAACCGAGGCCTACCCATACACCGCCACACAGACACGCCTCGAGTCAGCCATCTACGACGAGGGTTGGCAAGAGAAGTTCGGCATAACTTACAAAGACCTTCAATGGGTCGCGACCGGTGAAAGGTTGACGGCGGAAAGTTTCGCGCGTTACCGCAAGGAAGGCGGCTCGGTCATTGGTCATGCAATCCCGGAAGAGATTTCACGTCTCGCCGCCGCCAGCCCCTGGGTAATGGTCGCCAGTGATGGTTTGATCGAAAACCGGCGGGGCCATCCGCGTGGCGCCGGCACTTTTGCGCGGGTGTTGGGAGTCTACGTTCGTGAACAAAAGGCTTTGTCGCTAATGGATGCCCTGCGTAAGATGTCCCTGCTTCCGGCCCAGCGCTTGGAAAAAGTAACTCCTTCGATGCGCGCCAAAGGCCGCATCAAGGTGGGAGCCGACGCCGACCTCACTATCTTCGATCCAGCGACAGTCATCGACCGCGCAACGTTCGAACAACCTGCGCTCTACTCCGAGGGCATCCGCCACGTACTGGTCGGCGGTGTTTTCGTCGTTCGCGATGAGAAGATCGTTGAAGGCGTCAAGCCGGGTAAGGCGGTCCGTCGTACGAAGGTCCCTTAGGGTGATACTCCGTTGCGCTTTCGTTGATCTGTTTTTTGTTTCGTGTGATTCCGCGGCATTGATCGACTGGCTTGGCGATAGCAGGCCGCAAGGTTGCGCATTCGGCATCGTTCACCGGGAACCTTGAGCCAATCACTTGTTACTAACTCACTAATCTCGCATTACCGCATCGTCTCTAAACTTGGTGCCGGTGGGATGGGTGAGGTGTGGCTGGCGGAGGACACGCGGCTCGGTCGAAAAGTTGCGCTAAAACTTCTGCCTGCTGAATTCACCGAAGACTCTGACCGGGTTCGACGCTTCACACTCGAAGCCAAAGCCGCCTCAGCACTCAACCACCCAAACATCATCGCAGTACACGACATCGGCGAATGTGAGACTGGTCGCTTCATTGTGATGGAGTTTGTGGCGGGCCGTACTTTGCGCAGTGTCATCGCGACCGACAATTCGCTCGAAACCCTCTTCACTCTCGGCGCCCAGATGGCCCGAGCCTTGAGCGCCGCACACGCAGCCGGCATTACGCACCGCGACATCAAGCCTGACAACATCATGGTCCGTGACGATGGTTACGTGAAGATGTTGGACTTTGGATTGGCCCGTCTCCTTCCCACAACTTCAAGTGATCCGGAAGCGATGACGCTCGCGCAGCAGACAACCCCAGGCACGGTGATGGGAACGCTCGCCTACATGTCACCCGAGCAAGCGAGTGGGCAGTCGGTCGGATCACCATCGGATGTTTTTGCGCTGGGGATTGTTTTGTATGAACTAGCCACAGGAAGTCACCCATTCAAATCGGAAACGATGATCGGTTACTTGCATGCGATCACTTCGCAAACACCGCCGTCGGTGACAAGCCTGAAATCTCACCTGCCCGTCGCACTTGATGATTTGATCCTGCGAATGCTGGAGAAGGACGCGAACAGTCGTCCGACTGCCGGCGAAGTCGCGCAGGCGTTACAAGAGATTGAAAAGTACGGAAGTAGCAAGACACTTCCCTTCCGTGTCGTCGCAGAGAGGCAGAAGCCTTTAAGTACTGAAGAAGGGTTCTGGGTAGCCGTGCTGCCGTTTAAGTATCGTGGCGCCAAGACGGATCTCGAAGCGCTCGCTGAAGGTCTTTCGGAAGACATCATTACCGGTCTCTCGCGGTTCCCATGTTTGCGTGTGATAGCTCGCGGGTCCACGCTGCGCTTTGTCAGCGAGAATGCCGATGTGCGTTCGATCGGAAAACAACTTGGGGCGCGCTATGTGATGGAAGGGAGTCTCCGCCAGGCAGGTTCGACGTTGCGTCTTGTCGTACAACTCGTAGACGCGACGACGGGCGCGCATCTATGGGCTGAGACCTACGACCGTAACGTCGATGCCGATAAGATCTTCGCACTCCAGGACGAACTTGTGCCTCGCATCGTTTCAACAGTCGCCGATTGGTACGGTGTGCTAACGCACAGCATGAGTGAGGCGGTCCGCGTAAAACCGATCGACCAGTTGACACCCTACGAAGCAGTGCTGCGCAGCTTTGGATACTACGAACGAGTCACAGCGGAAGAGCATGCCGCGGCGAGGTCTGCACTAGAAAGAGCTGTCGAACAGGCGCCAGGAAATGCTGATGGGTGGGCGATGTTGTCGATGATGTACGGCGAGGAATTCCGTTTCGGATTCAATGAACAACCTGATTCCATGGATCGTTCGCTGCGGGCCGCACGACGAGCGGTTGCTGCAGCTCCATCCAATCATTTCGCTCACCTCGCTCTCGCCCAGGCGCTCTTCTTCAGAAAAGAATTCGGCGCGTTTCGTCACGCTGCAGAGAGAGCTATCACCCTCAACCCCATGGACGGCTCAACGATGGAATACGTGAGCCACCTGATCGCTTTTTCTGGTGACTGGGACTACGGCTGTGAAGTTGCGGAAAGAGCCAGGCAACTTAATCCGAATCATCCAGGTTGGTACTGGGCCGTACCCTTCTACAACGCCTATCGCAACGGCGATTACACAGCTGCCAGGGCGTTTGCGCTCAAAATAGACCAACCAACTGTCGACTTATGCCAGGTCATGCTGGCTGCTGTTTACGGTCAACTGGGAGAACACGAAGCTGCCGAGAGAGTCGTCAAAACTCTGCTTTCGCTGACACCCGACACGGCAGTGACCAGGAAGCAGCTTGATAAGTGGTACCAACCAGAACTGGTCGAGAAACTCGTTGACGGACTTCGAAAGGCAGGACTAAACATTGATGAGCCAGCCACTCCATTACACTCACGCCCAGCTTCAACCGAGAGCAGCTCCGTTGAAGGTTTTTGGGTTGCTGTTCTCCCCTTCAAGTTCACCGGTTCGAATGTTGAACTGACCGCGCTGGCGGAAGGCTTGTCTGAAGAGATCGTGACAGCCATGTCCCGCTTCTCTTATCTACGTGTCATTTCCCGTAGTTCAACGTTGCGATTCACTAGCGAAGCAACTGACATTCGCAGCATCGGTAAGCAGCTCGGCGCACGCTACCTCATGGAAGGCAGCCTGCGCCTGGCGGGCTCGATATTACGTGTTGGTGTACAGCTGGTGGATGCGACGACCGGCGCGCACCTCTGGGCCGAGTCGTATGATCGTCCTTTCCGTTCGGAAGATATCTTTGCACTTCAGGATGATCTGGTGCCGCGTATCGTCTCAACAGTTGCAGATCAACACGGCGTGTTACCGCACACAATGAGCGAAGTTCTGCGCACTCGGGAGCCCGAAACATTGACTCCGTATGAAATTGTGTTGCGGGGTTTCGGTTACTACGAGCGAGTAAGTGCAACTGAGCATGCGACGTTGCGAACCGCACTGGAGCGCGCAGTGGAGCAAGTGCCAAACAATGCCGACTGTTGGGCGATGCTTTCGATCATGTATTGCGACGAGCACAAGTTCGGATTCAACCTGCGTCCTGATCCGCTCAACCGTGCGCTCTCGGCTGCTCAACGCGCTGTAGAAGCGGCCGTTTCAAATCCGTTTGCTTACGAAGCAATGGCCCAGTCGCTTTTCCTTCGACGAGAACTCGAAAGTTTCCGAAACGCTGCAGAACGCGCCATCGCACTGAATCCGTTTGATGGGGCCACGACTTCTTTCATGGGATTGCTGATCGCGTTCACCGGTGAATGGGAGCGCGGTTGTTCGTTGGCCGAACGTGCCGCAGAACTAAACCCACATCATCCGGGTTGGTACTGGTTGGTTCTATTTTGGGATGCTTATCGCAAGCGCGATTACCGCACTGCCCTGAGCACAGCGCTTAAGCTGAACATTCCGGGCCTGTTCTACCACCATGTCAATCTGGCAATTGTCTACGGACAACTTGGTGAACTTGAATTGGCACGGAATGCACTGCGAGATTTGCGTGGGTTGAAACCTGATTTTGAAGTGAACGCACGAAGCGAATTGGGCAAATGGTTAGATCCTGAACTTTTGGAGCACGCTATCGAAGGACTCCGCAAGGCAGGACTCGAAATTGATGGTCCACCGACTCTTTCGACTTCGACACCGGTTTCCTTTGTGTCTCGAACTGATGAAGGGTTTTGGATTGCTGTTCTGCCTTTTAAGTTCACGGGCTCTAACACTGAAGTCGCAACCCTCGCTGAGGGCTTGTCGGAAGAGATCATCACTGGGCTGTCTCGATTCTCTTACCTGCGAGTCATCTCGCGCAGTTCGACACTTCGATACGCCAATGAAAACGATGATGTGCGCGCAGTTGGCAAAACACTTGGTGCACGTTATGTGATGGAAGGAAGCCTCCGAGTTGCAGGCACGTCGTTGCGCATCTCTGTACAACTTATCGACGCAAACACTGGTGCGCACTTGTGGGCTGAGACTTATGATCGCCAGTTCCGCGCTGAGGAAATATTTGCGTTGCAGGATGATCTCGTCCCGAGAATCGTATCCACGGTGGCTGATGTAAATGGTGTGCTTCCCCGGAGCATGAGTGAAGCTGTCTGCGGCAAGAATCCGGATGATTTGAGTCCCTACGAAGCTGTACTGCGCAGTTTCAGGTATTTCGATCGAGTAACCGGCGAAGAACTTGAAGCTGCTCGAACCTGTTTGGAAGTTGCCGTCGAGAAAGCGCCAGCCAACGCGGATGCATGGGCCATGTTGGCTTTGTTATTCGTCCAGGACTACGGACAGGGATTCGATGTCCATCCTAACGCGCTTAACCTTGGAACAGCTGCGGCGCAACGCGCGGTTGAACAAGGACCATCAAACCACCTGGCGTACTTCAGTCTTGCCCAGGCACGTTTCTTCCAAAAAGATCTACAGAGTTTTCGTAACGCAGCCGAACGAGCCGTTGCCCTCAATCCCATGGATGCCAACTGCGTTGCGTTCATGGGTGAATTACTAACTTACGTCGGCGATTCGGAGCGAGGGCTCGCGCTCGCCACTCGTGCCAAAGAAATCAATCCCAATCATCCGGGTTGGTTCTGGTACGCCGACTTCTTTCATGCGTATCGACAAGCCGATTACCACAGCGCATTGGCTTTAGTTCTTAAAGCGAATCTGCCGGGTCATTGGGGAATGCATGCGGGTATTGCCGCCACTGCTGGACAACTCGGGGACAAGGAGTTGGCAGCAAAGGCCCTTGGCGATCTGCTTAAACTGCGACCAAACTACGGAGTCACGGTACACGACTCCCTCGCGAAGTGGCATGATGCTGAGTTATGCGAGCAACTTCTGGATGGCTTACGAAAGGCTGGGCTCGTTATCGCGAATGACAAGAGCGTGTAAAAAGAGCTGGCCACGGAAGTAAGCTAATTCTATCTTGAGACAAGTGAATCTATCGGAGTAAATCATTTATGAAAAGACTAAGTACGTTGACCCTCCTGATCCTCGTCTTGGCCGCGTCCGCGGTGGCCCAAAACAACGTGGAGGATTTTGATAAGTATGTCGAAAGCGCACGCCAGGAATGGAAGGTGCCCGGAATGGCAATCGCTATCGTGCGGGACGGCAAGGTAATCATGGCAAAGGGTTATGGAGTGCGTGAACTCGGCAATGCAACTCCTGTCGATGCCGACACGCTTTTTGGCGCGATGTCGACAACCAAAGCAATGACTGCTGTAACGCTTGGGATGCTGGTCGACGAAGGCAGGCTTTCGTGGGACGACAAGGTGATTAAGTATCTGCCGGACTTTCGTGTAGCCGACGCCTATGTGACCTCCGAACTTAGAATCCGCGACCTTCTTACTCACAACGGCGGAATGGGCAACGCCGACTTTTTATGGACGTGGACGCCGGAGTTGTCCACAGCCGACATTCTGAAACGAATGCAGTATGCACGACCGGCGTATCCGTTTCGCGGTGGTTATACATATCAGAACATCATGTACGCAGTCGCCGGTCAGGTGGTCGAAAAGGTGAGCGGCATGCCATGGGAACGGTTCGTCACCGAGCGGCTTTTCATTCCTCTCGGAATGAAGAACACGTTTGCAAGTTACAGCGCGTCGAGCAGCTATCAAAACCGCTCGGTGTCGCACTTTGATATCGACGGCAAGATCACAATGATCCCTGAACAGACGGCTGATCCGATCGCTCCGGCAGGCGCCGTTTGGTCGACGGCCAACGACATCGCCAAGTGGATCGACTTCATGCTCGGGAATACCACGGTCAATGGGAAGCAACTGCTCAAACCGGCAACCCTGCAGACTTTGTTACAACCGCAGGCCATCGTGCCACCCTCAGACTTCTACCCAACTGTCGCGCTCACGAAGCCGCACTGGACCACGTATGGGTTCGGTTGGTTTCAGCATGACTATCGCGGCGAGATGGTGAACTTCCACACGGGAAGTCTGGCGGGGAGAACAGCGATCATCGGGCTGATACCGGACAAGAAAATGGGCATTTACATTTTCGGAAACGTCGATCACGCAGAGGTGCGTCATGCGCTAATGTACAAAGCATTCGATGTGTTTGCGTTTGGAGACACTAATGGCCGTGACTGGTCCAAAGAGATGAAAACGCTTTATGACGGGCTGGAGGCACAGAGTAAAAAACAAGTTGAGGCGCAAAAAGCCCGCCGCAAATTAGACACAAAGCCGAGTCTTCCCCTGACGGCTTACGCAGGTAAGTATTCCGATCCATTTTATGGGGAGATGGAAGTCACGTTCGAAAACGGACGGTTGCGGCTGAGCATCGGCAATGGCGCCCGCACCGCCGATCTCGAACATTGGCACTACGATACTTTCCAGACGAAGTGGAACAAACGGTGGTTGGGCGAGGGGTTGGTATCGTTCCAGTTGAACCCTGGAACAGGGGAAGTACAGGCGATAACTATCGGTGGCGCTCAGCTAAGACGTGTGCGCGGGTAAACTAAATGTTGGAGAAACCACCACTGTAATCTCGTTGAATCCGATCGCACATTATTCGCACAAAAACAGTTACCGACGTAAACTCCTTCGGACCAACTTGTACAACCCGATCTACAGGAGCTTCGTGTGTTTCCCAATCCGCAGGACGCGTTTCCTTTACCACAACGACCAAGTCTCGAAGGTTATCAAAAGCTCGCCAGTGAACTTGTTGTCGCCTGCAAGTCGGCGAATGAAGCTGCATTACGTGACTGGGCCGAGAAATGGTTGGCGAAACTTGTCAAAGATAGCGGCTTAACTTTCGGCAGAGAACTTCCACAGGTGCTTGGTCGCTGGGTTCGTCAGCTTGAGGCGTTCACCCAACGTGAACTCTTAACAGCACCCTGCAATCTCGCAACGTCGAGATACATCATTGCTCGCTCGCATGGCTTCGGAGATTGGAGGCGATTCACACACCATCTCAAGGAACTTGCTTCACGCAACTCTTCTATTTGGAATTTCGAGACTGCGGCCGATGCAATCGTCAGCGGCAACCTCAGCACTTTAAGACGACTGCTTCGTCGTGACCGGAAGTTGGTCAAGATGCGATCGACTCGAGAGCATCACGCTACTTTGCTTCATTACGTTTCTGCTAACGGCGTCGAAGGGTATCGCCAGAAGACACCCGCCAATATTGTTCAGATTGCGCAGCTATTGTTGCAGGCTGGCGCAGAAGTGGATGCGGAAGCTGACGTCTACGGCGGCGGCGCCACAACGCTTCTCCTGGCAGCAACGAGTGTCCATCCTGATCGTGCAGGTGTGCAGAACCAGCTCATGCAATTGTTGTTGGACCACGGAGCTGCGATCGATCGGAGAACGAGTAATGGGGCGCGACAATACGCAGTTGATGCGTGTCTCGCTAACGGTCGAGGAGCAGCAGCGCAGTACCTGGCGGAAAGAGGCGCACACCTGAATCTCGAAACGGCAGCGGGAGTTGGACGACTTGACGTAGTACAGAATTTTCTAAAACGAAAGCCATCGCCAAAACGGACTTATCACGCACTGAAACACGCCTGCGCGTGGGGCCGAAATGACATAGTCGAATACCTTTTGGACCATGGTACCGATCTTTCAGGTCATCGAGATGATGGTCAGACGCCATTGCATTGTGCGGCTATAACGGGGCAACTTGACACGATCAAACTACTCCTAAAACGCAATGCGCCACTTGAATCGAAAAACATCTACGGTGGAACTGTTCTCGGTCAAACAATGTGGTCAGCTGCTCACGGTGGAGATCCCGATCTTTATGAGCAGATTATCGAAACGCTGATTGCTGCCGGCGCAAAGGTTCCCGAGCGACATGTCCCGGTGAATAAGCAAATCGATGATCTACTTCGCCGTTACGGCAGTATTCCAGAGCCTTCGTGGTGGTGGTTCGGCGAGGAACCTCTCGAGGAAAAGAAAGTCAGTACCACCTCGCGGTAGGGGTTCAGTCTCCACACAAACTGCTGCAAAGACCGAGCTTAAGTCAACACTCACCTCAACTCGAACCTGTTAGAAATGACAGTGTCGACCTCTCATTTCATTAAATAGACTTTTGCATCATAAGCCGCTGGCCGAACAGCCGGTGGTGGTACGGCAACCCATAGAAGGAGCGACGACGATGGAAATCAGACCGCAAGCAATGGCAATACCTAACGATGATCAACTCCCAAAGGGAAAGTATGGCCCAGTATATCCCCGGACGCCCGCATGCTTTGGCTTCTCCATTCTGGCCAAGATCATCCCAGGACGTGAGCCAGTTTTTCACGAATACGCAAAGAACATTGAGAATGCAGTAAAGGAACAACCCAATGTCCTGGCGCCTCTAAAACTCCATTATCTTCGTTGGCTCTTGTTCCCGATCAACGGCGAAACCTACTTCATGTACCAGGGCATTTTCGATACCGACTTTGACAAGTACACCGAGGATGCGGTCGCTCTATTTGGCGCTGCGGGGGTCAGAACAGTCTTCGAAAATCTTGAGGGCTTTCCGATGGACTGGCAAACGAATCCCGAAGGATTCGTCAAATTCGTTCGCGAACATCAATGCCCGAGCTTTCTCGAATATGGTGAGTATCCGTATTACTCCGCCGACGAGATCAAGAAAGCTTTGCGGATCAAGAGTGCGCTGTCGGAAATGCTTGATCAGTTGCAGTAATCGTGACCGATCAAGGCGAACTCAAAAGGAGACACAATGAGCGAATCGAACACGGCGCGCACGTATAACCAGAACCATGTACCGCGCAAATACTCGCCGGGCCAACGTCGGGTCAGCATCTATATCTCCTGGAGCTATCCAGGCGAAGCTGGCAGGAACCCGGGGGAATTAGATCACCGGTTCTCAACAATGACAGAGGTCAGGCGCGTAGCCTGGCCTGCGTACGAGGAACCACGTTGGTCAGATCCACTGCAGTTTCAACAAGGAATCGCAGGCGCCCTCGAGCTGTTTTTCTGGGCGTTCGCGCCATTCCAGGAGTTTGTTGGTGAAACGACGGGCCATGCAGTACCCGTGTTTCAGCGCATCGATCAGGCCGGATTCAAACTCCCGATTGATGAACGTGTGCTTGCCGATACCGACACTTTGCTGGTGTTCGGTTTGGACCATAACGTGACCGGCCAGGACCCAGCGACAGAAGAGATCGAAGCTATTAAAAATTTCCTCAAGCGTGAAGGAACGTGCCTGATTCTTGGTCCCCATCATGAAGTCGGTGTATCGGACGATCTTCAGGTACGGAACATGGAATATCGCCATCACGGAGATCCCCTGGTCCCACGTCAACAACACTTCGGTCGGTATACGCGCGGACTAATGACGGGTCTTGGAACTCCGGTCATCAATCGCTATGGATTGCGGCCTTTACGCGACAAAGAGACCAGGCAATTGGCGCCGCTATCTAAAGCAAGCGACCTGGATAAGAAAGGCTATCTCAACAATGTAACGACTCTCAATTTCCATATGCATATGCCTCACTACGCATTAACTGACGACAGCAACAAGGTCCATGTGCTCGCGCGGCAACCAATCGATACATCAAAGCCACATCCATTCGTCGAAGAAGGCAATACCGATTTCAACATGTTTCTGTGGATGCCGCCCGAGGGTGATCGAGCGGGCGACATTCTTTTTGCCGACTCGACGATCTTTAGCACCTTGTTCGGCGCCGACGACAGTCTGAGGAGTTTCTGGAGAAATTTAGTCAAGTCTTAGTTGATCAAAAGGAAGAGGACGAATGGCAACAAACGATCCACTCGCGGCAGTTCAACAATATATCGACGCATTTAATCGAGGCGACAGTGAAGCTATGGCCGCCGTCTTTACAGCGCCCGGTTCCATACTCGACGGCATGGCGCCCCACGTTTGGGTTGGTCCAACGCCATCGCAGGATTGGTATCGAGACGTTTTGATCGAGGGCGAACAACATGGAGCCTCAGAATACCTGGTCACGCTGGGTGAGCCACTTCATAACAACACAACTGGCGATAGTGCTTACGTGGTTGTACCCGCAACCATGACATTCAAGGTACATGGCCAGCAGGTCACACAAACCGGGGCTGTATTTACTGTCGGGCTCCGAAAACTGTCTGAAGGTTGGCGCATCGCTGCCTGGGCCTGGGCCAAGGGAACACGTGCGTGACTCGTATGTCTACTAACGTTAACAGCCAACTTGAACTTGATGACATTCAGAGCGGCGTCTTGCGCCCGCGTCCGGCCCCGTACGCAGCAACTTACATTGCGTTTCGGATCGACGATAAACGAGCGGGTCAAGACCTCATGCGTCGTATTGCGAAGGTAGTTACTTCGGCTGCAAATCCAAAAAGCCCTCTCGCGGATACGTCTGTAAGTGTCGCGCTCACTTACAAAGGTTTCGAAGCTCTCGGAGTTCCGCAGCAATCACTCGACAGTTTTTCGTGGGAATTCCGACAGGGTATGGCGGCACGGTATGAGGACCTTGGTGACACTGGAGAAAGCCACCCCGATAACTGGGAGAAACCGCTCGGCAGCGCGGAAATTCACGTGGTACTCGTTGCGGTCTCGCCTGATGCAGAACGACTCGAAGCAGCACTCGATCGCGCACGCGAAACTTATCGAACACTGGAAGGCGTGGTAGCGATCTGGCGTCAGGATTGTCATGCGTTGCCGGACGAAAAGGAACCGTTTGGATTTCGCGACGGCATAAGTCATCCGGCGATTGAGGGCAGTGGAATTCCGGGAACCAATCCACGCGAAAAGCCGCTCAAGGCCGGCGAATTTGTGTTGGGCTATACGGATGAGATGGGTGGTATTCAAAAAACCAACCC
>JADMIO011529900.1_pt1 | contig 13241 bp, 13 predicted proteins | sample 8958161 | NCBI WGS metagenome assembly JADMIO01 (sample SAMN16585339, study PRJNA669376) | soil metagenome | isolation source: Crop rotation soil | place: USA: Cullars Rotation, Alabama | collected 2011 | reverse complement strand
GAGCCGCGGGCGCCCAGCGCGACGTACGCCGCGTCCACCGCGGCGTCGCCCCCTCCGTGGCGGTGCGACTGACCGTTCCCGAGGAACTGCTGCACCGCTCGTTCCGCCGGCGACATCACCTCGCGCATGTTCGTCTTGGCGCGGTGGATCGGCCGCCGCATCACGACGCGCCGGACCACGACGAAGACCAGGGCCACGACACCGAAGGCAACGATCTGAGGGACGGGAAGGTCGGTCGTGTTCTGCGCCATCCCCGCCACGGTAGCCCCACAAAGCGGCGCTCGCCCCCCGAGTGGGTGAGCGTCACAACACCCGCGCGGCGAGCTCGAACGCGGTGCGCGCCAGCCGTCGCAAGCCGGGGTCCACGTCGTAGTCGGCCAGTTGTCCGGCGGCGACCCAGCGGAGGTCCTCCGACTCCTCGTTGCCGGACAGACGAGCTCCCGGCGGAGCGACGACGAGGAAACGAACGTCGAGGTGGAGGTGGGGATCCTCGCGAGGCGGCCGGACGAGGTGGATGTCGAGGTCGATCGGAGCGTGCCACACGCGCAAGCCGCCGATGCCCGATTCCTCGGTCGCCTCACGCAGCGCGACGGCGGCCAGGTTCATGTCGTCGTCGGCGTGGCCACCGGGCTGCAGCCACCGGCGGAGCTTCGTGTGGAACAGGAGCAGGCCGCGATCGCCTCGCGCATCGACGACGAAGGCCGAGCCGGTCAGGTGGCCCGGGCGGGTGGTGCGCGAGGCGGCGTCGTCATGGCCACGAACGAATTGGCGCATGATGATCCGGTCGCGCTCGAGCGCCTCGTCGCCGAGCGGGACCCCATCGATCGCCGCGAGCGCGACGCCGACGTCGCGCGACGCAGCCAGGCGTTCATCGCTCGCGGCAAGGAAGTCGTCCTTCACGGCGCCCGGAACCGCCACGGTGTGTCGCGGGCGACGGAGATGCCGACCCTCGGCCCGACGATCGGGTTGGCCGGCGGTGCTGTGCCGTCGTCGAGGAGGAGGACGCGACCCATCCCCGACGCGGCGCCCAACGCCAGACCGTTGGCCCAGGCTCCGATCCCGAGCGCCTGGCACAGCTTCGCCGGGCCGTTGGCGAGATCGCGGTCGCGGCGCGCCGCCGGCCGGTCCGCACGCATGGCGTCGAGGCCGCCCAACGGCTCGATGGCACGCAGCAGCACGGCCTGCGCGTCGCCGGTCTCGCCGGTCACGATGTTGGCGCACCAATGCATTCCGTACGTGAAATAGACGTACACGGTGCCGGCGCGACCGTACATCGGCGCGTTCCGGGGCGTCGGGCCGCGACCCGCGTGCGACGCCGGATCGTCGATCCCGCCGTAGGCCTCGACCTCGACGATCCGGCCCCATCGGGAATCGCCACCGGCGAGATCGGTGCGCAGGATCTTTCCCAGCAGCATCGGCGCGACCTCCGACGCGTGCGCCACGAGCGCGGGCGTCGGGACACGCTTGGCGCGCATGGAAGTTGCTGCCTCAACGCGTCAGCGCGGAGGCCCGTTGGCGATCGGAACGGAGGCGGCGGCCCGCCGCGTCGAGTTGCGCCGCGACCGCCGCCGGACCAGCGCCGCCGGCGGTGGTGCGCTGACGCACCGACACCCCGGGGCGGAGCAGTGCCGCGGCTTCCGGGCCGAGCGACGCGTCGGCGACGACCAACGGCTCGAGATCGATGCCCTCGTCCATGGACCGGCGCACCAGCGCGCCGACCACCGCGTGCGCTTCGCGGAACGGCAGGCCGCCGCGCACGAGGAACTCGGCCAGGTCGGTGGCGGCCGCGTACGGGCTGTCGGCAGCGTCGGCCATCTCGTCGGTGCGGAACGTCAGCGTGTCGATCATGCCGGCGACGGCGCCGAGCCCGCGCCGGACCTGGTCGAAGCTGTCGAACAGCGGCTCCTTGTCCTCCTGCAGGTCGCGGTTGTACGCGAGCGGGAGGCCTTTCAGCGTGGCCAACAGGCCCGTCAGGTTGCCGATCACGCGGCCCGCCTTGCCCCGAGCGAGCTCCGCGATGTCGGGGTTCTTCTTCTGAGGGAGCATCGACGACCCCGTCGAGTACGCGTCGGCGAGGCGCACGAAGCCGAACTCCTCGGTCGACCAGATCACGATCTCTTCGCCGATGCGGCTGAGGTGCAGCGCGATCATCGTGAGGTCGAAGAGGACCTCCGCGACGAAGTCGCGGTCGCTCACGGCATCGAGGGAGTTCGCGAACGCACCCGCGAACCCGAGCCGTTCCGCGTTCGCCGCGGGGTCGAGGGGGAGGCTCGAGCCGGCGAGCGCCCCCGCGCCCAACGTGGAGACGTCGAGCCGGCGGTGCGCGTCGACGAGCCGGTCGAGGTCGCGGCTGAACGCCCAGAAGTGCGCCAACAGGTGGTGGCGCAACAACACCGGTTGCGCCTGTTGGAGGTGCGTGTAGCCGGGGAGGTAGACGTCGCCGACTTCGTCGGCCCGTGCGACGAGCACCGCTTCGAGGTCGACGACCCGCGACGCCACGGTGGCCACGGCGTCCTTGCAGAACAGCCGGAACGCAGTCGCCACCTGGTCGTTGCGGCTCCGGCCGGTGTGGAGCCGCGCGCCCGCGTCGCCGGCGATCTCGGTGACGCGGCGCTCGATGGCCGTATGGATGTCCTCGTCGGTGTCGGCGAACTCGAACGAGTCGACGGCGAGCTCGGCCTCGGTCGTGTCGAGCGCCGCAAGCACCGCTTTCACCTCACGGTCGGTGAGGATGCCGCACTCCCCCAACCCGACCACGTGCGCGCGGCAGCCGCGGATGTCGTACGGCGCGAGCCGCCGGTCGAACGGGAGGCTGAGCGTGTACTCCCAGAGCTCCGCGGCCGGCGCGTCGGCGAAGCGGCCGTGCCAGAGCGGGCGCGACGTGTTGGAGTCCTCAACCATCGCACCTCAACCTAGCGTTGGGCCCATGCGAGTGATCCCGTTCGGCACATCGTCCGGCCGGCCCACCGCGCACCGCCACGTCAGCGGCCTCGGCGTCGACCTCGACACGCGCTGGATCCTCGTCGACTGTGGCGAGGGAACGCAGCAGCAGATCATGCGCAGTCCGCTGAAGATCTCGCGCATCGCGGCGGTCCTGATCACGCACCTCCACGGCGACCACGTGCTCGGGTTGCCCGGGCTGCTCGGCACCATGGGCCTCGAGGGCCGCGTTGCGCCGTTGAAGGTCGTCGCGCCCGCGGGGGTCGCGCGCTGGATCGACGTGATGTGCGAGCTGCCGATCCTCGGGCTCGACTTTCCGCTCGAGCTCACCGAGCTCAGCGGCGACTCGCTCCTCGGCCAGGGCGGCGAACCGGAGGTGGTCGCCGAAGTTCCCGGTGCGACGATCCACGCGCTCGGCCTCCGCCACCGCGTTCCCACGTTCGGCTATCGCGTCCAGGAGCCGGCCCGCCCCGGCCATCTCGACGTGAAGGCGGCGCGGGCACTTGGCGTGGCCGATGGTCCCGACATGGGCCGTCTCCAGCGCGGCGAGGCCGTTGCCGTCGAGGGTGGCGTCGTCCAACCGACCGAGGTCGTCGGGCCCCAGCGGCCGGGACGCGTCGTGACGGTCCTCGGCGACACCACGCGGTGCACCGCGTCGGTGGACCTGGCCCGCGACGCCGACCTCCTGGTGCACGAGGTCACGTACGCGCACGACGACGCGCATCTCGCCGAGGCCTGGAAGCACTCGACGTCGACCGACGCGGCGGCGGTCGCGCGCGAGGCCGGTGCGGGGCAACTGCTGATCACGCACTTCAGCTCGCGCTATGCGGACGAGAGCGGCCTCCTCGACGAGGCACGCGCGGTGTTCCCGTCCACGATGGCCGCTCAGGAGCTCCAGCCCGTGGACGTCAGGCCGAACCACGACCCTGGACCGCCGACCACGTCTTGAGGCCGAGGCCCCACAACTGGACGAAGCCCTCGGAGTCGGCGTGGCGGAACCGGTCGGCCGCGTCGTACGTGGCCAGCCCGTAGTCGTAAAGGCTCTTCGGCGCGCGCCGACCGACGACGTAGCAGCGACCTGGCTCGAGCGCGAGGCGGACCTCGCCCGTCACGTGCTGCTGCGACGAGTCGATGAACGCGTCGAGCGCCTGCTTCAGGGGGCTGAACCAGAGGCCGTCGTACACCAGCTCGGCGTACCGGTGCTCGAGCCGCATCTTCTCCCGACCCAGATCGCGCTCGATCGTGATCGACTCGAGGTCCGCGTGGGCGAGCATCAGCGCCAGCCCGCCCGGCGCCTCGTACGTCTCGCGGCTCTTGATCCCGACGCGGCGGTTCTCGACCATGTCGAGGCGGCCCCATCCGTACGATCCGACGACGCCGTTGAGGTGCACCACGAGCTCGTGGAGCGCCATGCGCGTCCCGTCGACGCTCACCGGCACACCGGCCTCGAAGCCGACGACGACCTCACGCGGTTCCGTCGCGGTCAGACGCGTCATCTCCCACACGCCGTCCGGCGGTTGCGCCCACGGGTCCTCCATCTCGCCGCACTCGATGGCTCGGCCCCAGAGGTTGTCGTCGATCGAGTACAGCTTCTCCTTCGTGGCCCGGATCGGGATGCCGTGTTCCGCGGCGTAGGCGATGGAGTCTTCGCGGGTGAAGCCCCAGTTGCGCACCGGCGCGACGAGCTCGAGGTCCGGCGCGAGCGCCATCGACGAGACCTCGAAGCGGACCTGGTCGTTGCCCTTCCCGGTGCAGCCGTGCGCGATCCCGTCGGCACCGAACTGCCGAGCCACCTCGACCTGGTGCTTGACGATGAGCGGACGGCTCAGCGCCGAGACGAGCGGATACTTCCCCTCGTACAGCGCGTTGGCCTTGATGATCGGCGCCAGGTAGTCACGCGCGAACTCCTCGCGGAGGTCGAGCTCGACGTACTCGGCAGCGCCGGCGCCCAGCGCCTTCTCGCGGTTGCCCTCGAGCGTTCCCTCCTGGCCGACGTTGGCGGACAGGCAGATGACCTCGCAGCCGAGGTTCTCGATCATCCAGCGGACCGCGACGGAGGTGTCGAGGCCGCCGCTGTACGCGAGCACGACTTTCTTCGCCATGTGGTTGTGTTCCCTTCGCAGAAGTGGTGTCAGATGCCGGCGAGGTCGGAGAGGCGGGTCTCGACCTTGGAGCCCTTGCCGGACGCGGCGATGATGAGGAGCGTGTCGTCGCCGGCGACCGTTCCGACGACGTCGGGCGAGCCCGAGCGGTCGATCGCCGAGGCGACCACGTGCGCACAACCCGGTGGCGTGCGCAGCACGACGAGGTCGCCCGAACGATCGATGCCGGCGACCCAGTCGCCCAGCACGCGGCGAAGGTGGTCGTCGGTGCTGACCTGGTCGAACGGCAGCTCCGGGATCGCGTACGCCGTCTCGCCGCCCGGCACGCGGACCTTGACCGCCGACAGCTCCTCGAGGTCGCGGCTGACCGTGGCCTGGTTCACATCCACGCCGTCAGCAGCGAGCAACTCGACGAGCTGCGTCTGGTTCGTGACGTGGTTCTCCTCGAGCAGCTTCGCGATGCGGTGCTGACGAGCGGTCTTGGAGATGCGCGAGGCCATCAGGCCGTCGCCCCGAGGAGGAACGCCATGAGGCCGCGGGCCGAATGCAGGCGGTTCGCCGCCTGTGGCCAGATCCGCGATTGCGGGCCGTCGAGCACGTCGTCGGACGCCTCGTCGCCGCGATGGGCGGGCAGGCAGTGCAGGAAGATCGCACCGGGCGCGGCGGCCGCCATGACGGACGCGTCGATCTGGAAGCCGGCGAACGCCTCGCGCCGCAGCGCCTGCTCGGTCTCCTGTCCCATCGAGTACCAGGCGTCGGTGTAGACGACGTCGGCGCCCTTCGCGGCAGCGTGCGGATCGCCCGACATCTCGACCGTGACACCAGCTGCGGCGAGGTACGACTCCGCGCCGGACGTGAACGCGTAGCCGTCGGGATGCGCGATGCGAAGCGATGCGCCGCACATGGACAGGCCGAGCGCGAGCGACCGCGCCATGTTGTTCGCGTCGCCGATGTAGGCGACGCAGACGCCGTCGAGGCGACCCAACTCGCTCCGGATGGTGAGCAGATCGGCCAGCACCTGGATCGGGTGCGCGTCGTCGCTCAACAGGTTCACGATCGGAACGCTGGAGACGGCCGCCATCCGCTCGAGCTTGCTGTGTTCGAACACCCGGGCAGCGATCAGCGCGTGGTAACGCATGAGCGTGCGGGTGACGTCCTCGGTGGACTCGCGCACGTCGAGGCCGACCTCTTCGGGCCGCACGTACACGGGGTGACCGCCGAGCTCGACGGTGGCGATCTCCATGGAGTGACGCGTGCGCGCCGACGGCTTCTCGAAGAGGAGCGCCACTCCGCGGCGGTCGAGCACCAGCGGCAGTTCACGGGCCTCCGCCAGGTCGAGGACCTCGATCAGCTCGGCGGGCGAGAGATCGTCGATCTCGAGGAAGTGCCGGGGCATGGCGGCACTCTATCAGAGGAGACGCATGTTCATGCAGTTGATTGCATGATCATGAGGACTGTTGCGTCTCATCGACTTGTCCGGCAGCGATGATCTCGTCGATCGGAGCCATCTTCATGTCGTCCGCGGACGTCACACCCCAGAAGCCACGCGGCGCGACCAGGACGGTGATCAGCGACTCCATGTAGGGGTGAACCGGCTCGCGCAGGTCGTTGAGCCGCTCCAGCACCTCGTCGAACGGCAGCAGGCCTTCGATCCCCTCCGACAGGACGGAATAGCCGTAGCGCAGGGCTTCCTCGGTGACCGGCACGTACGGATCGGGCTTGATGCCGAACCGGCGCCCCAGTTCGGTGAACGTACGGACACTCTGCCGGTACAGCCGCATCGCCGAGCCGACATCTCGGTCCGGGAACGCGGCGATCGCGGCGACGGCCGCGTCCGTGACGACGCCGAGGCCCGTGACCCACGACTGTCCGAGGTACTTCGACCGGAAGAACATCAACATCGGGAAGCTCCCGTGCGACTCGAAGACCTCGGCCGTCCACTCGGCCCATTCGTCGAAGAACCGCTCCAGCCGCGCCGTGTCGCGGTTGGGGCCGACGATGGACACGACGAGGCTCATCGCCGTGACGCGGTGTTCGGTGAGGTCGTCGAGCAGGAGGAGCTTCTTCTCCCGCGCCTGGTACGCGCTGTACAGGCTTGGCAGGAACCCGATCACCATGCCCATCGTCGCCAAGCCGCTGAACGCCTCGGCGATCGTCAGGTAGCGGGCCGCTCCGGTCACCGGGACGACGTCGCCGAATCCCACGGTCCCGAAGACGATGCCGGAGTAGTACACCGCGTCGCCGAAGTTCTGGATGCGGCCGCCGAAGTCCTGGTCGAGCCCACGCCAGATCAACGCCCACCCGACGATCTGGCCGACCACCCACATCACGAGCAGGCCGAGGATCAACAACGGCCCGTAGATCGACAGTGCTGCCTCGCGACGCTCCAGCTTGCGGATGCGCGGCGCGAGTCGCCAGAGGGGCGCCCACGTCAGCTTGATGAAGATGTCGGTGGGCCACTTCCCACTCGACCGGATCCGGGTCGAGATCAGGGTGTCGACGGCATCGACCAACGTCCCCGCCAGCACGGCCGCGCCCGCAAGGCACCAGAGGACGTCCATGCGGACATCATGTTCCAGCAGCGGTCGCCGCGGTGTGGATCTCGTCGACGACACCGGCGATCGCCGCGATCGCGAGCTTCACCTCGTCGGCGGTGATGAGGAGGCTCGGGGCGAGCCGGATCGCTGTCGGCGTCACTGCGTTGACGACGACGCCGCGATCGAGCAAGGACGCCGCCGCGTCCTTCGCCGGCACTCCGTCGGCCAACTCGATCGCCAGCAGGAGGCCAACACCGCGGACGCCCGCGATGCCCGGCCGACCAGCGAGGCCGTCGGTGATCGCGGCTCCCGCAGCCCGTGCCCGCGCCGGAACGTTCTCACGCCGCATGATCTGCAGCACCCGCCGCGCCGCCGCCGCCGCGAGCGGTTGACCGCCGTACGTCGTGGCGTGATCGCCGGGCTCGAAGGCCGACGCCACCTCGATGCGGGCCCAGCACGCGCCGATGGGCACGCCGTTGCCGAGCGCCTTGGCCATCGTGACCACGTCCGGTTCGATGCCGTAGGCCTGGAACGCGAACCACTCGCCGCATCGGCCCAGCCCGGTCTGCACCTCGTCGAGGATGAGGAGGATGCCGCGCTCGTCGCAGAGGCGCCTGACGCCGGTGAGGTACTCGCGACTCACGGGGTTGACACCGCCCTCCCCCTGGACGACCTCGAGGAGCACCGCACCCACCGACGGATCGAGCGACGCCTCGAGCGCCTCGAGGTCGTCGAACGCGACGTGGCGGAAGCCTTCGGGCAGCGGCTGGAACGCCTCGTGCTTCTGCGGCTGTCCGGTGGCGTGCAGCGTGGCGAGCGTCCGACCGTGGAAGGAGCCGTACGCGCTCACGACGACGTGGCGGCCCCGGCCGCAGTACTTCCGCGCCAGCTTCAGCGCGCACTCGTTCGCCTCGGCGCCGGAATTGGCGAAGAACACCTGGCCTCGCGGTGAATCTTCGGCACCGCCCAGGAGCTCGTCGATGGCGCGCGCGAGCGCCTCGTTGTGCTCGTTGCCGAACAGGTTCGAGACATGCACGAGGCGGGACGCCTGCGTGCACACAGCTTCGGCGACCTCGGGATGGGCATGGCCGAGCGACGTGACCGCCAGCCCCGACAGCAGGTCGAGGTACCGCTTCCCGGCATCGTCGAACAGCCACGAGCCCTCGCCGCGAATGAACGACACCGCCGGTGGGGCGTAAGTTGTCATGAGGGCGGGCGTGAAGTCGGCCATCTGGGGAACTGTAGTCGACTGAATGCATGATCATGCAGAGTTACGCATGAAGATGAGGCACGCCCCTGCTGCCGTGGTGGCGGCGCTCTGCTTGGGCGCTGTCGGCTGCATCGCGTCCGCGCCGTCGGGAGACGTCCGTTGGGAGCTCATCGAGACCCCGGCCACGACCAGCACGACCACGTCGACCACGAGCACGACGCCATCGACGACCACTGCCCCGCCTCCGCCCCCGACGACCGCGGCACCGACGACCACCGCTCCCCCGCCTCCGCCCCCCACGACGGCCGCGCCGTCGCGGAAGGCCAAGCGCACGAAAGCGGCGGCGCGGCCCACGCGGTCGTGGGTCTGCTGGGGCATCGCGCCGGACGTGCTGCACCGTGAGCTCACCAGCCGAATCGCCGGCAGCCTTCTCCCCCCGACCGCTCAACAGCAGGCGCTTCGACAACTGCCCGTCATCGAGATGCAGTTGCCGATCTACTGCGCGGCCGAGGTGTACACGGGCGTGCCCGCGCTCGCCCTCGCGGCCATCCACTATCGCGAGGCCGACAACAACCCCATGCGCTCGATCATGTCCGGCGAAGCGCTCGGCCAGGTGAACCCCGACACCGGACTCATCGAGGGCACGACGCCGATCGACAATGCGATCGCGGCGGCGCGGCACCTCGCCGGCAACGCCCGCTCCGTCTACGGCATCAGGGTGGGCCTCCAGATGTCGCCGATCGAGATGGCCTACGCGCTGGCCTCGTACAACCGCGGCAGTCGCTACTGCCGCGCCGGCCAGCTCCACCCGATGGAGTCGCCGTACGTCGCGGCCGGGCTCACGCCGGCGAACGTCGGCATGATCTGGCCCGCGATCGGCGGCGACGGTCCGGACGCGTGGGGTGAGCCCGAGTCGGTCCGCGGCCATCCCGATCCGCGCATGGGTGCGCTCACGTTGATGCGGGCGCTGGGGTCGGAGATCACGACGAACGCGTTCGCCTGGAACACCTCCGAGGTGCAGATCGCCTGCCGCTAGCTTGGGCGGATGCGTTGGTCGAACCTGTTCATCCCCACCCTGCGCGACACGCCGGGTGACGCCGACGCGGTCAGCCACCAGCTGCTGCTCCGCGCCGGGTACATGCGTCAGCTGCATGCGGGGCACTACTCGATGCTGCCGCTCGGCCTCCGCAGCCACACGAAGATCGCCAACATCATCCGCGAGGAGATGGACCGGATCGGCGGCCAGGAGTTCGTGCACCCCGCGATGCATCCGGCACAGCTCTGGCAGCAGAGCGGACGCTGGGAGACGATGGGCCAGGAGATGTTCCGGCTCGTCGACCGGAGGGGCAACGAGCTCGCGCTGGGCATGACGCACGAAGAGGTCTTCACCCTCGTCGCCAAGGAGCTGGAGTCCTACAGGCAGCTCCCGCAGATCTGGTACCAGATCCAGACCAAGTTCCGCGACGAGCCGCGTCCCAAGGCCGGTCTGCTGCGTGTCCGCGAGTTCGACATGAAGGACGCGTACAGCTTCGACATCGACGAGGCCGGGCTCGACCACAGCTTCGAGCTTCACCACGAGGCCTACGTGCGCATCTTCGCGCGCCTCGGCCTGCCGGCGTTCCCGGTGGAGGCATCGTCCGGGGCCATGGGCGGCGGGCAGAGCCTCGAGTTCATGGTCCCGTCCCCCGCCGGCGAGGACCTCGTCGCCGTGTGCCCGAACGGCGACTACCGGGCGAACCTCGAGCGCGCCACGTCCACGCTGGCGCCCGTCGCGACCGCCGACGGGCCCGACGAGCTGGAGCGCTTCCCCACGCCGGGCATCGTCACTATCGCCGCCCTTGCGGAGTTCGAGGGCGGCGCGGCCGCCGAGCACCAGATCAAGACGCTGGTGATGGTGCTCGACGGCGAGATCGCGCTGGTGTGCCTGCGCGGCGACCACCAGCTCAACCTGCAGAAGCTGCAGGACCTCACGGGCGCCATCGACCTCCGCGCGGCCGACGAGTCCGAGACCGTCAAGGCGCTCGGCGCCAAGCCCGGCAGCCTCGGGGCGGTCGGTGTCGAGGGCATGCGCGTGATCGCGGATCTCGCGTTGCAGGGCCGGGTGCACATGACCACCGGCGCCAACGAGGACGGCTGGCACTGGCGCGGTGTCGACGTCGACCGGGACCTCAACGTCGACACATGGGCCGACCTACGCGAGATCGGCGCGGGCGAGCCGTGCCCCAAGTGCGGCGCTCCGCTCGACATCGTGAAGTGCATCGAGACGGGCCACATCTTCAAGCTCGGCACGAAGTACTCCGACGCCCTCGGTGCCACCGTGCTCGACGCCCACGGCGTGCTGCGCCCGCTCATCATGGGGTGCTACGGCATCGGCGTGGGTCGCGCCCTCGCCGCGATCATCGAGACCCACCACGACGACAAGGGCATGGTTCTGCCGGTCTCGGTGGCGCCGTACGAGGCGGTGATCACGGTCGTGAAGGTGGGCGACCCGGAATCCATCCGCGTCGCCGGGGAGCTCTACGAGACGCTGCTCGCCGACGGCATCGACGTTCTCCTCGACGACCGCGACGAGCGGCCCGGTGTGAAGTTCGCCGACGCGGAGTTGATCGGCATCCCCTTCCGGGTCACGCTCGGGCCCAAGGGCCTCGCCAACGGCATGGCCGAGTTCACACCGCGCGCGACCCGTGAGTCGGTCGACGTGCCCCTTGGCGAGATCGCCGCGCACGTGACCGAGCTGGTCCGCACCGGCCGCCACGCCGTCGGCTGACGCACGTTCGACCCACGCGACTCGCCAACAACCTGTTCTGTAGCGCGGCGGCGCGGTGATCACCGCGCCGCTGCGCTACAGAACGGGTCAGGCGACGACCATCGTGCCGACGCCGGCGTCGGTGAACAGCTCGAGGAGCAGCGCGTGGGGCACTCGGCCGTCGATGAGATGGACCTCGGAGACGCCTTTCGCGATCGCCTCGATGCATCCGCCGATCTTGGGGATCATGCCGCCCGAGATGGTGCCGTCGGCGATGAGCTCGGCCGCTTCCTTGGTCGTGACGCGTTGGATGAGGGTCGAGGGATCGTCCACATCCTCGAGCAGCCCGGCGACGTCGGTGAGGAAGATGAGTTTCTGCGCGCCGAGGGCCTCGGCCACCGCTCCGGCGACCGAGTCGGCGTTGATGTTGTACGCCTGACCGTCGGAGTCGCTGCCGACCGTCGAGACGACCGGGATGAGGTCCATGGTGAGGAGCCGGTTGATGATCGACGGGTTGATGCGCGTGACGTCTCCCACGAAGCCGAGCGCCGGGTCACGAACCGCCGCCTCGATCAGTCCCGCGTCCTGGCCCGACAGGCCGACGGCGACGGGCCCGTGCACGTTGAGCGCCGACACGATGTCGCTGTTGACCTTGCCTTTGAGCACCATCTGCACGACGTCGAGTGTCTCGGCGTCGGTGACGCGATGGCCGTCGACGAACTCGGTCGATTTCCCCATCCGGTCCAGCCACTCGCCGATCTGCGGCCCACCGCCGTGGATCACGACGGGGCGGATGCCGATGGAGTGCATCATCACGATGTCGGTCGCGAACTGCTCGAACAGCTCCGGCGACGTCATGGCGTTGCCGCCGAACTTCACCACCACCGTCACGCCGCTGAACCGCTTGATGTACGGCAACGCCTGCAGCAGCACCTCGACCTGCTCGGCGTGATTGCGCTCACTCATCGGTCCGGGTCCTGTCACGTCGTGTAGTCGGCGTTGATGCGGATGTAGCCGTCGGTCAGGTCGCAACCGTACGCGTTGAACGCGCCGTCGGCGATGCCGAGATCAGCACCGACCACCACGTGTTCGCCGTGCATGTGCGCTTCCGCGGCGGCAAGCATCGCCGCCCGACCGTCCCCCGACGGGTACATCACGACGTCGCCGATGGTGACCCGCACGTTCGCCGGATCGATGTCGGTTTCGTCGTCGCACTTGCCGATCGCCATGACGATGCGGCCCCAGTTGGGGTCCGCGCCGTGCACCGCCGTCTTCACGAGGGGCGAGTTCACGATCGCCTTCGCGACGCGCTTGGCCTGTGCGTCGTCGCGCGCACCGGTCACCCGGACTTCGATCACCTTCGAGGCGCCCTCGCCGTCGGCGGCAATCATCAGCACGAGCCGCCGCGCCACGTCGAGCAACGCCGCCTCGAACACACCCGTGTCGACCGGGCCGGCCATCCCGTTGGCGAGGACGACGGCGGAGTCACTCGTGGAGGTGTCCGTGTCGATGGACAGCGCGTTGAAGGTCACGTCGACGACGCGGCGGAAGGCGGCGTCGAGCTCGTCGGCGGTGATCTCCGCGTCCGTGAAGAAGAACGTGAGCAGCGTCGCCATGTTCGGCTCGATCATGCCCACGCCCTTGGCGATGCCCACGATCGACGCATCGCTCCCCGCGACCACGGTCGACGCGAGCTTCGGGTGCGT
>JADMIO011281702.1_pt1 | contig 13243 bp, 12 predicted proteins | sample 8958161 | NCBI WGS metagenome assembly JADMIO01 (sample SAMN16585339, study PRJNA669376) | soil metagenome | isolation source: Crop rotation soil | place: USA: Cullars Rotation, Alabama | collected 2011 | reverse complement strand
GGCGGAGCCGCCACCGCGTGCCGCCGCGCGTCCCGAGGTCACGTCGGTGCGCCAACTGCCGCCGCGGGCCATGCGATAGTAGCCGTGCGCGGGACCGGTCGGGTCGGTGACCTCACCGCCGCGATAGTCGCCATACCAGTCGTAGCACCATTCGAGGACGTTGCCGGCCATGTCGTAGAATCCCCACGGGTTCGCCTTTTTCAGCGCGACTGGATGCGTCGTGTCGCCGCTGTTGCCTTTTGTCCACGCGGTGTCTCCGGGGTCGGCCGGATAGATGCCCGTCGTGCCGGCGCGGTGTGCGTATTCCCACTGCGCCTCGGTCGGCAGCGCGTAGGCGCAGCCGGCGGGGAGGCGGCCGGCGGCGCGTTCGCGGGCGGTGAGTTTCTCGCAGAAGGCCATCGCGTCGATCCACGACACACGTTCCACCGGCGCCTGCGGTCCGACCGCGGTGAATGTGCTGGGGTTGGTGCCGGCGATCGCCTCGTATTGCGCCTGGGTGACCTCGGTCTTCCCGAGCCAGAATCCGCGGCTGAGCGTGACGTGCATGCGCGGGCCTTCGGCCGGGTTGCGGCCGGGCTCATCCGCCGGGCTGCCCATGAGAAACTTGCCGGGTTCGACCCAGAGGAGCTCGAGCTTCAGGTCCGTGATCACGTGCGGCGCGCGGGACGCGTTCTCCGCGCGGGCGCAGGGCCAGGCAAAACTGGCTGCGGCCAGAAGCACAGCGAAACGACGAAGCGAAACCATCGAGAAACGGAAGGCGGGAAGCGTGGTCGAGGCAAGTCGCCGGGCCGCGCATTTCTTGTCGAATCCCGCACCAGACGGCGTGGCTTCCTCAGCATTTCACCGTCTTGCGCTTTTTCCCGAGCGTGCCGCGCTTTGCGACCTTGTCGATGTAGTCCGGCGCGAACGGCACCTGGCACGCGGTGTTGCCCATGTCCACGGTCACGGGACCGATCTTCTCGCCGGCTTGGCGGGCGAGCGCCGTCAGCGGCTGCACGTAGCAGCCCAAGGCGATCACGAAACCGTTCATCGCGTGACGGACCCGGTTGGGCGCGGTGTGAATTTTCTGCTGCACGCGCTGAAGCAGCCGCTTCAATTCGGCGAGATCGAGGTCGGCATCCTCCTTGAGCGCCACCAGGCAGCCCAGCGTGGTCCAGCCGGCCGCGGCGACGAATTCCTTGCCGGAGTCGATCCATTCGAGCGCGATCTCGCGGGCGTGGGGGCCGCCGGCCGCGACCCACGGCACCGTGCAACCCGACAGCGGCGCACAGGCTTGCTCGGCCCAGCGCTGCAGGTCGCGCTTCGTCATCTTCGCGTCGTCCGCGATCAGGCCCGCGAGATATTGGGCGTCATAGTTTCCCGTCGCGTAGAGATCCAGCGCGAGCTGGTAGTCCCGCTTGATCCGCTTCTGGATTTTTTTCAGCTCCTCGATCTTAACGCCGAAAAACGGCTCGGGGACACCGTGGTTGCGCATCACCTTCTTGTAGCTTTCGAGGCCGAGCGGCCGGAGTTCATCGAGGATGGCTTTCGCGGTCATGGGCTGGAGTGGGGTGACCGGAGCGAAGCGGCTTTTCTCGTCTCAGTCAAAGGGAGCGTGAAGAACTTGCCGTCGGCAGGGCCCGCGCTCGCCACGCGGCCGGGCGGTGGTTGTCACGTGTGCGGCGTGACGGCCCCGCGGCGAGCGCGGGCCCTATCAGGAGCCGGAACTTCACGTCCATTTCTCCGTCGCTTCATCTTCGCTTCGCGTGCGCGTCCGAATCTGTCGCACGCCATGAAACTCCGACTCTGCTTCGCCGCCTTGCTGCTTCCGGCGCTGTTCGCCGCCGTGCCCGCCCAGTCTCTCGATCAAGCCAAGCTCGACCAGTTCCTCGATCGCCTCGCCGCGAAGGACAAGGCGATGGGCACGCTCGCTTTCGTGCGCGAGGGTCAGGTGATCTACTCGCGCGGCATCGGTTATCGCCAGATCGACGGCGCGGCGAAGCAACCCGCCACGGCGGCGACCCGCTACCGCATCGCCTCGATCTCGAAAATGTTCACCGCGACGATGATCCTCCAACTCGTCGAGGAGGGGAAACTGAAGCTCACCGACACCCTCGAGCCGTTCTTCCCGCAAGTCCCGAACGCGAAGAAAATCACGCTGCAGCAGCTCCTCCAGCACCGCAGCGGCGTGCCCAACGTGCGGCGCGCGCCGGAGCCACAGGGCGGCGCGAAAATAAGCACGCTGCCGATCACGAAGGAGGAGATCCTCGCGTTGGTCGTCGCCGCGTCGCCGGAGTTCGAGCCCGACACGCAGGTCCGCTACAGTAACTCCGGCTACTTCCTGCTCGGCCTCATCCTTGAGCGCGTCTCCGGCAAATCATACGCCGACGCGCTGGCGGAAAGGATCAACGCGAAGCTCGGCCTTGCCGACACCTACGTCGCGACGGGCAACATCGATCCGGCGAAAAACGAAGCGCTGACTTACTATCAGCTCGGCGGCGAGTGGCGTCCGGCGACCGAGACCCATCCGAGCATTCTCTTCGGTGCCGGCCAGATCGTCTCGACGCCGCTCGAGCTGGCGAAGTTCATCCAGGGATTGTTCGACGGGAAGCTCGTCTCGCCCGCGACCCTGACGGCGATGAAAACGCTGCGCGACGGCTGGGGGCTCGGCATGGAGCCGTTCACTTACGCGGGGCGCACGTTCTACGGCCACGCGGGCGGCGGCGACAACTACGGCTCGTGGCTGGCCTACCAGCCGGAAGAAAAACTGGTCGTCGCGTATTGCACCAACGCGAAGGTCCTTCCCGTCCCGGGCATCGTGCGGGACGTAGTCGACATTTATTACCGTCAACCGTTCGAGCTCCCGACCTTCGAAGCCTTCGCCGTGAGCGCGGAAACGCTGGAGAAATACACCGGCGTCTACGGGATGGCCGACGTGCCGGGGAAGTTCACCGTGACGAGCAACGGCGCAACGCTCTCGGTGCAACCGCCTGGGACACAGGCGCCGATGGCGATCGAAGCGTTCGCGCCGGGCAAGTTCCGTCTCGAAGGCGTGGGGGCGGAGTTTCATTTCGACCTGGAGAAGGGCACGGTGCTCGTGAAGCGCCGGAATGGAGAGCGAATCTTCACGAAGGAGAAATAGCGGATCGGGTAGGGCCCACGCTCGCCGCGGGGCCGCACGATCACGATTCATGTCGTGACCCCGGCAGGGTTCTCTCCGTCACTGGATGGAACCATGCCGGCAAGAAATTCCGTTCTACTCGCGCTCGTGTGCCTGGGCGGAGGCTGCGCGGCGAGCGGGCCGGTGCGCACGCTGGCCATCGCGGCGAACAACCAGGCGGTGGTCGATCGCGGGTTCACCGGCATGGCGGCGCTGCGCTCGGAACAGACGAACGTTGTCACCGTGCACCCATTGCGCGCGAAGCTTTGGCACGACGAGCGTGCGCCGCAGCCGTGGTTTTCCGTCCTCGTCACGAATGGCGGCACGCAGAACCTGATCCTGCTGCCGAACGACGTCGCCGTCTTCTCCGGTGAGCGGCGGATCGTGCTGCTCAACCCGGGAGATCTGGCCGATCGCCTCGACGCGGCGCAGCGCAAGGGACCGAATGACGACGCGAACGGCCCCGCTCCGTCCCGCGGCGCCGCGCCTCACCGTCCCGCGGGCGGGCCGGGGATCCCGACTCCTGCGGAGGAGCAACGCGACCGGTTCGGCGCGCCCTGGTTCAAGGTGCCTGCAGCGATCGTCGAGAATGCGTTGCGGACGCAAACCATCCGCCCCGGCGCCGTCGGTGGCGGCGACATCGTGCTCGACGCGTCACAGGTCCAGCCCGGCTTTCCCCTGAAGCTCGTGGTCACCGTCGCCGGCGAGAAGCACACGTTCCTCTTCGACGTGGGGAATTGAGCGCTTACTTCGCCTCGAAACTGAACATCCACTCGTTTCCGAAGCGATCGATGAGGCTGCCGCAACAGCCGCCCCAAGGCATTTCGGTCGGCTCATACTCGACCGTTCCACCCACCTTCAGGGCGGCGAACAGGCGGTCGATTTCCGCCCGGGTGTCGGGCTCGAGGTTCATGGTGACGTTGTTGCCCTGGATCCGCTGGCCCAGGAACTCGGGGGCGTCGTTGCCGATGATCACGTGCCCGCCGAGGATCGGCAGGGCGATTTTCATGATCTTCGCGGCGTCGTTGGCCGACAACGGCGGCTGGCCGGGCTGAGCGGGCAGATCACCGAAGCGCACGATGGAACCGAGGAATTCGGTTTTGAACACCGACTTGTAGAAGAGGAAAGCCTCTTCGGCATTGCCGGCGAAGTGAAACCAGGTGGAGGTGCGAGCCATGATGGACGGGGATTGAGTGGGTTGAGTGGAGGGTGAGGCGGTCTCCTTCTCAACGAACAAAGGCGCCGCGTCCGGACAGCCCCATCCTTTTTTTGCCTGTCGGTAGGGCCCGCGCTCGTCGCGGGGGCCCCTTCGCCAAGCCTCAGGCAGGCTCCGCGCCGCACCTGTGACAACCGCATTCCGGCGCCGCGACGAGCGCGGGCCCTACCCGGAAGCTTCAAGGCCTGTCGCCCGGCTTCGGCTTGCGTCGGTAAGTTTGCTCGAAGATCACGCTCCAGCTCGCGCCGCCATCCTTCGAAGTCTCGAGCACGCATGCCGGATTCCTATCTCAATCTTTCCGCCTATAAATTCACGCCGTTCGAGGCGGCGGAATTGCCGGCGCTGCGCGCGCGATTGCTGGACGTCGCCAAGGCCCAAGGGCTGCGGGGCACGATTCTGCTGAGCCCGGAAGGGATAAATCTTTTTGTCGCCGGGCTGCCCGCCGCAGTGGGGATGTTGCTGACCGAACTCCGCGGGTGGCCGGGCCTCGCGGACCTCACGCCGAAGGAAAGCTGGAGCGCGGCGCAGCCGTTCAACCGGATGCTGGTGAAAATCAAAAAGGAGATCATCGCGTTCGGGGTGGAGGGCATCGATCCGGCCCGGCGGCCCGCACCGAAACTCGCGCCGCGCACGCTGAAGCAGTGGCTCGACGAGGGCCGGCCGGTCACGCTGCTCGACACGCGCAATGGCTACGAGATGCGCCTCGGCAGCTTCGTGGGCGCGCTCGATCCGCAGATCGATAATTTCCGTGATTTCCCCGCGGCGGTGAGCCGTCTGTCTCCCGCGCTGAAGACGCAGCCGATCGTGACGTTTTGCACCGGAGGCATTCGCTGCGAGAAGGCGGCACCGTTGCTCGTGCGCGAAGGACTCCAGGCCGTGTATCAGCTCGACGGCGGCATCCTGAAATATTTCGAGGAATGCGGCGGCGCGCATTTCGTCGGCGAGTGTTTTGTCTTCGACCGCCGCGTGGGCGTGGACGCGGAGCTGAAGGCGACCGGCGCGGTGCTCTGCTGGAATTGCCAGATGCCGCTCACGGTCGCGGAGCAGAAGGATCCCCGCTACGTCTACGAGCGGTCATGTCCGCACTGCTTCGAGTCGCCGCGCGCAGAAGGCCTCGCCGCGAAAGCGCCCGATGAACGGCGCTCAGGGTAGGGCCCGCGCTCGTCGCGGGGCCGTCACGCGCACCCGTGACAACTGCCGTCCCCCGTCCGCGTGGTGGCCAGAGGTTTACCTTTGGCGTATTGACTGACTTGTCTGATCGACCGCCTGTTTTGCGTCAGATTTGTCGCGTCCTGGCCCAAGTCCCCATTCCTCGAATCACCGAGGCCCAATGAACACCCGATCCCGTTTCCCGTGCCTTCCTGTCCTGTTGGCCGCGCTCGGCCTGACGGCGATCGCCGTCGCCGCCACGCCCGGGTCCGAGATTCGCATCCGCGATCCGTTCGTGTTGCCCGACCGCGCGACGCAGACCTACTACATCTACGGGACGACGACGGCGGGAATTTTCGACGGCGGCATCGAGCGCAAGGCCGTGATGGTTTTCAAAACGAAGGACCTCAAGCAGTGGGAGGATCCGGTGTCCGTGTGGGAAGTGCCCGCGGATCACTGGGGGCGCGAGACCGTCTGGGCGCCCGAGGTGCATGCCTATCGCGGGCGTTACTATCTCTTCGTCACGGTCACGTCGAAGGAGACGCTGCCGACCCCGCCGGGGCGTCCGCAAAACGTGCGCCGTGGCACTGAGATTCTCGTGGCCGATTCGCCGCTGGGACCGTTCAAGCCGCTCGGGCGCGAAGCCCAGACGCCGCGCGATTGGATGGCCCTCGACGGCAGCCTGTGGGTGGAGAACGGCATTCCGTATATGGTGTTTTGCCACGAGTGGGCGCAGATCACCGACGGCAGCTTCGACATTGTGCGCCTCACGGAGGATCTCGCGAAACCCGTCGGGGAGCCGCAGCTGCTGTTCCATGCGTCCGACGCTCCGTGGGTGCGTTGCCGCGGGGACATCGGAGAACTGTATCAGGGCAAGCGCTATCACGCCTATGTGAGCGACGGGAACTGGCTCCACCGCACGAAAACCGGCACGCTGCTCATGCTTTGGTCCAGTTACGGCCCGACCAAATACGCGGTCGGTCTCGCCCGCTCGAAGAGCGGCAGCGTGCTTGGCCCGTGGGAGCAGCTGCCCGATCCGCTCTGGTCGGACGATGGCGGGCACCCGATGCTCTTCGAGACATTCGATCGGCGTCTCGTCATGGTCATCCACCAGCCCAATCGCCGGATCGAGCGCGCCCGGTTTTTCGAAGTCGAAGACCTCGGCGAGACGCTCCGGCTCAAAGGCGAACTCGCCGTTCCCTGAATCATCGCCGCTCTGACTCAGGGCGCCTTGACGGGCGGCGTGGCGTAGGCGTCGTCGACGAAAAATTTCCTTTCGACCAGATCACGGAAGTAGCCGCGCCAGGTTTGCCAGAGGTGCTTGCCGCCTTCGGGCGCGGTCCAATCGGCCTTGAGGCCGAGCGTGCCGAAGTAGTCGGTCACGCGTTTGCTCTGCGGGATGTTTCCGGCTTCGCCGCTGCCGGTCATCATGGCGATATACTTGATGCCCTTGGCGGCCGCGAGGTGGGCGTTCAGGCCCTGGAAGTTCACGGCGAGATCCATGTTGGCGCGGAAGTTTGCACTCGCCGCCGTGACATAGCCGAAGACGCCCGGATGGTTCATGCCGATGGTGATCGCCTGGTAGCCGCCCATCGCCATGCCGAAGATCGCGCGGTCCTTGGGTGCGGGCGAGGCGTGAAACTGCTTTTCCATCGTGGGGATCACATGGTCGGCGATGTCTTTGCCGATCACGGCGACGTCGTAGAGATCCTTGCCCCCGGCGCCTTCCTCGGGGCCGCGTGGCACGGACGTGTGGCCAAAGACCATGACGAGCAGCAGGGGTTTCGCGCGACCCTCGGCGAGCAGATTGTCCACGATGAAGTTCGCCCGGCCGATGCGCGGCCAGAAGGTTTCATTGTCGGTCGTGGAGTGCAGCAGGTAGGCGGTGGGGTAGGTTTTCGCCGCCGCGGGATCGAAGCCGGGCGGCGTGTAAACGTAGGCGCGGCGGACGCCGAGCGCGGGGTTCCTATACCAGACCTCGTGCAACTGGCCGTGCGGCACATCGCGCAGGGCCCAGAACGCGGGCGTATCGCCGGAAATCTCGACGTAGCTCTTGAGAAACTCGGCGCTGGAGCTGACCAGCAGGTTGCTCGGGTCGATCATGCGCACGCCGTCGACGCGGAAGTAGTAGCCAAAAATTCCCTGGTCCTGCGGCGGCAGCGTGATCGACCAGACGCCCTGGTCGTCTTTCGTCATCGGCGCGCTCGTCGGGCCGCTCGTGAAGAAATCGCCGTTGAGCGTGACCGCCTTCGCGTTGGGCGCGAAGAGCCGGAGGGTGACCTTGCGGTCGGGCGCCACTTCGGGCGAGACGACCTGTTGGGCGCCGGTGGCGTTGCTGGCGGGCTGGGCTTGCAGCGCGCCGCGAAATGAAAACGAAAAGGTCGCGACCACCAGCAGGCACGGGAGAAAACGGCGGGACGGGGTCATGGGGTATCCGACAGCGATTTGAACTCTCGCTCCGCGCCTTGGCTCGCCTCCGGTTGCGCTAACTATGGCGGGTTCCTATGCGCGCACCCGAAATTTACTTTGTGGGCCTGGCCAGGAACTCGAGTTGCAGCGGGCTCGGCACCGGCACCGGCTCGCCTTGCTGCGTGAGTTTGCCGGTGGCCGCGTCGACGCGGAAAACGACGGCGTTGTCGGTGGCCTGATTGGAGACGACAATCCACCGGCCCGTCGGGTCGAAGGAGAAACAGCGCGGAGTGCGGCCGCCGGTGGGGACATGTTGCACGAAGCTCAGGCGACCGGACGACTCGTCGATGGCGAACACGACAAGGCTGTCGTGGCCGCGGTTGGAGGCGTAGAGAAACTTGCCGTTGGCATGGACGAGGATCTCGGCCGCACTGCTGTTGCCTTTGCAATCCGCGGGCAGCGTCGGAACCGTCTCCACTTCGGTGAGCGTGCCCTTCGCTGCGCCCCACGCGTAAGTCGTGATGGTGTTGGTCATCTCGCCGATCACGTAGAGAAACCGTTCGCCCGGTCCGAAGGTCGCGTGGCGCGGGCCGGAGCCAGGAGCCAGGAGCGCGAAGGGCATTTCGCCGGGCGCGAGCGTGCCGTTCTGCGCGTCGAAGCGGTAGATGAAAATCTTGTCGAGGCCGAGGTCGGTGCAGAGGACGAAGCGGTTGGTCGAGTCGGTGAAGATGACTTCGCAATAGGCTTTTGTCTGTCGCGCCGGATGAACACTCTGGCCGGTGTGCTGCTCGAAGTGGGTGCGCGCGCCGAGGCTCCCATCGGGCCGGAGGGCGAAGACGGCGAGGTTGCCGCCATTGTAATTCGCGACGAGCAGGAAACGGCCCGTGCGATCGAGACTGACGAAACCGGGATCGGCCCCGCCGGAGAGCGCGGTATTGAGCGCGGTCAGGCCGCCGGTCGCGGAATCAACGGCGAACGCGCCGATGCCGCCGCCGGGCTCGCCCTCAAACGTGCGGCCCGGAAAACAGGTGTAGAGCTGGCGTCCGTCGCGCGAGAAAATGAAAATGCTCGGCGCGTGGGCGGTGGGCGTGACGACGGGGACCGTCAGCCCACCGGTGTCCGCGTTGAAGCTCGCGATCGAGAATCCGGTATGGGCGCCGCCTCGCCCAGTGCCGAAGCAGGCGAGGAACTCGTGGGCAGTCCTGGTGGCGGAGGGGAGTGGGGAGGACATGATGGAAGAGCGCCCAAGCCCAACGCATTTTGCCACAAAGAACACAAAGCGAAGCGCTCGGGACTGAGGAGCGAGGCGGAGCTTGCGTGCGCCTAGAGGCGCGTGGGGATTGGAGCCCTCGGATTTTGGGCAAGGCATCCAAGGCGCTATAGCGCCTCGCAGAGGTGATTCGCCCGCCGAGTCCTGAGCGTCTCTCTTCGTGTTCTTTTGCGGCCAAGTGCCTTGGGTTTCAGGTCGCGGGCGAGGGCACGTGTTTGCCTTGCACGCCTTCCGTCAGCTGGAGGCTCCTCGCCGAGTATTCCATGAGTTCGATGGAGTTTCCGTCCGGGTCCTTGATCCACGCCTGACGCGAGTGGTCGATGCCGGTCTTGATCGGACGTAAAATCTCCACGCCACGCGCGCGCAGCTCGGCGCACGTTTCTTCCAGCCCGAGCACCTCGAGGCAGAAATGCCCGAAATAACCCTCCTGGGTCGCCTTCCGCCGCGTCGGGTCGAGGCCCCAGTGCTTCACCGCGCCCGCCTGGTCGAAAATCTCGATGAACGTCGTGTTGCCCAACTCGAAGTAGTATCCGAATTGAAAACCGTCGTCCGTGCGCATGGTGAACGCGACGGGGAAGCCGAGCTTGTCGCGGTAGAACGCGACCATGACATCGAGCTGGTGCGTGAAGAAACAGAGGTGGGCAAGTTGGCGGATAATCATGGGGTGATCCGAGCGTGATGCGGATCCGCGTCGCTACTGTCGAAACGATTGCCAGTCGAACCTTGGTGCAAAGGCATTTTGCCACAAAGAACGCAAAGAGTCGCTCGGGGCTTAGTGAGCGAATTCAGCGATGTGTGGCGCTATGGCGCCTCGGATGCCTCTACTCAAAATCCGGGGCTTCAATTCCCGCGCGCCTAGAGGCGCACGCAAAACTCCGCCTCACCCCGGAGCCCCGACCGTCTTTTTGCGTTCTCTGTGGTAAAATGCCTTGGCCGGATCGGGCGGATTCAAATCTAAAATTAGGACACCACCCTTGGTTGCCGGGCTTGGCAACGCGCGGCGCTTCCACCCACGCTGTGTGCGCATGGCTTCCAAAATCGGCGTCGGCATCATCGGCTGCGGGAATATCAGCGACGCCTATTTCGCGGGACTCAAGCGCTACGACTGGATCGAGGTCGTCGCCTGCGCGAGCCGCGACCCCGCCCGTGCGGCCGCGAAGGCGGCCCAACACGGCGTGAAGGCGTTGAGCGCCGCCGAACTGCTCGCGTCGCCCGATATCCAGATCGTCGTCAACCTCACCATCCCGTCGGCGCACGCCGCGGTGAACGAGAGCATCCTCCGCGCGGGCAAGCACGCCTACTGCGAAAAGCCGTTTGCCCTCAACGTGGCCGACGGCGCGCGTGTGCTCGCGCTGGCGCGCGAACGCGGGCTGCTCGTCGGCTGCGCGCCCGACACCTTTCTCGGCAGCGGCCTGCAAACGGCCCGCCAGCTGATCGACCAGGGCGCCATCGGCCGGCCGCTCTCGGCGATGGCGCATTTTCTCCACCGCGGCCACGAGACGTGGCATCCGACGCCGGAGTTCTATTATCAGGCCGGCGGCGGGCCGATGTTCGACATGGGGCCTTATTACCTGACGGCGCTCGTGAATTTTCTCGGCCCGATCGCACGCGTCGGTGGCGTGTCCCGGCGCGGCTACGACGAACGCACGATCACGAGCCAGCCCCAGGCGGGAAAAAAGATCCGCGTGGAGGTGCCTACGCATTACTTCGGCACGGTCGAATTCACCGGCGGGGCCGTGGCGAGCATCGTGACGAGCTTCGACACCTATCCGTTTCCGTTCCCGCGGATCGTGGTGTTCGGCACCGAGGGCACGCTCGAGGCGCCGGATCCCAATCACTTTCACGGCGACGTGCGCCTCTACGATCGCGCCACGAAAACCATGGTGGTCGCGCCGCCCACGCACACCGCCGAGCGCCTGCGCGGCACCGGCGTCGCCGATATGGCCCTCGCGCTCCGTCGCCGCGCGCGGGGCTTTCGCGCGAATGGCGAACTCGCGCAGCATATCGTCGAGGCCATGTGCGGCTTCGATCTCGCCGCGACCGAGGGCCGCGGCATCGCGCTCACGACGACCTGCACGCGGCCCGCGGCGCTGCCGGCAGGTCTGGCGCCGGGCCAGTTGGACGAATAGGCGGCGACCGCCGGCTTCCGTCCTTGGCTACTTCGCCGCCGACGGCTTCACGCGCTTCGCGATCAAAGGCTCCGAGCCGAAATCGCCAACGACGCGGGTCAGCTTGAGTTCGTCGCCGGCCAGCTTGCCGGTGTAGGTGACGGTGATTTCCATCTCCTGGATCTTCATCGTCTCGACGAAGGTGACGTCGCCGTCCTTGACCTTGATATCCTTGAGCGGCGCGTCGCCTTTGCCCATCGCGTGCTCGAAGGTCGCTTTGCCGGTGAGTTTGTCGCCCTCGGCTTTGAACTCGTAGATGTATTTTTGGACACCGATCGGGCTTTCGAATTCCGCAGTCCATTTGCCGGCCAATTCGGCCGCGCGTGAGAGGCCGGTGAAAGCGCAGAGGAGCGCGAGGAGTGGGGTGATTTTGCGCAGGAGCATCGGGGTAGTCCAAACGAGATAGACCGGCGTAAACCGGCCGACGAGCGGCCATTCGTGATACGACGGCCTATGACTAGAGTGATATCGCATTCCGATGAGAACTCCGGGAGGAAAACGGCCGGTTCAGGTCACCCCGTGTTTATGCCCCGCTCCCCACGCACTATGAACTTCCTCAAATCGATCCCCTTGACCGCGCTGTTCGCCTGCGCGGTCTCCGCCGTTGCGCAAGACGGCACGGTTTATCCGCTTGAAGCTCCCGCCGAGCCGAACGCCATCGCCCTCGGCACCGGTGGCGTCAAGGACCAGCCCGCGACGGAGAGCTGGTTCCGCCAGTGGGGCGAGCCGATGGTGCGCAACGTCACCACCGCCACGCTTACGCCGTTTCTGCCCGATCCGGCCAAGGCCAACGGCACCGCCGTCATCGTCGCCCCCGGTGGTGGCTACCGCTGGCTGTCGATCAACAACGAAGGCTGGAAAATCGCCAAGGCGCTCAACGAGCGGGGCGTCGCCGCGTTCGTCCTCAAATACCGCCTGATTCCCACGCCCGCCGCGATCGAGGACTTCGCGAAATCGATGAGCCAGGCTCCGGGCGGCGCGCCGACCGCGACTCCCGCGGCCGGCGCCGCCCCGGCCACACCGGCCCCACGACCGCAACCCAACTTGTCCAACCAGCTCGAGGACGCCGAGGCGGCCTATGCGTCGATCGTGAAGAACGCCGAGAAATGGCACGTCGATACCACGCGCATCGGCATGATGGGTTTCTCGGCCGGCGCGGGCCTGACGATGCACAGCTATTTCAACTCGAAGTCGATGAAGCTCCTCTTCGTCGCCCCGATTTACGGCAACATGGGTCCGGTCGAAGTGCCGAAGGATGCCCCGCCGCTGTTCGTCGCGATCGCCGCCAACGACTTTCTCTTCCGCGGGCAGTTCGGCTTGATCAAGTCGTGGTTCGATGCCGGCCGGCCCGTCGAGTTTCACCTCTACCAGCACGGCGGCCACGGCTTCGGCATGGGCTACCCGAATCATCCCACCTATTGGTGGTTCGAGCCCTTCACCCACTGGCTCGACGTGAACGGCTGGCTCAAGGCGGGCGCGGGAAAGTGATTGCAGTGAGGAGTGACGGAAGCATCCGATGAGCCGCCTGATCTCGTCACCCCAACGTCATTTCGCCGCGGCCGCGTTGCTGGGCCTGAGCCTGTTCGCCCCCGCGGCGGTCGCCGAGGTTTCGCTGCCCAATGTTTTCTCCGATCACATGGTGTTGCAGCGGCGGCAGGCGAACCGGGTGTGGGGCAGGGCCTCGCCCGGGGAAAAAGTCGTCGTCACGCTCGGCACGCAATCGCACAACGCGACCGCCGGCGCGGACGGCGCGTGGCAGGTCACGCTGTCGCCGCTGGAAGCAGGCGCGCCCGTGAAGCTCGTGGCGAAGGGCTCGACGAACGAAGTGGCCGTCGACCTTTCCAGCACAGTGGGATCCGAAGCTTGGAATTCACGTGACTTGAAGTCGCGGC
>JADMIO010957534.1_pt1 | contig 13244 bp, 14 predicted proteins | sample 8958161 | NCBI WGS metagenome assembly JADMIO01 (sample SAMN16585339, study PRJNA669376) | soil metagenome | isolation source: Crop rotation soil | place: USA: Cullars Rotation, Alabama | collected 2011 | reverse complement strand
CGCGACAACTTGTCCACGTGGAATTCTAAGCTTAGGATCCCAATGTGCTGGAAAGCGGCGCATCGACGCGTCCGGCGTACTCCGGGTACATCGACATCTCGTGCTCGATGTCAGCGCCGCTGCCCCACCCCGCACGCTTCGCGAGCCGGTCGATCTCGCTCTCGGCAATGCCCAGCACCTTGCCGACATCGCGGATCGCGCTGCGCAGCTTGTACGTCGGGAAGCTCGCGACCAGCGCCGCGTGCTCCTGCCCAAAGTGCTCGTACACCCGAAGGATGAGCTGCTCGCGGATGTCGCGCGGGAAGTCGAGGTCGATGTCCGGCACGGACGCGATCTCGTCGTTCAGGAATCGCCCGAGAAACAGGTTGTACTTGATCGGATCGACGTGCGAGAGGCCGATCAGGTAGCACAGGATCGAACCCACCGACGATCCGCGCCCGCGCCCTGGCGGCAGCCCCGCCCGGCTGCGTGCGCTGTCCTTCCCACGTACCTGCACCGCGACGTCCTTGCTCAGCTCCAGCAGGTCGCGATAGATGAGAAAGAATCCCGATAGCCCGTGCTTGCGCACCAACCGCAACTCCTCGACCAGCCGGGCCTCCACATTCGGCGGGATCGTGCCGTCGAAGAGGCCGTAGCGTTCGCGCGCGGCGGCGCGGCAGATCGTTTCGAGATAGGCATCGGCCGTCGAGCCGTCCGGCGTGTCGTAGTCCGGAAAGTGGTAGTCGAGGTCCGTCGTCAGGTCGAAGGTGCAGCGCTCGGCGATGCGCGCGCTCTCCTCGATCGCCTCGGGCCACGCCGCGAACAGCGCCTCAACCTCGTCCGGCGGCTTCAGGTAGTACTCGGAGTTCTCCCGCCTCTCCCGGTGCGATGCCTCGAGCGTGCTGCGATGCTTGATCGCGACCATTACATCCTGCAGGCGATGGCGGTCGCGCTCGTGATAGTGCACGTCGTTCGTGGCGACGTATCGCAGGCCGTGGGCGCGCGCCATCTCGACGAGGCGCCGGCAGCGCTCGGTATCTCCGTGCACGAGGTTGTGCTGCAGTTCGACATAGAAGTTCTCGCGCCCAAAGATCGCGGCGTACCGCAGCAGCGCGTTCTCGGCCGCTGCCAGGTCGCCCGCCGCGACCAGCGCCGGCACTTCGCCGCGCTTGCACCCCGACAGAGCGATGATCCCGCCGGCGTGCCGCGCAAGCGTGTCGAGCGAGAGGTGCGGCTCCTTCCGCTCGCTCGTCAGGTGCGCGGTCGAGAGCAACCGGCAGAGGTTGTTGTACCCCTCGACGTCCGCAGCCAGCAGCGTCAGGTGATGCCCGCCGTCGAGCGTCACCTCCGCCCCCGTGATCGCCTTGATCCCGAACGCCTTCGCCGCCTGCGCGAACTCCATCGAGCCATACAGGCCGTCGTGGTCCGTCAGCGCCAGCGTCTCGTATCCCAGATCCCGCGCCCGCAGGATCAGTTCGTCCGGGCTCGACGCCCCGTCGAGCAGCGACCAGCACGAATGCATGTGCAATTCGGCGCGATAGCGATGGCTACGAAACGCGCTCATGGTATACTAAATCCCGAGGGGTAATACTGATGAAGCAAAATGAGCAACAGACGCTCAAGTCCGAATTCGTATCTGAAACGGCACGCGTTTCATCGAAGGGATGGGTAGTCATCCCGAAGGAGATCCGTGACGCACTTGGCATCAAACCCGGCGATGAGATGAGATTCACACTTTGGCCCACATTGGCGGACCGTAAAGGCCGAGACGCGCGGCTCCACCTGCGCAAGGTCGCTGCGGATCCCGTTTCTGCAATGCGCGGCATCATCAAACGTCGCGCCAATGAACGACCATGGACGGAGACCCTCATGGAGGAACGCCAGGTCGAGCGTGAGCGGGAAGAACAACAGACCCGGCGGTGGTCGCGAAAGCGCAAGGCCGGATGAGCAGGTATGTGCTCGACAGCTATGCGCTCCTCGCGTTGCAACTGGATGAGTCCGGTGCTGGGCACGTCTGGCAGTTGCTGAACGATCGCCGCAATGAGCACTGGATGACCGAAGTGAATCTTGGCGAAGTCTTTTACAAGATCGTGCGTGAACGCGATCGAGATACCGCAGACTCTGTGATTGAGGATACGATCGCACTTCCGATTACATTCGTGGACGCAGGCAGGACGCTGGTCATGGAAGCTGCATTCATCAAGGCAAATCATGCGCTTTCCTACGCCGATTGCTTTGCCGCCGCTCTCGCCCAGCGTTTGGATGCACGCATCGTCACCGGCGATCCGGAGTTCCAGCAATTGGAAGATGCCGGCATCGTCGCGATCGAGTGGCTGCCGAAGAAGAAGCCGCGCCGCCGCTAATACCGCTGCACGCACCACGCGCCTCCCATCAGGTCCTGGTACACCGTCACTACCCGGTCGCCCTCCAGCCGCAATTGGTAGTACATCCGCGACAGCGGCGTCTCGCGCCACCACTCGTCGTCGATACGCCAGCGGTCCTGCACCGATGCCACCTCCCGCAGCACTCCCTCGAACAGCACCCGCAGCGGCGCGCCGGCCTCGTCCGTCTCGACGTGCAGGTCGCGCGGCCCCGCTAGAGGTCGTAGTCGATGAGCGCGTATCGCCGTTCCGGAATCCTTGACCATGGTTCCACCTCCACCACGCGCGCGACCTGTGACTCTCCGCCGAACTGCGCCTTCAGTTGCCGCAGCGCCGCCAGCAGCTGCGCCCGCCGCCGCGCCTGGTCCGCGAACAGCAGGCTCCGCTGCTTGCCCGTCTCGCCCGTCAGCCCGATGAACTCCAGCGACATCTCTTCGACCGGCGCCGCCAGTTGCAGCGGTTCGATCAGCTTCTTCAGCACGTAGATGATGTGCTCGCCATCACTCAGCGGATCGCGAAAGGTCATCGTCCGCTCCCAACTGCCGCCGCCCAGCAACGCCAGCCGCAGCCGCAGTTGCCGCACCTGCCGGTAGCGCATGATCGGGCGCTGTAGTAAGCGGCCGGTGAGTTGCTGCGCCGCGATGATCAGCGCGTTGGTGTTGACGCTCGGCGCCGGCATCGTCAGTGCCGCCGCGACCGGTTCCCGGCGTTCGCGCGGCCGGAAAGGTTCGCTGTCGATCCCACGCGCCAGTTCCCAGATACGCCGGCCCTCGCGGCCGAACTGCGCTTGCGCCTGCGCGACCGTCAGCTGCGCGACGTCGCCGATCGTCGTCATGCCGTAGAGCGAGAATTTGCGCTGCGCGTCGTAGGACACCGGCAGAAACGATGTGCTCAGCGGCGCCAGGAACGCCTCCTCGCTGCCGGCCGGTACGACCGTCACCTCGCCCGGCATACCGACCGATGCCGCGATCCAGGCGGTGAACTTGCCCTCGCCCGCGCCAGCACTCGACATAACTTGAGTTCGAGCCTCGACCTCTGCCACCAGCCGCGCGGCCGCGCACTGCTGCCCCACATCGTCCGCACCCGGGTCGATCGCCGCGAAGGCGACGCCATCCTCACCGGGCTCGATCGCTGGTTCCGCATCCTCGAGCGCGCCCAGCATCGCGTCGAACGAGCGCGCGTAGAAGACAGGATCCGGTGGCAGCACGATCAGGTCGGGCGCCAGGGTACGCGCATCCCGCAGCGGCATGCCGTTGCGGATGCCGAGCGCCGCAGCTTCGGGCGAGCAGTCGAGGACAGCGTTCGCGCCGGGAGGCGGTTCGCCGATGGCAACGGGACGTCCGGCCAGGCGCGGCGCGCGCGTGCGTTCGAGGGCGATCCGGAAGTTGGGGACGGTGACGCATGCCAGGCGCATGTTCTGGCTCCGGGAGATGCACCCATGCCGGAGAGGTGACCGGCCGGCGATGCCGGGAGAAGGCATCGCGAGGGCTGGGGCCAGTATAGAACAAACGTACTAGGAGTCAATAAGCCGGGTCGCTGCCCACGGCCATGTTTCGGTGGCTCGGGCCTGCGCAGCGCACGCCTACCCCTCCATAGGGTCCGTTGCAAATGCGTACGCCGCCACAGGCACGCCGCCGATCAGGTGGCTCTGGATGATCTGCTCCAGCACCTCCGGATCGGCCGAGTGGTACCAGGTGCCCTCCGGATAGACGACCGCGATCGGCCCCTGCGCGCACATGCGCAGGCAGTTCGCCTTCGTGCGGTAGATGATGCTGTCGCCTGACGTCAGGCCCAGTTCGTTCAGCCGGCGCTTCAGGTACTCCCACGCGCGCAGCGTCCGCTCGCGCGGCGCGCACTTCGGTTCGGTCTGGTCGGCGCACAGGAAGATATGCCGCCGGATGCGCCCGACGCCGTACTGGCGCATGTTGGCAAGGAGTTCGTCGGTCGGGGGAGTATCAGGGAGCACGATCGATCGTCGCAATCCGTGACGGCGAGCGCAACTGCGTCAGTCCGAATGCGCCATCACGTCATCCACGATGCGATCCCGGATCGACTTCGAATTGTCGATCGTCGTGTGCTCGACCGGTTTCAGGTCACCGCCCTTGTCGCCGTTTTCGGGCGCCTGCTCGCCGCTGGCATCGTAGTTCTCGATGTTTGCCCCATCGTGCGCTGAACCACTCAAGCCCTTGTCGTTCGTCTCGTAGATGTTGAAGACGTGCACCTGTTGCGGCCACAGCACGTTGCCGGTGTACAGCGCTTCGACGCGGTCAACGTTGACCACGTCGATGATCCGTGATGCGTACTGGCCCTCGAGATGCGCCGCAACGACATCGCCCGCGACAGCGCCATGGCTATGGCCGACAATCACCGCGCGCAGACACGGATAGCGGTCGAGATACACCTGCACCGCATGCGTGAGCCAGTCCTCCATCGCGACGTGGATGTTCTCGCCGCCCGCGATCGCCGGGCCGGCGATCACGCCAATGGTATCGACGCCGTTGTCGTCGTATTGCTTCTGCAACGCATCGACGATAGCGCGGATACCCGCCGCGTCATCCTTCTGCTTCAGGTTCACCACGCCGCCACCGATCCCGACCAGCAGCACCGGTTGCTTGTCGCCGCCGCACGACACATTCGATGGCGACAGATACCCGTGCGCGACGAGATACTCCGGTTCGTTATTCGAACCCTTCGCGCATGCCTGCTGCTCGCGCTCCGGATCAAGCTGGATGTTGAGCCCGCGCAGGAATGCGGCGTCCTGGTCGTCGTGCGAACGGTCGCCGTTGAAGTCCGGCACCTTCGATTCGTCCGCGGCGTCGGCGTCGTTGAGGACGTGGTCGCCGTTGAAGTCGAGGCAGCCGATCTGGCTGAGTGTCGCGCGCGGGTCCTGCGAGAGGCCGCTCGTGTTGCTGCAGGCGACCAGCAGGACGGCGGCAACCATGGTGGCGAGAAGCGAGAGAATCGTCTTGAACATGCTTTATGGTCGTCTCCGCGCAGGGAGACGGCGCATTGCATTCGTACCATGTATGCGTAACAGAACCGTTGCCGCAGCTTCGCGTCAAGCACGGGACATCGGGCAGGAAGGGCTAAAGTCAGCGGCGCGCCGGGGCCGTCATCAGTTCGAGCGGCTGGGGTTCGGCCCGTAGCTGGCCGCATGCGGCGCTGATCTCGACGCCCTTCTCGACCCGCACCGTGCAGGGGACGCCACGGGCCGCCAGTTCGCGCTGGAAGGCCAGCGTCCGGCTGCGCGACGGCCGCCGGATGCTGTTGTCGGCCGTCGGGTTCACCGGGATCAGGTTCACGTGGCAGAGCATGCCGCCGATCGCATCGGCGAGCGAGCGCGCCTGCTCCGGTGCGTCGTTCAGCCCCGCCATCAGGCAGTACTCGAACGTCACGCGCCGCCCCGTCCTGGCGACGTACTCCCGGCAGGCGGTGAGGATGTCCGGCAGCGGGTACCGGTGCGCGGTCGGGATCAGGCGCTCGCGCAGCGTCTCATCGGGCGCGTGCAGCGACACGGCCAGCCCCACCTGCAGCGGTTCGGCCGCCAGCTTCCGGATGCCGGGCACAAGGCCGACGGTGGAGACGGTGACGTGGCGGGCCGCCATGTTGATGCCAGCCGGGTCATGGAGGCGCTCGATCGCCGCCCAGACGGCGCGGTAGTTCGCCATCGGCTCGCCCATGCCCATGAACACGACGTTCGTCAGCGGCTGGCCGCCGGCCTCCCGCTGCTCGCGGGCGAAGGCGATGATCTGGGCGACGATCTCGGCCGTCGTCAGATTGCGTTCGAAGCCGCTCTGTCCCGTCGCGCAAAAGATGCAGCCCATCGCGCACCCGGCCTGGCTCGAGACGCATACGGTGGCACGCCCGCGCGAGTCCGATCGCGGGTCATACAGCATCAGCACGGACTCGACGAGCTTGCCGTCGTGCAGCCGGAACAGCCGCTTCCGCGTCAGTCCGTCGTCCGCGGCCACCTCTCGCACGGGCGCCGCCTCCGGAAACGGCGCCGTCGCCGCGAGCTGAGCGCGCAGGGCGGCCGGGACGTTCGCCATCTCGTCGTAGGTGGCCGCGTACTGCCGGTACGCCCACTCCCACACCTGCCGGGCGCGGTACGCCGGCGCGCCCAGCGACTCGACGTGCGCTTCAAGTTCCGGAAGTGAGAGGTCATACAGGGAGGGCATCGGATTCAGTCTAACAGCCTCGCCGAGGCACGAGGCGGCGCGCGCGGCGCCGTGGCCGCGGGTGTGCGGCTGCGCCATACTGTCCGCGCAGCACGCCATCGCACACGGAGGCACACCTATGACGGACGACCGGCGACCCGACGACCCCACCGACGTCTACGTGGGCCGCGACTACGGCCGCCACGACATCGTCATCGACGCCGCCGAGGTCGAGAAGTACATGGGCGCGCTCGACGACCACAACCCCGTCTATACCGGCGACTCGCCGTTCGGCGGTCCCGTCGCGCCCGCGCTCGTCAGGCACTCGGAGGTATACGCCTACGTCGCGCCAAACGGCGCCGTACCAGCGTGGTACCTGCCGAACCTCTTCGGCAACCTCCATGGCCGGCAGGAGTGGGAGTTCTTCCAGCCGATCATGGTCGGCGACGTGATTACCACGCGCTCCGTCATCGCGGACCGCTACGTGAAGCGCGGCCGCGACTACGTCGTGAACGAGGTCCTTTACTTCGACGCCGACGGCGCCGTCGCCATGCGCGGGCGCACGCACCAGAGCTTTCTGCGCGAGACGAAGAACGAGGGCATCGTCATCGACGAGAAGCGCGAGAAGCAGCCTGAGCGCAAGTTCGAGACCGACACGAGCGCTGCGATCGAGGAGATCCCGTCGCTGCGCAAGCAGATCTCGCTCGACATGTGCTGGAAGTTCAGCGGCCCGCGCAAGAACTACCACAACGACAAGGAGATGGCGATTAAGTGGGGCTTCCCGGACATCGTCGTCCAGGGGATGATGTCTACCTGCTTCCTCTCCGAGATGATGACGAACCGCTACGGCGCAGGCTGGTTCGCCGGCGGCAAGATGGATGTCCGCCTCGTCAACATCGTCTGGCAGAGCGACCGCCTGACCTGCCGCGGCTTCGTCCGTGAGATGATGCCCGAGGGCTCGCGCCAGCGCGCCTACCTGGATGTCTGGGTCGAGAAGGAAGATGGCACGAAGGTCACCATCGGCACGGCCAGCGCGGTCGTATGACGGGTCGCGAGCGTGCGTGAGCTGAGGTCGAACCCATCGCTGCGCATCGCCGCGATCGCGTTCGCGATCTTCATCATCGTCGGCACCATCGCCATCTTCGCCTTCCCCGACGACGAAGCCACGCCCAGCGACACCTCGTCCGGCGTGCCGCCGACGATCAGCGTCGCCAACCAGACGCGCATCGCCGCCTTTAACGCCACAGCGCTGGCGGGGACGGCGACGCCGCAAGCCGGCTCCTCGATACCGCCGCCGGCGCTCACAGATCAGCGGCCCGCCGACATTGCCTTCACCGGCAACGGGCACGTCGACTCAACACTCAACGTCCTGTGGCAGAGCAGGCGATACGACTCCGTGAACAACACTGGTTGGATCGATATCGTCTGCCGAAACGATACGCATGGCCCAGCTTCGTGCGCCGGATCGCCCACCGGCACGACGGTGAGATCATTCGCGGTGCTTGGCTGTCCCAACATTGAGTTTCTGACGGATCCTCAAGACGTCCAACAGTTGGTGAGACGCACGCTCGAGCGGCATCCGGCGTGGTTCGTCGCAGCCGTGCTGCGCGAAGGCGTCCCCGGCCTAACCTCGGACGGCTACGCCGCGGGGCTGCAGGCTGGATCGGGGAACACGGGAGATATCTGGTACATCGACCTCGATGGCCGCATCGTGGCCATCGATACTGGATGCGGTGGTCATACGGCATGGAGTGATGCCCTGCCACTCGATCCGGCGCGTCCCGATCTACCGTACGTGTACAAGCCGTGCAGCGGCCTTTGCGTGACCCCGTCTCCGCAGCCCTAGCGCGCCGCCTTCGGGATCACGAACTTGTTCGCCGAGTGCGTCTCGGAAAACGCCACCACCTTGAGCGCCACGAGGCCGGCGGCCTTTGCGATGCCCATGACGTCGGTGTCCTTGATGCCGCCTTTGCCCTTCGGCGTCACCGTCCAGATGCAGCCGTCGCGCGTGATCTGGTCGACCAGACGGCGCATTCCGGCCAGCCCGGCGATCGTCTCGGCCCCGAGGAAGATCGCGTCAGCGCCCTTCACCGGTTTGCCATCCGACACGTCGGCGCCTAATCCACGAAGTTCCGCGAGGAGTCCGCGGTCGTACACATTGAGCACGGACACGCGCTGCCCTGCCTTCACGCCGAGCTTGTCCGCGCGCGTCTTCGGATTGCGGATCTTCGCCGCCCACTTCTCGGCGGCGTCGCCGAGGTCGAACGTCGCCTTGCCGTCGGAATAGGTGAGTGTGAGCTTGCCGGACGCCGCCTCGATGTGCGTGATGCTGGCGAGCGGAATCTTCAGCCGAAACCCATCGCTGCGGAAGATGATCTCGTTCGTCTCGAGCAGCGCCTTGCCCGACGCGCGCTTCCGCCCGGCCGTGACGGTGCAGGCGGCCTCGGCCCCCACGTCAGTCCCGCGCCACCAGTAGGATTGCGCCGGCGGTGATCACCCAGCCGACGAGCGTCAGCATGATCGGGACGTCCTTCAGCAGGACTTCCTCCGGGCTGCCGCCTTCCTTCTTCACGTTGACCAGGTACAGGTAACGGAAGATGCCGTACAGCACGAACGGGATGGTCAGCATCATGCTGTGGTTCTTCGGCAGCCCCTCAGCCGTGAAGGTGTACAGCCCGTAGGCGATCAGCAGGCCTCCCGTTACGATCGACCCCATCTGGTCGAGCATCGGGATCGTGTACTCCTCGAGGATCTTGCGATGACTGCCCGCGCCTGCCTCCAGCAACTCAAGCTCCGCCCGCCGCTTATTGATGCCGAGGAACAGCGCGCCGAGCGCCGTCACCACGTACAGCCACGGCGAGATCGGCACGTCGATCGCAAGCGCGCCCGCCATCGCCCGCATGACGAATCCGGCGGCGATCACGAACAGGTCGATGAGCACGATGTGCTTGAGATGGTACGAGTACGCCACCATCAGCAGCGTGTACGTCAGGATCACCAACCCCATGCGCCAGTTGAGCGCGAACGCGGCGCCGTTGCCCACGAGCGCCAGCACGACCGCCGCGATCCACGCCGTGCGGACTGACAGCAGGCCTGCCGCGATCGGCCGCCGACGCTTGCGGGGATGCGCTCTATCCGCGTCGATGTCGCGGATGTCGTTGACGAGGTAGTCCGCGCTCGACACCATCGCGAAGCAGGCGAACGCCACGAGCGCTTCGAGCGCCTTGGGCACCCACGTCGACGTGTCGCTGAGGTGGTACTCCTGCCCGACGGAGAAGACGAGCGCGAGAAAGACGATGCCGTTCTTCGTCCACTGCCGCGGGCGCATCGCCCGTAACAGGTAACGAAGCTGGGGGACGACGCCTGAGCGGCGGACTTCCGCGAGCCGGTCAGCGGGGGATGCGGCCGTTGCCGCGAATGCCTCTTCGTTCGCCATCGGCGCATAATAGCGCACCGCCATCGGCCGATGTACCTGCGGATCCGATCAAGCCTCGGCGTTGACTGTGGCGGATTCCTTCCTCCCCCGGTCTTCCCGGTCCCCAGTCTCAATCTCCAGCCTGCTTAAAGCGGCAGATTGCTGTGCTTCTTCGCCGGCGTGCTGTCCGTCTTCGACCGCAGCATCTCGAACGCGTGGATCACCTTCGTGCGCGTGTCGCGCGGGTCGATCACGTCGTCCACGTAGCCGCGCGCCGCCGCCACGTAGGGGTTCGCGAAGCGGTCGGCGTAGTCGGCAACGAGAGCCGCGCGCTCCGCGACCGGATCGGCGGCTTCCTGCAACCGCGCGCGGTACAGGATGTTGACAGCGGGCTCCGGTCCGACGACGGCGATCTCGCCCTGCGGCCAGGAGAAGTTCATGTCCGCCCGCAGGTGCTTCGAGCCCATCGCGTCGTATGCGCCGCCGAATGCCTTCCGCAGGATGACCGTCACTTTCGGCACCGTCGCCTCAGCGTAGGCGTACACGAGCTTCGCGCCGTGGATGATGATGCCGCCGTATTCCTGCGCGACGCCGGGCAGGTAGCCGGGCACGTCCACGAGCGTCAGGATCGGGATGTTGAATGCGTCGCAGAAGCGGACGAAGCGCGCCGCCTTCCGCGAGGAATCGATGTCGAGCACGCCGGCCAGGTACAGCGGCTGGTTCGCCACGATACCGACGGTCCGGCCCGCCATGCGCGCGAAGCCCACGCAGATGTTCTGCGCGTACTGCGCGTGCACCTCCATGAAATCGCCGCCATCCACGATCTCGGAGATCACTTCGCGGACGTCGTAGCTCTTCGAGGAGTCGTCCGGCACGATGTTGATCAACCCGTCGCAGCGGCGCGTCACATCGTCGCCGCTCTCGACCAGCGGGGGTTCGTCCAGGTTGTTCAGCGGCAGGAATGACAGCAGCCGCCGCACTTCGAGCAGCGTGTCTTCCTCGTTCTCGATCGCGAAGTGCGCCACGCCGCTGCGCGACGCATGCGCGATGGCGCCGCCGAGTTCCTCGTGGGTCACGTCCTCGAAGGTCACCGACTTGATGACGTCCGGACCCGTGATGAACATCTGCGACGTGCCCTGCGTCATGAAGATAAAGTCGGTGAGCGCCGGCGAGTACACGGCGCCGCCCGCGCACGGCCCCATGATCACCGAGATCTGCGGCACGACGCCGGAAGCCAGCACGTTGCGGAGGAACACGTCGCCGTAGCCGCCGAGGCTTGCCACGCCTTCCTGGATGCGCGCGCCACCCGAGTCGTTGATGCCGATGACCGGCGCGCCCGTCTTCAGCGCGAGGTCCATCACCTTCGACATCTTCTCGCCCATCGCCTCAGACAGGGATCCGCCGAAGACGGTGAAGTCTTGCGAGAACACGAAGACGCCGCGGCCGTCGATCTTGCCGAATCCGGTGACGACGGCATCGCCGAGGTAGTGCTGCTCGTCGAGCCCGAACTCCGTCGCGCGATGGATCATCAATTGGTCCAACTCTTCGAAGGTGCCGGGGTCAAGGAGGATGTCGATGCGCTCGCGGGCGGTCAGCTTGCCGCGCTCGTGCTGCGCTTCGATGCGCTTCAGCCCGCCGCCAAGGCGGGCCTGGTCTTTCATTTGTAGGAGGCGCGTCAGTCGTTCTTCGTTAGCCATGAGCCAGATCGTAGCAGAGGCGTTTCCGAGGCGGCAGGGTGCTTCTGGACTATTGCGGACCCCGTGTGCGCGACCCTGGTAGAATCGAGAAGCAGGAGGTCAACAGTGGCAGCAAAGCCTGAGCGTGATCCGCAGCAACCGAAACGAACCCCGGTCGTCCGGCCGCCCGACGCGCCGGCATCCGGTGGCGCTGTCATTCCCAAGGGTGTCAAGTAGCGACGAGTACCGCGCGCACTGCAAGCAGTACCGCCTCGGCACCAACTGCGACCGCTGCGGATGTAATTCGGCTCTCTTTCGATGTCAGCAGTTGGGTGTTCGCGTCCTGCCGCTCCGCCAGGTCCAGCAGGGTTCACCGCAATACCTCATCCTCGGTGAAGTTCGTCCACTGTTCATAGTACGCCCGCGCGTTGCCAATCGAATGCACCTCACTCGGGCGATACGCCAGCCAGTGCAGATACAGAGCCACGGCATAGACGACTGACGCGGCGACAATCGGTGCCGATTCGCCGGCGGTTATCTCGCCCCCGAACGCGGTTACGAATGCTGGGACGACGGTGACGATCGCTGTGGAGATGCCGAACAGGCCCGCGATCTTCCGATCCTGACTCTCGAACGCATCCCATTGCCGGTCGAGGAATGCCCGACCCTGTCCGACGAGTACGCGAAGCGCCTCCGTGCTCATGCGCCGCAGGATAGGCGAACGGCTGATCGCGGACATACTGCGCGCTTGACATCATCCCCGAAAGGCGCGCCTACACCGGCGGCCGCTTGTCGGCCCACGGATGGGCCTGCTCGAACGCTCGGCAGGCCCGCAGCACGAGCGAGTCTTCGAACGCGCGCCCGATCACGTGCAGGCCGACCGGCAGCCCCTGCGAGTCGAAGCCGCATGGGATGGACGCCGCCGGTTGGCCGGTAAGGTTGAACGGCTGCGTGTATTGCATCCACCCCGCCGGCGGGATGTCCTTGCCGGCGATCTGCTTCGGCTCATGGCCGACCGGGAACGCCGTGCACGAGATGACCGGCGTCAGCAGCAGGTCGTACGTCTCGTGGAAGGCCTGCATCGTGCACCAGAGCTCCATGCGGACGCGGTTCGCGCGCAGCATGCGCTCGGCCGTCACCTGCTTGCCGTAGTCGTAGAAGAAGTGCGCGGGCGCGTCCATCATGGCGCGCTGCTCGTCCGTGAGGTCGCCGATCCACATCGCATCGGCAGGCGTGTTGATGTCGAGGAATGTCGTGCCCTGCGGCCCGAACCCGGGGTGCGCCTCCTCGACGATGCAGCCGAGGTCGGCGAAGCGCTTCGCCGCGCGTTCGCAGATCGCCGCGACTTCCGGCTCCACGGGCGCGAAGCCGAGGTCGGCCGACCATGCGACGCGCAGGCCCTTGATGCCGCGCTCCAACTCGCGGAAAAACGACCCCGCGTACGTGGCGACGCTGAACGGATCGTCCGGTTCGTGATACGCCATCACGTCCAGCGCGAGCGCGGCGTCGGCAACGGTGCGCGTCGTCGGGCCGCGATGCGTCATCGTCGTCCAGCCGCCGGGCTTCTTCGGCACGCGGCCGTACGTCGGCTTGATGCCGAATACACCACAGATCGAGGCGGGGATGCGGATCGAAC
>JADMIO011411957.1_pt1 | contig 13245 bp, 14 predicted proteins | sample 8958161 | NCBI WGS metagenome assembly JADMIO01 (sample SAMN16585339, study PRJNA669376) | soil metagenome | isolation source: Crop rotation soil | place: USA: Cullars Rotation, Alabama | collected 2011 | reverse complement strand
TTGACAGCTATGAAAAAAAACCCGGTACTGTTAAATTATGGTATTGATGAATTGCGTTTTACCAAACCTGTTTATCCTGGTGCAGAAGTGTACATCCGTTTTACCTGTAAAGAAAAATTACCGAATGATAAAAGGATCATAGAAAAGCCTGAAGATTTTAAAAGAGGAGATGATATAGAAAAAGGGATTGTAAAATGGTTGGTGGAGTTTTTTGATGAGTGCAATGAAATAACGGGTGTGGCTACGATATTAACTATGGTGGCTAAGAAATAAGATAAGAGAGTATAAGAGAAAAGAAGATAAAAGAGATTTTGTATTTATGTTCTTGTGTAAAATGTAAACCTCTTTATATGGTTATAAATGAACTTACCGGTATTGTTGTTGATCTGTGTATTAAGTGCTTGAACTTGAATTAAAATCTGTTTACCCGTTGCCATTGGTATATTTTAAGCAAATCAGAACACAACTATCTCTTTTGAATTTAAAACATGGATTTATTCTTAATTTTAAAGTCGAATTAATGAAAGATGGGATACATAGAGTGTATAATATTGGAGGGAGAAAAACATTAAATGATTAATTGATAAAAAAGATAATTGCGTTACTAAACAAAATAAAAAGTTCGTCTTTTGCAAATCATTTTCCTTCTTTTCTCCTTTGCCCTCTTTGCTAAAAATATAACACATGGAAGGTCACGTTAAAACCGAAACACACCAGGGAATCACCACCATTGAATTCTTTCATCCGCAAAGTAATTCGTTGCCGGGAAGAATATTAGAAGACCTGGCACATGAAATACATTTTGCAGGTACACATGCTGAAACAAAAGTGATCGTATTAAAAAGTTCGGGCGACAGAACATTTTGTTCCGGGGCTTCTTTTGATGAACTGGTGGCGATCAGAACGGAAGCAGAAGGGCTAAAGTTCTTCAGCAGCTTTGCCCATGTGATCAATGCCATGCGTAAATGCCCTAAGTTCATTATCGCAAGGATACAGGGCAAATGTGTGGGTGGTGGTGTAGGCATTGCCGCCGCCGCAGATTATGCCATTGCGGTTGAAGGGGCAGAAGTAAAGCTGAGCGAGCTGGCTGTTGGTATCGGGCCATTTGTGGTAGGGCCTGCGGTGGAAAGGAAGATCGGTACGGGCGCATTCAGTGCATTGGCGATTGACGCCACCTCATGGCGCACCAGTGATTGGGCAAAACGAAAAGGCCTTTTTTCTGAAGTACATTCCAATATGGAAAATATGGAGGAGGCTGTTTTTCGCCTTTCAAATACATTGGCACACAACAGCCCTGAAGCAATGGCCGAGATGAAAAAAATGTTTTGGAAAGGAACAGAACACTGGGATAACTTATTAACTGAAAGGGCAGCCATCAGCGGCAAATTGGCACTGAGCAGTTTTACAAAAAATGCCATAGAGAAATTTAAAGCGAAGAAGTAAGTATAAAGAGGTTAAAGTAGATGAAAGAGAATACAGGCATCAGTATTTTTGATGAAACCAATTTTCAGGATTATTGTAACAGGCTGGCGAAGATGGATGCAGATCTGAAGCTCATCCTTACCACACATGGCCATCCTCCTCTCTGGAAACGCAATCATGGTTTTGAAACGCTTATTCACATCATTCTTGAACAACAGGTATCATTGGCTTCAGCAAAAGCAGCCCTCAATAAACTTAAAGAAAAGATCGGAGCAGTTACACCACAAAAAATTTTACTGCTTACAGACGAAGAATTAAAAGCCTGTTATTTCAGCCGCCAAAAGATAGCATATGCAAGACACCTGGCAGAGGCTATCATCAACAAGCAGCTCAACCTTAAAAAATTAGCGCTTTCACCGGATGAGGAAGTGAGAACCGGGCTCAAAAAAATAAAGGGTATTGGTGACTGGACCGTAGATGTATATTTAATGATGGTGCTGCAACGCACGGATCTGTTTCCGTTAGGTGATATCGCTTTGATGAACAGTATCAAAGAAGTAAAAAACCTTCCTAAACATACCGGCAAAGAAGAAATATTATTGCTTGCAGAAAAATGGAAACCTTACAGAACAGTTGCTGCATTTATGTTATGGCACAGCTATCTATGTAAAAGAAACAGAAAATACTAATCACAGTTTAACCTCATTGTGTCTATCCTCAACTCAGCACCTTTGCCACTTTTCCAATCACCCTTCCATTGCTGTACACCTGTAAAGTATAAGTGCCCTTTTGTATATTGTCTGCAGGCACAGAAAAATTGATCCGGCGGGATTCGCCTTTGTTGTAGTCAAATTTTATTTTGCGGCTGTATATTTTCTTTCCGCCATCCGTATCAAAACTGCCGCTTTCCCACGCATTGCGTAACACTTTTCCATCTGGCTGTATCAATACCAACATCACTTCTCCCATGCCTTGTACCAGGCTGTTACGAACCACCAGCGATCCAATAAATTTCTCCGTTTCATCGGCATTTCCTGTTTCAGCATCATTATCATTGGCAGACGTCAGCTTCAGATCGCTGGCACTGAATACAGATGAACTACTGTTGATATTTTCCGCAGCAGGCCTTTCATAATTATCATTCGTTCTGATATTGGAACCTGGCCCTGCATTCCTGATGGCAAACTGCTCCAGTAAGATCCTTAATCTCCTGTTCTCTTTCTCAATATCCACATTCTTTGTTTTCAGGTCCTCCACTTTTACCTGTAACTCTTTTATTTTGTAACGGGCCAACTCAAGATCTGCAACAGAACTGCTGCTGTCTGTAAGCAACGAGTTGATCTCTGTTTTCAATTTATACACATCACCCAGCCTGCTGTCCATTAAGCCTGTTTGGGTGCTATCTGTTTTGGTATAGGCAGAATCAATACCAGCATCAGGTGTAAAATTACTTACTGCAGAGGCATATAGCTGTTGTAATGTATCACGGGTTTTTTCAGCCGTAATGCTCATTGTCTTTTTAGGAATCGTTAAAGCGATGCTCTCTTTTTTGTCTTTGTGCTGCATATAAAAATTATATCCCAACACACATAGCAATACAAATGATACTACCAGGAAAAGGGCCGACAATGCAAGAAGAGGGTGAAACTTATTGTCTTTCATAAATCAAGCATGGAATATTGTTATCGCAGGAAATTATTTTGCCATCGCACCTTCATCCACATAAGCAGAGATCCAGCCTACCTGTCCGTTCTTTACTAAATAAAATTGTTTTTTCTCATACACGCCTTCAAACTGGCGCATTATCTTTAACAGGAAACCCGTACCGGCTATCAACGCTTTCTGGTCAAATACCCTGTTCACATCTTCTATTTCTTTCGCCACTGCAATTTTATCAATTGAATTATCCGTAATTTTTTTCAGCAGGTTATCTGCTGTAAAATCATGGTAGTTCCTCACCAGGCGGTCACTGAACTTCTGCACTTCATCATAGGTTACCGGCACCACACTGTTATCGATCATTTCGGGGAAGAGCAGCGTGCTGATGCTCCAGGCAATACCGCCACTGAAAGCAATATTATCACTCATGTTGTAAGCGCCGCTTACATTTACTGCATATTCAATTTCACTGTTGGGCGTACCGCTTAGTACACGAAACAACTGCCTGCTGTAATTGGTAATACTCAGGTCACCTTCCAGTCTTTTTTCCGTTGCGTTCGTAATACTCTTGGTGCCCCAGTTTACCTGGAACAGCTTTATTTCATTCGTCGTACCAAAAGGAAAATAACCACCTTTGGTATTGCCACTTCCGATATCCACCAAAAAAGTGGTGTAACGTTTTTCTTCCGGCACAATGCCCAAATGCGATAGCCTGGCTTCTTCTTTTATATCCACCACTTCCACTTTTCTTGCCGGCTCACCGATCTTCACCCTGAAGGAATCCACCAGTTTTTGTATCCAGGCCGTTTTATTATCCTTTTCTGCCTGTCCCTTTACACCACTGCTCACTACGGTAAATATCCTGTCTGATGGAACCTGGTAAACGCTATTGATCGTATTGAATAAACCTGTTAAGCCTGCAAGCGTAGCTGAAAAAGTGGCATCATTGAAAGAAATAAAATCTGTATTGACTGAACTGTCCTTAAGCAAATGAAACGAACCGGCCCTTACCGCTTTTTTATCGATTTCAACCAGGCTCATTTTTACGCCCTTGCTGCCCACTTCAATCCCCGCAAAAACGGTACTCCTTTTAAACTTCAGTTTCAAACTTGTTTGTGCCTGCGCCATGGCCATGCCGCTGAACAGCATCACCACCGGCAAACAAACATATTTACACACACTACGCATTATACTTTTCATTTGGCTATAAAAGTACATATTAAAAGAATGGTAGTTGGGAGATATGAACGTGCTGTGTAAAACTTTTGATGGCATAGGAAATGATAGTCAATATATCACGGTGTCAATCAACTTCGTTTGAAAAGTCATATCATTTTCAAGTTGTTCAGGTCGAATTCAGTGAATTAGTTGGGTAATTTTCATACCATCACTTCTTTCGCCACTTCCATATCAATCTCCTGCTCCCATTTAGCCACCACCACCGTAGCCACCGCATTGCCCACCAGGTTGGTAAGCGCCCTGCCCTCACTCATAAACCTGTCAATTCCCAAGATAAGCGTTATCGCCGCCACATCAATATGCCCAACTGCCGGTAAAGTGGCCGCAAGTGTGATAAAGCCGCTGCCGGTTACGCCTGCCGCTCCTTTGGAAGTTAGCAGCAGCACCAGCAATAAGCTCACCTGGTGAGTAATATCCATGGGCGTGTTGGTGGCCTGTGCCAGAAATACTGCTGCCATGGTAAGATAGATACAGGTGCCATCAAGATTGAATGAATAGCCCGTCGGCACCACTAATCCTGTTACTGCTTCGCTGCAACCCGCCTTTTCCATTTTATCGATCAGTCCCGGCAATGCCGGTTCGGAGGAGGAAGTGCCCAAAACCAGCAACAGTTCTTCTTTAATATGCAAAAGCAATTTAAAAATATTAAAGCCGGCCAGTTTTAAAATACCACCCAATATCAGCAGAATAAAAATGACACAGGTGATGTAGAAACAAAGCATCAGGTTTCCCATTGGCCCAAGCGAAGCGATGCCATATTTACCAATGGTAAAAGCCATAGCGCCCAATGCTCCAATGGGTGCCAGTTTCATGATCATACGGATGATAGCGAATAAAGCATGTTCTAAAGATTGTATCCCGTTTAATAACGGTTTTGCTTTGTCCTTAATTTTTGATAAAGCGAAACCCATCAGCAAGGAAAAAAGCAATACCTGCAGCAGGTTATTATTGACAAAAGCGCCGATAATATTCTCCGGGATAATGTCAAGGATAAAACCCTGTAGATTTTGCGCCCTGGCCTGCAGCGCATATTGTTCCACCGCTTTTGCATCCAGGGCATTTACCTGCACATTCATTCCAACCCCGGGCTTCATAATATTAACCACAAACAGACCTGTGATAAGCGCCAGTGTAGTCATTACTTCAAAATAAAGAATGGCTTTCAGCCCTACACGGCCAACTTTTTTGGTGTTCTGCATTCCGGCAATGCCACTCACAATGGTACAGAAAATAACAGGTGCGATCATCATTTTCACCAGCTTGATAAAGCCATCACCCAGCGGCTTCAGTTGCATGGAAAAAGCCGGGTAAAAATGCCCGAGCAATACCCCGATTGCTATGGCAAACAATACCTGTATGTAAAGGCTTTTAAATAAGCGGGGCATTATGATCTGTTAAGTGATGAAAAACTATTCAGCCTTGTCTCCCACGAACCACTGTTCCTTATTCCTGAACAGCACATTAAAAGTGGTAAGAGAGCCGTAGCATCTTGTAATATATTGCTGAATATTTACTTTATCCTCATCAGATAATTTTTTGTTGCTGTTGATGTTTTGTTCCAGCACTCTTAGCCTGTCCCTCAACATTACAATTTTATGAAAGAAGTCTTCCACCGGAATTTCTTTGGGTTTTAATGTTTTATCATACGGCTGCAGCAGCATGGTACCGCCTTTCCACCGGTCGCCAAGTGGAACCACTTCACCAAATCCGCCCCACATGCGTAAAATTTTCAACAATGATTTTTCTGCCTCGCTGGCTGTTTCTATTTCTTCTGTTACATTTTCGGGAATTATTTCGTCCAGGTTATTATCTTCTTTTTCCACTTCCTTTATTCCATGGTTAATAAAAGATATCAGGTAGGTGGCGTAACGGATGCCCACGACCACGCCGGGACCGTATTGTGTGTGCTGAAGGCGGGTGCCCACGCCAAGGTTTGTTTGACTCATAATGGATGTTTCGTCAAAAATAAGTATTACCGCAAACTATATTTTGGACCGGTTGATTTTATTGCGGCTGAGTTTTTGCATAAGTGGAAAAAGAAAAAATGGGGAAAAACTGTTGATTATTTAAAATATTATTGTAAGTTTGTTTCACCTCCGAGTAAAATTACTTCCAAAATATCCGTTTGAACTTCCTCTTTTTTTGATTTCTCATTCCTCTGAAAAAGCTATATCCAGTCTGATACGTTCTTGAAAAACTGCAGTTTTCAACACCAAAAGCTATTATAAATGACCAGGAATTGGTATGCAGTTTACACACGCCCTCATAAAGAGAAAAGGGTTACTTATTTATTGAATAAAAAAGGAATTGAAAGTTTCTGTCCTGTTATCACCACTGTTGTTAAAAAAGCCGGTGAAAAGAAACAGGCCCAGCTTCCACTTTTCAGTTCGGTTGTTTTTGTACATGTATCAGAAACAGAAATCAAGTCCCTGTTTTCAATGCCATGGATTGTTACTATTGCTTACTGGAAATCAAGACCAGCTGTTATAAGTGACGGTGAAATTGATATCGTAAGGAAGGTTACAGATATGTATGCTGATATAAAACTTGAAAAAACATTTGTAGAAATGGGCGCCGCTGCCAAAGTGATCGATTCACCTCAGATGGAGTTCAATGAAAACACGGTTTCTGTAAAATATAAAAGTGTAAAAGTGAACCTGCCATCATTGGGTTATACCATTACAGCAGAAAGAGTAAAGCAAAAGAACGAAGTGATTTATCCGCAGGCCGGGTTATTTACATCATTTCCCAAAAGAATAAATGCATTCTTTTTTAATTAAAGTAAAAAGTAGTTTTATATAGAGTTCCCGTTTTAAAATTTAAGAACCGTCATTGGCGGTTCTGTTATCCTTGATCCCGTTTAGTCTTTCCTTATCCTCTGAATTTCCCCACTTTTTTTGGTTTTTGTTCCAGTTGAAAAGCCTCTGATATTTAACCTAAATGACAGCGTTATGGAGACAAATTTTACCTGCTACACCAAAAAGATCCAGGGGAGCATTTTTTATTTCGTAAAGAAATTTATTGTTTTTCCTGAATTCAATGGCGTACCACCTGTACTGGAGGCGTATGGAATGCATACAGATTTTGATAGGGCCTGCGCCATAGCCACATTGTATGACAGCCTGATTAAAAAGCAACTGCTGGAAGAAATTGAAACGGGAGTGAAGCAGGCAAAAGTGATTGACCTGAGTGAAATCAACTTTAATAATCAAAAGCCTGCAATGGGATTTTAGCCTTCCGTTATAAGCAGTAAATGCGTTTCCGGGTTTGCATCATCCTTTCAAATACAGGCATCATCACTGAAATGGCTTCAGTAGTTTATATCCCTTCTTATCATTACAGCACTTATGATGCTATAAAATCTTTCAGGCGGTTAAATTCTTTTGTTGAACTTGAAACAAAAAGATTGTTCCAGAAAGACGCTACAGAGCGTAATGCATGTGCAATAACATTGCTGTTAACAGATTGGTTTGTCATGATGATATTGAATTAGACTGTAAAGTTAAATCAAGCTCAAATGCTGTACTATAGGGGATTTGCTGATTTTTTTGCCCCGTAAATTCCGAATACTCGATGGTTGTTTTACTATTTTTCACACGGAACAACCCTCTCCTCAATAACGTCTTTTTACAGGAATTATTTTATTATTCCCTCTGTTCCAATAACGCCTGCTTATCAAATTTGTAGTGGTTAATTTTTTTATTATACAAGCCTTTACATACATTTACTATACAAAAGGTTCCAGGTCGTTTAACATCCAATTTTACCATTCAAAGTCTCATACAGAAGAACCAGGCTGAGCGCTTTTTGTACTAAACCCATTTATTCACACTGCTCCTTTCTGAACAAACATGGCTGAACTTACTTTCGGGCATTGTAATCCATTGAATCTTCCTGTGAAGGTTTGGGTATTGGCTCCTTTTGTACATACAAAGGATGAAACCATTGACTACTATTACGATTTTTCTCAAAGCATAGCTGAATATACCAGCACGTTCGCAACGCTAAACCTGCAGTGGCAGTGGCAGCCGGTAACCATGCTTGATTACTATGAAATGATCGGCCAGATTGTTTCAGAAAGGGATAATAACATTTCGTTTCCCATTGTACTTAATATTTGCGATGGTGATGAAGTGAATGGCACCCCAGGCATATCGGTGGTAAAACTGCTGGAAGAAAGAAAACTGGTCTACACCGGTTCCGAAGAGTTCTTTTATCATATCACCACTTCCAAGATCGCCATGAAAAAGCGGTTTGATAAGGCCCGTGTGCCAACACCAGCCTGGGAAGCCATTAAAACAGGGAAACAAAACATCAAAGGGATCTTTGAGCGCTTAGGTACCCCAATAATCCTTAAGCCTGCTGTATCAGGTGGCAGCATGGGCGTGGGGACAAAAAATGTGGTGTACAAAGAGGAAGAATTAGCCATTTTGATAAAAGCAATGTTTGAAGGATACCGGGGATGGAACCTGGTGACAGATGGTTTGATCGCTGAAGCATTTGTGCCCGGTACCGAATACACCAGTTTTTTGGTTGGTGATCATAATAACCCTGCAGCCACTTTTATTTATGAGCCGGTTGAAAGGGTGTTCCATGAATCATTGCCTGAAAATGAAAGGTTTTTGAGTTTTGACAGGCTTTGGGAAATTTATGAAGAAGAAGAGGCGATGCCCAATGATGAAAATTTTTATGAGTATGCGCCTGTCAACCCGGAGGATGCGGAAGAAGTAAAAAAATTAAGCTGGCAGGCTTTTGTGTCTGTTAAAGGGACCGGGTACGCAAGAATTGATATAAGAAAAGATAAGCGGACGGGAAAACTATATGTGCTGGAGGTAAATGCACAATGCGGTATCAGTGAAGATGAAAATTTCACCTCCATTGGCGCTATTTTAAAAGTGACGGGTAAAAGCTTCCCGGATATGGTGCTGGAAATTATTAATAATGCTATTGAAAGACATATAGCGCATACAGCACCGGTAGGAAAAAAAGCCATGAGCTTAGTAAATGTTTCCAATGGCAGGTAAACCAGCAAACGATCATACACAAAATACAGGTGCTTTTTTTCCGGAATGGGAGAAATTAAAGATTTGTGTGCTGCAACCGGATTATTCCACTTGCGATGTTGATTATAAAGACTATGATCCGCCAAGGGACCTGTCGGGTCTTATTCCATCGGCAAGATTTGATCATGTATTGCTCAATAAGCTTACTACCTACAAGCAGTTAAAAGAGCTGAAGAAAAACAACTACGACATATTTGTAAACCTCTGTGAAGGTTATCTTGAGTGGGAAGTACCCTCTATTGATGTGATCTATTTTTTAGAGTTGTTAAACCTTCCGTTCACCGGCCCAAATTCTCTGTTGTACGATCCGCCGAAAGAGCTGATGAAATATGTTGCGTACACCGAAGGAGTGGCCACCCCGGAATATGTATTAATAGAAGACAGCAGCCTGGATATTGAAAAGCTGTGTGCCCAACTGCAGTATCCGCTGTTTGTAAAACCACATAAGGCCGGCGACAGCCTTGGTGTTGATCACAGCAGCCTTGTAAGAAATATTGATGAGCTGAAACAAAAGGTCAGCGCTATTGATGAGTATGCGCCTTTGCTCGTGGAAGAATATATTGAAGGAAGAGAGTTCACCGTTATGCTTTCTGCCGGCATTGGAGAAAAAGCAGCACCCATCATTTTTCACCCGGTTGAATATATTTTCCCTGATGGATTTGACTTTAAAACTTATTCTCTTAAAACATCAGAATTACATCCCAATGCCAATATCCCTGTTCCCGAAGCAACAATAGCTGACCGGTTGAAAGCCGCCGCCAAAAAAATATTTTCTGCATTTAATGGTGTTGGTTATGGCCGCCTGGATTTCAGGATGAATGATAAAGGAGAATTATTTTTCCTGGAGATCAATTTCACCTGTTCTGTTTTTTACAAAGATGGTTATGAAGGAAGTGCCGATTATATCCTGAAATTTGATGGTTTTGGCCAGGCCAATTTCCTGAAACACATTATAACAGAAGGCATCAGCAGGCACAAACAAAAGCAAAAAAAATACTATGTAAAGGGTAGCCCCATAGCAGGTTATGGCATTTACGCTGCAGAAAAAATGTATGCTGATGAAGTGATCTTTAAAGGAGAAGAACTAGCCCAGCGGATCGTAAGCAAGCGCTATGTGGAAGAAAACTGGAATGTTAACCAAAAGGAAATTTTTAGAAAATACGCTTATCCTCTCAGTAAAGAGGTATTTTTGCTGTGGGATAATAATCCGTGTGAGTGGGCTCCTCAAAATCACAGTTGCGTACCGAATACAGCCTACGATGGCTTAAATGTGATTGCCACCAGGAATATTTTAAAAGGAGAGGAACTAACCCTCGATTATGCTTCTTTCCTGGATGAAAATATGGAGCCTTTTAACTGCCAATGCGGCTCTCCCGAATGTCGTGGTTTAATTACCGGGATTGACAACAATTCGGTAACAGAAAGGGAAGATAAACCACTTCTTAAACTAACCTGAAGACTCTCTGTCTCACTAATCCATCATTGATAGCTGCGGCTTTGCCGTGGAAGTGTATTGTATTGTTTACTTAAAAGTGAAAGGAAGTGTTATGGCTAAATTTGACGTATTAAAAAATCTGTTTACAAAGCATAAATATCAATTGATCATTACCTATGTTTTATTTACTATCGAAACCGCCGGCGGGTTATTGCGGTTCTATTTTTTTGGAGAAGCCGTGAACGATATTATTAAAGGTAGTTACCATGGCTTGATAATTCTTGCGGCAGTACATCTTATATATCTTTCGGTTGGTACGGTACGGCATATATATGATACCCGTACCTATTCGGCTATCTATACGTCACTCGTGACAAAACTTTTAAGCCATCCGTCAAAAAATCCGGATCTGTCTAAAATGAGTGCCCATTCTACATTATCGAGGGAGTTTGTTGATTTCCTGGAGCAGGATCTTGTATATGTACTGGAAGCAGTGTATAACCTGGCCGGCTCTCTTATTATCCTCTTCTTTTATGATAAAACGATCGCACTGGTATGTTTGGGGATACTCGTTCCCGTTATGGTGGTGAGTTATATCTATGGGAAAAGAATGACCATATTAAACCGGGAAAAAAATGATGAACTGGAAAAACAGGTGGCAGTTATTTCAACCGGCAACAAAATAAAGATCCATAATCATTATAATAACCTCCGGAAATGGCAAATAAAAATATCCAATAAAGAGGCTTTCAATTTTGGTTTTATGGAATTGATGGTGTTGTTGGTAATCACTATTTCCTTGTTAGTATCGCATAGTATTCATAGTTCTGCAATAATGGCCGGAAGCCTGTTTGGCATTTACAGTTATATTCTAAAGTTTGCTTCAGGACTTGATACCATACCCTATACTATACAGCGGCTTTCTTCCTTAAATGATATCGCTAAACGAATCGAGATAGGCGATGATAAAATGAATGAGAATATAGAAGTAGAAGAAAGCACAAGTCTTCCTTACCGATTGGTAAAGGATCTGAAACGGTCAGCATAATATTAAAACAATAAGGCAATGATATACAAATTTACACCAAATAAATTTGTTTTGTAATGTTTTGAGCATATCTTTACACTATCAAGTTTAAGTTATGTTACCAGAGTTTAAAAGCATCTTCGATTTATTAAAAGCATTTCCTACGGAACAAAGTTGTATTGACCACTTGGAAAGGTTGAGTTGGAACGGGACGCCTGTATCCCCCTTTGATCCGACCAGCAAAGTTTATAAATGTGCGGGTAATAAATACAAATGCAAGACTACAGGTAAGTACTTCAATGTCCGCACAAACACCATTTTTGACAATACTAAAATCCCCCTTCAGAAATGGTTTCTGGCTCTTTACGTTTTTAGTTCACATAAAAAAGGGATTTCCAGTCACCAGCTCGCCAAAGACATTTCAGTCACACAAAAATCCGCTTGGTTCCTGCTCCACCGGTTACGTTATGCTTTTGACCATCCCAATTTTAAAGCTATACTAGGTAATGTTGTTGAGATTGACGAAACATACATTGGGGGGAGCGAAAGTAATAAACATGCTAAGAAAAAAACAAGGACAATTAACGGAGGAGTGAGCACAACTGGCGGTAAAGCTCCAGTGTTGGGAATGATAGAAAGGGGCGGCAACATAATTGCAAAGGCGTTACCGGATGCAGACAGGGACACATTGTTGCCCATTATCAGGAAAACAGTTGAACCGGAAAGTATTATAATTACTGACGAGTATAGAGCATATAGGGGTCTTAAAAAGGATTATTTAAGGTTGACTGTTAACCACGGTGCAAAAGAATATGTAAACCACATGGCGCACACCAATACCATAGAAAACTTTTGGAGCCATTTAAAAAGGGGATTAGATGGGATTTATCATTGGGTCAGCAAAGATCACCTGCAGAGTTATGTTGATGAATTTACTCTCAGGTTTAATACTAGGGATTACAGTGCACAAGGAAGGTTTGACTTAATTTTGTCTGCAGTTTCTGGTAAACGGTTAACTTACGAAGCATTAATAAAATGAGTGGAATAGATGTATTAGAGAAAAGCCCGGACTTTCTGTTTTACAGCAGTGAGGATGGGAAGATCAGAGTGCGTGTCATTGCTGATAGTGATACCGTATGGGTAACAGAAAAGGGGATAGCCGAAATTTTCCGAGTTGAAGGGGAAGTTATATCCGAGTATATAAACCAGATTTTTGAAAGCCAGGAACTAAAAAAATCAAATGTCTTTTCTAAGCAAAAGGTTCAAAAAGATTTATACAAAAGTGGGACAGAGAGTGTTGAGCTATATAACTTGGACATGGTTATTTCAGTAGGCTACCGCATTACTTTCCAGCACAGTGGGATCCGAAGCTTGGAATTCACGTGACTTGAAGTCGCGGC
>JADMIO010634684.1_pt1 | contig 13246 bp, 7 predicted proteins | sample 8958161 | NCBI WGS metagenome assembly JADMIO01 (sample SAMN16585339, study PRJNA669376) | soil metagenome | isolation source: Crop rotation soil | place: USA: Cullars Rotation, Alabama | collected 2011 | reverse complement strand
TTTGAAAGTGAAGACAAAAAGAGAGCCGCAAAGCTTTTCGGCTCCCTCTTAATTCAGTTAATCAATGGTGAGGAAACTGGCAAGCTAGGTTCGGCTAGCTTGGCTTGAAAGTCTTCGAGAATGGATGCCGCTTGCGCGATGGTTTCAGAATTAGCCGTGACATAACGATAGGTTGTGCCGACTTGAGAATGTCCCAGGATGCGTCCAACCATTTGTAAGGGCAAGTTGCCTTTAACAAGTCGCGTGGCTGCGGTATGACGGAGGCTGTGAATTGTCAGGCCATCAATGCCGCCGCTCTTAATGCCAGCCTCTTTACAAGCCGAAGCAAATGACTTTCTGACATTGTCGATAACGCCAAACACGCGAGCCTCAAGTTCAATACTTCTTGATTCCCGAAGCGTATGCAGTTCAGTGGACATTCGTTCTGTGATTGCGACGTGCCTTGTCTTTAGGGTTTTGGTGGTGCGCCCTTCAATGGTGATGATGCCGCTATCTAAACAAACCGAACGCCATCGCAATTGAGTCATTTCCGAGAAACGTGCGCCGGTATCGAGTAAGCAAATGAGTAACGGCCGCAAATGGCTTCGCCAAGGGTTTTCACATGCCTTGAGCAATCGGTTTTCTTCATCGAGAGTCAATATCCGTTCACGCTTTCGCTCGTCAGCTGTGGATATCAAACCGTCCCCAGCGTTAAATGGATTCTTTACTAGCCACGACTCGCGCACCCCGATATTTAGAATGCGCCGAAGGTAGGACAGCTCTCGATTTACGGTTGTTATTGAGCGTTGACGGCCATACTGGGTTGGTGTATTCAGCCGCCTTATGCTGAAGGTGCGAATATCAGCGTAGGTTATCTCCCTCAATCGCCGCTTGCCAAAGTGGTTTCGGAAGATTCTGAGGAATGCACTAGCATGTTTCCAATCCCTCAACCCGTTTACTTTTCTTCCATCTACGAACTGAGCGGGTTTTAGATAGTGCAATTCGTAATGGTCAGCCAGATTGTCAAAGGTCATTCGCGTGGCGTCGATAACGCGACTGCCTTCATTCTCTATGTCACGCAAAAGAGCCTTTAGTAGCCTCTTGGCCGCTGCCTTCGTCTCTCCCTGACGCTTCACATTGCGTCGCTTGCCCGTTTCGTCCGTTACGGTTGTTCGTGCAATCCAAGCTCCGCTGGTTTTATCCTTGTAGACATATCCACTTCTCGGTCTCATTTTCGTGTCCTCATTTCTTAACGGACACTTTCAAGGACACTTTGAACGGAGTGTTTGACGTGAGGCCAGCGAACTTTATAATCAAAGTCCACGGCGGGGTAGCTCAGATGGTTAGAGCGTGGGATTCATAACCCCAAGGTCGGCGGTTCGATCCCGCCCCCCGCTACCAACTTTCCTGAATCAATCATCCGTTTCTTACTAGCGCTAAAGTGCCGAACCTCTATTTGTGACGGTATTGTGACGGCGCCGATTTTTTAGTAGCACCGCGTCACCCGTTCCGACCGGCAAATTCCGCACATAGCGTTTGCCACATGGCAGCGTCGCCTGATGGCTCGCTTGATAAAACAATTACTTGACGGTGCGATACCATTATCGCGCGTTAGCCAGTTTCATGGGGCGCGCTGGGAACTAACTTCGGCGGTGAGACTCAGCTGAGCCGAGCGCCCGGTCTCGCGGTCTAAACCCGTGAAGAGCTTGACATGGATTAATTGGCGCATATACTGGCGCCCGTTCAACTCGGGCCTCAAGTCTTCCGTTAAGCGGCGCTTCCAGAATAGAGACCGCGACCAGCCGCTTCGAATCCCATGGAATGAAGTATTCCATTCACAAAGGAGTCAAATACCATGTTCGGAGTTCCTTCCAGATCGAGGCTACTTACCACAGTCATATTGGTTGTCGCATGCGTCCTGCTCGTGGCAGGAGTGTCAGCTGGGCGACTCGGACTGTTCTCAGCCCCAAAATCTATCCAGACGGTTCAGCCGCGAATTTCCAACCGGACGCGCACAGTTCGAATCTCCAGCGTTCGGCGCGACATTAGTGGAGATGTAGAGCTAACATTTCTTAATGAGTCAACAAAGACGATTTACGCCTACACGCTGATCACGAATCAACAGGGAGTAAAGAAGGGCTTTACCGCCTACGCGACCGCTGAACCAATCGGACCTGGAAAATCACAAGTCGAAAGAATACCAGCATCGAACCTGGAATCTGGCTCCGGGACTTCAGAAGGAACTGGTGAAATAGTTTTTTCTGCAGTTTACCTCGAGGGCGGAGTTACTGAGGGCGACGCAGGTGAGACGGACAAACTTAAGCGCACGATGACCGGGATAAAAGAGCAAGCAAAACTTGCGTTGAAGGTTCTGCGCGATGCCTATGACTCGCCTGAATCCAACTCGGGGCGACTTTTGGCACAAGTCGAGTCTCAAGCGAGCTCTATTTCGGATCGAGAACAATCCGCACTCTCCCCTGCTGAACAAGAGAATGTGAAGGCCATGGTAAAGGACCGGCTACTCAGATCGATCAAGAAGCTTCAATTGAAAAAGGCTACGCCCGGCTTCGACTCGAAGACACAGATTGCTGAGTTGTTGACGTACTATCAGCGGTTGGCCGAAAAACTCTGAAGACACCCTAACTTTCAAGCACGAACTACGTCAGGCGTTACTCACACACGAGGCGCCCACCATGAAAAGAATCCCTGGCTCCTTCTGTTCCTAACGATGATCGCAACTCCGATAAGTGTCGCATACGCGATGTGCGTACCAACATATGTTCAGATAAAATACAAGGGCCTCCGATGCCCAAAGTAACTGTCCCAGGGAGGTAACTGACGAGGAGTCTAATCAATGCTTGTGAGGTTTGTTCCCTTCATTTGGATGGCCGCCTTCGTATTTCCCCTACTCACGCAAAGTAGCAACGCGCAAAATATCGATGTCCTTCCTCAGCCCGCATCACGCGAGAGAAGGCCCAAATGATATGCGAGAGCAATTGCTTTCCCACTTGCCTTGGTTCGTTTCGAGGGTCACAAAACTTCCTGGCATTCGCCGCGTTGCCCTTCTTGGCTCGATTACAACCAACAAGCAGAACCCGAAAGACATCGACTTCCTGGTTGTAGTTGATGATGATGTTGACCTCAAGCCTTTGGCGCGTTTGGGCCGGAAGATCAAAGGCAGGGCCCAACAGATCAATCGGGGCGCGGATATCTTTCTGGCGAATAATCAAGGCAAGTACATCGGTCGAACATGTTCGTGGAGGGAGTGCCGGGCTGGAAAACGGATGTCGTGTGATGCGTTAAATTGTGGGAAGCGTCCGTACCTGCATGATGATCTGAAGACCGTTTCACTTTCTGACGAAACAGTGCGCTCCGCTTTAGAGCTGTGGCCATCGTTGAAGCATCGGCCTGGATTGCCAGACGATCTAAAAAAGACTCTTGAGCAACTCGATGTGTCATGATCTACCGCGAAGATTTTGTCAGCTATGGTTCGATGAAAATCACTGTCAAAGCATGTCAAAGGACGCAAAGTCAAAGTCGTCTGTAACGGCGGCAAGTTGTAATGAATATTAAAGTTGTGTAACTCGATGTCACAAAATGCAAACTCCAAAGGCGCTTTCATAACCCAAGGTCGGCGGTTCGATCCCGCCCCCGCTACCAACTACCTTCCGATTTTTCCAACCTGCCCTCAGGAGATTAACTTAGCGGCTTATTGCGAAACCTTATAACGCTTCACCGCCGGCATTTTGAAAATGTGTTGTCTGAAAACTAAAACCCAATCCGAAAATGCATTGGACTCCAGAACCACCAGTCGATTCGGTGGCAGTTCCGCATCAGTAATTTCCTGAATCGTGGCGGTGTAATTCGACGCGTTCAAGTCTCTAGCAACTCCCTGGGCGGCGGCTTTGGGATCTTTCACCGCGACTGAGATCGCATTCGCGGTCAAATGGTCCAGGCTCGGCTCACCGGATGAAAGATGGTTCAGAACGGTATACCCATCCGACAGAAGCGTCTGCCGAGTCGGTCCGGTATCGAAGGTAAAACGTTCCGCCAACCCCAATTCCCTGAGGGCTTTTAGAACAGGCAGTCGCGCTTCCTCTCGGGCCAGCGCATATGCTCGATGGCCTCGATCAGGTAGAGGCAGCGGATTGCGCCACCACATCAACGTAACCACCAGCGCCCAAACGCTGGCGACAGCCGCCCAGACTAGTATGAGCATTTCTCACTCCATGTTTTTTTCGCAAAAGTTCTCACCTGAGGCTGTTGACTTATGGCAAACCGATGCGTTTGAGCAGGTCCAGGAACTGAGGCTCTTCGCGAATCGGATCGAACGAAGGATCCTGTTTGAACGTGAGCAACCACGCGGATCGGTCGCTGAATGTTTGCTCGAGGCAATCAAAGGTCTCTTCCAGCATTCCGAGACCCAAATACACCTTCGCAAAGGTGAAGGGTCCGACATAGTGCCTGCGCGACATGGCCCGGAGATCTTCGATTATTTGCAGTGCTTCCGTCTTTCTTCCGGCCAGCGCTAACCCATGACCAAGCTCTGCAACCGCCGCGGGATTTCCCCATTCGGGAGTTCCTGCCAGCTCGCGGGCCTTCTGCAGTTGCTCAATCGCTTCAGCATAGTTGCCGAGTTGCTTGTAAACAATTCCTAAGTGAACGTATCCGAGAAAAAACTGCCGATATCGGTTGATCGCAGCGTTGGCAGCTTCAATAGCCTCGTCGTAGCGTCGTCCCAGAAAATAAATCCGGCTGACCGTGCTATCAATAATTGGCGAATGCCTGAGGCTCTGGGCCACTCTTATCTGGTCGAGCGCTTCATTCGTGCGACCGAGAAGCGCCAAATTGTGCGCGTAAAACTGCCGGGCAGTAGCGTACTCAGGGTTGTAGTGAAGCGCTTTTTGGAATTCAATCTCTGACTTTTGCCAATCACGATCATAAAGGAACATTGCCGCCGCCAGCGAAGCGTGGGCCTCTCCCAGCGACTCGTCTATTTCCAGGGCCCTTAACGCCGCCTTCTTCGCGCGCGGCATGACCTTCTTGGGAGAGATCACCTCAGAGCCGAAGATTCCTAAAAGCAGGTTGCAATCGGCCACACCCACGTACGCTTCAGCGAATGTCGGATCTTTCCGTACTGCTCGTTTGAAAGACTCTAAGGCCCCAATCAGGGCATCTGGTGTGCGACGATTGAGCAAAGACCAACCCTCTTCATAAAGTTTGTGCGCTGCTTCATTGCTGGTATGGATCCTTTTTCCCTGGTCTGCGTCGGGTCCTCGGGAAGACCCACCCTGCTCGTTAGTCACGATACGAACGACTTCAGCAGCGGCCTGTTCGGCAATTAGCTCCAAAGAATGGATCACGTCGACCTGTTTCTCGCGATATGACGGCGATCGCAACGATAGCTCGCCGTCGTTTCGCCTGACGTAAAGGATTACCAGCACTCGTCTTCCACTCACCATCAAGCTTCCCGAGACAACAATTCTCATGTTCTCTGTGCCGGCTGATTCCCGAGCCGCTAGTTCGCTGCTCGGGATCACCGGGAACCTTTTCAGATTGATCAAACTCCGGCTCAAGAGTTCAGCAAAGACAAGACCCAGGTCAGTTTCGGTTCTTTCCGCTCCAAAATTCTTGAAAGGCAAGATGGCGATCACCATGCCACCCCTGGTCACCACTTCTTCATGAATGAACCGATAGCCTTTGCGGGAAATCGTCTTGATGTACGCGGGGTCTTTGCTGCGCAGGCTTTCGCCCAGCTTTTCTTTGATTCTTGAAACATACCTGGTGACCGTTGCGTCGTCAGGGCGTCCCCCCTCAGGTCCTCTGATCAATCGCGAAAGTTCAAACTTGTCGACCGTGTGATCCCGCTTTTCGAGCAACCGCCGGAGAATAAGGAACTCGCCTGTCCCCAGCGGAACGATTCTTCCGTCCCTCAAGAGCACCTGTTCAGTTACGTCGAGACGAAATGGGCCGAATTCATAGTAGTGGTTCGTGGGCATCGTGGAAGACTCGTGAGAATTTCGAGTAGTCCGAAATCTGTCCGATTATCGCAGAGCCCAAAAGCGAACGCTAGAGAAACAGCCGCTAGGATTCGATCGCTGTGAGAATTAGCGCTTTAGTTAAGACTGGCTTTGAACTCGTTGAGCGTGCGCGAGTACCAAAGCAAAGATTCGGCGCCGAGGCCGAGATAGAGCAGCAGCCGAAGCATCACCAGCAAAGTGAAGCGATTCATGTTTGGTCCGGCACGGAGGTGTTCCAGCAGCCAAAAATTTCCCGGCAGCGCGACCACACCAGCGAACAAAAGGAGCAGACCAAGAGTTCTCGGTTGGATGTAAACCGTATTCGATGGCGCGCTTGAGCGTCGCTTGTTGAGCAACAGATTACGCGCCTTCGCAGGGTTTTCAACTATCTCCTTTCGCAGGGCGACGACGAAGTGGAAAGGGATCAGCAGGAAAACGATCGCGAGTGGCAGAAAGTAAAGGACGATGTTCTTGACATATGCACCTTGGGCAGTTTGGGTCGGAAACGTGGCTTCGGTGACGGGCATCGTCGGTAGAAACAGAGCCAATCCGGCATACAGGACCAGAGCAGCGGCGATGAAACTTAACACCAAAAGTGGCAGACCGGCGGCGCTCCCTCGCGTAGTCAGCTTCCAGTCGATGCTCAACGCGCCAATCGACGTTAACAAGACCCAAACGAAGACGACGGGTCCAAGCAACTTGGTGAGTTTCCAGGGCTGCTCAGCGGCATATGCCATTTCGAGAAACAGAACTGCGACGAAAGCGGAACTGTAGATTGCGCAACTGCCGAGGACGTGCCACGGATGCGCTTTGAATAGGGAAGGCGAAGTTAGAAAAAAGGGCAGGGAAGTCTTGGGAACCGGTGCGGCCGGTTCACTCGCCGCAGGCACTGCGACATCAGGAGGCGAGGAAGACGTTAGTTCGACGAAGCGGCCATCTTCCCAGCGCGCACTTACGGCGGTTTTGATGGAGTAACCCTGGTTTGAAATGGTCAGGATGACTGACGTCTGTGTCTTGAGGATCGATCGCATTACCCGATCGAGGCCGCTCTTGGTTTCCGTCATTGTGCGCCGGCAGGCGCCAAAGTCGGGCATTTCCGGCCAAATGATGTTGCACAGCTCTTTGTAGGTGACTGTTTCACCGGGACGACTCAACAAGACTGACAACAAGGCTTGCTGTTTCGGACGAATGGAAAAAATCGCGCCATCGCGCCTGCGCTCGATCGAGCCCCGATCGGGAAAAAAGCGAAGGCCCAGGAATTCGAAGAAATCAGGAGATGGTTGGGGCATTTGAGAATGAGGCAGCCAATTTTGATACGTGTCAAAGCATGTCAAAGAGTTGCCATCTAGGCAAGACCAACTTTCTATGAGAAGAGAGGCGTCACACGCGCGGTGCGAGGAAACTAAATGGATTTCTTGCCGCGCGCTTAACAAGAATTTTGTTCGGACATTTCGTTTAGGAGTAAGACAATGAAAAGAAATCACAAACTCACCAGCTCACTTATCGCTCTACTTTGTGCGTTGTTAATCTGGAACTCATCCTTACAGAAAACAATCGCATTCGCTTCTCAGGGACCCTCCGGTGTCACGGCTACGGATCGCATCAGTTTCGTCCAACTCGATTGGCAACCGGATCCAATGACGCAGGTGGCGGGTTACAACATTTATCGCTCAGCGAACGGTTTCGATCACTGGAAAAAGCTGAATCAGAAGTTAGTTATCTCTACATCCTTCGTTGATTACTCAGCGCCAAGATCTGAACTTGTTTTTTATCGCGTGAACTCGGTCAGAGAAGATGGCGAAGAATATTTAAGCTCTTCGGTCACGTCTTTGAGTACGCTGCCATTTGCCACACTGACCAGCCTCAACACTTCACAGCCTCCGGAGATTATTCTGAGCGCTTCAGGGACTTCCACTATATCGTGGGTATTTGATAGCACGGGTTGGCAGCAAACGTTCGGCTCTTCCCTTCACACCGGCGACGACGACTATGCCCAAGATTGGTCTCGATCAAGTGGGCAAACAGCTGGACAGAACGCATATGCAGCCATTTCAGGGGTCGTCGCAAAATCGTATTTTTCATCCTCTACTTATGGAAATACGGTTGTTGTCTATGATAGCGAGCATGGCTTTGCAGTTCGTTATGCCCATCTTCAAGCTCGAAGCGTTACAGAAGGACAAACGGTTGATGCTGGCACAACTATAATCGGACAGGTTGGGAACTCCGGCAGCACTCCTGATAATCCATTTAATCCTCATCTCCACATTGTCTTGTACCGGAACGTGACCGGAACAGATGGCCGACCCATCTCTTTTGTTTCCTTAAGCGATTCAAATAGTCCTTACCGAGCGCCTTTTGTATTTACTGCCGATCGTGTGCAGGGTTGCGCCAGCGGCAGCACCACCCTTCGCAATCGCGATGGAGGTCCGCCGGTCCATCCACCGGGCAGTCTCATAAAGATTGCCTCTGATCCGACGGTCTATCTAATCGATTCAGACAATCAGAAGCGGCCGATCACCAGCTCAAGTGTTTTGGCTCAACTCTATAACCAATCGACTGACGCGCGCACGGGTACTAACTTTACAAACTGGGTCACCATTGTGGCCCAGGACGAGCTTGATCTTTATGAAACCGGTGGCAATCTCAGCGCGGCATTGCCGGGAAACGGTCAACCGTTTCCAGATGGAAAACTGATCGGCTACAACGGTGAAGTATCGATCGTCACGGGAGGAGGTAAGCGCCGTCCATTCGTGACTGAAAGCACGTTTACGGGCCTGGGTTTCAAGTTCTGTCAGGTCGTTAATGTTTCTTTCAATGAGTACAACGCTTATCCAGTCGGCCCGCCGGTCGACGCCATGCCGATTCTGACCGTGGGCGTGAGCCTGAGTCCTGCTGCTCCATATTCAGTAGGCCAAAGCATAAGCGGAAGCTTCACCATCAAGAACGTTGGATTCCAGTCGCTTCCCTTACAAAACCTGGGCATTGCCGGTCGCTTTAACGGCGTTCCCTATGACATGAATTTCGTATCGACGACGCTTTCGCCGGGAGGTGCATATACTTACAACTCGCAGCCGCTTCAACTTAATAACACTGGCGCCTATGAATTCTCTGCGGCTTATCAGGAGAGTAATGGGCACTGGGCTATTAGGGTTCCGGCACCGACTGGAATCTTCAGGGTGCGGCAGATTACTGTGAGCAACAACGTGCCGTCCGCGCCGACGGCTAATGCAGCGACTAATGTTACGAGTAACAGCTTCACGGCGAATTGGAGCAGCAGTAGTGGTGCGACTGGCTATCGTCTGGATGTTTCAACCAGCAGCTCATTCGGCAGCTTCGTCAGCGGTTACCAGGATCTTGATGTCGGTAACACGACCAGCCGTAGTGTGACTGGACTCAATGCAAACACGACCTACTATTATCGAGTACGTGCTTACAACTCGAGTGGGACCAGTAGCAGCTCGAATACGGTGACTGCGTCCACTTCAACAGCTCCAGGCGGCAACGCCATCTACGACAGCACGTTTATGGCGCCTAAGTGCGGTCAGCCGGGAAGCTCTTGCGATTCGGGAGCACTGCTGGTGGGCCGTGGTAACGTATCTGGCGGACCCGAAACCAACCAACCTAACACCCTGTACAATACGTGTGCCGACAGCTCGGCGGGCACTTATCACGTCGATGAATCAATTGACTCAATCAAGGTGTCAACGCTTGATGGAACAGATTTCGCTTCCGGTAAAGCTGTGCGTATAGACGTTAACTTCTGGGCCTGGTCAACCACGTCTGATTTCCTGGATTTGTACTACACGTCAAACGCTGCGAGCCCGACCTGGACCTACCTGGCCACGTTTCAACCGGCCGGCACCGGGGCTCAAGTCTTGACCACGACCTACCAATTACCAGCCGGAGGCAGTCTTCAAGCTGTGCGCGCCGTATTCCGATATCAAGGGACTGCATCAGCGTGCAATGCAAACAGTGGCTACGATGATTACGACGATTTGGTTTTCACACTTGAGGGCGGCGGAACGAGCGCGGTTAACGTAGCGTTGACGGCAAATGGGGGCGTAGCGTCGGCGCAGAACTATACGCAGGACGGAGTCTATCCCGGACTGCATTTCCAGCCGTTGTATGCAAACGATGGCGTGCGTTTCACTTCAGCCAACGGCGATCGGTACTGGCGTGATGAGCACGGTCTGCCGACCTGGCTGCAGATCGACTTCAATGGTGCGAAAACAATCACGGAAGTCGATGTCTACACGATGGCGGACAACTATGCGGTGCAGAGTGATCCGGCGCCGAACCAGACGTTTGCCAGCTACGGCGTCACCGCTTATGACGTGCAGTATTGGACGGGCAGTAACTGGACGACCGTGCCAGGGGGGTCGGTGACGAGCAACAATCTGGTGGGCAGAAAGATCACGTTTGGCGGCATAACCACGTCGAAGATTCGCGTGGTGGCGAATGCGACCACTGATGGTGTCAGTCGCATCGTTGAAGTAGAAGCGTGGAGTACTACCGCTACACCACCGCCGACCATCAACGTGGCGCTCACGGCAAATGGGGGCGTAGCGACGGCACAGAACTATACGCAGGACGGAGTCTATCCCGGACTGCATTTCCAGCCGTTGTATGCAAACGATGGCGTGCGTTTCACTTCAGCCAACGGCGATCGGTACTGGCGTGATGAGCACGGTCTGCCGACCTGGCTGCAGATCGACTTCAATGGTGCGAAAACAATCACGGAAGTCGATGTCTACACGATGGCGGACAACTATGCGGTGCAGAGTGATCCGGCGCCGAACCAGACGTTTGCCAGCTACGGCGTCACCGCTTATGACGTGCAGTATTGGACGGGCAGTAACTGGACGACCGTGCCAGGGGGGTCGGTGACGAGCAACAATCTGGTGGGCAGAAAGATCACGTTTGGCGGCATAACCACATCGAAGATTCGCGTGGTGGCGAATGCGACTACTGATGGTGTCAGTCGCATCGTTGAAGTAGAAGCGTGGGGTAATACACCCCTCGGTCCGTAACGTGGCCTAGATCATTGGGCGGGTTTCGTTGTTCGATCACTGCGCGCGCTGTGACAGTTATCGAGCTGAAGCCCGCCTTGAATTTGGCCAAAGCACCGGACTTTCCGGCAGCCCAATCCGCAGCACAGGACCAGATCGTTTTGAAACAATGTCGAAGAGTGTCCCGGTTAAGGTCCTGACCTCTGAAAGATGCGCGTCTCACGACCTGTGGCATATAATCCGCCCGTTGTAAGATGTTCTCCCCAACCTCTATCGCAAACTTCCTCGCTTGTCCGCACCTCACGACGCTGGAGCGCGCAGCCGCTGCGCAACAAATCAAGCGACCGTACTTCGCCGACCCGCTTTTGGATCTGCTTATCCGGCTGGGCGAAGCTCATGAGCGGAATTATCTCGCGAAGTTAACTGAAGAAGGACGCCAGATTGTAGAGATACTAAGGGACAGACCGCGGAGTGAAGCGGCGGCAAGGACCATCGAGGCGATTCGCTCAGGTGCTGGAGTTATTTACCAGGCGACGTTCCTGAGTGGTGACCCGAGCGCCCCGTCCGTGAATGACGCGCAGGATGCGCGTGCTACATGGTATGGGCGCGCCGACTTCTTAGTTCGCGTCGACAAACCAAGCGACCTGGGAGCGTTCTCGTATGAAGTCGTGGAAACAAAGCTGGCGTGGTCGACTAAAGCGAGAGCGATAATTCAGCTCTGCTTTTATTCGGATCTGCTGTCACAAATTCAAGGCGTCGTTCCTGACCACATGCACGTCGTGCTTGGCGGCGGAGCTAAGCCCGAAAAGTTCTTTGTGCAGCGATATCTGGCTTTCTTTCGAAAGGTCAAGCGTGACTTTGTCGCCGGACAGCAGTCTCAACCCGGCACTTATCCGGAACCGGTCGAGCACTGTCGCATCTGCGACTGGTCAACTGTATGTGACGCGCAGTGGCGCACAGACGATCATCTCTCCTTGGTTGCCAACATTACCCGCCATCAACGCCAGGCATTGACTGCTTATGGCGCCGGAACGGTTGCCGGCTTGGCGCGATTGTCACTGCCGCCCGATCCCAAGGTCGAAGGCATAAAGGACCAGGCATTTGCCAATATTCATCAGCAGGCCCGCCTGCAAGTGCAGGGGCGGGAAGAGCGGCGAAATATTTATCAGTTGCTGGTGCCGCCCGAGCCCGAGAAAGGCTTGTGTTCACTGCCTGCGCCTTCACCGGGCGATATCTTTCTGGACTTCGAGGGAGATCAATTCACCTTTGAGGGCGGGCTGGAATATCTCTTCGGCGTCCTCACGATCGCGGAAGACGGGGGATTGGTTTACGAGCCCACCTGGACCATAAACCCAACGGAGGAGAAGCGAGCGTTTCAGAAATTCATGGAAATGGTGATGGAGCGTCGCCGGCAGTATCCGGACATGCACATCTATCACTACGGCGCTTACGAAGAGACGGCGATCAAGCGCATGGCCGGACAGCACTCGACTTGCGTCGATCAAGTTGACGAACTTCTGCGCGGCGAGGTGCCGGTAGATATGTTCCGCGCGGTCAGGCAAGGTTTGCGGGCTTCGGTAGAGAGCTATTCAATCAAGAAACTTGAACCGTTTTATGAATATCGACGCGAGGTAAAGCTCACCGATGCGAACCTGGCGTTGCAGGCATTTCAAACGGTGCTCGCTTTTGGAGCGGAGGAAGAAAATCTTGACGACCTCAGGAACGCGATTGAAGGCTACAACCGCGACGATTGTATGTCGGCGTTGCGCCTGCGCGATTGGCTCGAGCGATTAAGGAAGGAACTGGAAGAACGAGTGGGAGCGCCGCTTCCGCGGCCTGAACCTAAAGAGGCTGAGCTATCAGAGAATCTGACGGAGTATTTGCAGAGAGTTCGCGCGGTCGAAGAGCGATTGAAGGCCGCACTCCCCGAAGACAAGGAAACGTGGACGGCGTCGCAGAAGGCGACCGCGTTGTTAGCCGACCTGTTGGAGTGGCATCGCCGCGAAGACAAATCCAAGTACTGGGAGTATTTCACTCGGTGTGATTATTCGGACGAAGAATTCACCACCGATCGAGCGACGCTTGGCGGTCTCTCTTATATAGGAGAAGTTGAGAAGGTCAAGAAATCGACCGTCCATCGGTACCGGTTTCCGCTGCAGGATACGACGATTGAGCGCGCGCTCGATAAAATTGTAAACATCATGGTTAACTACAGCGAAATTTTTAGTACACAAGGCA
>JADMIO011583491.1_pt1 | contig 13249 bp, 19 predicted proteins | sample 8958161 | NCBI WGS metagenome assembly JADMIO01 (sample SAMN16585339, study PRJNA669376) | soil metagenome | isolation source: Crop rotation soil | place: USA: Cullars Rotation, Alabama | collected 2011 | reverse complement strand
GCAATCGATCGCCGAGCCGTCGATCCCGATCCTCGCGCAGAGTTCGTCGAACAGCGCCCGCCGCTCCTCCCCAGGCGGCGTCGTGCGGAACCGCAGGAAATAGTCTTGCTGGCTGCTGTCGAACTCCTCCCTGGCGAGGCCGTGGAGGTAATAGAGCAAGGCGACGGCATGGGCCGCGCCTTCCTCTCGACGGCAGAGCGCGGCCTCGGCGAGGGCGCGGATGACCGCGGGCGAAGGGTGCTTTGCGGCAAGCCACAAAGTCTCCTGAAGGCCCTGACCGAAGGTAGCGTTGGCGATGCCCTCGACCAGCAGCGCGTCGAGGCTGACGAGCCGGCCGCAATCACGCAGATGCGCACCGGCGCGCAGACGGACCACGCGGTTGGGGCCGTCCAAGCTCGCCTCGAGCGCGGCGAGCGCTGCCGGCGTGCCCAGCCGCGCAAGCGCATCGGCATCGCGCCAGTCATTGTCCTTGCGCGCGATCAGCAGCGCTTCCGCCTGGTCGCGTTCCGCGCCGGTCAGCGCCGCCAGCGCGTCAAGGTCATAGGGCTCGCCGTCGTGCCAGCGCGCATAGTCGATCTCCATGCTGGCGATGAACCGCCGAAAGCCTGCGCTGCCGGCCGGTCGCGCCCTGGCCGCGCGTGACGAGCGCCAGCTGTTCACGGCGACATAGGCGGCGGTGAACAGCACCGCGCCCAGCATGATCTCTGGCACATGGCCGACCTTGCTGATGAACGGCACCACCATGGCCCAATCCGCCTCCTCGCATGGCGGTGACATCATGGCGGCCGCGGCTTCGTCAACCAGCCATTCTGGACCGGATCGCGCACCCCGGCTCTTTGTGTCGTGCCGGCGCTATGCTAGCGCCGGCCATCGCCGCATTCGACCGGGCCCGCGGCGCCCGCCCGCAACGGGGACCGCCGATGGCGCATTACAAGTGCAATTTCATCCACCCCGCGATGGGCCGTGTGCTGTTCTTCGAGGACATCTTCGCCGACGATGACGAGGACGCGATGAAGCAGGCCGCGGCGAAGGCGACCGACCGGCCGGTCGAGCTGTGGAAGGGCGACCGCAAGGTCGGATTCATCGAGGCATCCGACCCGGGCGCCGGAGGCGGCGGCCACGGCTGAGATGGATGCGCGCTGCCAGTGCGGTGCCTTGCGCGCCCGCGTCGACGAGGCGGCGCGGCCGTTTACGACGATGTGCCATTGCCGGCAGTGTCAGCGGCGCACCGGCGCGCCCTTCGGTGTGGTTGCCTATTTCCGCCAGGAGCTGGTCCACATCCTCGGCGATGCGAAGGAATTCACCCGCGGCTCCGATGCCGGCACCAGCCTCACTTTTGGATTTTGCCCGACCTGCGGCGGCACGATCTACGCGCTGCTCGAAAAGAATCCGGACTTGATCGGCGTGCCGGTCGGCCTGTTTGGCAACCGCAGCTTCCCGCCGCCGGACGTTTCGGTGTGGGAGCAGGAAAGGCATCACTGGGTGGAGCTGCCCGAAGCCATCCGGCAATTCGAACGGGGCACCGACGGGGCCTGACCATGGCGGCCGAGATCTACCTGCTGCGCCACGGCGAGACCGAATGGAACGCGACCCGCCGGTTTCAGGGCCGGCTCGACTCGCCGCTGACCGAGCGCGGAATCGAGCAGGCGCAAGCCTGCGGCCGCAGGTTGGCAACGGTGGTCGGCAAGGTCGATGCGATGGTCGCCAGCCCGCTCGGCCGCGCCCGGCAGACCGCGGAGATCGTTCATGCGCTCGGCGCTTATCCGGCGATCCGCTTTGATGACCGGCTTGCCGAGGTCTCGCTCGGCTGCTGGGACGGGCTGACCGACATCGACATCGATGCCGGTTGGCCGGGATCGCGCGATGGCGCCACGCGCTACGACTGGTATTTCCGCTCGCCCGACGGCGAACGTCATGACGCGGCGATGGCCCGCATTCGCGACTGGCTGGACGAGATCGACGGCACAGTCGTCACGGTCACGCACGGACTTGTGGGGCGGATCCTCCGTGGCATCTATCTCGGCATTGCCGACGAAGAGGCGCTCAGCCTGCCTGTGCCGCAGGACGTGATCTGGCGCCTGGCCGAGGGGCGGATCGAGGCGATTACCGCCTAGCGCGCCAGTCTCGCTCCTGTGCCGCAGGGGGTCGTGTTTACGCCGCGGAAAGCACGCATCGCTATGCGGGCCTGATGCAACAGGTGCTCCTCGTCTGCATCAAGCTGGTCGGCTACACGATCGCCATGTTCTTCCTGCGGACGCAGCCCCTGCCGGCGAGGCGCTCGGCGTTGTCGGCGGCGGGCTGAGCGGCGTTGTCGCCGCCAGATGGCCGGTCTCGCCGTCAACGGACTATGTCGCGCCGCCATATCGCCGGCCACTGCTCAGCCTGCGGACCTGGCGCCGGATCCTGGCCGGAACCATCCTCGCGGCGGTGATTCTGGGCGTCGTGATGGTCCAGCAGCTCCCGGCAATACGAGGACTGACGGTCTATTTCATGACCTATATCATTACGCTTGCCCTCGTCTCAGCGCTGACCTCGCGGAAATCGTTCGAAGCGGCCGAAGAAGCGCACCAAGCAACGCTGGCGCGCATGGTGCCGAAGGGGACGATCCCGATTGCGCCGCCGCCGCGGATACCGACGAAGATCAGCTTCGCCGACCTTCTTCTCACGCTCGCCGTGCTGACGATGTTCGCGATGCCGTTCGTGCAATATTATGCCTTCATCGCCTATCGCACGCCACGTGCGTTTCTGCTGCCGCTGCTGGTCTTCATCGTCTTGCTGCTGGCGAACGGCCTGTTGCCGCCGCGGCGGGCGCCGGGCTCACCACCCGATCATGCACGGGTCTGGCGGTACATCGCGGTGTTCGCCGCTGGCCTGGCCGGCGCTTTTGCCCTTCCGCCGAACGGATTCATCCTGGCCGTCCGCGGGACTCTGGTCGACTGTCTCGCCGTGCTCGTCGCCGCCTATCTGATAAGACTGCGCAACAGCCGGCCGCTATCAAGCAGCACCGGACAGCCTTCAGCGCAAAGCTAGGTTCGGCGCGGTCGCGGCCGACCCGTCATCGGGCGCGTTCATCCGGAAACTGCCCCTCGAAGGCGAACTCGGCGATCGGCTTGCGCCCGCTCGGCGTCTCGCGCGCCTGCAGCGCTTCGGAGAGGATCGACTTGTCAGTCGGCCGGCCGACCGCGATCGCGGCTTCGATGCGATAGCGATCTGGCACCGCCAGCGACTTGCGCACGCGATCGAAATCGACGCCGACCATGGCATGCGCCTGCAGGCCCAGATGCGTCGCTTGCAGCGCGAGATAGCCCCAGGCGGCGCCGGCGTCGAAGCTGTGGCTGTGCGATGGCGTCGGCTCGCCCGTGCCGCGCTGCATCAGGCTGTCGGACAGCAGATAGGTCAGCATTGAGGCGTTTCTCACCCAGTCCTGGTTGAACGGGATCAACAGGTCGAGGAAGCGCTCCCATTCGGGCGTGTCGCGCCGCGCGTAGAGGAATACCCAGGGCTGGCCGTTGAACGCCGAGGGCGCCCAGCGCGCCGCTTCGAACAGGCTGTTGAGCTCGGCATCGTCGAGCGGCGAGCTGTCGAACGCGCGCGGCGACCAGCGCTCGAGAAAGAATGGCTCAATCGCGTGATGGGCGTCGCGGCCGTTGCTGGCGGGCATGATGCTGGTCCTGGTGCTTTGCGCGGTGGTCGACGGCGGGTATCAGGCTGAAGACGCGGCGGGCAAGCCTCTCCGCCGCGGCGGAAGGATGCGATGGGGGATATCTCGATCCGAAGCGCGACGGTTGCCGATGCGGCGGCGATCCGGGCGATCTACGCGCCGATCGTCGAGCGCACGGCGATCTCCTTCGAAGCGGTGCCGCCGACAATTGCCGAGATGGCGCAGCGGATCGAGGACTATTCGGCAACGCATGCTTTTCTGGTGGCGGAGCGGGACGGCAAGATTGTCGGCTACGCCTATGGCAGCAGCCACCGAGCACGCGCGGCCTATCGCCATTCGACCGAGGTCAGCGCCTATGTCGCCGACGACGCGCGGCGAACGGGCGTCGGCCGCGCGCTCTATGAGGCGCTGCTCGCGATCCTGGCGGAAAAGGGCTTTCATGCCGCCTTTGCCGGGATCGCGCTGCCCAATCCGGGCAGCATCGCCTTGCACGAGGCGGTGGGCTTCACCCCCATCGGGGCGTTTCATCAAGTCGGCTACAAATTCGGCCAATGGCACGACGTCGGCTGGTGGCAGAGGCTGCTCGGCTAAGTTGCGCGGCACGCCATTTCGATTAATCTCGATATATGGATTCCGATTCGGCGATCGCTCTCCTGTCGGCGCTGGCGCAGCCGAGCCGACTCGAATCTTTTCGCCTGCTCGTGCGGCATGAGCCGGAGGGCCTGGCTGCCGGCGAGATCGCACGCCGGCTTGGCGTGCCGCAGAATACCATGTCGACCCATCTCGCGATCCTCTCCCGCGCTGGCTTGATCCGGTCGGAGCGACAGAGCCGGTCGATCGTCTATCGCGCGCGGCTCGAAGCGCTCCGCGAGCTTTCGCTGTTCCTGCTCAAGGATTGCTGCGGCGGCGATGCGGAACTCTGCGGGCCGCTGATCAAGGAACTGACCGCATCCTGCTGCTGACCCAAGGGGGTATCGATGTCGCACGTATATGGCGTGCTGTTTCTGTGCACTGGCAATTCGGCGCGATCGATTCTGGCGGGGGCGATCATCAACCAGATCGGCCACGGCAGGTTCAGAGGCTATTCGGCCGGATCGATGCCGCGCGGCGAAGTTCATCCGGAAGCGCTCGCGCTGCTGCGGCGGCTGAATTATCCGACCGACAAGCTGCGCTCGAAGAGCTGGGAGGAATTTTCGCGCGCCGGCAATCCCGCGGCGCCGCAGCTCGATTTCGTCTTCACGGTTTGCGACAACGCCGCGGGCGAAGTCTGCCCGATCTGGCCGGGCCAGCCGATGACTGCGCATTGGGGCATCCCCGATCCTGCGGCGGTCAACGGCAATGCCGCGGAAGTCGCGCTCGCTTTTGCCGATGCCTATCGCTTCCTCGAGAACCGCATTGGTATCTTCGTCAATCTGCCGATGGATAGCCTCGACCGGCTGACGCTTCAGCGACGCCTCGACGCGATCGGCAAGACGACTGCCGCGCCGGAGATCGCGGCATGAGCGTGAAATTTGATCATCTCGCCGACGCCAGCCTCGAGCCGCCGCGCGAAGCATTCGATCTTGCGCGACGGTTGGCAGCCGAGCTGCTTGGCACCACCCTGCTGCTCGCGATCGTCATCGGCTCGGGGATCATGGGCGAACGCCTTGCCGCCGGGAACGACGCGATCGCGCTGCTCGGCAATACGCTTGCGACGGGCGCGGGGCTGGTGGTGCTGATCACGATCTTCGGGCCGCTGTCGGGAGCGCATTTCAACCCGGCGGTGACGCTCGTCTTCGCGCTGCGTCGGGAAATTGTCTGGACGCACGCAGCGGCCTACGTCGTAGCCCAGTCGATCGGCGCGGTGCTCGGTGTCTGGGCAGCGCATGTGATGTTCGCCGAGCCGGTGATGCAAATTTCGACCAAGCTGCGCGACGGATCGGCGCAGGGTTTTTCGGAGTTCGTTGCGACCTTCGGGCTGATCGCGACGATCCTCGGTTCGCTGCGCTTCCGCGCCGAGGCGACGCCGTTCATCGTCGGCCTCTACATCACCTCGGCCTATTGGTTCACCGCCTCGACGTCCTTTGCCAATCCGGCGGTGACGATCGCACGATCGCTCAGCAACACCTTCGCCGGCATCGCGCCGAGTTCGGTCGGCTGGTTCATCGCCGCGCAGCTGATCGGCGCCATCGCCGCGCAGACGTTGTTCGACTGGCTGTTGCGGTCGTCGATCAATTCACGATGAGCGCGTTCGACGTGACGTGATAGCCGGCAAGCAGTGCGCGGTCGCCTTTGATGCGATAGACGAACTCCTCCTTCGCCGCGCCACGCTCGTAAGTCGCGCCATAGGTGATGGAGACGACATGGCCGCCGGTGCCGACATTGTCGTTCCAGGTCTCACGCTTGCCGCTCTTGAACGGGCCGAGCTTGCGGTGAATCGCAGCGAGCAGCTCGACGAATCCGCTCTTCGACGTGGTGCCCTTTATCTCCTGTGTGCTCGCGTCATAGATCGGTTCGAACTGGCCGGCGTCGAGCGACCGATGAAAGGCGGCGATTGCCTGGTCGACGGCGGCCAAGTCCTTGCTGACGGAGCATCCGGCCAAGGCCAAGGCGGCGAGCAATGCCAGCTTTCGCAGCATCGTCAGCCGCGCCCGATATAGGGCATCTTGGTCGCCATGATCGTCATGAACTGGACGTTGGCGTCCAGCGGGAGCTGCGCCATGTGAAGCACCGCCTCGCCGATATGCACGACGTCCATGATCGGCTCGGCACGCTGGCTGCCGTCGGCCTGGAGCATGGTCGCCCCGGCGAAATCGGGCGGCAGGTCGCCGAAGCTGTTGCCGATGTCGATCTGGCCGCAGGCGATGTCATAGGCGCGGCCCTCGAGCGAGAGCTGCCGCGTCAGCCCGGTCACCGCATGCTTGGAGGTGGTGTAGGCCGCCATGTTCGGCCGCGGGACATAGGCCGAGATCGAGCCGTTGTTGATGATCCGGCCGCCCATCGGCTTTTGCGCCGCCATCTGGCGGAAGGCGGCACGCGCGCAGAGGAAGGAGCCGGTGACGTTGGTGGCGATCGTCTTGAGCCAGGCCTCGGTGGTGAACTCGGCGATCGGCGCGCCGCCGGCCATCACGCCGGCGTTGTTGAACAGCAGATCGATCCGGCCGAAGCGCGCGACGGTCTGGGCGAAAAGATTGTCGACCGAGGCCTCGTCGGTGACGTCGGCGATCATCGCCGAGACTCGCTCGCCGCCGCGCGCGACGGCGTCGTCGAGCGGCTCCTGGCGGCGGCCGGCGACGACCACGTCCCAGCCCGCGCCGGCCAGCGCCAGCGCCGCCGACCGGCCGATATTCGTCCCGCCGCCGGTGACGATCGCGATTCCCGCCATGTCCGTCTCCCTCCCGTTATGCGCTCGTCATAGGGGAGGCGTTTGTGCTTTGCGAGGGGCGGGAAGCCGTCTCTCTGACCGACCGCAATCGTTTCGGGAGCGGCACTGGCGCGGCCTGGACACACTGCATAACGATTTTAATATCAATAACATAATAACCATTCCCGACCTTGGCTCTGGCTGTATGGCGGGTGCTGCCCGGGGGCTGTTTCGGGCATGTCGCATGCGTCAATCAGGGGTGGGGGATGGGTCGCCAGCGCAAGGCAATGCCGACAAACGCGAGCAAGAAACTGCACGGGACGCTCGCGGCGAATCTGGATGCGGCGGTGATGAGCGCGCGGCGGTTGCGTCGTCAGACGGTCTATTCCGAAACGCTGGTCTACTGGCAGGGCCTGCTGGATCTCGCGCGGCAGAAGCTGCCGGCCGATGCGCTCGCCAAGGGTCATCCGATCGCCGTCAGCGCGGACCATCTCGAGCGCGAGCTGAAGGACCGGATCGCCAATTCCGAAGGCTAGCTGAGCGAGCGCAGATTACTGCTCGAAGTCGGCGGCCGCTTGCTTGAGCGCCTCGCCGGGCGCCTGGTCGATCACCTCGCCATGCGAGACGACGATGCGCTTGAGGTCGGCGATCGCGGCCCAGGTGCGGAACTGGTCGGCCAGGCGGAGGGGATCGGCCACGAACATGCGGCGGACCGGGCGCGAGGTGCGCGGACGTTTCACGCCAAAGCCGAGCAGCCGCGCCATGATGCGCGCGCCCAGGCCGTTCGGGTGGCGAACATTGGAGAGAATGTCGTTGAGGATCAGCGTGGTGCCGTCGCCGCGTTCGACGGTCAGGGCGAACTCATCGAGCTTGGTGCCGGCGACCAGCTGAAAGTCGATTGCGGGGTCGCCGATGATGTCGTCGGTGGCATCGACAGGCGCAGCCTCGGCCACCGCCTGGCTCGCGCCGGGCGGCGCGATGATCCGCGCTTCGGGATAGCGCTGATGCCAGGACTTGAGGTCGAGCCGGTGGCCCTGATTGGGAACGATCAGGAAGCCGATCGGGCCGAGCGCCTCGATCCGCGCCATCTCGGCATCGTGCAGCGGCACAGGACTCCAGATCGCGCTGCCGCCACCGGCCAGCGCCAGCACGGTCATGCGCCGCGGGAATTTGCCGAGCGGCATGGCAATCGATCCCTCGACCGTGAATATGCCCTGGGCGAGCTTGGTCAGCGTACCATGCGGCTGGACCAGCCATGTGTCGTTGAGCTTCGCCACCAGGCTTCTCCGGCGGGTCCAACGTTCGATCGTGGAAGACGCTCCGGGATCGAAGCCGGGGAAACGGGATCGATTTGTCGAGGCAATCGAGCCCATTGCGGCGGCCGTCCTGGATCGGCACAACTGGGGCCGTGGGATGTGTGGCCTATCCTGACGCCAATCGCGCGGTGCACTGATGGACGACATGCCGGCCGTGCCGAGACGGTTCGGCTATCACGAGAATGGTTTCGGCGCGCTTCGCCTGCTGTTCGCCGCGCTGGTCATCGTCTCACATGCAACCGTCCTGGTCGACGGCGACGACCATCGCGAAATCCTCGCCCGCATATTCGGTGGCCCGCTCCTGATCGGCAGTGTCGCAGTCATCGGCTTCTTCATCATCAGCGGCTATCTGGTCACCGGCAGCCTGTTGAACAGTCGGACGGCAGCGGCTTATCTCGTCAAACGCATTGCGCGCATCTACCCGGCCTATCTCGTCGCCTTCGCGCTCACCATCCTCGTCGTCGCTCCGCTCGCAGGAGCCCTGCCGCCGGCGTCGCCTGCCGATATCGCCAAGCGGCTGTTCGATGCGCTGGCGCTCCAGCCCCCCTGGGCACCCGGCGCCTTCAAAGGCAGCCACGGCTCCGCTCTCAACGGATCGATGTGGACGATCTCTTATGAATTTCGGTGCTATCTTATCCTTCCGTTGCTCGGCTTCGCCGGCGTGCTGCGCCGCCGGCGTCTGGTTTTCGCCATGACCGCGATCCTGCTCGTGCTGACGATTGTCTTTCCGATGAAGCCGATCACCGCATGGGTGCCGCTCCAAGTCGGCCGTCTGACCACGCCACTGGCTTATGCGCTTGGCGAGCCGCATCGCGACATCCGGCTCGTCGGTGCATTTCTCACCGGCACCTGCTTCTATCTCTATCGCGATCGGCTGCGCTTCATGCCGACGACGATCGTGCTGGCTGCGATCGCGCTGATCGCGGGGCTAATGGTGCCTAGTATCAGCGTCGCGACCACGACCGCGTTTGGCGGATTTCTGGTCTTTGCTGCCGCTGGGCGGGCATCCTGGCTCTATCGCATCAATAATGAGAACGACATCTCGTACGGCGTTTACCTGTACGCTTGGCCGATCACCAAGCTGCTGAACTGGTGGTGGCCGTCGATGCACCCGCTTGCCATCGGCCTGTTGACCCTGGCCGCTGCTTGCATCTGCGGTTGGGCGAGCTGGCTGGCGATCGAGAAGCCGGTAATGACGTTCGTGCGGCGGCGTGCCCCGCCCGATGCGTTGGCAGCCACCTACATGCGCGATCGAGCCGCATGGCGCTCGGCGCGACTTGGTCTTAGGTTGTGCCAGGAACGGTCCGATGCCGGAGCCTGACGCCATGCCGAATTTCCATCATGCCAATCTGTTTGTCGCCCCCGACAAGATGGAGGCCCAGGCGGCCTTCCTGACCGACGTGCTGGGTTACCGCCGGCTGGACCCCGGCGAGCGGATGAAGGGTTTGGGCGCGAACTGGTTCCAGGCAAGCGACGGCACCGAGGTTCATCTCGGAACCAATCCCCATTCGGCGATCGACTATGGTGCCGATCTCGCCCAGGTCGAGAAGCGGCTGGAGAGCGCCGGCGTCGCGTTCAAGGCGGTCGAGGGCATCACGGCCCCCGACGGCACCGCACTCCGCCTGCTGATCTGCACGGATCCGGGCGGCAACCAATGGGAGCTGCGGGGCAGGGCGCCGACAGCTTAGCCGGGGCGCGTTTCAGGCCGCTTTGGCCCCGCGATCTCGAAATTCCACCGAAACGATCAAGATTTTGCGGCCAGCCGCCGATTCCCGCGCTTGTCACATGGCCAATGCGCTCCTAAACGGAAGCCCTCATATTGGAAGAGGGATTATTGCAGCTATGCGTACGTTCTTTGCGTTGATTGCCGTCTCGCTTGTCGCCAGCACCCCGGTCCTGGCGCAGGACGCGGCTGCCCCGCTGACTGCTGCGGCGGCGAAGAAGGCGCGCTACATCGCCGTTGCCAGCGGCGGGGGCTATTCGATCGACCATGTCAATGCCGCGGCCGACGGTTCGGTGGGCTCGGTCACGATCATCTACGATCAGCGCTTCGTGAACATTCCAGGCACGACCGTCTCGGCCGGCGAGAAGCCGACCCGGCTCAAGACCAGCCTGACCGACAAGGAAATCGGCAAGCTCTGAGCTTGCGTTGCCAGTATCGTCGCCTCGCCCGCGATCCGCGGGCCTGGCGGCGACTGCCTTTCCCGTTGCCAGGCCGTGCGGCCGCCGCCATTGCCGGCGTGAAACCACCCGGGTAGCCTTGTCCCCGGGGGTGGGGAATGCGGTTCATTGCGATCGCCGGCACGATCAGCGGCATGCTGTTGCGCGCCTATTTCGCCTCGGTGATCGGCTATGCCGGTTTCTTCGCCTATCACCTCATCGAGGGTAGCCTGTGGCGGTGGATCGCGCTGATCCTCGTCCCGCTCTGGGGCCTGGCGATGGGCGTGCTGTCGCTGCCGGTCGCCCTGGTCGCCGGCGGCCTGGCCCGGTTCACGCGATCTGTCACCGGGGCGGCGCGATGGCCGGCGATGCTGCTCGGCGCGGCGGTCGCCGGGCTCGCCGGCACGGTTCTGTTCATCTGGTACATGACGGCGCTGGTCGACCTGATCGACTGGCGGGCGCGCTGGCCCTGGCCGTTGGCGGCGGCGCTGCTCGCCTATCTGCTCGAGTGGCTCTGGCGCCGGCTGGCACCACCCATCCCGGTGACCTAGGGTCCCTCGGGCTTGTCGCCGAGCTCGACCGCGATCGGACGGCTCTCGTCGGGATGCGCCTTGACCAGGAAGTCGAGGACATAGGTCGAAAGCGGCGCGTCGAACTTGATCCCGGCCGATGGTCCCGAGGACCAGCTGACCACCGCATTCAACCCTTCGAGCCCCTCGGGACGGAGCACGATCCGCTGGCCCACGGCGAGCGTCATGTAAACTGCATTGATCCGGCAGCCGGTCAGCGACAGGTCTGACAGGGTGACGTCCTGGCGGCCGTGCGGAGTCTTCAGCTTGCCACCCATGGCCACAGGAATGCGGTCATGCTCGCGGGCCATTCGTCACCTCAATGGATAAGGAAACAACGGGCCTCGTCGGACCTTCGGCCGGAGACACCATAGCCCTGAATGGAAAATTCCGCCATCCGCGGCGTGCGCCTTACCAGCGCACGCGGATATTCTTGCAGGTGCGGATTTTCCTGTGGTGCACCCAGCGGGTCTTGCACACGCGCTTCCATCGCTGGCCGTGACGCCGATCGTTGTCGCTATGGTGAACGCTCGACTCATGATGTGTGACGGTCGTGCTGTGAACGACGCGCTGCTGGGCCTGGGCCGGCATCGCCGTCAGCGCAAGGGCAAGCGGGGCAGCGAAAGCGAGCAACTTCACGAACAGTCCCTTTCGAAGAATGACTTGAGCCTGCCGAACGCACTGGCCCTAAGGATGTTGCAACATCTGGTCGCAACTGCACGCGATGCGCTCGCGATGGCGAATTGCGCCGCCAGAGCGATCGGGGCATAACGCGGCGGTTCGCGTGACTGGCGAGTCAGGTGGGTCACCACCGGGGAGCGCGAACCAAGACGCCGCTCGCCTGGGCATCCTTCTTTGAGGAAAGGACGGCCCCATGCCGGCAATCAGCGACCCAAGCGATATCTACAATTGGCAGCGGCTCGACGCGACCGTGACCACCTCGGGCCAGCCGAGCGAGGATCAGCTCGCTGCGATCCGCGCCCTCGGCGTCACCCATGTCGTCAACCTCGGCCTGCACAGCCATGAGCGTGCGCTGGCTGACGAGGCGGCAAGCGTTGCCGCGCTAGGCATGCGCTACACCCATATTCCGGTCGCCTTCGACGCCCCGACCGAAGAGGATTTCGCTCGTTTCTGTGCAGTAATGGCTGCGGCCGGCGACGAGCCCACCCATGTCCATTGCATCGCCAATATGCGGGTGTCCGCCTTTTTCTACCGCTATCGCCGCGACTTGCTCGGTTGGGAAGAACCGGCCGCTCGGGCGCCGATGGAGTCGATCTGGCAGCCCGGTGGAGTCTGGGCGCGGTTCATCGGCGACGAGACAGCGACAGAATTACCACACCGTGGCCCGATTGAAAAAAGCTAGGGAACTTTCCCCAATAACCTGAGTTAGGGCGCGGTCGGCTCCTGTTGCAGGGGGGCCACAAGGTAAAACTATGGCCCTTACGTGGCCATTATTTTCCTTTGTATTTGGAGCGTGGCGTCCGTAAATTCACGGCATCTGAAAAGAACAGGGGCCCGACACATGCGACGGAATCTCATCTTCCTGGCGACGATGCTAAATGGTGTCGCCATGGTCGCGATGGCGACCCCCGCCCAGGCGGCGGACAAGAACTGGTATGCGGGCATCGAAGGCGGTGTGATGGACCTGCGTCCATTCACCACCCATTTCAGCTCGACGGGCTCGATTCTCGTGGCGGATCAGCGCCTTTCGCCGGGTGAGGCGAGGCTCCGGATCAAGCACAAGATGGGCTTCGATGTCGATGCCATCGCCGGCTATGACTTCGGCATGTTCCGGGCCGAGGCGGAGATCGGCTACAAGCACGCGAGCTTCAAGAAGGCCGAGCTCTGCGTCAACAGCAGCAGCAACTGCATCAGCGGCCCGGTCAACGGCAACAACAGCGCGCTCAGCGCAATGGGCAATTTGCTCTTTGATCTTCCGCTCGGCGAAAGATTCCACATCGCGATCGGTGGCGGCGCGGGCGTGGCCCGGGTCAAGACCAAGAGCAGCGATTTCGGCGTCAACGCCCATAGAACCACATTTGCCTGGCAGGCTCTGGCCGAGGCGCGCTATTCGATCTCTGAGCATGTCGATCTCGGCGTGAAGTACCGTTACTTCAACGTTCCGAAGGTGAGGTATGACCTCGACTTCAATTCGAACCCGAGCGACTCGATTCGCTTCAAGTGGCGGTCGCATAGCATT
>JADMIO011124227.1_pt1 | contig 13249 bp, 7 predicted proteins | sample 8958161 | NCBI WGS metagenome assembly JADMIO01 (sample SAMN16585339, study PRJNA669376) | soil metagenome | isolation source: Crop rotation soil | place: USA: Cullars Rotation, Alabama | collected 2011 | reverse complement strand
CCGCCACTTTGATGGGCACCGGCCTCAAGCGTGCCGACGCGGCTCGCGCATTGGCGCAGGCTAAACTCGAGATCGCGCGCCGTGGTTTGACTGTCGCCGTGAACAAGGCCTACTACGCGCTGGTGATCGCGCAACGCAAATATGGTTCGACCCAGCAGACCGTCGAACAGACCGCGCGATTCCTGCAGAACACGCAAAACCTCGAGCGGCTCGGCCAATCGCCTCACAGCGACGTCATTAAGGCACAAATTCAGTTTCAGCAGGCTCAGGGCGCCTTTGACGAGACTGCGTTGGCTATGGCCACAGCTCGCATCGATCTCGCCGTGATGCTTTTCCCGGCTCTGAACGAAAATTTCACCGTCGTCGACGATCTCGACAATGCCGCCCCTCTGCCGCCATTCCCGGAGGTGCAAACGATGGCTTCGCGCGAGAACCCGGACGTACGCGCGGCGCTCGAGACGGTCCATCTTTCAGAGCTGGATTTAAAAGTCGCAAGAAACGCATTCCTTCCCGTCTTGACCACCGAAGTGGATTACGGCATCGAGGCCAATCAATTCGCTTTGCACGGCGTTCAGGCGGCATTTCCCGAGGCGGGCGTTCTTCCCAACCTCGGCTACTACTGGACCGTCAGCCTCACGGTGCCGGTTTGGGATTGGGGTACCTTGCGCAGCAAAGTACGGCAAGCCACGCTGCGGCAGGATACCGCCCGCGTGCAGCTCACGCAGAAGCAGCGCCAGTTGATGGGTGAGATCTACGCCGCGTATAACGAAGCTGCAGTGGCTCGCTCGGCCGTGGACAAACTCCGCTCAACCGCCGATCTGGCAGCGGAAAGCCTGCGCCTGACCGCACTCAGGTATCAGGGCGGGCTCGCCACGGCTTTGGAAGTGGCCGATGCGCAGAACACGTTGACCGCCGCGCGCAATGCTTATAATGACGCACAGGTGCGCTACCGGACAGCGTTGGCGGCCCTTCAGACCTTCACAGGAAGTTTCTAAGCTCCGTGCACACCGTGAGACAAAGGATGAAAATGGCTCTCGAAATAAAACACCAGTCCTGCGCTTGCACACCGAGAATCATTCTTCCGCTTGCGGCCGCACTCGCGCTTGCCGGCTGCGTTCTCGGACTTGCCGGATGCAAAGAAAAGCCTGAGGCCGAAATCACGCCCACTGTCACCGTGCAGGTCGGTGGAGTCCTGGACCAGACCATTCAGCGCAAAGTTATCAGCGACGCGACGCTCTATCCCCTTGATCAGGCCGCTATCGTGCCTAAGGTCGCGTCGCCGGTGAAAAAATTCTACGTGGCTCGCGGCGCAAACGTTCGTGCCGGGCAATTGCTTGCCGAGATGGAGAGCCGCGACCTCGCCGGCGCGGTGGTAGACAACCAGGGCGGGTTCGAACAGGCCCAAGCGGCATACGCCTCCGCTGTGCAGAAGGCCAAAAACGATCTCGAAGTCGCGCGCAAGACCTACGAAGTCCAGAAAAAGCAATATGACAATCGCGTGGTGCTCTTCCGGGAAGGCGCGATCGCGCAAAAGGATGTGGATGACGCATCCGTAGCGCTGACGCAGGCTCAGACCCAGCTCGACTCCGCACAAAAGGCGCTCGACGTGAAAATCGCCGAAGCGCAAGTCGTCTCGGCCAGAGGCAAAGTCACAAGCGCGCAGGCAAACCTCGAGTACGCGAAGATCGTCAGCCCAATCAACGGAGTGGTCACTGACCGGCCATTATTTGCGGGCGAGACACCGGCGAGCGGCACTCCTGTAATTACGGTGATGAACGTCTCGAGCATCGTGGCGCGCGCCCATGTGACGCCTCAAGAGGCGGCTTCGATGAAAGTGGGCGACGCCGCGCAACTTTCGTCCGGCACCGGGCCGGCGCTTCCGGGTAAAGTCACGCTCGTCAGCCCTGCGCTCGACCCGAACAGCACCACGGTCGAAATCTGGGTGCAGGCGGCGAATCCAAGGAATCGCCTGAAGCCGGGTGCGAGCGCGAAGCTCACGGTAATCACGGAAACCGTCGCGCATGCCGCCGTCGCTCCTGCCCAGGCGCTGCTGACCAAAGAGGGAAGCACGTACGTCATCGTGCTCGACAGCGACAACCGTCCCCACAAGCGCAAAGTCACCACAGGCATTCGCGACGGCAGCAACATTCAGATCACTCAGGGCCTGAAGACGGGCGAGCGCGTCGTCACCGTCGGCGCCTACGAACTCTTCAACGAAGACGACCCGATTCTCGCGAAGACAAAGATCCAGGTGCAGTCGCCGCCTGTTCCCGAAGATGACGAAGACGAGTAGGGCGCGGCGACAAACATGAGCGACAACAACACTTCCACGCCGACGCTGCCGCCTCCGACGCACCACGCGCATTCAGGTAAGGAGGACGCGTCCCACTACTGGTTCGCGCGCCACTCGAAATCCATCGTATTCCTGATCTGCATGCTGGCGGCCGTTGGGATCTACGAAGCATTCACTTTGCCGATCGCCGTTTTTCCCACCACCAATTTCCCACGCGTGATCATCGGTGTGGATAACGGCGTGATGCCCATCGACCAGATGGAAGTCACCATCACGCGTCCGATCGAGCAGGCCGTCAACAGCGTGCCGGGCCTGGAGGACGTGCGCTCGATTACCAGTCGCGGCTCGGCCGAGATTGATCTGTTTTTCAATTGGAACGTGGATATGGTCACCACGCTTCAGCTGGTCAACGCCGCGATTTCGAGGGTTCAGAGCACCCTGCCCACCACCGCGAAACTCGATACGCACCGGCTCGACTTCGCCAGCTTCCCGATTATCGGCTACAGCATGACGTCGGATTCCGTCCCGCAATCGCAGCTGTGGGAGCTTGCCACCTATACGATCGGGCCCAGGCTGAACCGTATGCCTGGCGTCGCGAGCGTTCTCATTCAGGGTGGCGATCAGCCCGAATTCCAAATCACCCCTGACACAAGCCGGATGCTGCGTTCCAAAGTGCGTTTGCAGGACATCCTCGACTCCGTCAATAAGACAAACATCATCGATTCACCCGGCTTCCTGACCACCGGTCACCAGCTGTACCTCGGGTTGGTCGGCGCGCAGGCGCACAGCCCGGAAGATCTGGGCAATATTGTGATCAAGTCCACGAGCGACGTTCCGGTTCGCGTACGCGACGTTGCCAGCGTGGCTCCAGCCGCAGCTCCGGTGTTCACGGTGGTAACCGCGAACGGAAAGCGGGCCGTCTTGCTGAGCATTAATCGCCAATTCGACAGCAACACGGTCACTGTAGCCAATGAAGTCCACGACGAGATGCAGCAGATTCAGAAGTCGCTGCCCCCCGGGATAAAGATCGACGCGTACTACGATCAGTCCGGCATTGTTCGCGAATCGATCGCCAGCGTTCGCGACGCAATCATCATCGGACTGCTGCTCGCCGGAATCATCATCTGGCTCTTCCTGCGCGACTGGGGCACCGCGCTCATGACGGGTCTCGTCGTCCCTGTCACGATTTTCGTTACTTTCATCGTCATGAAGCTCGTGGGGCAGAGTTTCAACATGATGACGCTCGGCGGTCTGGCGGCCGCCGTCGGTCTGGTGATCGACGACAAAATCGTGGTCGTTGAAAACATCGTCCTGCACCGCGACGGCGGAGAAGGCCCGCTGCAGGCCACAGCGAGCGCACTCAAAGAGCTGACGATTCCCTTAATCGGCTCGACACTGACCCCGATTGTGGTTTTTCTTCCGCTTATCACCATTACGGGAGTTACCGGCACTTTTTTCAGCGCCTTGGCCATAGCGATGAGCGTCGCTTTGTTCACGTCGCTGATTCTGGCTCTGGTCTGGACCAGTAATCTCGGCACGTTCCTGATCCGCCGCGGCCAGGCCCAGCATGAACCCGAAGGAGAGGCTCCCGTCGACCTGCCTGAGCATGCGACTGCCGAAGAGCGTGCCGATGCCGAACGGTTGGCGCAGATGAGGCGCATGATGGCTGCCGAAGAGGCTTCGCTGCGGGGAGGTTTGTTTGAAAAAGTGATCAACTTCTACGGCCGTTGGCTCCGGCGCGCGCTCGAACATCCTCTGTGGGTTGTGCTCTTCTGCGTCGTACTGATCGTGGTTTCCTATTTCAGCTACACGGCGCTTGGCACGGAGCTCCTGCCGCACATGGATGAGGGGGGCTTCGTCCTCGATTACGTGATGCCTGCGGGCAGTTCGCTGCAGGAGACCAATCGAGTGATCAATCACGCCGAAAGAATCATTCGTGCTCTTCCGGAGGTTGCCGGCACGTCGCGGCGGACTGGACTGCAGCTCGGCCTGGCCGCGGTTACCGAGCCGAACACCGGAGATATTTCGGTTCGCCTCAAAGACGAGTGCGCATGGTTTTCGCGCTCAAACTGCCGCACTCGCGTAATTGACGACATCATCTCCGAAGTGCGCGCCAAGGTGAAAACACAGGAACCCAGCCTCGATGTCGAGTTCACGCAAGTTTTGCAGGATATGATCGCGGACCTAACCGGCGCTCCGCAGCCGATCGTCGTGCAGCTCTACTCCGAAGATCCGACGGTGCTCGCCGCCTGGGCGCCACGCGTGGCGGACGCCATCGGCAGAATCTATATCAAAGGCAAAGCGCCCATAGTCGATATCGAGGATGGGATTGAAAACACCACCAGCGGCCCGGCCTTCTCGTATACGGTCAACACCGCCGTCGCTGCCCGGGCCGGATTCACCACCGATGAAGTGACCATCGACGCTTCAACCGTTCTCGATGGCGAACCCGCTACCACTTCGGTGCTCGTCGGCGACCGGGCGTATCCCGTTCGGGTCCGTTTCCCCCCGGAAAATCGCAGTTCTCTCGAAGCGGTCAACAATACGACGTTCGTCAGCGCCGCCGGTACGACAGCCACGTTGGGCGCTCTGGCCAGCGTCATCGAGCTGCCAGGCCAGACCGAAATCATCCGCGATAATCAACAGCGCCTGGTGGAAGTGACCGGCCGCCTGGAAGGCGTGGATTTGGGAACCGGGGTCGCCGCGGTGCAGAAAGCTGTAAGCGACTTGAAATTGCCTCCCAATATCAGAATTGGATACGGCGGAACTTACAAACAGGAGCAGCAGTCCAGGCGCGACCTCACGATTGTTCTCATCTTGGCGGTAGTCCTGATTTTCGTGGTTTTGCTGTTTGAGTTCCGCTCCTTTTCCGCGCCGATCGCGATTCTTTCTTCGGCCATCCTTTCCACTTCAGGCGTATTCTTTGCGCTGCTCATCACCCACACGACGTTGAACATTTGCTCGCGGATGGGGCTGATTATGGTGATCGGCATCGTCGCGAAAAACGGAATTCTGCTTCTGGACGCCAATCAGAAGTTTCGCAGCATCGGGTTCACCGCCGAGGAAGCGCTGCTCCAAGCCGGCCGTCGGCGTCTTCGCCCGATCGTCATGACGGCAATGGCAGCTGTCGCCGGCATGTTCCCGCTCGCTCTGGCAATCGGCGCGGGGTCTCAGATGCTTCAGCCCCTGGCAATCGCTGTGATCGGCGGCATCCTGATTTCCATGGTTCTTTCTCTGGTCATTACTCCGGCTGTGCAGTATTACCTGACCCGCGATAAGCGGGCCATTCAGGCTTAGATATCGATGAGATCCATATCCTCAGGGCAACAAAATTCTCGTCAGGAGGAATTCGGAATGTCTATTCAACGTTTTGCTTCGGCTCTACGCACCTGCCTCGCGGCGGGGGCGGTACTTTTCCTCGTTGCAGCGTCCGGCTACGCGGCTGACTATCACATCATTCGACGCATACCCGTTGGCGGCGAGGGTGGGTGGGACTATCTCCGCGTCGATCCCGACGCTCACCGGATCTACATCTCGCGCGGCAGTCACACCATGATTGTCGACGAGACCAGCGGCAAAGTGATCGGGGATATTCCGGATACGAAAGGCGTTCACGGCATCGCTCTCGCGCCCGAGCTGAACAAGGGATTCACCAGCAATGGCCAGGGCAATTCCGTCACCGTCTTCGACCTGAAGACGCTGAAGCCCGTCACCGAAATTAAGATCATGGGCCAGAATCCGGATTGGATCATGTACGACCCGGTCACCAAACGCGTCTTCACTTTCAACGGCCGCAGCAACGATGCCACGGCGATTGACGCCACCACGGACAAGGTCGTGGGCACCGTGATGCTTACCGGCAAGCCCGAAGAAGCCGTCATTGACCGCGGCACCATCTTCGTCAATATCGAAGACAAGGGTGCTATCACCGCCTTCGACGCCAAGACGCTTGCCGTCAAGGGCACTTGGCCGCTGAAGGGCTGCGACAGCCCCTCTGGCCTTTCGATAGACAGCGCACACCGCCGCCTTTTTGCCGCCTGCGACAAGGCCATGGGCGTGATGAATGCCGATAACGGTCAAGTGGTCGCCACGATTCCGATCGGCGGCGATCCCGACGGCGGAGCTTTTGATCCTGCCACCGGGCTGGTCTTCGCTTCCTGCCGCGACGGCTTTCTCTCGGTCATTCACGAGGACTCACCGGACAAGTACAGCGTTCAGGCCAATGTGCCCACCCAGCAGGGCGCCCGCACCTTGACGCTCGACCCCAAGACGCATCACATCTTCGTGGTCACGGCCGATTTCTCCGCCGCTCCGGCGGCAACGCCTGAGAATCCGCGTCCGAGGCCGCAGCAGATCCCCGGCTCGTTCGTGATTCTCGAACTCGGTCAGTAGAGGTCCGCAGCAGCTAAGGTGAACTTGCTTTGAAGGGCCGTCTCCTCGCGGGGCGGCCCTTTTCTTTTCAGCGAGCTGCGGCGAAGGGAAGCTGGTGACCTGAATCACATAGCCCGTTGTGCAAAAAGCGTCCTAAAAACAAAAATTCGTGCAAAACCTCTTGCGTGTTTTCGGGAGTGGTGTTTAAGATAACGCCTTCAAAGAGAACCCCGCATGCCCAAAGAAAAACCAAAAGTAAACATCGGCGAAGTGATTCGAAGCTACCGCGGCCAGCGCGGCCTGTCGCAGGGTGATATTGAGCGCCGCACCGGACTGCTGCGCTGCTATCTCTCGCGCGTCGAAAACGGCCACACCGTGCCCTCGCTCGAAACTCTTGCAAAAATCGCAGAGGCCATGGACATCAGCCTTGCCGATTTTTTTCCGGGCACGGAAACTCCGCGCGACCGCGACACCCAGAAGATGCTGGGCGAGCTTTCCGAAGACGAGATTCGTTTTCTCTCTGAGATCAAGCGCTACAGCACCAGTCTTTCCGATGGTGACAAGCGGCTCGTCCTGGCCATGATCCGTAAAATGGCCACGGTCATTGCTCCCCCCGTGCGGAAGCCCGCGATGCGCCGCACAGCTCTGTAGCCCCTCTCTCAAACACCACTAAAATTCAGTTGAAGCGGCGCGTGCCGTGCCGAATGGTCCGAAGCTCGTGAGCACTTCGCCCAGCGTCAGCCCAACCTGCGACCACAGGCGGGTTTTGAGACTGGCGTAGTCCTGCGTGCCGGACATCAGGTCTCGGATCACCGCTCGGAAAGCCGGGCTGCGTCCGGCGAACTGAATCATTCGCGTCGTGATTGCGCTGCCCAGGAATCGTCCTCGGTACACGCGCCTCACTACTGCGGCCGCGAATTCCAGATCGCCTGAAAAGTCTGCGCGCACCCGGGCCGCATATTGTTCAGGCCTTCCAGCAATCAGGCTCTCCGCCAGCAGTTCTCCGGAGCGCATCGCGTAATAGAGGCCTTCGCCCGTGACCGGGTCCACCAATCCTGCGGCGTCTCCCGCAAGAGCCCAATTGCGCCCGCCAATACGCCGCTGGCGAAGCGTTCCAATTTGCGGCGACGGCAAAATGTGGCTGTAGAACCGACCGCCTTCAGCGGAGAGGCCCTGCTCCTGCACAAAATCGCGCAGCAGGCGCGACAGTTCTTCGCTCGTGTGCCGCGCCATACGCCCGCATATGCCGACGGAGAGATGATCGTTTCGTGGGAAGGACCACAGGTAGCCCTCGAATTTGTGCAGGAATTTGATGCAGATGCGCTCGGCCTCTCGCGGGATGAAATAGCCTACCGTCATCTCCAGATCGCCGCGTTCGAGCCGCTGCGTCTCAGGCAGCAGGGCATTGCGCGCTCCCGCAGCGATTACTGCGAAGTCAAATTCGCGAATCGCGCCGCCGGCTGTCACGCGAACCCGCGTCGACGCGGTGCCGGCGCGCGTCACTCGTGAGCGCACCAGTTCGCAGCCCGCGGCCGCAGCTTTCTGCAGCAGCAGGCCATTGAGCACCGCGCGCGAATAAATAACGATGGGCTGGTCGAGTGTGAGGACGGTCCGCGAACGCCCGGCCATGAGCTCGATGGAGTGAACGAGCTTCTTCGGTTCGGGGCCGTGCAGGAGGAAAGGGTAGCGGGCAATCGCTTTGTGGGTGAGACCGCCGCCGCAGGGTTTTTCCCAGACCAGCCGCTCGTCGAAAATCGTGACTTCGAAGCCGGCGCGGGCCAGACGCATTCCGCACATCGAACCGGAGGGTCCGCCACCGATGATCGCGATTTGAGATCTGGCCATAGCCGATCACGCGATTGCCGAAGCGATTCCACGCGAGTATAGCACCGAAGCGAAATCGCCTAGCGGCACCGCTTTTAGGTTAATCGGCCGCGAAGCCTTAGCGCGCGAGCCGCGTGTTAAACTTTAGAATGCGCGAGCACGCGCGTTGGCGCGGCCGCTGCATTCATGGGACGAATCCTCACAATCGGCGAACTTATAGCTTTGGCGGGGCCTGCTGCACGCGGTCCGCGCAAAGCCGTATTCACAAATGGCTGCTTCGACCTTCTTCATCCCGGGCACATCCGAACGCTCGAGCAGGCCCGCGCGCTAGGCGATTTGCTCGTGGTCGGCGTGAATAGTGATGCGAGCGTTCGCATCATCAAGGGAGCCGGCAGGCCGCTGGTTGGCGAAGCCGAACGCGCCGAGCTGCTCGCCGCTCTTGCCGCCGTCGATTTCGTCGTGATCTTTGCCGAGCCCACTCCACGCGAGCTGATCGCGAGACTCGTTCCCGACGTTCTGGTGAAGGGCGGCGACTGGGGCGCCGGCGAAATCGTAGGCCGCGAGGAAGTGGAGTCCGCCGGCGGCAAAGTAGTCTCGATCCCAGTGGAGCCCGGCTACTCCACCACGCGCATTCTGGAAAAGATCCGCTCGCTGCCAGCCGCCAACTCCGCGCGGGAGGTCAAGTAATGCTGGTCCCTGCTGCCGCCGAGACGCTCGCTCGCCTCATTCAGCATCCCGCGCTGGACGACGTGCTCGATTCGCTTCGTCGCGGCGCGGCGGAGGAAAGTCTTGCCGGCCTCACTGATCCTGCAAAGGCCTATGTCGCCGCGGCTGTTTCCGCCGAGCTACGCAGGCCAGTGCTCGTGCTCACCGAATCCGGCCGCCGCGCTGAGGCCATTCTCGAGCCGCTGCAGTTTTTCGCCGGCGCTCTGAACGCGACTTCGGGCATCGCCCTCCTCCCCGCGCTCGATATTCTGCCGGGCCGCGGCTTCGATCCTCATCCGGATCTGCTGGAGATGCGCGCCACCACTCTTGGCCGTCTCGCGTCCGGGCAGGTCTCCGTTGTGGTCGCGCCGCTCGAGGCCACGCTGCTCAGCTTTGCTTCCACGCGCTTTTACGATGAGCTGACGCGCACCCTCGCGCGCGATCAGGAGATTGGCCTCGAGGAAGTCCTCACGCATCTCCGCCGCGTCGGCTACGTGCGCACCGAACTCGTTGAGATGCCCGGCCAGTTCGCGGTGCGCGGAGGAATTCTCGACGTCTTCCCGCCCGAAGCGCCGCGTCCCGTGCGCGTTGAACTGCTCGGCGATACGGTCGAGTCCTTGCGCGAATTCGATCCGGATACACAGCGCTCTACGGCTCCGGTCGCTCGCGTGGTGTTGCCGCCCCTTACGGAGTTTCCGCTGCCGGATCCCACGCCCGGCGGCGATCCAGAGGCGCACTTGCATTCCGGCGACGGCTCGGGTGGCGCATCCGCGCTGACGTCCCTATTCGACCTATGCGAAGACTGCATCATCCTCCTCGACGAGCCTGACGCCATCGCCGCCGCTGCACTCGCCGCGCGCGAACGCCTCGCCGAAGCTCTTCCCGATGGCGAGTGTCCTGAGCTTTCCGCTCCTTCGCAGCCGCGGTTGATCTCCGAGGAAAAGTGGCGCGCTTCGATGGAGAAGCGTCAGCGCCTCGTGCTCGAGCGCTTGCCCGTCGAGCGCAATAACCGCACGCCCAAAACGCTCAATGCGCAGCCGACCACGCGCTACCACGGGCAGGTGCCCGCTTTTCTCGCTGAAATTCGCGGACGCCTCGCTGCTCGTGAACAGGTCCTAATCGCCGCGGGCAGCATCGGGGAACTCGAGCGGCTCGCCGATCTTTGCCGCGAATACGAAGTCGTGTATCGCCTGGGTGAATTCAATCAGGATCCCGGCCGCGCCGAGATCACCGAAGACGCCGCCGCTGTTTCGTCCGGTTCGTCCGCCGCGGTTCTCGTGATCGCGCCGCTGTCAGAGGGCTTCATCATTCCCGATCTCGGCTTCGCGTTTTACGGCACCGCCGATCTCTTCGAAACTTTGCCTGCGCCCGCCGCCCGCGCGCGCCACCGCCCAAAGACAGCGAGCTTCACAAGCGATCTCTCCGAGCTCAAGCCCGGCGACCACGTCGTCCACATGGATCATGGCATCGGCCGCTTCGAAGGCCTGCAGACGCTAGAGAATAATGGTCGCAGCAGCGAGTTCATGCGCTTGCGCTATGCCGATGACGCCGTGCTCTACGTCCCGCTCGAGCGCATGGACCTCGTGCAGTCCTATCACTCACTCGGCGAATCCACGCCGCAGCTCGATCGCCTGGGCGGCACGGTTTGGACGACGCGCAAGTCCAAAGTCCGCAAATCAGTCGACGACCTTGCCGACAAGCTCCTGGCGATTTACGCCGAACGCAAAGCCGTGCCCGGTTTTCAGTTTTCGCCGGATACGCCTTGGCAGCGCGAGTTCGAAGACGCCTTCGGCTTCACCGAAACGCCCGACCAGGCCACTGCCATCGCCGACATCAAGCGCGATATGGAGCGCCCGCAGCCGATGGATCGCCTCCTGTGCGGCGATGTGGGCTACGGCAAGACAGAAGTCGCCATGCGCGCCGCCTTCAAGGCCGTCGCCGATTCAAAGCAGGTCGCGGTGCTCGCTCCCACCACTGTGCTCGTCTTCCAGCATTTCCAGACGTTCCGCCAGCGCATGGCCGCTTTCCCGATTCGCATCGAGATGCTCAGTCGCTTCGTCAGCCCCGCCGAGCAAGCGAAGGTGATCGCCTCGATCGAAGAAGGGAAGGTCGACATCGTGATCGGCACCCATCGCCTTCTTTCGCGCGACATCAAGTTCAACAATCTCGGCCTGCTCGTCGTGGACGAGGAGCAACGCTTCGGCGTCGCGAATAAAGAGCGGCTCAAGGAGATCAGCGCGAGCGTCGACGTCCTGACGATGTCCGCCACGCCCATCCCGCGCACGCTCAACATGGCCATGGTCGGGCTGCGCGATCTTTCTGTCATCGAAACGCCGCCGAAAGATCGCCTCGCGATCCAGACCGTCGTCGCGCCCTTCAGCGAAGAAATTGTGCGCCGCGCCATTCACGACGAACTCGATCGCGGCGGGCAGGTGTTTTTTGTCCACAACCGTGTGGACACGATCCCCAACGCCGCTCGCCTGGTGCAGAAGCTTGTGCCCGGAGCACGCGTCGTCGCCGGTCACGGGCAGATGGACGAGCGCCAGCTGGAAAAGGTCATGCTCAGTTTCATCCGCGGCGAGGCGGACGTCCTGCTCTCCACCACCATCATCGAAAACGGACTGGACATCCCGCGCGCGAATACCATCCTGATCAACCGTGCCGATTGCTTTGGCCTGTCCGAGCTGTATCAGCTTCGCGGTCGGGTCGGTCGTTCGAATCAGCGCGCCTATGCGTATCTTCTAATTCCGCCGGAGGGCAGCGTCACGTCGATCGCGCGCCAGCGTCTTGCCGCGCTTCGTGAATTCAGCGAACTCGGCGCCGGTTTCCGCATCGCCGCTCTCGATCTCGAACTCCGCGGCGCCGGCAACCTGCTCGGCCGCGAGCAGCACGGCCACATCAACGCGATCGGTTTCGACCTCTACACACAGATGCTCGAGCGCGCCGTCGCCGCTCGCAAAGGCGAGGCCGTCGTCTCCGAAATCCGCGCCACGCTCAGCCTTGGCCTGGACATCCGTATCCCGCCCGAATACGTTCCGGGCGAGAGCTTGCGCCTGAAAACCTACAAGCGGATAGCCGGCGTCACTGGCGATGCCGATCGCGAAGCCGTTCGCCGCGAGCTCGCCGACCGCTTTGGCCCGCCGCCTCTCGCAGTGGACAATCTTCTCGACTACGCCGTGCTCAAAGCGCTGTGCGAACGTCTGCACATCTCCTCGGTGGAACGGCGCGCCGATCAGGTCACCATCAAGTTTCAGCCGCTCACTCCCGTAACCCCCGAGCGCCTCGTCGCGCTCGTTCACCGGCACAAAAACGTCAGCATCGATCCCAGCGGAGTGATGAAGATTCGCGTCCCTGCAGCCCCTGCCGGCTCGAGTGGGCCCCGGAACGCCGCGGAAGCTATTCGAAACGTATTGCTTCCGCTCGAAGCGGCGAGCTAAAATAAGTCCTTGCGGATTTCTCCCATGCGAAAGACATCTATTTTTTCTTTAGCTGTATTGGCATTTATGGGCTTCGCTCACGCGGCGCCCGGCCATGCACAAACCCAGACGCCGTCCCGGACCCAGAGGCGTACTCCTGCGCCATCTCCGATCCCAGCGCCGGGGCGTTCCACGGCAACGACTCCGGCTCCCGCGCCAGCCTCGAGCGGCAAAGGTGCCGTTATTGAAGAGGTCGTCGCCCGCGTAAACAACGAAGTCATCACGCGCGGCGATCTGGAACGCGCATCGCGGCAGCTGCGCGAAGAAATTCAGCAGGACTGCGCGCCCACCTGCACTCGCGCCGAGGTCGATCGCAAGTTCGCGGAAACACAGAAAGACCTGCTGCGCGATCTGATCGACAATTCGCTGCTCGTGCAGCGCGCCAAGGATAGCGGCATCAACGTGGATGCTCAGGTCGTCAAGCGTCTCGACGAGATTCGCATCGAGAACCACATCGCCTCCATGGAAGAGCTCGAGAAAAAAGTCAACGAGAGCGGCCAGGACTTCCAGGATTTCAAGGACAACTTCAGGAAACAGCTGCTTCAGCAGGAGATCATTCGCAAGGACGTCGGTACGCGCA
>JADMIO010965057.1_pt1 | contig 13250 bp, 9 predicted proteins | sample 8958161 | NCBI WGS metagenome assembly JADMIO01 (sample SAMN16585339, study PRJNA669376) | soil metagenome | isolation source: Crop rotation soil | place: USA: Cullars Rotation, Alabama | collected 2011 | reverse complement strand
CCCTTTCTTCGCCCTCATGTCTGCTTTTGTGGTCGGTATCTGGGGGCTGCCCGCTATTGCAGACGTTTTATTGGCGCTCGTAAATGTCACCCTATTCGCAGCCAGTATGGCCCGGATAGCTTATCGCCGGTTCCCGTTCTCGCAGATGGATCAGACAGCTACCTCCGGATCAAAGTTCCTGCGGGCCTTCATCAGCATGGCGATACCTGGAGCCTTGGGGGTGGGGCACTATCTTGCGCTCCATCTATTGTGGCTGAAATTGCTGTTTACCGTGTTGTCGGCTATAATGCTCTGGTTGGTTTGGGATAGCTATGCCCATACGGATTGGGCCGTGCTGAAATCGGAGGAGAACTGATGATTACCACAAAATTTCCTTAATACACCGAATGCCGGCAGAGCATCCGGCTCCCCTTTGTATCTTAGAGATTCATGCTTAAGTACGCTATTTTCTCGTTTTTCATGCTTGCCATGGTTACAACGCGGGCACAAACCACTACTTACAATCAGACAGATGAGAGAGGCCGGCAACAGGGGCAATGGATTGTCAGGTATCCTGCCCGGATGGGAGAGGATGCATACGCCGAATGGGGGACCTACGAGCATGGTGTAAAATGGGGCGCCTGGTATCGTTTCGACGGCGATGCACAGGTAACTGCAATAGAACATTTCCGAAACGGAGTATTGGACGGTGAGGCAAAGTATTTTGAAAATGGTGCCCTGGTCTGTGTTGGACATTTTCGCGGCCTGAATCCCAGGTATCAATTTGATACCATTTATGTGGAGGACCCCGTCACCAATGCCGAGACGCGAAAGATCATTCCCAGTGATAAGGGCACCGTAAAGCATGGCCTCTGGCGCTATTATGACGTCCGGACAGGTAGGCTGGAGCGGGAGATCGACTATCAGCTTGACGAGGTGCTGGTGCGTCAGGACTTTGCTATCGCAGCCATAGACAGTGCCTACTACAAAAGTAGGGAGGCAGCCATGCCACACAATCAGAAACACCTGTATCGCCCGCCCCGGGATAAAAGAGTTCAATACACTGACTTACGCTAATCCCGGAATGCAAGGAACCGATCTTAAGCTAAGCGCGTTTGAAAACCGCCTGCGTAAAGTATGGAAGCACTTTTCCAAACTGGCACGACGACAGGAGATCGCATGTTTTCGATTTTACGACCACGATCTGCCGGAAGCACCGTTTGCTATAGAATGGTACGATGGCGTCGTCCATGCAGCTGAGTACAAGCGCCGGCACGGAATGGATGACGACTTCCATGCGCAATGGCTGGAATCGGCAAGGACAATCATCGCTTCGGTGGTAGAGATTGCCCCGGAATACATATTTATGAAGGTCCGTCAACGCAAAGCCGGACGTCAGGGGCAGTATGAGAAGTTTGGTGAAAGCCGGACAGAACGAATCGTACCGGAAGGAGGCCTGAAATTCATTATTAACCTGACAGATTACCTGGATACTGGTTTGTTCCTGGATCACCGGATTACCCGGAATTTGATACGGGAGGATGCAAAGGGGCTTCGGGTACTTAACCTGTTCTGCTACACCGGCTCGTTTAGCGTCTATGCCGCCCAGGGAGGCGCTGCTGAGGTGACGTCTGTAGACATGAGCCGCACGTATATCAATTGGGCTAAGCGGAACATGCAGTACAATAAGTTGTACAAGCCGGAAGCTCATGATTTCATACAGGCCGATGTCCTTGACTGGGTTCGGGATGTCCCCAGGGAGCGCTATGACCTCATAGTATGCGATCCTCCGACTTTTTCAAACAGCAAGCGGATGGAGGCAGAATGGGATGTGCAGCGCGATCATGTCGGCCTGCTCAAGGCATTGCTAAGGATAGTAACAGATGGTGGCAAGATCTACTTCAGCAATAATTACCGCGGCTTTCAGCTTGATAGGGACGCTTTGCCGGCTTCCGTCGTGAAAGATATTACCAGCATCACTACTCCGTTTGATTTTGCCGGAAAACTGCAGCGTAGTTGCTTTTTATTACAGCGTTAAACCTGCCTTACGCTACTTTTGAAGCATGAGCGAACCCATTATTTCCGTCAGCAATCTGGTCAAGCGCTATGGGGATTTTACGGCAGTAAAGGGAATTTCCTTTCAGGTGGAAAGAGGTGAGATTTTTGGATTGCTTGGGCCTAACGGAGCGGGTAAGACAACAACGCTTGAGATCATTGAAACGTTGAGGGACAAAACCTCCGGCGAAGTAATCGTCGATGGTTTGAATCTGGATAAGTCGCCTCAATCAATCAAAGAGATCATTGGTGTGCAGTTGCAGAGCGCGGGATACTATCCTAATCTGAATCTGCGGCAATTGATCGCTCTTTTCGGAGGTCTGTATAACCGCGATGTAGATGCAATGACCCTGTTGGATATGGTAAACCTCCGGGACAAGGCCGGCGCAAAATATAAGGCGCTAAGCGGCGGACAAAAGCAGCGGTTTTCAATCGCTACCACACTGATCAATGATCCAAAGATCATTTTTCTGGATGAACCTACTACCGGTCTGGATCCACAGGCGCGTCGCAATCTCTGGGATCTGATCCGTCAGGTGCGTGACCGCAATACCACCGTCGTTCTCACAACTCACTACATGGACGAGGCTGAGGAACTCTGTGACCGAGTAGCCATAGTTGACAGTGGAGAGATTATTGCTATCAACACTCCGGGCGGGCTCATAGACAAGCTCCTGGAAACCGGCTTTGCGCGTCCCAAGCCTGTCAAGGCCGCAAACCTGGAGGATGTTTTTATTCACCTCACAGGTAAGGAATACCGGGACGACTAGCAGCCTCGGTCTGGCAGCAAATTGGGAGACCGGATAGTTTTGAAGCGACCCTATTATCGTCTCTTCAAAAAAGAGCCCAGTACATTTCTCACCAGCGCATTGCCCGCTGTCCGCATCATGCTCTTTACCGTGGAGTTCTGCATCATCGAATCCCAGAACGAAGGGGCAGCTGCAGCCGATTTGGCGGCTGCAGTGTTCGTTTGTTGAGCAGGTTCCGCAGTAGCAGCAGTCTCAATCTTTTTGTTCAACAGCTCGAAAGCACTGTCGCGGTCCAGAGTCTGGCTGTACTTGCCGACTAGCGCCGATGCGTTTATCAGACTTTGGATTTCCTGGGGAGTCAACACATCCATTCTCGAACGCGGAGGAAGTAACATGGTCTGAACGAGTGGGGTAGGAACCCCCTTTTCATTCAGGATGGTCACCAGCGCTTCGCCAATCCCAAGTTGAGTTATCAGATCTTCAGTCTTGTAGAACTCCGTCTCCGGATAGTTGGCTGCCGTTTGAACGATCGTCTTCCGGTCGGCAGCCGTAAATGCGCGAAGCGCGTGCTGCACCTTCATACCCAACTGACTGAGAACTGAAGGCGAGACATCCATGGGATTCTGTGTGCAAAAGAAGATGCCTACTCCCTTTGAACGGATGAGCTTTATGACCGTCTCCAACTGCTTGACCAGCACCTCGCTCGCCTCGCTGAATATCAGGTGGGCTTCGTCAATAAACATGACCAGTTTCGGCTGATCAAGATCTCCGGCTTCGGGAAGTGATGAGTACAACTCGGAAAGCAGCTGTAGCATGAATGTGGAGAACAGCTTGGGCCTGTCCTGCAGATCGGTAACCCTGACAATAGATATCATTCCGCGTCCATCAGGCGCCAGACGCATCAGGTCGTCCACCTCAAATGATGGTTCGCCAAAGAATACGTCTGCGCCCTGCTGCTGCAGTTCGACCACTTTTCTCATAATGGTGCCAATAGAGGCTGGCGACAATGATCCATAAGCTGTAGCCAGTTCGGCCTTGCCTTCATTCGCCGCCCATTGCATCAGGCGTTGCATATCCTTCAGGTCCAGTAGCGGCATTTTATTATCGTCGCAATACTTGAACAACATCGCCAGGATGCCTTCCTGCGTGTCGTTGAGTCCGAGTATCTTGGCCAGAAGAACCGGACCAAATTCACTGACGGTAGCGCGCAGCCGCACACCAGGCTCCTTGCTGAGCGATAACAGCTCAACCGGATAGGCAGAAGGTGTGTACTGCAGCCCAAGCTGTTGTACTCTGCTGCTCAGCTTGTCATTCAGGCTTCCCGCTGCGGCAACACCACTTAGATCTCCCTTGATATCCATCAGTACTACCGGCACGCTGGCATCACTGAGGCTCTCGGCCAAAAGCTGAAGAGTCTTGGTCTTGCCCGTACCGGTCGCACCACTGATCAGACCATGCCTGTTCATCGTCTTCAGGGGAACATGAATGGGAACGTCAGGCATTACACTACCATCTAACATCGCGCGTCCAAGATCCAGAGTTGCTCCTTTGAAAGTGTATGCCGGGCCAATTGTTTCCTTGAAATTAGTTGCTGCCATTATGGTCAGGATTTTGAGTTTATGCTAGGGGATTTAGTATTGAGGAAAGTAGTGCGCCTCCCGTACTGATGGCTTCTAGATTGGTAAGCGGCACAGATAAATGTAGGGGGAAATGAAAATAATCCCAAGAGATGAACATAAGTACAAGAAAAAACCCCGGTCCTTTGGGAACCGGGGTTTTCTATTTGAAAGTTGATTGCTTAGCGAACCAGGGTTACGTTGCCTTGCTTTGTGAAGGTCTTTCCTTTATTTGTGATGGCTTCAACTGTGTAGATGTAAACACCCATTGGCTGAGGCTCACCATTGAATTGACCATTCCATCCCTTATTGATGTCGGTAGTCTCAAACACCTTGGTGCCCCAACGGTTGAAGATGCGGAACGACTTCAGTGTGGCTGTACCCAGGTGAGATACCTTGAACTCAGGATTAGGTGCAGAACCAGGTGAGAAGGCGTTAGCCATGTTCAACACTGTTTCATCATTGACAAGCACATAGATGGAGTCAACAGCAGTACATCCGGCCTCTGTGGTAGCAGTGACGAAATAGCGGGTATTAACTGAAGGAGTGGCCATCGGGTTAGAGATGTTTGGATTATCCAGACCAACAGTTGGGAACCAGCTGAAGTAAAGAGCGTTGCCGGATGGGCTCATCTGGAAAGACTGACCAGGCCACAGGATCGCGGAATCAGGCAGTGAAACCAGTGCAGCGCTGTACACCTGCAGGTTAACAGGCAGCGTATCTACGCAACCGTTCTTATCCTTAACGTAAACAGTGTACGTAGTAGTTGCTCCCAGGTTCGCAGTTACGCTTGCCTTGGTCGAGTCGCTCAGGTAGAGGCTTGGGCGCCACAGGTAAGACACACCACCGGAAGCAGTAAGAGTAACCGGATTACGTGGACATACCGCAGAATCGGATGGAGTCACAGAGCCGAACTTGCCGGCGTATACATTCACCCGGATGGAGTCCTTATTGGTACATCCCAGCGGAGTAGAAACAGTTACCACCAACGTTGTATCAATGATACCGGTGAAGGTGATCTGAGACGCATGAATATCATCAATGTCCTTATTAGCTTTCCACAGGTATTGATAGTCAGGGAACCAGGTTGGAGTCACCTTGGCAGTAAGATATAATGGCGTGTAGAAGCACTTATCCACCGTGTCCTTCGGTCCCAGATCGATATTCGGTATCGGTTCAACCCTGAACGATATGGTATTTACAATGTCGGGACAGGTTGGGTAACGAGCGGTAACAGTGTAGCTGCGTGAAGTATCAAGCGCCAGCAATGGACGTTGCTTGTTCACATCCGCAAGACCATTGACCAATCCCAGTGTTGGTGACCAGGTATAAGTGAAGTTTACATCACCACTCACATTCGGGTTGAATTGTGCATACTGGCACACCTGAGTATCGGTAACGAGGAAGGAGTTTGGCAATGTCCGGATCCGGAAGCTGTCCTTGGTAGCGCATACACCTGAGTCAACGCGGAGGAAGAAGGTATCATAGCCCAGCTTGCTTGGGGTATACACCGGATTCAGGATAGTCGCATTGCTGAGGTTAGTAGTTACATTGCTTCCAGTCCACTTATAAGTATAACCCGGAGAAAGCGGCGTCAGAGAAGGAGAAAGTGTTACAGCAGTACCCAGGCAGGTAGTGATATCCGGACCCAGCTGCAGTTGGAAGTTAGGATTCTGGATGATAACGGTGTCCTGACGGAAACAGCCGATGGAATCCGATACCGTCACGACATAGAATCCGGAGCCGGTTGGAGATGCGATAACTGAACCGTTATTGGTAGTGTTGAGAATACCTGAAAGTGATGTAGTCAACGGTGGGTTAGGCGCAAGGGTAGGATCGGAGAGCCAGTTGTAATTAAACCCACCCAGGCCACCTGTCGCGACCACCGATAGCTGTATCGGTTTACCGAGCGAGTTACAGACCGTATCCGGACTCGCGTTTACGGTAAAGTTGGAAATGGTCCGGGTTCGTATGGTATCCGGGCAACCATTCGTATTATACGGGAACAGTACGCAATAGTAATAAGTTGGAGTTGCAGGGGCTGGAATGTTCACACTCTGAGCATTGGCGATCGGGGCACCAGCGATAACCGGGCCTTTGTACCACTTGTAGCTGGCATATCCGAATGGAGCGGAAAGCGTAACGATACCGGCGGAGAGGTTACAATACGTCACGGCAGCGGCAAACTGGCCGCAGCTGATGATATCGAAATAGCCGTAACCAAAGTGACCAGATGCGGTACAGTCCTGGGAAGTCACTTCCACGATAATAGTCTTACCACCTTGACCTGAAAGGTTCAGCGTACCGTTAGTCCATGGCAGGCACAATACGCCTGAAGCGGCAGGTGAGGTAAAGAAGCCAGGCAGACCAGCGCCGGCAACATAAGTAAGCGTTGCGCAAGGAATTGGAGTACCTGTAGCGGAATCATACGCGATTACGCGGAAAGCAGGTTGCTGCTCATATGGGTGTCCGGGATCTTCGAAGACCACGGCATACTTAAAGTTGAAGCTGTAGTTGTTGAATCCTACCGGTACATGCACATAATAACGGATGCGCTCGCCGTGCGCGTTAATGTCATTGTTACCAAGTATCATACTGAAGATACCTCCACCGGGAGCAACGATCGGGAAGCCGCCATAGGCATCTACCGCTGTACCGGTGGTAACATTGTGCCTGTTTGTGCTGGTTACTGACGGAGCAGGCAATGTGCCCGGCACAGGACCTGAGTAGATAACATTTACAAACTGAGCAGGAGAACCGGTAGTTCCGGGGATCACATCCCCGGTATAGCAAAACCAGTTATTGAGGTTACCATAGCTGAAGTCAATATTTGGCGGGCAAATAACAGCCTGACCATTAGCATATTGAACGCCAAGGAAGAGAAAAGCGATCACGGCGAGTGTCGCTTTAAGTGGCCTGCTCAAAGCAATGAATGTTTTGTTGATAAAAAATGAGTGCATGGCAAAAATTTAGAAAATGGAGTTCACAAAATGTAACTGCACGGGAATAGACGGCAAACATTTTCTAACCGTTGGGCGAAATCGAAATAATTTGGCCAGATTCGAGATGTTTTACAAACTTTTTCCGTTCGAGTACAATGTGGATTATCCAGTTTGATAATTTATTTATGGAAACATAGACCAAAATCGGGAAATAAAAAAAAACCTCCCGAAATTTTTCGGAAGGTTTAAGAAAAATGACGATTTAAAGGTCATTCTCAAGGTCAAATTGGACGAAAAGCCCTGAAATGAATATTTAATACCGATTAAATGTATTATTCTGCAATTAGATTGTGGATCGCTTCCGCAATGTCTTCCGCATTCGGCTTGCTAAAATAATCTCCGTCGGTGGCATAGGCCGGCCGGTGCGCCTTCGCAGTTAATGTACGAGGCGAGGCATCCAGCCAGCGATAGCCGCACTGCTTTTCAATGACCTGCTGGAACATATAGGCCGAAGCGCCTCCCGGCACATCTTCATCAATAAAAATGATCCTTCCTGTTTTTTGCAGGCTTTGTAGAATCATATAATTAACATCAAAAGGCAATAGTGTACGCACGTCAACTACTTCACAGGATATCCCCTGCGGTTCGAGATATGCTTGTATGCTCTCCTCTATCACACGAAGTGTAGAACCATAAGACACAATCGTAACGTCTTCTCCCTCGCGAATCACTTCCGGTATCCCGAATGGAACGGTGTATTCGGAAAGATTGACTGGCAACTGTTCCTTGAGCCGGTACCCGTTCAGACACTCAATAACTATTCCGGGCTCGTCGCTTTGCAGGAGTGTATTGTACATACCTGCAGCCTGAGTCATATTGCGGGGTACGCAGAGATACATCCCGCGGATGGCATTTATGATCATACCAATAGGAGACCCGGAATGCCAGATGCCCTCCAGACGGTGTCCGCGTGTTCGTACGATAAGCGGGCACTTCTGACCGCCCTTCGTCCTGTACTGCAGGGTAGACACATCATCGCTCAATGGCTGCAGACCATAAAGCAGGTAATCCAGATATTGAATTTCAGCTATCGGACGGAGTCCGCGCATCGCCATACCCATACCCTGACCAATGATTGTAGCCTCGCGGATACCTACATCAAAAATCCGCCTCTCTCCATATTTGTCCTGTAAGCCCGCAAAGCCCTGGTTTACGTCCCCGATCTTACCCAGATCCTCGCCAAAAGCAAGAACAGCCGGGTTCGTCGCAAACAGTTGATCAAAATACTTGTTGAGAATCTCGTAACCGTTCAACTGGGTATCTCCTTCAAATCGGGGAGCTACTTCTGGCACCCTCATAGCGCTGCGGGCACTATTGGAATAGAGATGCGAATTGAATTTTTGCCCATTCTCCTCTACAAGCGAACTATAGAAACTGGATACTGCACGGGTCGCCGGAGAATTACCGCCCAATGCAATAACCTTTTGCAGCGCCTGCATGACGTCTTTGCGGATCGGCTCCTTAATGGATGTCAACTGTTGTGCAAGCGCAGCAATTTCAGCGCTTCTTTCCCCGCCTTCATACACCACCTGCTGGCTCAGTTGGGCTACTCGACCCACCTGCTCCCGGATCGGATTAATAAATCCTTCCCAGGCACGACCTTTCGCGGCCCTGGCCTCCTCTTTTGCCTCGCTATCAATAGCAGATAGCTCTTCTTCTGTTGCGATAGCATTCTCTATGAGAAAAGCCTTCATTTTGAGGATGCAGTCAAATTCTTTCTCCCATTCCAGCCGCTCCTTGCTCTTGTAACGCTCATGGCTGCCGGAAGTGGAATGTCCCTGCGGCTGCGTAACTTCCTGGACGTGGAAAATGGCGGGTATATGGGTTTCCCGGACACGGGCTATGCCTTGCTGGAATGTGCTGACAAGACCGGCATAGTCCCAACCTTTCACCCTGTAAATATTGATACCTCCGTCTTCCTCGTTCCACTGCATACCTGCCAGCGCCTCGGAAATGGAGTTTTTCGTTGTCTGATGGTGCCGGGGTACGGAAATTCCATATCCGTCATCCCACACGAAAATGGCAAGCGGTACCTGCAACACCCCAGCGGCATTCACAGTCTCCCAGAAATGCCCCTCTGAAGTAGAAGCATCCCCGATTGTACAGAAAACCACCTCATTGCCTTTCCTGCTGAACTTTTCGAATCCCTGCTGCAGCTCCTCCACGTGGCGATACACCTTTGAGGCCTGTGCAAGTCCCAGTGCTCTTACCATCTGGCCAGCAGTAGGCGAGATATCGGAGGAAGATTGGGGAGCCTGGGTCAGGTCCTTCCAGTCGCCATTATCATCCAGCCAGCGTGTGCCGTAATGTCCATTCATCATCCGCCCGGCAGTGCTGGGCTCTTCTTCCATATCCGGGTTTGCATACAGTTGGGAGAAGAATTTCTGAATATCGCTCATGCCGGTGGCGAACATCAGTGTCTGGTCACGATAGTAACCGCTTCGGATATCGCCCGGCTGCATACATTTTGCCGCCGCGATCTGCGCCAGCTCCTTGCCATCGCCGAATATGCCGAATTTGGCCTTACCGGTGAGGACTTCCCTCCGGCCGATCAATGAAGCCTCACGTGACGCAACTGCCATCCTGTAATCAGATAAGGCTTCAGCTTTAAATTCTTCAAATGACAGTCGGGAAGTAGATGATTCTGGCAGCATGTAGCAAATATAATAGCTGCGTGGCGTTTGAAAGCCGGAGTAGGACCGCATATGTTGCCAGTCCAGGTTGAGTATGCTGCCCGTACAGCGATCAAAAATGCTCCTCTATATCTTCGCGGGAAATACCGGACTATGAAGCGTTTGTTGGCCTTTCTCCTGTTCTCCTTTGGTCTGGCCGGATGTTCCTGCCACGATGAGCCTTGCCGGAACGGCAGTATTGGTGTTAAGCTGAAAGGTTTCAGCCCAGCTGAATTGCAGAACATCATCGTCCGCCGTTTCAGCAGCGATGGGTTTTACCAGAATCTACTGGATTCAACTCGCGGAAATGCTTTTGTAGAGCCGACCTTCGGCCCCGATACCCTGCTGGGCGGCATATCTGTTTACGGCGGATACAATTGGGAAATTGATATTCCTGCTGCATCCAGGAAAGTGAGAATCTATCAACTTGAATTTAGCCAGCAGACCCAAAAAGTCTGCAATTCCTGGCCCTTTGAAAAGGCGGCCGACATCTGTGTCAACCAGATTAATGGGTATACTCAGGATAGTATATATCACAACTTGCTGATCTCAAGCGCAAGCTATAACTACGCTGTTTTCGAGAAGTAGCTGCTTGCCGCCCTCCGCCGGATGGGGAGAGATCCAGGCCTCAAAACGGCTGGCTGTGGACTTTCGCCAAACGGAAAAAGCCCGCAATCATGCGGAGCTTTTGCCGTCTGAACAACGTCTGAAATTTACTTTACTTCGGTGAGGACATGCATGTCCGGGGTGCCCTTTACACCCGACCGCTTGATAGCTTCCTGGAACTCAGGGTCGGAAAGCATGTTGTCATAGGCTTCATAGTTCTCAGCCTCAGAATGCACCATTACCTGGTCCGGATTGTCGAGTCCGCGATAAACGCCCTTGATGCGGATGCCGTGCTTGTTGCGGTTTGGTTCGCCTTTTTTGAAGCCTTCGTGCCACTGATCGAAGTTCTCCACTTCATGGGAGAAGATGTTGTGTATCATGTTTTATTTGGTTGTGAAAAATTAATAGTTTGAGGCTGCAAAGTAGTACGCCCCAATCTGACAATTTCCCTTTTAAGCGTTAATCACGCTCCCGAATTTTACACAAAAACGTTAATCAATTCCGCCCTTCTCTTTGATAAACCCGGCAGAAAGTCGGGGCCGCAACAGGCGCAGCATTTGAAGGCCAACAGAGAAAAGAATTATTCCTACTCCAATGTAAAATCCCAGCCCCAGTTCCTCATTTTCATGATAGAACATAAATGCAAGCACAATCCCATAAACCGGCTCAAGATTTACGGAAAGCGTAAGCGTGAATGAACTCAGCTTTTTCAGTGCGTTCAAGGCCAGCGACTGGGCCCAAACCGTACAGCAAAGCGAAAGGATCACCAGCCACAGCCAGTCGTTCGGAAGGCCAAGACTCTTCGGAAATCCACCAACCAGGCTCGTCAGATCAGTCTGCCGGGGCAGAAATTCAAGCCTGCCGCTATGATTGTTCGGATTGACCAGAAATTCTACAGCGTTACACATCAGCGCAACTGCAAGCGCCAGGCTGATGAAGATCCAACCCGTGCTCATTTCCCAGAATACCATCACGCGCGACGGATACTTCGCAGCCACCCGTTTGTTCAGTACCGTAAACACGGAGCTCAGTAGCGCAGCCGCAACTCCCATCGCGAGGCCAACCGGCGTAATAGGGTTCGGGCTAGTGCCATTTGCCGGACGGGCGTCCAGGAAATAGATAAAGAAGATCCCGCTGAGCGTGAAGGCGCCGATCAATAGTTCCGCCGGCTGCCACTTGCTTTTATTGATCAGCGGATCCAGCATTGAGGTAAATATTGAGGCGGTAGAAAGGCACACCAGCGCCACAGATGCATTGGAAAATTTGATAGCCCCGTAGAACGCAACCCAATGTAGGCCCATCAGAATTCCTACTCCCACCAGGGTAAGCTTGTCTTTAGGCGCCACAGGTACCCATTGTTTGCGATATGTGATTATCGCCGCAATGATCACGGCAGTAAGCAGCATCCTATACCATACGAGTACCGGAAAGTCAAGCGAAATAGCCCTGCCCAGCACTCCGGTGAAACCCCATAGGAGCACGGCAACATGCATGGAAATGAGAGCATTCTTCATCAGGTCCTGGACTTTTTCTCGAATGAACAGCGTCTCGCCTGCCGGCAGTCCATTCTGCCGCGAAGATGGCCTCATTTTATTCTATTTTCAGAACTATGAAATCCACAGCCTAAAATCCGTCCAAGGAATTACTTTTGGCGGCACGTAAATCGTAATAATCATCCTGTTGGCCTTCCCTCTGCCACACTACAATGAACAATACCTACACCGATCTGGTCAAGCAGACTTTCGACTTTCCCCAGGAAGGTTTTGACGTTAAAGACAATTCTCTCTTCTTCAACGGCCTCGACATAAAAAAACTGATTGACAAATACGGTACGCCGTTCAAGCTGACCTATCTCCCTAAAATCGGACAGCAGGTGTCAAAGGCCAAAAAGCTGTTCAATGATGCAATAAAGAAGCATCGCTACGACGGGAAATATTATTACTGCTACTGCACGAAGAGCTCGCACTTCTCCTTTATCGTTGAGGAGACCCTTAAGCAGGGTGTACATCTGGAGACTTCTTTCGCCTATGATATAGAGATCATCAAGGCCCTGTACAAGCGTAGGAAGATCAATAAGGATATCACTATCGTCTGTAATGGATTCAAGACGCGCCAGTACACTCGCAATATCGCCAGCCTGATCAATACGGGCTTCAAAAATGTGATTCCGGTACTCGACAATATCGCCGAATTCGAAGACTACAAGAAGAGCATCCGCTCCAAAGATCCGGTCAATATCGGCCTGCGAATTGCTACGGAGGAAGAGCCCACATTTGATTTCTATACCTCCCGTCTCGGTGTCCGCACGCGCGATGTCCTCGAGTTTTACGTGGACAAGATTAAGGGTAACAAGCGCTTTTCCCTGAAGATGCTGCACTTCTTCATGAACAAGGGCATCAAGGATGATATCTACTACTGGAGCGAGCTCAACAAGGTGCTGAATCTTTATTGCCAGCTAAAGAAGATCTGTCCTGAGCTGACTGGTCTGAACATTGGCGGTGGTTTCCCGATCAAGCATTCGCTGGCTTTTGATTACGATTACAACTACATGGTCAATGAGATCATTAGCAC
>JADMIO010849073.1_pt1 | contig 13252 bp, 13 predicted proteins | sample 8958161 | NCBI WGS metagenome assembly JADMIO01 (sample SAMN16585339, study PRJNA669376) | soil metagenome | isolation source: Crop rotation soil | place: USA: Cullars Rotation, Alabama | collected 2011 | reverse complement strand
CTTTCCCCGTCGGAACGGCGCTGTCCTTCGCGCTCGCGGACGCAGGCGCCGGCTCGGCGACCGCCTTCGTGGCAGCTGCGGTCGGGGCAGCGTCGGCGGGCGCGGCGGCAGTCGATGCCTCGGCCTTCGCCGGTGTCGCGGCGGCCCCTGCCTCCTCGATGACCGCGATCTCCGCGTTGTTGGGGACCGTCGCCCCTTCCTCGACGAGGATCTCCTTGAGGGTGCCCTCGAACGGCGACGGCACCTCGGCGTTGACCTTGTCGGTGATGACCTCGAGCAGCGGCTCGTACTTGGCGACGTGGTCGCCGGGCTGCTTCAGCCACTTGCCGATCGTCCCCTCGGCGACGCTCTCGCCGAGCTGGGGCATGGTCACCTTGGCCACGGGAATGGACACCTCCGTCGTTGATCGTGGCTAGTCTGCCGCATCTCCGCGGACTAGGCTCGGGTTGAGCGCCGCTGCAGAGCCCTGGAGGGATGGGCCCGGCGGCGCCTCGGGAGGAAATCGGCCGGCATGCTCAATCTCATCATCGTCCTGATCGGCCTGGTCATCGTCGTGGCCAGCGGCGTCTTCGGCATCTTCCTGCCATTGGGACGTGGGACGCCCACGGTGGTGAACGGCCAGCGCGTCGTGGTCGCGCCCCCGAATCGGCACATCTGGCGCGGCATCCTCGGCGCGGCGATCGGCGGGTTCGTCATCCTCATCGGCAGCGCCGGCCCGTTCGTCGAGGTCCCGGCGGGCAACGTCGGCGTGGTCACGAACTTCGGCTCGGTGCAGCCGGTCACGCTCGAACCGGGCCTCCATTTCGTGATGCCGATTTACCAGCGGGTCACGAACGTCGACACCCGTGTGCAGCCACATCAGTTCCAGGAGATCGACGCGGCCTCGAAGGAGCTCCAGACGGTCAAGCTGACCGGCGTCATGAACTACCACATCGATGGCCAGTTCGCGTCCGACCTCTTCCAGCGGGTCGGCAGCGACTTTGCCGCCAAGATCATCGACCCGGCCTTCAACGACTTCATCAAGACCGTCGTGCCTGACTACTCGGTCAACGACATCCTCGCCAAGCGCGACGAGATCCGATCGCTTGCCAAGGGCCAGCTTGCGGCCAACCTCGCCCAGTACCACATCGTCGTCGACGACATCTACATCTCGAACATCGCGTTCTCTGACGCCTTCCAGCAGGCGATCGAGGCCAAACAGGTCGCCCAGCAACAGGTCCAGACGGAGCAGCAGATCCTGGCGCAGAAGCAGATCCAGGCGCAGCAGGCGGTCGCGCAGGCCCAGGGTCAGGCGGATGCAACCGTGGCGCTGGCGAAGGGCCAGTCCGAGGCGAACGACCTCCTCAACGCGTCGCTCACCGACCAGATCCTGCAGTACCAGTACATCCAGAAGCTCACGGACAAGATCCAGGTGATGCTGCTGCCGTCCGGCAACCAGACGATCTTCGATCTGAAGAGCCTGCTGGGGCAGACCGACAAGACCACGCCGTAACGACGTGCCGGCCTAGCCCGGCTGGCTGCCCGCCCGGTCGCTGGCCGCCACGGGCTCGAGACGGAAATACCGACCCACGGCGCTGATATGGCGCTGGGCTCCGCGATAGATCACGCCCGCCGGCGGGGGTTGCGCGCCGGTCCTGCGGATGACGGCGGCTCGCTCGGAGGGGTCGGTGACCTCGGTGGCGGTGACCGCGATCGGAACGCCGTCGCGGCGAATGACCGTGCAGCCACCGGCCGCCTCGAGGTTGCGGACCCACTGCGAGGTGCCATTGGGGTGTCCCGCGTACCAGGCGCCGCCGACGTCGAACAGCCCGAGCAGCAGGCGCCGCTCTCGACCCGTGCAGCGGCCAACGATGACGAACTCTTCGATCGGCGCGTTCGGAACGCGGTGCCGGACGATCCGCATCATCGGCGTCGGCGCGCCCTTCAGGAACAAGGTCAGGACCGTCCGCCAGGCGCGGCTTTCGCGTGGAGCCAGCGCGATCGGTGACGTCGAGGTCGCAGCCATGAACAAACCTCCCAGTCCGTAGCGCCGTCGTCGCGACGGCCCTACTCGATCTGGGGCTGCAGATCCCGGAATCGTTCATTCCCAGCCCTGGATCAGGCTGGCTCGTACACCTCGAGGACCTCGTACGGGACGAGCAGGGCCCTGAGCTCCGCCACGAGCTCCCAGGCATCCATCGGCAGGTTCTCGCGCTCAGTACGCGGCGAGCTTCCGGATGCCGTCCGCGATCTTCTCCGGGTTGACCATGAACCAGTCCTCGAGGACGTGGTTGTAGGGCACACCCGGGACATCCGGGCCGGCGATCCGCGTGACAGGCCCGTCGAGATAGTCGAACGCCTCCTCGGCGACGATCGAGCAGATCTCCGCGCCGTAGCCGAGGAAACGGTTGTCCTCGTAGACCACGAGGCACTTGCCCGTCTTCTTCACCGACGAGAGCACGGTCTCCTTGTCGAGCGGACGGAGCGTCCGAAGGTCGACGACCTCGACCGAGATGCCCTCCTCGGCGACCACGTCGGCTGCCTCGAGCGCGTAGTGCGCCATGAGCCCGTAGGCGATGACGGTGATCTGGGTGCCCGGGTGCGTGATCGCGGCCTTCCCAAGCGGCACGAGGTAGTCGCCGGTCGGGACGTCGCCGCGCACGGATCGGTACATCTTCTTGTGCTCGAAATAGAGCACCGGGTCGTCGTCCCGGATCGAGGATCGAAGCAGCCCGGCGGCGTCGTACGGGGTCGAGGGGATGACGACCTTCAGGCCCGGCACGTGCGCGAAGAACGCCTCGACCGACTGCGAGTGATACAGGGCGCCGTGGACGCCGCCGCCGTAGGGAGCCCGGACCGTCATCGGCACGCCGAAGCCGTTGTTCGAGCGGTAGCGCATGCGCGCGGCCTCGGAGACGAGCTGGTTGAAGGCCGGGTGGATGAAGTCCGCGAACTGGATCTCCGCAATCGGGCGGAGGCCGTTCATCGCCGCGCCGATCGACGTGCCGATGATCTGCGACTCGGTCAGTGGCGTGTCGATGACCCGGTCGCCCCCGAACTCGCCGAAGAGGCCGTCCGTGGCGAGGAAGACGCCGCCCTTGAGCCCGACGTCCTCGCCCATGAGGATCACGCTCTCGTCGCGCCGCATCTCCTCGGCCATCGTCTCGCGGATTGCCTCGATGAAGGTCTTCAGGGCCATCAGTCGACCGCCCCTTCGGCGGCGCTCTTGTCGCCCTCGTGGCCTTCGAGGCCGTGGCTGCCACCGAAGCCCCAAGCCGGCGGCGTCTCGCCCGGCCACGCCTCGGCGAAGACCCACTGCATGGCAGTTCGAGGGTCGGGATCTGGGGCGTTCTCGGCGAAATCCGTTGCCTGGTCGATGTCGGCCTTCACCTCGGCGGCGATCTGCGCTTCCAGCTCATCGGTGAGGACGCCGGCTTCCTTGAGCTGCGCGCGGAAACGCGGCAGCGGGTCGTTGGCGGTCAGGCCGGCCAGCTCCTCCGCGGAGCGGTACTTCGTCTGCTGGTCGTCGGAGGAATGCGCCGTCAGTCGGATGACCTTGGCCTCGATGAGGGTCGGGCCATCGCCGCGGCGCGCCCGGTCGACCGCCTCCTTCCCAGCCTTGTAGCAGCCGAGCACATCCGCGCCGTCGACGATGACGCCCGGGATGCCGTACCCGGAAGCGCGATCCGCCACGTTCGGCGTCGCGAGCTGACGCTCGACTGGCACGGAGATCGCGTACCCGTTGTTCTCGACGACGAGGATGAACGGCAGCTTGTGAATCGCCGCGAAGTTGAGGCCCTCGTGGACGTCGCCCTGGTTCGAGGAGCCCTCACCCATCGAGGTCATCGCGACCTGGCCCGTCTTGCGGATCTTCGCCGCGAGCGCGATCCCGACCGCGTGCAGCATCTGCGTCGCGACCGGCGAGCTGAGCGACACGAGGTTGTTCGCCACGTTGCCGTAGTGCCCGGGCATCTGGCGGCCGCCCGACGATAGGTCGATCGCCTTCGCGTACTGCGCCGTGAGAATGTCCTTGGCCTCCATGCCGAAGGCCAGACAGGTCGCGATCGAGCGGTAGAACGGCGCGATCCAGTCCTTCTTCCGCTCGAGCGGCCACGCGATCGCCGCCTGCGCGCCCTCGTGACCCTGGCCCGAGATGACGAACGGGATGCGGCCGGCGCGGTTCAGCACCCACATCCGCTCGTCGACGGCGCGCGCGGTTGCGATCACGCGGTACATCCCGAGCAGGTCGTCGTCCGAGAGCCCCACGGACGCCGCGAGCTCTGAGGCGGCTCCGGACTTCGGCTCGGTCGTGGCCATCAGCGCTGCCCTGCCGACATCTAGAAGTTGATCGAGCGGCCATCGACCGCCATCGCGGCCTCGCCGATGATCTCGGCAAGGGTCGGGTGGGCATGCGTGGTGGCGCCGATCTCCCATGGCGTCGCCTCGAGGGTGAACGCGAGCGTCGCTTCCGAGATCAGGTCCGTGGCGTGTGGCCCGATCACGTGGACACCGAGGGTGTCGCCCGTCTCGGTGTTGCCGATGACCTTCGCGAAGCCTTCGTACTCGCCACCGATCAGCGCCTTCGCCACGGCCTGGAACGGCACCTTGCCGACCTTGTACGGCAGGCCCTTCTCCTGGCACTGCTGCTCGGTGAGCCCGACGGAAGCAATCTCGGGCCGGCAGTACGTGGCACGCGGCTGTTCCGTGTAGTCCATCGGGTGCGTGTCCTTGTCGCCGGCGATGGTGTGGGCCGCGAGCAGGCCTTCGTGCCCGGCCGTATGCGCGAGCATCAGCCCGCCGACGACGTCGCCGATCGCGTAGAGATGCTGCTCTCGGGTCCGCATCGTGCGCAGGTCGACCTTGACGAAGCCCCGATCGATCTCGGCCTTCGTCGTTTCGAGTCCGACGTCCTCGATGTTCGGCGCCCTGCCCGTGGCGACGAGCAGCTGCTCCGCGGAGATCTCCGATGCGTCCTTGCCCTCCGGGCCGACCAGCAGCGAGACGCCCGTCTTCGTGACCTTGACCGCCTTCGGGTCGAACCGGGCGTTGGTCATGACCGTCATGCCCCGACGGGTGAAGGAGCGCTCCAGGGCCTGCGACACGTCCTTGTCCTCGAGCGGAACCAGCGTCGAGAGGTACTCGAGGAGCGTCACCTTGACGCCGAGGTCGTGATACATCGAGGCGAACTCCACCCCGACGGCACCGGCCCCGATCACGATGATGTCCTTCGGGATCGTGTCGGTCGTCAGGACGTCGTCCGAGGTGATGATCCGCTTGCCGTCCGGATTAAGACCCGGCAGTGACTTTACGCGCGAGCCGGTGGCGAGAATCACGTCGGTGCCCTGGAGGACACGCTCGCCGCCGGGGTTGCCCTCGGTGGCTTCCATCTGCACGCGGACGTTGCGGGGCCCGTCGAGCCGGCCCTTGCCCTGCACCCACGTCACCTTGTTCTTGTCGACGAGGCTCTTCAGGCCCGTCCAGAGCCGCTTCACGACCTGGTCGCGTCGGGCGGCCATCTGGACGTAGTCGACCACGGGATCCCCCACCCCGATGCCGTAGTCCCTGGCGTGCCGGATCCGCTCGGTCAGGGCGGCGCTCTCGAGCAGCGCCTTCGTGGGAATGCAGCCGATGTGGAGGCAGGTGCCGCCGATCTTGTTGTTATCGACCAGGGCGACCTTGAGACCGAGCTGGGCGGCGCGGAATGCCGCCGAATAACCGCCGGTCCCGGCGCCGAGGACGACGAGATCGAAGTCGTTGGAAGAGCCGACGGCCATCGACGCGGATGGTAGTCGGCAGCCCGGTCATGCGCACCGAAACGCAATCTGGCCGGTGCTACGCTTCGACCCGTCGGTGCCCTTCGCCGAGCGCTGGGGGATCGTTTGGACCAAGCGCTGCTCCGCGTGCTCCTGGTCGTGCTGGCGTATCTCGCCGGCTCCATCCCGGTCGGCGTCCTCGTTGCGCGCGCCTCCGGCGGCCCTGATCCTCGAACGATCGGCTCCGGACGGACCGGTGGCACAAATTCGCTTCGTGCGCTCGGGCGGAAGTGGGCCGCCGTCGTGGTCGTCGGTGACCTCGCGAAGGGCGCGCTGCCCGTGCTCCTCGCGCGCGTGCTCACGGGCGGGGACTCGCTGACCGAGGTGGTCGTCGCGGGGGCGGCCGTGCTCGGCGCGGTTCGATCGATCTTCCTCGGCTTCTCCGGCGGACGGGGCGTCGGTACCGGGGTCGGAACCATGCTCGTGATCCAGCCGCTTGCAGTGGTCCTCGCGGCGCCGGTGTTCTTCCTCGTGATCCTGGCGACGCGCTACGTCTCGCTCGGCTCGCTGTTGGGTTCCGCGGCGATGTTCCCGGCGATGCTGCTGATCTGGGCCGTCGCCTCCGGCTGGGTGCCGCCGGCCTACCTCTTGTGGGCGGCCGTGGGGCCGCTGCTCATCTGGCTTGCCCACGCGGACAACATCGACCGCCTCCTCCATGGCAAGGAGCGCAAGTTCGACCTCGGCCTCCTGACCGGCTCGCGCCGCAGCGGCGCCTGACCTCGCGCGTTCCGCCTCGAAACGGTTCAAGCCCGACGATGCGACGCGGACTGACCCTCGCCGATCTCGGTGATCTGTTCGATCTGCCTCTGACGGCAGTTCTCTCGATCGGCCTTCCCGATGGATCCGTGTTCAGCAGGCCTGTCTGGCATCGGCTGATCGACGGCAGGTTCGTCTTCGAGTTCCCGGCCGGGGATCGCAAGATCGCGATGCTGCAGCGAGACCCCAGGGCAACCGTCGTCCTGGCCGAGGACGCATTTCCGTATCGCGCGATCGAGGTTCGGGGACGGATGGCGATGAGCTCGGACCGATACGAGGAGATCGCCGCGGCCATCTGCCGGCCCTACGTCGAGGCATTCGCTCCGGGCGCGGATGTCGCGGCCTACATGAGCGACGAGCCGGGAATGATCGGGGTCCTCGAGGCAGACGTCACGACGTGCTGGGATTACGCCGACGACGAGATGATGTCGCCCCGAGTCACGTGACAATGCGCGGCGCCGCGGGCCCGGTGCGCGACCTTCCAGTCCTCTCGGACGGGCGAGTTCTCCTGCGCGCGGAGGAAGCTCGAGACCTGCCGATGATCGATGCGGGCATGCACGATCCCGATGTCGTGCGCTGGATCGGGCCACCGTGGCAGATCGACGAAGTGCTCGCGCGAAACGAGGCGGCCTGGGCCGAAGGATCCCCGACCCTCGCGATCTGCGAGCTCGACGGCACCTGCGTCGGGCTCGTCTGGATCAATGTCCGCGAGCCCGATCGATCGATCGGCTACGTCGGCTACTGGCTCCTTCCCGCCGTTCGCGGGCGTGGCCTGGCCACGAGCGCCGTGCGGCTCATCTCGGCCTGGGCGCTCAACGACCTCGGGCTCGCGCGCCTTCGCCTGACGACCGCGCCGGACAACGCGCGATCGCAGCGGGTCGCCGAGCGGAGCGGGTTCCGGCGCGTACCGACGAATGCGGCCGGCGGCGATCGGGAGCGCGGGCAGGCCGTCTTCGAGCTCGACGAGGCATCGAACGCCCGGGCCTGACGAACTTCTTCGTCACTTCGCCCGCCGATGCAGGGCCCGTTCGGCAGTCTTGTGCCATCCTCCGAGTCCACCGATTGCCCGATACCCGGATACCCGGATCTGAGGAGAACTCCTGATGCGACGCGTGCGACTCGCGCTTCTCGGCGGCCTCGCCCTCATGCTCGGCCTTGCGGCGCCCGCGAGCGCCATCACGTACGGCCAGCTCGACGACGGCGAGCATCCGTACGTCGGCTTCATGATCTTCTTCTCGCCCGCCGATCCGGGCTGGTTCAGCTGCACCGGGACCGCGCTGGACGCCACGACGTTCCTGACGGCGGGCCATTGCACGTTCCCCGTCGGCACCGATGGCGACCTGACCGCCGGCGACAGTGGCGGCAACGACGTCTGGGTCACGTTCAACGACACCGACGTGCTCGCGGGCTGGCCCAAGCGCGCCGACTACCCGACGGAGAAGGCGCTCTACGACGCACGCAGCGCCTGGCTCAATGCGAACCCCGACTACATCAAGGGCACGGCCTACCCGAACCCCGCCTACGACGACTTCGGCGAGTTCCCGGTGAATCACGACGACGGCGTCGTCGTTCTCGACAGCGCGGCCCCCGTCACCACCTTCGGCGTGCTTGCGCCGATCGGCACGGCCGAGGCATTGGTCAACAGCGCCAAGACCAAGAACGACGCCCTGGTCGAGACGGCCGGCTACGGCATCCAGGCCGTCCAGCCGCATCCGATGGACATCGAGACGCTCTACAAGTCGACGTCGCGCATCGTCGAGGTCAGTGGCAACGCCTCGAAGGGCGGCAACCTCCACACGCTCAACAACCCGAGCGCAAAGGGCGGCGTCGGCGGCTCGTGCTTCGGCGACTCCGGCGGCCCGGTCATGGTGAACAACACCAACCAGGTCATCGCGGTCGTGTCGTACGGCAACAGCAACACCTGCCACGGCGCGGACTACTCGTGGCGCGTCGACGCGCAGTCGCAGTACGACTTCATCCAGCCGTTCCTCGCGAACTTATCCCGGGGCGTCGTCGACGTCACGGCGTCACTGGCGCCCTCGATGAGCTCTCAATCCGGCGGCGGAGCCACACTGGCTCCGCCGCCGTTCCATCTCGGTCCGCCGTTCAAGGTTGACCCGCCAGGGAGGTCGTGTCGATGAAGGTCGGAATGACGCTGCCCCAGCGCCGCGATGACGGCGAGGGCACGCCGTGGGAGGACCTGCGCGAGCTCGCGTTGCTTGCCGAAGCCAAGGGCGTCGAGAGTCTGTGGGTCGCCGACCACTTCCTCTATCGCGACGAATCGACCGAGATGGGACTCCACGAGGCGCTCACGCTCCTGACCGCGGTCGCAGCGGTGACCTCGAAGGTCCAGGTCGGGCCACTCGTGGCGTGCACCTCGTTTCGCTCCGCAGGGATGCTCGCGAAGATCGCGGCGACCCTCGATGCCGTCTCCGGCGGGCGATTCATCCTCGGGCTCGGCTGTGGCTGGCACGAGGCGGAGTACAAGGCCTTCGGCTATCCGTTCGACCATCGCGTCGGGCGCTTCGGGGAGGTCGTCGCGGCCGTCCGGCCGCTGCTCCGCGGCGAGCGGGTGACGGTTCAGGGCCGATGGACCGAGCTCGACGACGCCGTCATCCTGCCGAAGCCCGAGCACGAGGTGCCGCTGCTCATCGCCTCGAACGGGCCGCGCATGCTCGACATCACGGCGCGCTTCGCCGATGCCTGGCAGGCGGCGTGGTTCGGGGCCGTCAACGACCAGTTCCGTTCCGAGCGCAGCGCGCTGCTCGCCGCGTGCGCGTCGGCGGGCCGCGCGACACCGCTCGAGATCTTCGTCGGCATCGACATCAACGACGACGAGGACCAGGAGGCCCGCCTCCCGTGCGACGCATCGGCCATCGCGGACGCGCTCGCCGGCTGGGCTGCGGAAGACGTCGATCACGTCCAGCTGCGCGTGCACCCCGGCACGCGAGCGAGATTCGAAACGGTCATCGAGGGCATCCAGCGCTTCCGGGGCTGATCTTTCTCTCGTGACTGATCAGGCGGCGATTGCCCACGCCGAATAGACCTGTAACGCCGCCCCGTCCTCGTTCGCACTGCTGGCACGGCGCGCGTCCGATCCTTGGGTCGAACGGAGGACAACAACCCCATGGCAACGACCACACGTTCATCCAGCGCCGCGAAGCGGACATCGGCGACCAACGGGCGGAGCGGCAAGGTCTCGCCGCAGCCGCACCTCGACCAGCGCGGTCCCGAGGTCCAGCGCTTCGGCACCCTGCGGCAGCTGCCCATCGCCCTGTCCGCGGACGCGCGAGGCGAGAGCGCCCAGCTCCTGAACAAGATCCTGGCCGACACGACGGTCCTGTACGCGCTCTACAAGAAGCACCACTGGAACGTCGCCGGCCCGACCTTCTACCAGCTGCACCTGCTGTTCGACAAGCACGCCGAGGAGCAGCTCGAGATCATCGATCTCGTCGCGGAGCGGGTCCAGACGCTCGGCGCGATCTCCGTCGGTGACCCGCGGCATGCCGCCGAGCTGACGACGATCGAGCGCCCGCCGAACGGCTCCGAGGACGTCCCGGCCATGCTGAGCCGGCTCCTCGACGCCCACGAGACGATCATCGAGGCCGTTCGGGATGCGATCAAGAAGACCGAGGAGAACGAGGACTGGGGCAGCAACGACATCCTGATGAGCGACGTGCTGCGCCGCAACGAGCTCCAGGTCTGGTTCCTCTCCGAGCACCTCGTGGAGGTCCCGCTCGTCGACGAGCGCAACGGCCGCTGATCGCGGGCGACGCCCGCACCCACGTCCCGGCGCGATCAGGCGAGCCCCGCACCCACGTCCCGGCGCGATCAGGCGAGGTCAGCCCAAGGCGGAGACGAGGACCGCGGCGAGCGCACCTCGGGGTGCGTGAGCAAGGACCGGAGTCGACAACGCAGGGATGGCCCGCATGATCGCGCCGGGAATCGAAAACCCGAGGCGGCTGACGCCTCGGGTCCTCTGGTACTGGCTCTGGTTCCGCGGGCCTTCGTGCGGCCCGCGTGCCGAGAGGAGTGCTAGATCGTGATTGAGGTTCCCCTAGCCCCGCATCGAGCGGAAGCAGTCGGAGCAGTAGACGGGCTTGCCGCTCGTCGGGCGGAACGGGACGCGTGCCTCGTTGCCGCAGTTCGAGCAGGTAGCGGCGAACATCTCGCGGGGACCGCGGTCGTAGCCGCCGCCGCCACCGGAGCTGTAGCTGCCACCAGAGCTGTAGCCACCGCCGCCACCACCGTAGCTGCCGGCGTCGCCGTAGCCCGATGAGTAACCGGCACCGCTCGACTGTCGGGCGGCCTTGCGGGCAGCGCGGTCAGTCGGGCAGCGACGGGGCTCGGTGAACCCGCGCTGGGCGTAGAAGTCCTGCTCGGATGCCGTGAACACAAACTGCTGTCCACAATCCGCGCAGGTCAGATTCTTGTCGCTGTACAAAAGAACTCCTCTCGGTTCGACTGCCTGCGAGCCCCGCTCGGGTCTCGCGTCAGCCGTGAGAGGAGTCCGGTTCGAGGTAGTCGTCGAATATTTGCCGTCACGGCCGTGCCGTGACATTGGGCGGTTCGGAGCATAGAGCACTCTCAGAAATCTGCCTAGCCCCGGAATCCATAAACGTTGACAGGCCTCGAACGGTCGATGCCGGCGGCGACGCGCTGGATTCGCAGTCCACCACGGCGCGTCAGGGTTGCCGTGGCTAGCTTCTCGGTCCAGCCGCGGGTGGAGTCTCGAGGGTCGCCGATTCCGACAATGTCGCCAGCTGGTCTTCGAGTCCAACCGCGACGTCACGATCGGCGGCGGGTGGACTGGTGGGCAAGCTGGGTCAGTCGCCCGCCCAACCGCGAGAGCGCTCGACCGCGCGATGCCAGCCATCGAGCATCGATCTGCGCCGGTCTGCCGACATCGAGGGCTCGAACCGCCGATCGAGGGCCCAGTTCGATTCGATCTCGGCGATGTCCCGCCAGTAGCCGATCGCGAGCCCGGCGAGGTACGCCGCGCCCAGGGCGGTCGTCTCGCGAACGACCGGACGCTCGACGGCCGCGCCGAGGAGGTCCGCCTGGAGCTGCAGGAGCAGGTCGTTGGCTGCGGCGCCGCCATCCACCCGGAGCGTGCCGATTCTCGCTCCCCCATCCACGGCCATCGCCTCGAGGACGTCCGCGACCTGGAGCGCGATCGATTCGAGGGTCGCCCGGGCGAGGTGGGCGCGGCTCGTGCCGCGCGTGAGCCCGACGATGGTGCCGCGCGCGTCCGGATCCCAGTACGGCGCGCCGAGGCCCGTGAAGGCCGGGACGAGATAGACACCATCGGTGTCGTCGACCTGCGCGGCGAGTGGCTCGATGTCCTCCGATCGATCGATCAGACCGAGCCCGTCGCGGAGCCATTGGACCGCCGAGCCGGCCGAGAAGACGGAGCCCTCGAGCGCGTAGGTCGCGGGGACGCCCGGCGCCAGCTGCCACGCGATCGTTGAGAGCAGTCCGTGAGCCGACGACATGACCTCGGAGCCGGTGTTGAGCAGGAGGAACGCGCCCGTGCCGTAGGTGTTCTTGGCCTGGCCGGGCATGAAGCATGCCTGGCCGAAGGTCGCGGCCTGCTGGTCGCCGGCGAGCGCCGCGATCGGAATCGGCCTGCCGAAGATGTCAGGAGCAGTCTCTGCGAGGACGCCGGAGGTCGGGTGGACCGCGGGCAGCACGGATGGCGGGACGCCGACGATTCCGCACAGCTCCTCGTCCCAGCCGAGGCGGCGGATGTCGAAGAGCAGGGTCCGCGAAGCGTTCGAGACGTCGGTCGCGTGGACGGCGCCCGCCGCGTCGGTGCCCCCGGTCAGGCGCCACAGCAAGAACGAATCGACCGTGCCGAAGGCGAGCTCGCCACGTTCGGCACGGGAGCGAGCCCCGGGCACGGCGTCGAGGATCGCCGCGATCTTCGGCCCGCTGAAATACGCATCCAGTGGCAGTCCCGTCCGCGCCAGGAAGAGGTTCTCGTGTCCCGCGGCGCGCAGCCGCTCGCACATCGGCGCCGTGATTCGCGATTGCCAGACGATCGCGTCGGCGATGGGCTCGCCCGTCGCTCGATCCCAGACGATGGTCGTCTCGCGCTGGTTCGTGATCCCGATCGCGGCAATCCGCTGCGGACCGCCGACCTGTCGGACGACATCCAGGGCAACGGCGAGCTGGGACTGCCAGATCGCTTCCGGGTCGTGGGTCACGTGGCCCGGCGATGGAAAGCGCTGCTCGAAGGCCTGCTGTGCGACTGCCACGGGCCGTCCGTCGCGACCGAACGCGATCGCCCGCGACGATGTCGTCCCCTGGTCGAGCGCGAGGATCAGCTGGTCGTCGCCCACGGCAGCCCGTACTCGCGCCGAGCGGTCTCGAGATAGCGGTCGACCTCCGCCACCTGGCGCTCCTCGTCCCAGCCGAGCTCGGCGCCCAGGATCGCCGCGACACCCGGGGCGATCGACGCGCCGCGGTCCGGCAGCTCCTGCGCGAGCCGCATCCGGCGCGCGAGAACGTCGTCGAGGCTCAGGGCGAGCTCGCGCCTCGCTGCCCACGCTACCTCGGCCTGGATGTGGTCGACGCCGTGGCCAAGGGGCGCCGCGAGATCGAGGTCCCGCGCCATCGTCACGACCTCGACCGCCTCGCGGCCGTAGCGCTCGGCGAGCCGGGTGCCGACGCGCGCCGGCCACGTGACCCGCGTCTCGCCG
>JADMIO010976215.1_pt1 | contig 13255 bp, 16 predicted proteins | sample 8958161 | NCBI WGS metagenome assembly JADMIO01 (sample SAMN16585339, study PRJNA669376) | soil metagenome | isolation source: Crop rotation soil | place: USA: Cullars Rotation, Alabama | collected 2011 | reverse complement strand
CCGCGACAACTTGTCCACGTGGAATTCTAAGCTTAGGATCCCAATGTGCTGGAAATGAGATCAGCAAGATTGTTATTGTCAGTTGGTGTTGGATAACGTGTTAGCTCATCAAAAGTGAGTTGATCCGTTATCCTATATCGCTCAGGTATAGGATGGGCTTTATAACTAAAATACAAGCTGGTGTTGGGAGATTCTGCTCTATTAGCTACATAATAATAAATTCCGGTTATACCTAACGTGGCCATCATAGCTATCGTAATCATGTACTTAACTTACCATTTCAACTGTGCAGACGCGGTATTTGTGAGACTATTCTAATTGAATTGATTTTTAATGCCAAACCCCTAGTAAAGGAAATCAAAGGGTTGTCTAATGTACAGATAGTGGTAATGCACGTAAGCATCTTCCGATCTTATTTTTTAAAATATGATCTATTCTTTCAGGAACAATCATAAAGAGGGCAATGTGATGAAACTGTATTATTCCCCTGGAGCCTGTTCATTAGCACCGCATATTGCTTTAAATGAGGCAGGTCTTCAATATGAATTAGAAAAAGTGGATTTAGGCAGCAAAAAAACAGAATCTGGTGAAGATTACATTAAAATAAACCCCAAAGGTTATGTGCCTGCATTAAAGTTAGATAATAATGAATTACTCACAGAAGCTGGCGTCATACTTCAATACATCGCCTCAAATAGTAAGCAAAAATTATCTCCTGATGAAACATCATTTGATTATTATCGATGCAAAGAATGTTTACATTTTATCAGCACTGAATTACACAAAGGAATTGGCTTTTTCTTTAGGAAAAACCTTACTGAGGAAGCAAAAAACGAACAAATACAAACGTTAAATAAAAGATTTAACCTTTTAGAAAATACCTTGAGCAAACAAACCTATTTAATGGGAGATAGCTTTATGGTTCCCGATGCTTACCTTTTTACGGTGTTACGTTGGGCTCATCACTTTAAATTAGATCTGTCTGGCTATCCTGCTATAAATAAGTATTTTGAAAATGTGAAAATGCGCCCAATGGTACAAAAAACATTAGAGGAAGAAAAGCTTAAATGAGCAGTACTGCTGGTCAAGGGTATACCAATGGTATACCTAACTGACCCCTTTCAAATTAGCTACGCCCTCTGCTTGGCCTTAGTTGATAAGCTCCCAGTTCAGTAGCGGCTTTACTTTTAATGCCTGCCATCGCTTTTATACAATCAATGTATTGTATAGTAAAAGGTTGACTACTGTGATGACGGGTACAGTATTGGTTAGCTGTTTCAAAATCCTTTTCAAGTGCTTCAAATAACAGCCCGGATATCTTTGGCATAATATAAAGCTTGCCGTTATGCATGCCATAACCGCCCATTTTAGATACTTTTTCTAATTTTCGTTGATTAGTTAATCGGGTATTGACGCTTTGCGCAAAGCCAGTTAATAAATTGGCGCCGATCCCAACGGCCATCGTTGATAAGAGACTTTCAGTCACTGCCAAGGTTAATGTGGCAGCAGTTGCACCAATAATCATGTTGGAACGATCACTCATAAAATGTCGGAGGCCTGCTAAAGGTCCAATAACAAAAGTCCCTAGGGCATTTTTTTTGGGCGATTCATGGTAAGCGATTATATGTAGCCCTGGAATACCTACAACGATTCCTAATGTTACTTTGAGTGATTGTTTAACGAAATTAACACCATAAGCAACGGCTTTTTGGAGATCCTTAATCATGATTATTCCTTATTAAAAAGAGAGCAAAAATATAATGCATGATTCATAAAAGCAAGGGCGGGTACTTAAATAGATTCTTGCTTTGTAACATAGCTACCTTTCTTTCTGTGACAACAATTTATACTTAGGCAAATTAGTTTGGTAAAATTATTACTTTAGTAACAACCACTCTGAGTTTATTATGATAGCGAGCCCCAAAGCATCAGACATTCAAATATGCCAACTAGAGAATGAATATGTGTATCCTCTTGTTGAATTGGTCTTCGAAAATGTAAAAGATCTCAAGTATTCTGATGCAGTTTTAAAAGCCCGTTTCACGAGTTTACTAGAATTGATCACGGTTAGAGGGAACATTGCGGAGTCTTCTGTGAAAGCGGATTTTCATGAACCCGATAGCTCCCTTGAAAGAAGGGTTAAACGTATTCTTGATCCCATTGCAAAAGAACAATTTGAGGATATTTATCGTCCCTTACATAAGTTATTGCATGAATGCTTTTTGAATCAAAACCCAGATTCGCCTGAGGATATCGCCAAAAACGAGGCGTTGCTCCTAAAAGCACAATTAGGTGGTGTGTCACCAGCAGAACTTTTTGAGGGAACAATACAGCTGCTTGGACCATTAAAAAAACGGTTAGAAAAGCTTGGGCCTGGTATTACTGAAGAAAACCTCAAGCAGCTAGTGATAGCTGCCATTCATAATGCTAGAGAGAAAGTATTCATTCCTAAAGCAGAAGTGGCGCCTTTATTAACACCCGCACGTACATTTATACCCGCAGCCCAAGACCCTCGTTACATACGTCAACAACAAATTGTAGAGAAAGAGAGGCTTGAAGAGCTACTGTTTAAACAACTCCAAGAAGAGGAGGATGCAATAACTGCACAAGCTTTGGCTGATGAGGTCAACCAAGGAAATGACGATGTACTAATAAGACCTAGAATAGGCAGTCGTAGGCCAGGTTTATAAATGCGAGATCCCACATGACTAAAACGGTACAGGAACTTAACAACGAAATTGTTTCTTTATTAGCTGATGTAGAAATCGCTTTAGAAGTAAATGCTTTTCATGAGGCCATTAGTTTATTAAATACAGTGTTGATATTAAAAAAAGAAAAGAAAGCCTCCGGAATCGATTTAGCAGATGCTTACTATGATTTGGCTTCTGTTCATTTAAGTGCCGCAAAAGCCTGTCATCAGAGTGAAGAAAAAGCCCACTTAGAAGAGGGCATATCTAATATTGACTTAGCAATAAAGCAGTACCCTACAATAAATGACCATGCTAATGATATTAAACAATGTCATGATCTTCTAGCTGAGCTTACACAAAAGTTAGAAACCCTAAATAGTCAGAATTCTGCAAAAACTCAATATCGTCAGTTTCTTTTAAAAGGGACTTTATTTAAATCTGTTAAGATTAAAGGCGATGAGCTTCACTTAGAAATCAATTCTCCATGGAATACCAAAAAAGGTTTTGCTGGCATTCGAAAAATGCTTTCGGAAATTAATAGAGATCGCCCGGCATTTCGCAAACGACTTCAATGGCGGAAATCTAATCAATTTGATCTTGTTAAGTTTCTCATTCTCGACAAAGAGCGAGAAACACCTGAAATTTATTTAAAATTTATTCAAGAACAAGGCGTTATTATAAAAAATAAAAAATTTTTGAATAGAATCCCTGAGGGCAATATCATCGTTAAAGTCATTAAAAATGCCGATTCTGTTATTTTAGAACTCGATTCCAGTTTATCAAAAGAAGATATTTTCAGTTTTAACGTAGCTTTATACAATAAACATTTTACTTCTGAAGAATTTCAAAGGTATTTTGGCTCTCCAAAAAAAAACCGTCTTTATCCAACGATGACATTGATGGAACCTGCGAAAGCTATGGCCGAAAAAGATATTAAAGCATTGATTTGTCGTCTATGTGCAAAAGCTAAAAATGATAACCGTGATAATGATGAAACGATGGAATCTGAAGAGGAATTAGATAATAGTAAATTAACATCTGAAGTCCCAAAAGAGAGTAGCGTATTCATTGCAGATGATCCAATGGAGCTACAAAATATATTCCAGGAACTAAATTCGAACTACGTTCCTTTTTATCAAGAACGTAAAGATTCAATGGAAGTGCAAACTTTTAAATTGGGTAGAAGTGATCAGAATCAAGATGAGACAGCGGAAGAATCTCTTAGTGACTGGCTTAAATTATTAGGTTAAGACAAAGGGAAGTTATAATTTCCCCCTTCATCATAAGGTTGAGTATGTCTATTGGTACAACGTTTGCTGGTTCTATTTTGGAACACACCACAACATCAACACATATGGCTAATGAAAATGCATTAAACAATTTAACTTCAATTCTTACCACCTTTTCTTCTAGTCTTCAGAACGCCAACGATACTACAGCATTTAGCATATTTGAATATGCTGTAGATTCCGCGGCTGTTTTAACATTAGGAGTGACTTGCTTTATTGCTTATCAAACGTGTAAGGGTGTTGCGCGCTCGTTAGCGATAAGAAATGACCCTCATTGGCACCGTAATGATTCAGAAGAAGACAGCTCATATTCGTTGGAAAGGGGGCATGATTATTCCTGGCCTTGATAGACTCCTTTATTTTTACGTTGCGGCTTCCATTGTTTTATATAATTTATTCAATTGGAATTTTTTGAATCGAATTTTTTTCTGCTTTGGGTATAATAATTTCTAATACGCCATTTTTGCTCTTGGCTTTTACATTTTGCGCATCAATGGAACCTGGTAATGTCATTTGCCGCATAAATGAACCACTTTTACGCTCTATACGCAGAAAATTATTTTTATCATCTTTATTTTCAATTTTTGTTTCCTTTTTTCCTTTGATGGTTAAGATGCCATTTTCAACGTTCAGTTCAATAGCAGAAGGATCTATCCCAGGAATGTCGGCATAAATTTTATATTGATTGTCGAGTTCCTCAATGTCAACTTTAGGGATCCAACTATAATTGGATAAATCTGAATTAGAAAAGACAGTGAAATCATCAAATGATGAAAGAAGCTTATCAAAATTTCTTGACAGATCAGATATAAGATCAGTTCTAGTTGGTTTTAGAAAATTCATAAATACCCTTATTTAAGATCTCAATCAGGAGCTTGGAAGATATCCTAAGAAGTATATGAAATTTAGCAGTAGAAATTAACACAAAAAAAATAATTTATAGCTCCCATTTTACCTGTTAATTCATAAATTAACGCTGAAGTAAACATGATCTGGATGGAGTGTTTCACTTTTAGTACCTAAAGCTGCCAAATTGCTGCTCTATTAAATCATTTAACTATTATTTTGTTTCTAAATATTTATTTAAATATTGCTTTTAATATGCATTTTAAATATTAATAACTATTAAAAACTTAAGAACATGAAACAAGAGGTATATAAAATGTTAATCTCATTCAGAATAAACAGAACAGGGGAGCTATATCAAATTTCTGATGGCATCTTCGTAACCGACTCTATCTCAGCCGGATGGACCTCACCTTATGAACAATCGACTTCATTACATGAATCACATAACACCAAAGAACAGGAACTACCCACGCAAAATCAAGCTAACATCGAGAGTAGCTTGCCAAATTACCCTATACCCACTTTAGAACCCCCCCTCAATATTCTAAGAAATAAAGTGTCATTAACATTTATTTATGAGTTAAACACAAAAGATGCCGTAAAAAGTATTTATGTAAATGAAGCTGGGAATGTCCTTGGTAATTATGTGAATGAAGCGGCACATATCCATGCAATTCAATCGTTGCAACGGTTGCATAGATAATTTAAAGAGGTTTTTAACTATGATTAAGTTTAGTAAGTCGGATATTTCATATGAGGGACGTGTGGTGAAAGTGAAAGTATTACTTTCACCCAATTATCCAAAGGCAATATTAAAAAAAGCAATTGCTGATAGTGCACGTCTTTATTCTTTATCATTGAATCAAAATGCGTTGCTTCTACCTTTAATAAATAAATGCGATATTGAATATAAAAACCAAGAAAAAAATAGTGATAATTGTAAAAAACTTTATGACATGTTTACGGAACTCGATGAAAATGGGTCGCTCATGTTTGATTCAATTAATGAATACTTGGATATTGTTAGAAATTTTAAATTAATTACTGAGAATATTGATCATGTTTTTAATAATTTACGCTTTAATATAATAGATGAGTCATTAAATGAAATTACAAAGAAGAAACCACAACCCTAAGAAATTGAGTCATGTTAACGAGCAATATAATGCGTAATCTCTGCATTACATTCTAAAAAGCTCTTCACTTTCTCACGCACAATTAAATCTTGTTTAATTGTGCGCTCATGTTGACGCAAGTGTTCGAGCCATGTTTCAACTAAAAACATTTCAAAAAAGATATTGGGCTTTTCAACATCTTCAAATAGATCCCAGATATAGGCACCCGTTTTAATACGTTGACGTTTAATCTTTTGCATTTCTTTAATAAATTCGTCGCGATGTTGTGTTTGGACAATGTATTGAACTGTGATTAGAACGGGCCCGTCACTATTATTGATGGGGACGGCAATATCAGGATCACGCCAATGCTTAGAAGGCGTGATATCAATATCATTGTCTCGGTGCAGTTGCCAACGTTTAACCAGAAAAAGGGTAAGTAAAATTGTAAAAGCTGCAATATAATGGGTCTGTGAAATGCCAACATGGTTGCCAATTTGTCCCCATAGCACACTCCCAAGAGCCATCGCACCAAATTGAATGGTGCTATATAAAGCAATACCTCGACCTCTTACCCAATCGGGAAGCGCCAGTTGAGCTAAAGTCATAAGGGTAGGAAGGACCATAATCCAGGAAATGCCAGCGATAAAACTCGCAACGAGTCCTACAATAGGTTGATGAGCCGCACCAAATAATAATAAGGCGATAGCGGTACCCACCGTGCCTATCGATACAAGCTGATCTGCATTAAATTTTGTTCGTAGCTCATTTAATAAAAAGGAGCCGACAATCGCACCCGCACCAATCATGCCTAATAGAAATCCATAAAAAGTAGGTCCGCCTTTAATTTGCACAGTTGCCACAAGTGGTAATAAAGCCCAATAGCAACTTGCAAAAACGAGAAAACCAGAAACCCTAATAATGCTAACGCGTAAACGTAAATTTGCGCTGGCATGTCTTAACCCTAATTTCATCGAGCCGATAAAATCTTCCGCAGGATGCTTTGAGCGCGCTTTTTTTGGCGGTTGCCACCAAATGAGAGCAAATATAATACCAAGATTACTGATGGCATTAAATAAAAAGGGAAATGCGATGCCAGCTAATGCAATCATAAAACCAGTTAACGCCGGACCTAAGGCTCGGCTCAGGTTCATACTAATGCCGTTTAAAGTGATAGCTTTTGAGAGCTCATTTCTATCGATGAGATCAGGTAAAATGGCTTGCCAGCTAGGGTAAATAATGGCTGCACCCGTGCCAGTTAAAAAGGTGAATAGAAGTAACCAACCGGGAGTAATATGCCCAAAATAGACCATGGTCGTTAAAACAATCATTAAAATGGATAAGGTGACTTGTACCCAAATAAGAATTTTTCGTTTATCTAATGAATCTGCTAATGATCCTGCTGGAAAAGCAAATAAAAACAGTGGAAAAACGGTGCAGGCTTGAACAAGAGAAATCATGAATGGGCTAGAGCTGAGTTCAGTCATTAGCCAGCCAGCTGCTGCATTTTGCATCCATGTGCCAACATTTGAGATTAAAGTGGCTAACCACAATACTAAAAATACCCGATGAGCTAATGGGCTCCAGCTTGAATCTGACATGCGCATTTATTTTTTAGCTCTTTCAAGATCTCTAAGAAGCTCAGGCTTATACTGTTTGCTTAATTTGGTATTCTTCAAAGCTAAGTTATAATATTCAATCGCTTTTGCTTTATCACCCATTTCTTCATAATAATTTCCCAAAGCATGCTGGGCAACATAGCTTCCTTTGTCAGATAAGGTATTTAATTCTTTTAAAGTGCAGCTATCAATTTTTTGTTTATCACTTTCTTTTAAGCACTTAACACTTACTTCGATATATTCTTCGATTAATGAAGAAAGATCATTCATATCCTTTTTGAGACCCTCGGCAACGTTTCCTAGCGTTGGCTCTTTTTTTCCTAGCGCATATGCATCACTTAGTGAAAATAATGCCAGTATTAAGATACCTATAATTTTCGCTTGAATTTTCATGATTGAGCCTTTTTGTTAAAGCTGTGCAGATCAATTTATCGGATAAAAAGTAAATAATATAAAGGGTTATCTTTGTTTTAAGCTTGAAGGCAGAACTGTGCACTTGAATTAACCTCTTGATTAATATAATGTTATCTCTTATAACAGTGAAAGGCCTTTAAATAAAGCCCTTAAATAATAGGGTTTTGAAGCCATAAAGCACCAGGTTATTAGCAGGAAAGCTTCTTTGTTCAATATAACGAAATGGCTAGGAATTATTTGGTTTAATAGCGAAAAAAAGCGTAAAAGCCAAATGCACCATTAATCGGTATCTGAGTTTAGTGTTGTATTCTGGGAATTAATCTTCTTATTTCGTTTTTTGATAAATATTATTTTGTTAATCGAAACACTTTTGGTCTTAGGAGGTTAACAATGAAAAATATGTTTATTTTATTTGAAAAGTATATGTATTTTATTGGCTTTACAAGCTCACTGGTTTTTTACTTGCAAGCCTATAAAATATTTATAGATAAAAGTGCCACCGATGTTTCGTTAGCCGCTTTTTCATTTGGCTTAATTTCTGTTATTAGCTGGCTCATTTATGGTTGGGTGCTAAAAAATAAAATTTTAATCTTTGCTAATACATTAGCCGTAGTCGGTGCATCTTTTACTGTTGCAGGAATCATTCTCTATAGATAAATTTATATCTATCATTTTGCGTGCTTCGCTTCCTTCTGATGCCCAAACACCGCAAATCTTTCATTGAAAATCCATTGTTCTCCCTGCAAATTGGCATGCCATGCAAAAAGTTGCAACTCTTATAGTAAGGTGGCTTGGTTAATCGAAACCTATCACCGCTCTTTCAACGGGTGTATATTCAATTAGTAATCAACTCCCGTTAAGGTAATCCATGTTTCGGTTAATCCTATTGCTAAGCCTTTACTTAGGCATCATCAATTATGCGTTTGCAACAAGTACTTCTACTAATGCCCTCTATAACGGAAACTGGATTGGTGTAACATCAGGAGCACCTGGAACTAATCAAATGAATACTTTTAATCACACCGCTGCTAATGCAGCATTAACAGTGGCCGGGGGCGTTCTTGCAGATCTGAGTTACTCAACAAATATTTTTAATGGTGATATACTTGCTGAGGGAGACGGTTCTGGGAACAGTACTTTAGATCTTAGTAATTCGACCAATACTGTTACTCAAGATGTGACTTCTCAAAATGGATGCGTCATCAATTTTGCTCGCTCCAACAATGTAATCAATGGCATTGTGACCGCTTATGGCGCTGCATACTTTAATAGCTACGGCGCTGGTAATGCATCGAACAACCTTGCGAGCTTGCTTGTTGATTTAGGAGGGGTAACCACCCTCTCTAACACGGGTAGTGGCAGTGTCACTAATACCCTTACAAATTTAACTGTGCTCAATGGAAGTTTTGCCGATTTTTCAAACACCGGTAGTGGTTCCACAGTAAATACTATTGATACCGTCTCTTTGAGTAGCGGTAATTTGTATTTAGGAGGTGCTGGAAGTGCAACTGCCATCACAACGATGAATTGGTCGGGAGGTGAGCTTGATATTGTTTATGCGAACGGGGGTTTTGGAACAACCTCTATTCAAAACTTAAACATTACTGCACCTGTTACGTTAACCTTATACGATTCAAATACTGCATCACCGTTACTTGCTGTTCCTGGCGGTGGTCCTTTTACGCTTTTTACGGTTAGTCATTTTTCAGGGAATGCAAATCAAATCATATTAGTAAACACCAGTCCATTTGTTGAAGTGATATCAGCGGGTTCTCCCTCTGGCGTTATATTACAAAATGATGGAACGGTTCAAGTCAATCTTGCTCCGGTCGCTACCATCAATAGCAGTAATACAATCAATGTTCTGACAGGGGCATTAGATAATACGTTAATGATGGCTATTCAGCATTCACAAATGCTTGCGGTGCAAAGTTTATTGCCCGCATACAGCGCCAAAACAATAGAACGATTGCAAAAAACCTTTAGTGATCAATCTAAAGACAACTTTGAAGCTCTCGTTTCGGCATTTTCAGATTCAAATTCACCTATTTTATGGAATTCTCGGGCGTGGATAATGCCTTACGCTTTAGGGGTTAGCAACAGTGCCCAGCAAAGTGATTCTGGTTTTAGAGAAAAAAGTTATGGTCTTTTATTTGGCGGAAGTCATTATCTTCACTCAATGGATATAAATCTTACCGGCGTGTTGGGCGCAGGAATGACAAAAGTTCGTTCAGAAAAAATTAATGGTAAAACAAAAAACGTCATATTAGGATTAGTTGCTACCAAAGAATTTTGGGATGAAAATATCGATATTGTTTCAAGCTTATATGCGATGGGTTTTAACAATGATCAATATCGTAAAGGAAACCCGACCCCAACCCAAAGCTACATTGCAGGTTCTCATTATAAGAGTGGTGCGTTATCTTGGCAGAATGAAGTAGGCTATGAGATAGATATACGAGAAGACTTTTTCCTACGTCCTAATGTGGGCTTACAATTACTAGCAAATTACAGGCCAGCTTTTACAGAAGACAATGCAGGGATCTTTTCTCAAAGATATCGTCGTCAAGTAGGATTTTCCGAGGAAATATATGCTGGAATTGGCGCGCATAAAGAGTGGTTTTCAAGTCGTTATGAAGGTAAATCCATCTTGTCTTATGAAATAGGTAAATTGTCGGGAAATCAAAGATCCACGGTTAGGGTATTTGCAGAAACGGCTCCGCAAGGCATTACGGTCAGCAATGTGATGCCAGGGTCATTGATCCAATATCTAAACCTTTATGGTTCCATTCTAGACACAGAAAGAAGCATAAGGGTTGTACCTGGCTGTTCTTATAGTTTTCAAAGAAATCAACACAGCCTATGGGGCAGCCTAAAAGTGGAGCATGTATGGTAGAATTTCCGCCTTGCGTTAAATGTAAGTCGCAGTTGGTTTATGAAGATGGGGAACATTATATTTGTCCTGAATGTGGGCATGAATGGGTATCCGCAACAGTTAGCACTGTCGATAGCGATGTCTTGGTGGTAAGAGATGCAAACGGCAATCAACTCAAAGACGGCGATTATGTCACTTTAATAAAAGATCTTAAAGTGAAGGGGTCTAGTTCTATTGCTAAAATGGGCACTAAAGTTAAAATTAATCGCCTGGTTGAGGGGGATCATAATATTGACTGTAAAATTGAGGGTATTGGCCCTATGATGCTGAAATCTGAATTTGTAAAAAAATCCTAAAAGGGTGGCAGCCTAAATAAAGAATTCCCACAATTGCTGCTTAGATTTATAACAAAATACACTTGAACTCAATCAACGATAAATATAAAGTGAAATCTTGTACATTGGTGCAAATGAGCTCTCTTTAAGGAAGAATTGTGCAACCCATCAATAAAATGTTGAATTTATCATTCCTTTTTATTATCGCATTTTTGGTTATCAGTCATAAGGCACGCAGCGCACCCATAGAGACTGTGGTATGGCCTTCACTAGGACAGTTCTCTGGCTTCTAGAGAATTAGCTCCAGTTCTGTAAAATGTGCGAAAGCATTGGCATAACATCTCACAATGGTATGACATTGCTTTCGCAGGTTTTTTCTTGGTAAATGGCTGCTTGCAAAGCGGGCTCCAAATAACCTTAAACAATCCCCTATTTGACATTAGCCCTTATCTTATTTAAGTTGAGAAAAGGGTTGTTTAAAACCTTTCCGTGATTGTTCCCAGTCTTGCCATTGTGCACTCAAAAAAATTAAAAAAAGGAGTGAAAATGTCAACGTATAAATTACTTACATCTGACTTAGTAAATAGCGTTAAAACAACAACTTATGAAGAAATGAACTTGTTTCAAGTGGATTTTTATATCGTTGTGCAAAAGATTTATAAGTTATTACACCATTTCTTAGAATCATTGCCTAACATTGTTATCGCTATTGTTATTTTTAGCCTTTGTATGTTGCTAAGTCGCTTTTTTCAAAGGTTTATACAACGACGACAGCATTTGCCAAAAAGTGTTAGCATTGTACTTGAAAGGGTAAGTCGTATTACCTTTGTGATTGTGGGCATTTTTATTGCTCTTGCGATTATTTTTCCTTCGATTAAACCGGTCGATCTATTGGGTGGTGTAGGCGTTGTCAGCTTAGCTTTAGGGTTTGCTGTAAAAGACATGCTTAATAATTTTATGTCCGGCATTTTAATCTTACTTCAACAGCCGTTTCGGGTAGGGGATGAGATCAAGCATAATGATCTCGAGGGTGTCGTTGATTACATTAATATTCGCTATACCGTCTTAGTAGGTTTTGATGGACGTAAATTTTTGATTCCTAATGGAGAAATTTACTCTAACATTATTGTGGTTAATACATTATCAAATTGCCGTTGGTCATCCTTTGAAATAAATGTCGATATTAATAACGATATCGACAAAATCAGTGATGTTTTATTAAAAGCCATCCAAAAAGTAGATGGGGTGATGCATAAGCCTGCACCGAGTGTTTCATTATCAAATATCTCTGCTAGTGCAATGACCTTAAAATGTGCGTGGTCTACGAGTCCTTATAATGGACAAATTTCAAAAGTAAAAAGCGAGGTATTGAAGCAAATTCAAAATGTGTTAAAGAGCAAACAGATTAAACCGCCCCTTGCATTAGAGTTGTTTTCACAAACATACAGTTTAGGCCAGCCGTTACAAGAGGATCTAAAAGCAGAAAACGCGATTTAATTCAGGAGTTTTAAAGGCGGAATGTCATGCCAAAAAGAATATGGATAGCGCATCCTAAGATTGCTCATTACACTCGGATAGATTCCTTATTTAAAATTCTATCGAGCAAAGTTTTGTGGGCGACCCATTTTTCACATTTGAATGACACCTCTGAATTTTATTATTCACTTGAGCATATTTCAAATGCTGTTTATCAAGGACTTAAAAGAAACCATACCCTTTACCCGAGCTTAGATGAAGTCAGAAAAGTTCTGAAACTCAAGCTATATGCGGGGTTAGAAAAAGGGCTCTTTGTCACGTCATTTTGTGAAGTGAGCAAGCAAGATGATGAAGGCATTTTGTCCATGTGGCGAAGTTATGGTAATGATGGCTGTTATATTGAATTTGATAGCAAGTTAATTTATGACCACTTAATGAACTTTTCGATTAGTGGGGTATTTGATGCTGTTATTTACGATAAAACCGTGCAAGGTCAACAAGAACAAAAAGAAAAAATGGAAATGATAACTACACTGGTCTTTCCAGCACAGTGGGATCCGAAGCTTGGAATTCACGTGACTTGAAGTCGCGGC